>Ga0207873_1000492_pt1 | contig 43145 bp, 26 predicted proteins | sample BGWIniCompost_FD_187373 | JGI IMG/M metagenome (GOLD analysis project Ga0207873, IMG submission 187373) | Cellulose adapted compost microbial communities from Newby Island Compost Facility, Milpitas, CA, USA - BGW Initial Compost (SPAdes)... ... | reverse complement strand
ATCGTTTGAACTGCAGGAAACCCCAATAATCAACACCGCAATTGACACAAATCCTCGCTTCATCTCTATCGATCGTAAACCCTTAAGGAACATCAGCAAGAAATCAGGGGTTATGTTCCGAATGCGCAATGTCGGCATTACTCCCCCTGATGACAAAAATCCGCTCAAATTATGGCCTGACAATCGTATAGTGAGTCAGTTGCACATTGTCACGTCTGGATGGCCTAAAACTAGCCAGAACAGTGTGCAAAAAAAAGGGGCTTGCGCCCCCTTTTTAGTCTTAACCAATGGATACACCATTATTCGTATCCTGGATTTTGAACGAGGTTAGGATTAGACAACAATGCGCTTGAGGGAATGGGTAGCAGATCCGTATGTCCGTCGCCAGCTTCCTTAAACTCCCACGCATTCTTGAACACCCCAAAGCGTATCATGTCGGTTCTACGGATGTACTCCATGTACAGTTCCCTTCCTCTTTCTGCGAGCATGTCTGCCTCGGTGAGGCTAGCTAGGGCCGGTGTATCGTCACGCATTGCCCTCAGCTCGTTCACTTCGATCAGTGCATCTCCGTTATTGCCCAGACGCATCATAGCCTCTGCTCTCATGAGGTGCGCGTCGGCATAACGGAATATTACCGTGCCCGAAGTGAAGGAACCGTTCGCGGGAGAGTACTTCAGAAGTCTCATACCGTGAACTTCATTGTTACCGATGAGGCCGGGCATGTCCTTTGTAAAGGCGAGCGGTTGTCCCGTTCTTGTGGTAAGGGCAACAGCCTGGCCATCCCTCCAACCATACATTTGACCCAGCTGGAATCCATAGCCAAATCCTTCGTTGTCCGCGTTCGTTGAGGCGAGTGTGTGTGTATAGCCTCTCCGTTCCTCTTGTCCGGAGCCAATGGCATTGGTTTCAGACGGTCCTTCAAATGTGTCGTAGAACTCAGCAAGCGTTGCAAACCCGTTCCAGCCACCACCAGCGTTGCCTGAGTGCGCCTGATTGTAGTGAAGCGCATTCCACATCTTTGATCCCACATCGGCGGGCACAGCCCAGATCACTTCAGTGTTGCTGAAGTCAGGACCAACGAAGATCGAGAAGTAGTCCTCCTCCAAAGCGTATCCATCTGCTTCAATCTCATCCACCAGGTCGATCACACTTTGCAGGTCTTCTGCTCCATATTGTCCGTTATAAACGTTGGAGTTCAGTTTTACCCGAGCAAGCAGGAACTTAGCTGCCGCCTTAGTAGCCCTGAACTTGTTAGCTGCAGTCGGGTCGCTTGCCGGCAGGCCTTCGATGGCATCTTCCAAATCCTGAACCACCATGTCATAGGCTTCCGACCGGCTCAATACGGTAGGCACCACATCGGGACCGTCAGTAGGATTTCTGAACGGTACTTGTCCGTAGCAGTCCATGATAACCCACATGCAGTACGCCCTAATGAATTTCGCGTGGGCGATCTGTTCCGTAGTTGCCTGGCTAAGCGGGTCGATCACTTCAGTAGCCCTAAGTACCAGGCCGTTTTTGTTGTTCCAAACGTTGACCACATCGCGATGCGTCGGTCCCCAGGTGTGAGCATGCAGCGTACGCCACACACCATTGTCACCCCAGTCAGTTCCGCGAGTAGGCACGACTAATATGTCTGTCGTTACCTCGCTTATAGCAAACAACTCTTCCTGTGAACCAAACTGGCCCGATAAGGTACCGTACATACCATCAACCGCGGCTGCAGGATTTTCAACCCCGTTAAACACTTCCGAGGGCCCCTCGGTGATCAGGGAGTCGGTCTCCTCAATTTCCAGACTACATGCACTAAGGAGCAGGGCCATGGCCGCAGTCTGCAGGTAAAGTCCGCTTTTTATTTTTCTTTTACTTTTCATTGTCATTCAATTAAAAAGTGACATCAATCAGAACGAGGCGTTTAATCCTATCGTGAACGTGCGAGGCCGGGGATAGGCTGCATAGTCAATACCAGCTGTCGGCAGACCGTTCAGCAGGTTGAAGTCTGCAGGGCTTGTGCTCACCTCCGGATCAAGGCCACTGTAGTCGGTAATCACGAACAGATTCTGTGCCGTGACGTAGAATCTCAACCTGTTAAGGAAGTTCTGATTCTTGAGCGGGACATTGTATCCCAACGTCATGTTCTGCAGGCGAGTAAAGTCACCAGACTCCAGGAATCGCGTTGATACGGGCGCTTCGGCAGCACCTGATTCACCGGCTGTCAGCACGTCTTTGGTAACGTTACGTGCGTTGTTGATTGAACCAGCAGTGAAGAACGCATTCCTGGTGTTGTTGTAAACGTAGTGACCATACTGACCGGTGAAGTACATGGCTAAGTCAAAGCCCTTGTATCGTGCGTTGATCGAGAGTCCCATGTTCCAGGTCGGAAGGGCTGACTTTCCGATGAAAATCTGATTATCCCCTATCGGCTGACCATTTTCATCGAAGCCTTCGAACACGCGGAGGTGATAGGAGAACAGCGGATAACCTCCGGCAAGACGTTGGGCATAGGCGCCTGTCAGACCTTGTCCGTAGATCGTACCCGCATCGAGAACACCTGCAAAGTCTTTCAACTCGTTCTTGTTGTGAGAGACGTTACCACTAACCGTGAATTCAGCATCGTCGCTGTCGATGAAGGAATATCCCAGTGAGAATTCCCATCCCTTGTTTTCGACGGTAGCATCCAGGTTGTCAAATATCTGAACAGCGACGGCAGGCTGCGCAGCGAGACGCCGCAACAGCAGGTCGGTAGTTTCCTTCAGATAGAAGTCAATGCTACCGGTCAGGCGTTCATTGAAGAATCCGAAGTCAACACCAACGCTGGTCTGCGCAGTCGATTCCCATTTCAGTCCGGGGTTCACAGATCCCTGTGTAGCCGTACCCGGGACGCTTATCTGACGGTTAGTACCTACACCCACGTCAGAGTAGCGCTCTCTGCGGATATACTCTCCGTATCCCAGACCGTCCTGGTTACCTACGATACCATAGCCGACACGGAGTTTAAGAGTACTGAAGGCTGAGGGCAGGAATCCTTCTTCATGAATTTGCCATGCAACAGCTCCTGAAGGGAAGATACCATAACGATTGTCCTCACCAAACTTCGATGAGCCGTCCACCCGCAGGGTCAGCGTTACCAGGTATTTATCATTGATCGTAAAGTTACCGCGTCCGAAATAGGACTGCAGATAATCAGTTTGATCGTAGAAGTTAGCACCTATTGCCTCAACGGATACACCAGCCGGTCGGGGGAAGTAAGTTTGCTCAAGTACACCTTCACCGAAGATGATACCGCTCACGAATCCACCGGAAGGTTGTGTCCCGTTCTCGAGAGTGTTAGAGACGCCCCAGTTATTATAGTCGGAATAGATAGCAGCGGCTGCGGCATTCGCAGCATTATAAGAACCTCTCAAGTCGCGTTCCATAGCACCGAATGTGCTGTAGTCGTTAAAACCTCTTGCAGTTGCCCAGAAGTATTTGTTGCGGAAGCTTTGAATAGAGTAACCCCCTACGATATCCATCCGAATGTTTCCGACAGTCTTGCGGTAATTCAGAGTTGCTTCGAACAGGTTGCTCGTTGTAGTATTTTCATTGAGTTGTCCTTGCCCGAAGTTTTCGACGCCGTCACCAGCGCCACGCGAATCTCCGGTTGCAAGCGTAACACGTTCGCCATCTGAGCGGTCCAAACCGTAGGTCGCCTTCGCCGTCAGGCTCGGCGTCAGGTCATAGGCAACCGAAATGTTTGTCAGCAAACGGTTGATGTCCCCTTCGCTTCGGTAGTAGGCGAGCATGTTTGCCGGACTTCTTTGCGTTCCTGCATCGAAATCAGGATCAGTAGGCCAGGTAGGGTTGGCCGAGTATGCGGCACCCAAGAGGTCACCCTCAAAACCGGCGTTACCACTGATCGGCGGGTCTTCTCTTTGTACATTCGAATATGTAGCAGAAACATCGAGCCGAAGTCTTTCATCCAGGAAAGATTTCGTTCCATTGATCCGCCCCGTGAGGCGTTTCATGTACGAGTTCTTAATAATACCGTTCTGATTTTCATAACCCAGCGAAGCCCTGATTGCACCTGTGCCAAAGCCTCTTGAGTATGAAAGGTTTTGAGAATGGGAAACGGCAGTTCGCGTAATGAAATCCTGCCAGTCGGTATTGGAGCCCTCATCACGCGCTACAGGATCGCCTCCAAACTGCGCGACTGCATCCAGGAACTCTTCGCGGTTAAGAAGGTCATACTTCTTAGCGGGTGAAGAGAAGCTAACGTTTGATGACACGTCAAACACTCCCTGGCTCCCTTTTCCACTCTTGGTAGTAATAATGACAACACCGTTGGCACCACGTGATCCATACACCGCGGTAGCCGACGCGTCCTTGAGAATGCTGATGCTTTCAATATCGGCGGGGTTGAGGAAGCTCAGTGGATTGGTATCTGCGATCGTACCATATCCAACATCAGCTGGAGCAGGTTGTGTACCACCACTCAACGGAACACCGTCGACAACGAAAAGGGGGTTGTTGTTAGAACGAATGGAGTTCGTTCCCCGGATTCTCAGTTGAACACCGGCACCCGGGTTACCGGTCGTCGTCGTAATCTGAACTCCAGCGGTCTTGCCCTGGATCAGTTGTTCGGGTGATGAAATTACACCCGCGTTGAATTTGTCGGCCGTAACCGATGCTACCGCACCCGTAGCATCCTTAACAGCAACTTCGCCATAACCGATGACGACGATTTCGGTCAAGGCTGTAACATCCGGTTCGAGCACAACATCAATCGATGTTCGCGTGCCCACGGATATTTCCTGTGATTTGTACCCGACGAACGAGTACACTAAGACGGCATTCTCACCTACCTGAATTGAGTACCTGCCGTCAATACCAGTGGAAGTACCATTGCTGGTGCCCTTCTCCACCACGTTGACCGCGGGAACCGGCTGCCCATCTTCTGACGAGGTGACCGTCCCCGTTACTGTCCTCTGCGCCCAGGCCGCTGTCGCGACCAGAACAAAAAGAACAATAAGACACCTGCGACAACAAAAGTACAATTTTGTCATGCTGCTTGTAGTTTGGGTTAATATTGGATAACCATCGGGATACAAAGATGCCCTTTGCACCCCTAGATTTCAGGGATTAAGGTAGCAAGAGTTCTTGTTATAACGCGCAACAAAAGGGCGAAATTTTTGCGTAAAAACCGTGCCGCAATCGTTTCCGGTTCCGCAAGCACAGTGTGTGTCACACATGTGTCGACACATCGGACGTTTTTCTCAAACAAGTGTGAATTCTACACTAAAGTTGAGTAGGATATCCAGATAGAAAAATCACCCGATCAACGGTGCGAAAACCGATAGGCCACGAGTGAGTCGTTGTTTCTTGTTCCTAACAGAACGCGTTCCTTTCCAACTCGCATGACGGCAAAGTCGCGAAGCTCACCGTCGACATGAATTCCGGAGCGACTTGCCGGCCAGGGATCGAAGGTCCCGTCGCCCCCGCCCTTCAGGAACAGTCCGCGACTCGCATCGTAACGGCCGACTTCAGGCTTCACGCGATACAGATTCCCACCGAGAACAATGTCCGTGAGCCCGTCACCATCAAAGTCGCCAGCAGCTATTGCATACACGGGAGCCAGCTGTGCTTCCAACGGCAGTGGCTTCAACGAAAAGGTTCCCTTTCCGTCGTTTATCAACACGCTCGACTCCATAATCCGGGCCTCCAACTTAACAGCGTGCGCCAGTTGGTCAGTCGTGAACATGTCATCGATGGATTGTCCTTTGTAGCTCTCGTACTTAAGATACTTCTTCTTTAATGAAGGAATCTGACGAACGAGATCATGCCTCAATACCATGGGATAACTCTTGTCGCCCTCGTAGCGACATACAATCTGCTCGATGGTGCCGTTCTGATCGAAGTCGCTTACATACATCCGTATCGGCTTGTCCGGGGCAGCCTTAAACCTCGAGTTAAGGCCATGATTCCCCAGAATGAAGTCGGCATCACCGTCGCCGTCGATATCTGCCGAAACGATCCGGTTCCACCAACCCTGACTCTCGGCAAGACCTGACTGATCCGTATGGTCTATCAGATTTCCTCCCTCATTAATATATATCCTCACGGGCATGTATTCGCCCACGACGAGCAAATCCGCATCGCCATCACCGTCGATGTCGACCCATGTGGCATCCGTTATCATTCCAATATTGGCCAGATCCGGAGCCACGTTGCGAGTTACATTCGTGAAATTGCCCTTTCCATCGTTCTCGAGAATATACCCGTTGCCGGGCATGCCATAAGAAAGAGGCTGCATCCTCACCCCCACAAAAAGGTCCTGGTCGCCGTCACCGTCATAGTCCGCAGCCGCCACGCACGACGTACTCTCAAATCTCAAAGTTGGTAGTACCTGCGATGAACGCGTGAAGGAACCTTTGCCATCATTGATGTACAGTCGATCAGCAAGAGCACGCGATGACGGCGAAAACTCACTGCTACCGCTGCAGACATACAAGTCGAGGTCGCCATCACCATCAACATCAACGAATGTACTTCCCAGGTCCTCCGACTGCCTATCTTCCTCGAACACGTTCTTGTTCGTGGACTCAAACGATCCATCTCTCAACTGAATAAGCAGCGAACCTGCAGCACCGCGTGCGCCCCCAATGAAGACGTCTGTGAGTCCATCACCATTAACATCGCCCGTTGATAACCTGGGACCCTCCGAACTGATCATATGAAAAATCAGCTGGTCCCTGTTGAAATCGACGTAGTCGCTTTCAACATGCTTGTAATCTATGGACAAAGCCGCCGACGCGTCTTCGAACACACGCGCGTGACCGCCACGTGGCGTCAGCTCGCCGGAACCGCGCGTAACGGCATCATTCTGATCGAGTTCGAGGATCTGGTTCGCGGCTACCGATCTCAAGTCTGTAATCTTTCCATCCGGCCACGTGACAAGCACCTGATCGAGTGTATCGATGTCACCCAAACCAAAGTTGAGTCGCGGATCGACGGCCGACTGAAACCCCCGGACGGGAACTTGTTCCAGGTAAAGCACACGGTCTCCCGCCTTCAGGGTGACAGAGGAACCGACCGCATGAGTATTGGGCGCCTTTCCCTTGAGAACGATTTTCAGGAAGTTGTGATCCGGGTACAGTCTCTCGGCCTGGTTGCGATAAATGAATGCGGGCATGTTGACGTTGTTCACCACGAGATCGAGATCACCATCGTTATCCAAATCACCATACGCGGATCCGTTAGAAAAGCTCGGCTTATCGAGGCCCCATTCTTCAGCCTTATTAATAAAGGAGAGTCCCCTGGCGTTGTAGAACGCATAATTGGATATAGGTGTAGAAGGAATGATCTCCGTCAGGCGTTTGTAATCGACGGTACGATTGGAGACCATCGACTTTACAACTTCCTCATTGCTGGCAAACTCAAGGAAGTCCTGGTTCGTGATGTCCTGAAAGATGCCATTCGCAACGAACACGTCTTTCCATCCATCATTGTCAATGTCAAAGAACAACGCACCCCAACTCCAATCGGTAGCTTCGACGCCCGCTAGTCTTCCCACTTCGCTGAAAGTGCTGTCTCCATTGTTGATCTGGAGCATGTTTCGCGTAAACTGGTGGTAGTAATTATTCTGAATGTTATACTGATACCGATTCCAGTCTTCAAACGTCGTCACCGTTTTTAGCCGTTCATCTTCACCCGGAAGCATTTCGGTAACGAAGATGTCGACATCGAGGTCATTGTCGATATCCGCGATATCTGCTCCCATGGAAGAGATGCTTGTACTCTTGATCCAGTCGGTAAGCTGTTCGGAGAAGGTTCCGTCCTGATTGTTTATGTACAGGTAATCCCGCTCGAAAAAGTCGTTGGAAATGAAAATGTCCAACCAGCCGTCTCCATTGACGTCGCCCACAGACACACCTAATCCAAATCCGATTGCACTTCCATAGATACCGGCCTCAGCGCTGACGTCCGTGAACGTATCGCCATCATTTCGCAGGAGTTTGTCGCCGCCAAGACGGTCCCGCTTATCGCGTTCGTTCTTTCGCAAATTGAAACTTCCAATAGGCGTGTACGAATTGTTGAGGATGTAAAGGTCCAGGTCCCCGTCGCGATCGTAGTCAAAAAAGGACGCGTGGATCGCAAAGCCCGGATCCGCGACATTGAATTGCGCGGCTTGTTCTGTGAAGGTCAGATCGCCGTTGTTGATGAACAGTTCATTCCGCCGGTCGGCAGTCGTAGGACCCGAATTACACACGTAAATATCCAGCCAACCATCACCGTTGACATCGGCCATGGTCACTCCGGTTGACCAGAACTTTGTGCCCTTCACTCCGGCCTTTTCTGTGATGTCCACGAATTGAAAGTTGCCCTTGTTCAGGTAGAGCTTATTCGGGACCATGTTGCCCGTAAAGTAAATGTCGATTAGGCCGTCGTTATTGACGTCGCCCAGCGCAACTCCCCCACCGTTATAATAATTGCGATACGTGTAGATGTTGAATTCCTGTGAGAATGTCAGCCGGTTTTCAAAATCGACTCCGCTTTCGGACGGCTCAATGAATTCGAACAGAGGATCACCAACCTTTTTTTTGGCATCGGGCGAACAGCCCAAAAGCGTTAGCGTCACAACGCACCAGCCTAGCACCGCGGCACGCGATATCCGTTCGACAAATATGAATCTCCGTAACCTGATTAGTACTCTCATCCAGCCCCTAATCTACACGAATTACCAATTTAACGGAGAAGTTTATTGCCTACAGCGCCGCCTATGCCACTTCACACTATGTGTTCTATGTGAAAAATCTATGTGTTCTATGCGGTTCAAAAAACTTTCCTTGAACCACATAGAATCCACATAGGGTACGATCAAGGTTCGGACTTCACTATCCTGAGCGATGTCTCTCCTTTTCCCCTGGCCGTGAGCTTGACGATGTAGATGCCGCGTGGCAGGAAGGTTAGATTGACGCGACTGTTACTGTGCGGGCGTACAACTTGATGGCCGTAGTCTTTTCCGGTGAGGTCGTAGATATGAACGGTCACTTCATCACTTATCGACGACTCTATTTCAAGGTAATCTGGTGTAGGATTAGGGAACAATCTCACGCCGCTGCGGAGGATATTGTCATCTACGCCAACGATCGTCGTCTGATCCACTTCAACAGTAAGTGTATTCGTCGCGCGACAACCGAAAAGGTTGTCGGTTTCCATGACACTCACAACGCCTGAATCTTTGCCCCATTTGACGGTCACCGCTTCACCTTGCTGTTCGAACTCAGCAGCACCGGCAACATTCCAGGAATAGCGACTCGCCTGTTTCGGATTAGCGATGGAGTACGTAGTCTGCGCGTTTGCCTCAACGAGGTCGGATCCCTGGATAACAGGCTGCGATGCGCTGCCTGCTTTCACGTTGAGTGTACGGGACGAACCACCGCCACAGCTACCTGCGGTGGAGACCGTAACAACGTAGTCACCGGGACCAGGAAAGCTTACAACGGCTACAGTACCATCGTAGCTGACGGATGCTCCGGCAACACTCCAGGAATATGTGACATCCTCCTGGCCTGCAACTTCGAACGTCACCCTGTCGCCGGCACATACATTTTCCGGACCGGATATATAGCCTGGCTTAGGTGCTCCAGCTTCAACGTCGATCCTCCCCAGGTTGCCATACAATCCGCAGTAGTAAAGCTGACCATTCACTATTGTGGCATCGGAGATGCCTATATAGCGAAGGTTGCCAATCCACGACCAGCTGGTTCCACCATCGATCGTTTCATATACTGAGCCCTCTTCCAGGAATGCATATCCTTTGGTCGCTGAAACGAACTTCAGTCGGCGAATGGTTGACGGCAAGCCGCCAAACACGGGCGTCCAGCTGACGCCACCATTTGTTGTCTTCAGCAGTAATCCATCCTTGCCACCCATGAATCCAGTCGTTGCGCTAACAAAAGCGATCGTGTTGAAAAATTCACCGGATCCCGACCAGGTAAATACGGGCGACCATGAAGCCCCACCATCGGTGGTCTTGATTACTTTGCCAAGAAGGTCGACCCCATAACCAACCGTAGCGCTGGCAAAGGTCACCTCCATGAGTTGATTGAGCGGCTCATTGTAGACGATCGACCATGACGCACCGCTATTTGAGGTTCTGTACAAAACACCAGAAGTGCTGTAGGCAACAAGCGTTGTTGAGCTGGCAGCGACAAGTTTCCTCAGATTAGCCGTACCGTTAGCGTCAATGTTGTAAACAGGCGTAAACGATGTTCCGCCGTTCGTTGTCTTGTAGATGTTGTAACCGTCGGCAATGTATCCCGTCTGGTCGTCCGTAAACCATGACCCGGTGACGACGGTATTCAGGTCGAGTTTTTTCCAGGAATTTCCACCGTCCGTAGATTTGTATCCATGGAACTCTCCAAATACATAGCCGACGGATGCTGAAGGGAAACTGATGGTATGGAAATCTTGCGCGCGAAGTTCAGCCTTGATTTCCCAGTTTGCCGTACCTGCGGACGCGGTGAGAACTGCGTTGCCCGGCTCTATGGACAAAGGGTTCGATGAGTTGGTGCCAGCTATAGCAACGAGGTTGGAAGACGCCTTGTAGGCAACGCCCGTAACCCAGGAAAGCGGTTCTGCGCTAGCAGTCGTCCAGTTTAATCCCTTGTTCGTGGTGATTACGAGCTCGCCAGAGTTATAACCTCCAAATACGTAGGCGGTATTTGGGCCGGCGAATCCGATGCCCGTGAAATAGTCTCCAAGGATGCTGCTAACCGGATACCAGCTATCACCTCCGTCGTCCGACTGGTATATGTTCGAAGGTGACACCATGATCCCGTGCGTCGCATCAAAGAATCCAACGTCCCGATACTCGTTAAACGAACCGAGCAGTTGTGTATCAACCACATTCCAGTTTACACCGCCGTTGGTAGTCTTCAAGACCAGTCCCCAGTAGCACATGATGCCGGTGTTGGCATCCCAGAACCACATTCCATTAGGCACATCGTTAGCGGGTTGAGAGATGGCCTGCCAGTTGCGACCCCCATCGTCGGTACGCAGCAAAGTGCCGAAGAAGTCCACCGCGAATCCGGTGGTTTCATTCACGAAGAAAGAATTGGCGACGGAAGCGTCATCAGGAAGGAAAAGCCGGAACCACGTAGCACCGGAGTCTTCAGACTTCAACAGTAAACCATTGCCGGTAATGAATCCACTCGTTCCGTGAAACACAATGCTGAGCAGCGGGACATCCGTTCCTGAGTAAATCCGAGTCCACGACGATCCGTCGTTTGTCGACCGCATGATCACGCCATCCTCACAGACGGCGAACAAGTGTCCCTGGCTGTTATACGCAACGTCGTTGATACCAAAATCCAGGCGTTGAATCTCCGCCCTGCAGTCGTCCGTTGATTGTGAATTGTCAGGCGTAATGAATATCGTCAGGGACGACTCAAAGACTCCCCCGTCGCCATCAGCTGAGACACGTACCGTGTAGATGCTGCGCTTACTGTAGTCAAACGTTGCCGCTGTTCGCAAGACATCGCCAGCCACCTGGAACAAATGGTTGTCTGCGTCTCCTACGCCCGACTCAAGTTTGAAGGTGAATATTCCGCTACCGTCTATCGGAGACAGGCGTCCAACAGTTGTACCTGGAGGTAAGTTCTCGCGGACGCTGTGGTTGGTGAGCTCAATTTCCGGATCACTTTGTGGTGTTAGATGGCGGGAAAGGACGTCGGGATCGAAGACATCACAAAATGCCGGCGTATTGCCTTCAACTGACGGACCTCTGACATCCAGCACGAAGTTACCTTCGTTGGCATCGGTGGTCCTGATTGTAAGCCGACCCTTGCGTGTGCCGGGAGCCAGGGGAAGGAAGTATACCTCAACCGAGACCTTTTCACCGGCCAGTAAATATTCTGGTAGTTCTCCAAGCAGGTAGAAGTCCTGTCCTGAGATCACCACATCCAGGAGCATCAGGTCTCGCGTGCCGGCGTTTGCAATGTCGATTGTGCGGACAGCGCATCCATCGACTTGCACCGCGTCAAAGACCAACTGTCCGCCCGACCGCACGGAAGACCCATTGACCCTAACGTCAACTTCACCTGCAGGTGCTGAGCTCCACAAAGCAAGACCATAGCCATCGTCAGCACTGAAGAATACCTTATCACCCGAGACGGTGAGCAACTCCGGAATGGAGGGTTGATTTCCCTGGTTGATGTCGAATAGCTGGCGCGTGCCGGCTTGCGTACCATCGCTTGTCCAGAACTCGCCATCGCCGGAAAAGTAGAGCTTTCCGCCAACGACGACAGGCTTGTTTTCATCGCGATACGGATAGCCGAGTTCTACGGTGTGGATCTCCACAGTGCCTGCACTCGTTCCATCCGATACCCAGAGCGTATAATCGGCAGAAGATCCTGCCTGAAAGAATAACCGGTTGTCGTATGCCACGAAGTTGTGCATTGCCGTAGTAGCATCTGACGGCCACCATCCGAACGATTTCACCATTGCGGTTCCAGCAGATGTACCGTCTGTTACCCAAAGTTCATCCGCCTGATCGCCAAAATTTTTTCTCACGGAGAAAAACACTTTGCTCCCTACAGCAGTGAGGTTGGCGACCTCGTAGAAGCCGGGACTGGGAGCAATGAGTTCTTTCAGTGACGAATGTGCTCCGGTCCCCTGAATTCGGTATAGCCGTACCGTGCTGCCCGAAGAAGATCTCGTCGAAAAGTAAAGGCTGTTGCTTACGGCAAGAAGGTTGGAAACGAACGGCTGTCCGTCAATATTCAAAGCCTGCGTTCCTGGAGTAGTGCCATCAGATCGCCACAGCGCTCCATCAAACACCAAGTAAAGGTAGTCGGGTGTTGCCGCGATTTCGGAGACTTGTCCGAATCCCAGGTCAGCAACTTTGACAGTACCGGCAGCCGTGCCGTTGGACCGGTACAAAGACGTGTTGAAGCCGTCCGCGGACGCGACGAAGTAGAGGTTGCTCTTGTAGACTACCAGCGACCGTGGCTCGGAGCCGAGGTTATGTCCGGGACGAATGTCACTTACGAGCGTTGTTCCTACGGCAGTTCCATCCGTACTCCATAGTTCATCGCCATACTGGAGCGTTGTCGCGGTAAAATAGAGTTTGTCGTTCAGCAGGGTGAAGTTGCGGGGCGTAGAGCCGCCTGAACCGGGCTGTATGTCGCGCAGGAGGGTCGTTCCTTCAGCCGTTCCATTGCTGATCCACAGTTCGCTGCCGTGCGCACCATCATCAGCCGCAAACACAATTTTCCCACCCAGATCAGCCAAAGAGGAGATGGTGTAGTACCGGGATAGGAATTGTTGCGCTAGAATGGAATGAAACCCAAAAAGGGCCACCAGGACCAGAAGGCGTCGCAACATAGGCCAACTATAAATCGACGAAATATACAAAATTCGGGAATACAACCGCGATGACGGAATTTTCGCTATTTGATGATTAAGTTCTACCTTGAAGCGCCAAATCCCGGAAAGAAAAAAGACAACCAAAAAAATCAAAAGGCTATGAAACGAAAAGCAACAGCAGTATGGAAAGGTACCGGCAAAGAAGGTACTGGTGTGCTTACGACCGATTCGGGTGTACTCAAATCAACCAAATACAACTACCGTTCACGGTTCGAAGATGGAAAGGAAACCAACCCGGAAGAACTGGTTGCTGCCGCACATGCAGGGTGCTATGTCATGAAGCTCAGCTTTGTTCTCGGAGAAGCTGGCTTCACACCGGATGAACTTGAAGCCACATGCACCGTTTCACTCGAAGGCGGCTCCATCAAAACCTCACACCTTGATCTGAAAGCAAAAATCAAAGACATCGACAACGACACCTTCCAGGAATGTGCCCGCAAAGCGAAAGAAACCTGCCCGATCTCGATGTCGTTGAATGCGTCAGTCTCGCTGAACGCGACCTTGGGATAATCCCGAGGTGTTGGCGCTAACTCCTTCAACGCAAGGACTGAAAGGGCAACTATTTCTCTGCTTCGCGCACTACATGCTGCTCCACGTCCCTCGGCAGGTCATGATGGTGCTTGATGACCAAAATTGACGGGCAATCTTTGATCCACGTCGCGCGTTTGGAGTTGATTTCGTTCCAAAGGTCGAGGCTGACAAGGATGAGGTTGAAGTGCGCCAGCAGCTGACGGTCGGGTATGCGCTGTTCAATGACTTCATTGAAGTGGGTCGCCAGGTGGAAGTAAGGTGATTCTTTGTTGTAAAAGTCGACATGCTGGCCGTCGGACACTTTCAGCACCGTTACACGGGCGCGGTTGCTCGTGCGGAAGCGGTAGGCGTACTCCAGCAACGCGAGGTCGTCTTCCGAACCGAGCAGCAGCAGGATGCTTTCGGCCATTACGAAGCCTCTGTCGATAAGCACGCCGATATTCGTCTCTCCCCCTTCCAGTAATTGCCTGAGCACGCCGCCCGTTGCTTTTTCCGTGAAGATCGGCCGTGCGGCGCCGACAAGCACGAGATCGAACCGACCCTGCGAAACGGTGCTGATGATTTCTTTGTCGACCTCCTCCGTATTCTTATATAGTGTGTTGATTCTCAGGCCAAGCAGCTGTGCTGTTGAACGTATTGGTTGAAAGGCTTCCTTCTCGTAGAGAAGCGCTTCATAAGGTTTAATGTCGTAGCTCGGCGTAATGTGCAGCGCTGTGATGTCGACATTGCGGTTATGCTTTAGCGTGAGCTGATCGGCCAGACGAATTAGTGTGCTTCCCATTTTCGGCGGACCGAAAGAGAGTAGTATTCTGAACGACGTGCGAATGCGTGCCAATACCCGCGCACCGAAGTCGTCTTCCACAAACAACCGCTCAAGCAGGTTCAGTGCGGGGTTCGTGAGCATCGTCGTCGCGATGGTCATTAGCACCAGCATCGTGAAAATCTCTGCGGAAAAGACGCCCAGTTCATAACCAATATTGATGATCACGAGCTCCATCAATCCACGTGTGTTGAGCAGTACGCCCAGTGACAGTGCATCCCGGGGATTGAGCCCTGACATCCGCCCCGCCAGTGCTATTGAGCCAAACTTGAACGCTACTGCTACGAGGAACAGGGCAACAAAGGCCACCAGGTGCGATGCTGAGTTCAGCAGTGTGACGTCAGTGCGAAGACCGGTAAGAATGAAGAAAACCGGCAACAGGAAAACAAGGCTGATGTCTTCAAACTTTTCGGTAATGATCTTCTTAAAGGAAAGGTTATGTGGCATCGCTATACCTGCGAGAAACGCACCGAAAAGCGCGTGAATGCCTATGGCTTCCGCCACGTATGACGATCCTACCAACACAAGCAGGATGAGTCCCACGACCCGCTTGTTGAAGATCTCTTTCGACGCGTAAACAGATCCAACTTTGTGCATGAGAGGCTTCACGACCGTGAGCATCAGGACGACATATATCGTCCCCATCACGACAGGTCCGGCAGCAGCCGCAAATCCTCCTGCCCTCACCATCGCCACAACGGCTGCCAGCATACACCATACGGCAATGTCAATAGCGGCAGCAGATGTGATGGCCATTGAACCCAATGGCGTTTTGTAAAGTCCTCGCTCCTGCACAATGCGTAACAGTGACGGAAATGCGGTGACCGTAAGACTCAATGCCGTCAGAAGTGCAAACGCCTGGAATGTGGCACCGTTTTGCGCGTACTCCGTATACAGAAAATAAGCGAGCCCCATTCCCGCAAGCATCGGTATGATGATACCAATGTTGCTAATGAAGACCGTCGCCTTCGCCTGCGTTCGCAATACTCGGATGTCCAACTCCATCCCCATGATGAACATGAAGAGGATAAGACCAACCTGGCTCAGGAGATGCAGATTCCCAAGGGACGCAGAAGGGAACAGCCATGACGATACCTCGGGCAACAGGAATCCAAGCAGTGAAGGACCGAGAAGAACACCTGCCAGTATCTCACCGATTACCGGTGGTTGACCAAAACGCGCAGTAAGAACAAGAAACAGGCGAACAACTAGGAGGATGACGACGATCTGCAGCAACAGCATCGCCAGCGGAGAGTTCCACAACACACTTCCGGATTCGACGGGACCGGGAACAGGCGCTACAACCAAGTCTCCCGAGGCGGGCAGCTTGTCTCCAATATTAAGTATCCAGAGCATTAGCCCGACGGATGCTATAAGCGCAAGTGCGTAGAAAATGAAGGAAGAATTCCTCATGTAGCCGTTGCTGCCACCTATACGTTAAACTTAACCAAAATCCGCAAACCCTGACGACTTCGTTCAAAAAGAAAGTGAAAAGGCCCGGCGCAAAATCCGGGCCTGGTTTCGGTTTAGATAACGTACATCGAAAGATAGGTAAGTTACCCGAGCGCGGCAACATCCTTGAGGGACATTTCTATGATCCCTCGCGCTCGGACAATTCCATCCATCGTTCTGTGCGGACCTCTATTTCCTGATCGAGATCGCGGATTTTGTTCGACAGCTCCAAAAGCGCCCGATGATCCGTTTCCCCTCCCGAGAGCCGTTCGATGATAGTAGCCTTTTCCTTTTCCAGGGCCTCTATCTGCTCCGTCAGTTGCTCCAACTCCCTTTTTTCCTTAAAGGAAAGCTTTCGCGGTGTCGCAGGTGAGGGTTCGGGTTTCGGTGGGACCGTTTTGACCGGCGTTTCAACTGGCTTTACCTGCATTGCTTTCCAATCGCGATAATCGGAATAATTGCCATTGAACACCGTAACCTCCCCGTCAGTCACCACGAACAGCTGGTCCACCAACTGATCCATAAAATATCGGTCGTGGGATACGAGCAGCAGACATCCTGCGAAGTTCTCGAGAAACTCACCCAGGGCGTTCAGCGTTCCGATGTCGAAATCGTTGGTGGGCTCGTCCAGTACGAGGAAGTTGGGGTTGCTCATCAGCAGTTTCAGCAACTGAAGGCGTTTCTTCTCGCCCCCGCTCAGTCGTCCAATGGGCGTGTATTGCTTTTCCGGGGGGAAATTGAAATGCTCGAGGAAGCGGGAAGCAGACAGGCTCGATCCATCCTTAAGCGTGATGAACTCTGCTATCGATCGCACCTCCTCGATGACACGGACGTCAGGGTTTAATACCGCTACTTCCTGTGAGAAATACCCGATCTTCGTCGTCAGGCCCGTCACCACCATTCCCGTGTCCGGGGGAATGCGCCGTGTGATGACGTCCAGCAACGTGGATTTACCCGCTCCATTCCGGCCAATTACTCCAATCCTATCGCCTTTCTTGAAGACATAGGAAAAATCGCGGATGATCGTTTTGTCCCCGTACGCCTTATGGATGTGCTCCAACTCGAGGATCTTCCCACCCTGTCTCGATTCGCTGACTTCAAGCTTCACTTCTCTCCTCTCCGGAGCTTCCGCAGCTTTTTCCCTCAGTGTTTCGATTGCGGCAATCCGTGCACGCGATTTCGTTCCGCGCGCCTTGGGTTGTCGTCGCAACCATTCCAACTCCTTTCGGAGCAGATTGCGCGCCCGTGCAGCTTCAGCCTTTCTCACCTCCTCGCGTTCTGCTTTTCGTGCGAGAAAATTAGCGTAGTTACCGGGATAGGAATACAAGCGACCATCATCCAGCTCAAGAATACCCGTGGCAACCTTGTCCAGGAAGTACCGGTCGTGCGTCACCATGATGAATGTGATCTTTGCTGAAGAGAGGTAGTCCTCCAGCCATTCAATTGCTTCTACGTCGAGGTGGTTGGTCGGCTCATCCAGAATCAGCAAATCCGGTTGGGCAATGAGTACCTTTGCGAGATGAATGCGTTTCTTTTGTCCACCTGACAGGCTATCGTAGATTGCATCGAGGTCGGGTATCCCCAATTTTCCGACGATCTCTTTTACGTTTGACTCGTAGCCCCAGGCCTGAAGTTCCTCCATGCGCTGAAGGAGGTGTTGCATCTCTTCCCCGGATATTTCATGTGCGATAGCTTCCTCATACGCCTTCACCACTTGTCCGATTTCGTTCTGCTCGTCGAACAACAGATCACGCAAAGCAACATCATAGGGCACTTCCGGATTCTGGTCGAGTATACCGACGCGTACTCCTTGTCGCAATACCACCGTTCCTTCGTCGGGCGCCAGTTTTCCCGCCAGAATGCTAAGAAACGTCGACTTTCCGGCACCGTTTACGCCTACCAGTCCCAATTTTTCACCCCCTGCAACTCCCAGAGACACATCCCGAAACAACCATGTGTCACGGAAAGATTTTGAGAGTCGCTCGGCAGACAAAAGGTTCACCATCACTGAAAATTGGTAACGGAAAGTAAGGCGCGAATTTAGTGGAAAAAAGACGCAAAGAATTTATCTTCGCACAACCATTCCGCCTTGCTGACATGAGCCTTCGGATCGTCAACATCACAATACTAACGTTATGAGATCAAGTTTACTCACCTCATCGTTCCTCGTCATACTTTCAATTGCGGCCGCCGATGTGATGGCCCAAAATATAGGAGATAGAATACTGCGGAAAGCGAAGCAGCGCGTAGATCAAAAAATCGAGCGAGCCATCGACAAGGGTCTCGACGAAGTTGAAGAAGGTGTAGAGGAAGGCGTCAAAGGGGAAAAGGAATCAGAGTCGAAAGGTGGATCATCAGGTGGTAGCACACCATCAGAGGATACGGGAACTGCCGGAACCTCGTCATCAGGGAAAGCATCTCCTTCTGCGCCTGCAGCCCCTACGTTTGCTGCGTATTCCAAGTTTGATTTTATCCCGGGCGATAAGGTCATCGCGTTCGAAGACTTTGCACAGGATGCTATCGGAGATTTTCCTGATAAGTGGAACACCAACGGCGGCGGTGAGGTCGTAACGATCGAAGGTCGCCCTGGCCATTGGCTGGCATTTACTACAAAGGGTGGCGTGACGCCCGAATTCATCAATTCACTGCCGGAAAACTTCACGCTTGAATTCGACCTGCTGTGCAACCCGGGTTACGATTTCTACGCCACCAGCTTCGACTTCTCCATAGCCGAGCGGACTGACCCAACCAATTTCTCGCGGTGGCCAAACGCTGTTAAGATCGAACTCCATCCCAAGGATGCCACAAGCCGCCCAACAGGCCGGTCGTGGTATCGCGTGTTCCAGAACAACCAGGAGGTCATGAACAACCAGCGCGATGCACTGGCGTGTTTTAACAACTCCGATCGCAATTATGCACGCATCAGCATCTGGCGTCAAAATCAGCGCATTAGAGTATACGTCAACGAAACCAAGGTTTGGGATCTGCCGCGCGCTTTTGTTCCTAATGCGAAGTACAATTCGATCATCTTCGAAAGAGGAAACGCGGCTGAAGGCAACTACTACTATATCTCAAATCTTCGCCTCGCCGTTGGCGCTCCCGATACGCGTAACAAACTGCTTACAGAAGGACGATTCTCAACAACGGGCATCTACTTCAATACCAATTCTGCAGACATCAAGCCTGAATCCTACGGTATTCTGAAAGAGATTGCTGATGTTCTGTCCGCAAATCCGGAAGTCAAAATCGCCATTATCGGTCACACCGACAGCGATGGCGACGAAGCCCACAACCTGGATCTCTCCAAACGAAGAGCCGCTTCTGTTCGTCAAGCCCTTATCGACAACTTCGGCATCAGCGGAGATCGCATGCAGACCGATGGCAAAGGGGAATCACAGCCCGCAGAGAAGAACGATACACCGGCCGGGAAAGCTGCGAATCGGAGGGTTGAGTTTGTGAAGCTGTAGCCGATGGGCACTGGGCAGTAGGTAATCGGTAATCGGTAATATTTTCTCAAAACAAAAATCCCAACCTCAGATAAAACAAATTCCCTTCGGGTGAATGTCCCAATTCCGCGGACAGTACGGTAAGGTTAAACGGCGTAAACCAAATCCCTCCACCCCACGTCCGATGCCAGACATCCGAGTGCCCTGAAGGTGCCGTGGGATCAATGCCCTCTTCGTTCTCGTACCACACGCGTCCGAAGTCATGGAATCCAAGTATTCCCATCGAAACAGGGAACAGGTACGTTCTGAAACTGGTGAGTTGCAGCCGCATCTCGAGGTTCGTGTAGAATCGTGAATCGCCATAGAACCGCGTCTTCCTGAATCCACGGATCTCCGTACGACCATCGAGAACCTGAGCCTGATAGAACGGATAAGTTCCGGTGTTGATCCCGCCACCTGCACGAACAGCGAAAATGAGCCGTCCCGGATATCGGAACGTATGATACAGCGCAACGGATCCGTCGAGACTGGTGAATCCATCTCCTTCACTTACTGCCTGCATCGCGCGACCAGCAAGCCTCGCATACATGCCTCGTTTGGTGACAACGTCGTTGTCGCGATTTGCGCTTTCAACTTCGAACTGGAGACCTGCAAAGCTGTTGTACCGCTCAAAAATGTCGTACGGCAATGTTTCGGCATAATCAAACACATACCGATCCTCCCCGTCTGAAGGCTCCAATTCTATTCGCTGATAGGCCGGACCTATCTTTAGCTGCGTGTAGTTTCCTATCGGTCGCGTAAGGAAAGCCGAGAGACGAATCTCTTCGAACCTGAATCGATAGTAGTCGATAGCGTCGTCTGCGTTAATGCCAGGCTGGTCATCGATATCATCATCAAACACCGATTCGTTTCCCCATCCGAAAAAGTTGTTCACGAAGTTCGGTGCTTTGATGTCGGCCGCAACTTCGAGATTCCAGTTGCCAACTGCGTCAGTGAAAATTCCCCTGTACAGCAAATTGTAGGAACTGGTACGCGGTGCGATGCTGGCCAGGGCAATGTGACGTTGCTTAAAAGGTTCCTTCCGAAATCCATGCGTCTGATACAGAACACCTCCTCCGATGAAAAGGCCGTCATCAGGGTTAAAGTTTCCGTAAATGAGAGGCGCGAGGCGGTCGTACCGGAACGACATGCGATCGTAATCATTGACCATCGGATCATTCTCCCTCCGATCACGAACGTTCCCGGACGACTGCAGGAACGATGACTCAGGCGTGTCGTAAAAGATGGTTTTACTGCCCGATCGCACCGTTGAAACATCACGGAGGCTGTCCATGTCAGGTCCACCAATGACACGTATCTTTATGCTGGATTGCGCCTCACCTCTGATATCAAAACGATCGATCCCACCTCTTCCGTAAAGCCGAATCTCTTTCGTTTCTTCCGGTCGGAAGACGCGATGGTAGATTTTTTGTCTTCGCTCACCTTCCTTATTCGCCTTGTATACATCCACCACAACGTTGCCATCCTCCTGCCGAACGACATCGAATGCCTCATGCTTGTCGGAACCGACAACGTCAACCTCACGCGCCAGGAAACGATAGAGCTCCAGCGCTGACTCCATCAGATTATCACGTCGTGCTTTCAACTTCCGGATGATCTCTTCACCATGAAGCGCATAGATTTCCTGAGGCCACAATTGAATGGCGCTGACAATGACACTATCCGTGAGGTTTTGCTGAATGTGGCGGACGGCCTGGATCCAGTCGTCCTGGGTAAGACTCGTAAGAAAACTCCTATCGAAATAGCGGGCGTTGAAAGCGAGACCTGGTGCCCAGTCGATTTCCTCATCAAAGCCCTCGAATTTCGGCATAGCCCATTTACGACTCCACAATCGGGGCAGTATGCCTTCATTCACAAAGAAAGTTTGATCGCGGTCGCGCGGTATGGGTTGATAAAAGCTTCGCTTACCCTCTTCGAATTCCGCCCATCGCCATTGATCGTCGTGCCGGTCCCAGTCGCCGATCACGAGGTCGAACAATCGCGACTTCAACACCTGCTTTTCGTCAATAAAGTTGTCGTTGTCCTCCTGCAGCTTTTCCAGAAGTCGCGGTGTACCAATGATGTTTGAGGACCTGCCGAAGGATGGCTCATGCGACCAATCTTCATCGGGGCGCTCCTCAAATAATGCGAGCATGTTCGCGAACTTCTTGCGATAGACCCCGAGCCGCGGATCGTCGGGAATGTATACAAGCTTTGGATTGGTATGGTAGACCCCTACCGCGTCAGCCATTGGTGGTACAACAAGCGCGGCATACGGATGCGCTGCGGATATCTGATCTTCTACCAGATCCTGGGCAAAAGTTTTACGGAGCGGTTCGGGAACAGCTGCCTCAGGATATTTCTCAATCGAGCGAAGGGTGTACTCCCGTCCGACAGAATCCCGCAGTCTCAAAGACACAGTCTGCATTCCGCCACCCGTCTGAACCGGTTGGAGTCCGCCTTTTTCCTTCCCTATGTCGAACACAGGAACCTTAATCGACTGGCCCCATTCAGCGCGATAGTTTTCTCCGAGCATGCGTTGACGCCAGGGTTTGGCCGCATACTTTGCGCTGGCTTTCACGATCACACTATCGGGAAATTGCTGTTCGCTGGCCGCGGTTTCAATTTCAACCGAAGGAAGCGCCGCGAGTGTATCCCGATATACCTCAAGCCCCTTAGAATGATCATCGTCGACGCGCCAGAACGTAACAACAGCAGCGCCATCGCGCATCAGGTCGAGTTGAGCAAAACCGGTGATCGACTCGGCAAACAGGGCGTGGCCCTTCTTTTTTACATGATAGGTCTTTGCACCTGAACCACTCACGATGAAGTAATTTTCACCGATGGTCGCGTACTGAAGTGCATGGTCGTGGCCAGCAACCATGACGCTCCCGGCATAGTCCGACATAATATCCATCACCTGGCTGGCATAAGCCCGGTACAAGGGGTGAGCCAGATCCTGAACGTTGCCGAACCAGGCACGATAGGTCGGATACAAAGAGCCGATTATCGGCAAAGGGATATATAGCTTTGGGTTTACACTGGTCAGCGGGAAAATATGCTCTTTGAGGGTGAATACACCGCCATGTTCTCCGTACGTGACTGCAGGATGGTGTGCCGCGAGTATGACACGGCGATCGTAATAGCGAGCATAAACATCCGACAGCGCGGTCGCAAGATCAGCCGAAGTCTTCACTTCGCACGGGCTGTCTTCTTCCGTTGTACTCTTCCAGGGATGCAATGGCCACTGGCTGTCGATGATGACGAGCACAGCCTTATCGGTCAGTTCAATTACTTCAGGGCCCGGACATCCGTCGCGTGGCAGAAACGAAATCCGATCATCGCCCAGCGAGTCAATGAAGCGCTGCTGCCGCAACAGCGTCGAAAGTCCATCGCGCGCACCTTTTTTCCAATCGTGATTACCCGGAATGAAAATCGTCTCTGCTTTCGTATCCTTCACCCATCCAACCTGCATTCTTATGATGGATTCCGCCTCCTCCCTTTTGCGTGATCCTTCAGGAGGCATTCCTTTAGGATAGATGTTATCGCCAAGAAATAAGACCGAGGAAGGATTCGTTGTCTGGGTGACCCTTTCACGCAGAAAGGTCCCAACAGGGCTGTCAAAGTACGGCTCCCCGGCATCGCCAATCAGGAAGAGGGTGTGCTCAACCTGGGCGTACACCAGCATGGGACACGCCAGTACCAGCGCCGCTATCGATACATACAGTAGCCTCATGCGATGATCCGGATGCAATCTACACGCTATTACACGGGCTTGGAGTCATTTGGTTAAATATTCTACCTTAGCCGGGACTGATCCTATGGAAACAGCGCTAATTACAAAGGCAAAAGCATTCGCGGAAGCAACATTCAACAACGCTGTTTTTGACCGCCTTACCTATCATAACCTGGAGCATACCCAGGCTGTTGTCCGCGCCGCGGAGATCGTAGGGCGGGAGTCCGATCTTAGTGACGACGAGATGGAATCCGTGCTCGTGGCCGCCTGGCTGCACGACATAGGCTATGTCAACGGAGGCGCAGATCACGAGGCGGCCGCTGCGGAGATGGCACAACAGTTACTGTCGGAATGGGGTGCCCCGGCACGCAAAGCGATGGAGGTGGCCGATGCGATACGCGCTACCCGAATGCCTCAGCAGCCGCATACCATGGTTAGCAAAGTGCTGTGCGACGCTGACCTGTATCAGCTGTCACAGCCCGACCACCTGAAGCACAGCCATAAGCTGCGTGAGGAATTGGAATCGCAGAAAGGGGAATCGATTCCGGAAGAGGAATGGCTGAGGACGACGCTGGAGTTTCTCCAGAGCCATCAGTATCACACGCCGTATGGAAAGACCGTTCTCGAACGCGAAAAGAAGAAGAACATCAAGGAACTTCGGAAGGCATTGGGCGACCCCTTGCCCGAGGACAAGAGAATCGAGGAACTTGAAGGCGAACTCGTTCGGTTAAAGGCCAGGCTTGAACGGCAAAAAAGCCTCAAACCCGATCGCGGCATAGAAACGATGTTCCGCACCACCTCGCACAATCACATACTGCTTAGTGATATGGCCGACAACAAGGCCAACATTCTCATTACCATCAACTCGATTATCCTGTCGATCGTTGTTTCAGTGCTCGTACGGAAAGTCGAGGAGAACATGGACCTCGTGATCCCCACGATTATCCTGCTTACGGTCTGTCTTACTACTATGGTTGCCGCGATACTGGCAATACGACCGAATATCTCAACGGGAAAATTTGCCCGTGAAGACATCAAGAACAAGCGTACGAACCTGCTCTTCTTCGGAAACTTCTACGGAATGGAAATCGAGACGTATGAGTGGGCGATGAAGGAAATGATGAAGGACGGGAACTACCTTTACGGTAGCCTCATAAAGGATATCTACTACCTGGGGAAGGTGCTGGGCAGAAAGTATAAATATCTGCGACTGGCGTACAATATCTTCATGTTCGGATTCGTAGCGGCTATTTTGTCCTTTGTGGTAGCCATGCTCCTTTAGTGACGGAACACCGCTCTCCTCTTAAAGAACAGGTAAAGGCAAAGGCCAATCTCAAAAACCAACAGCGACGTAACTGCGATAAAAATTCCCATAAGCCTGCACAATTGTAACCAGAGCAAGATATTCGTCCGGCATTAATAGCGGTACGCTGGCTGTACTATCCGCCTTTACCGCCGACGAACTGATCAATACTCCTTTGAATGGAAACTTCAGAACTTTTACGTCATCGGATCAGTAAGAAAGCAATCGATCAACTAATTGATTATGTGTGTGTTACGAGGGATAGATTTGAGGAGTTGTTTAAACTTTTTTACACCAGCACCGGAATGGTGAGACACCAATCTGCCTGGGCTTTAAGCTATTGCGCAGAGCGGTTCCCGGATTGGATTACACCTCATATTGGGAAGCTCATCCACCTTGTGGAAACAACCCGGGAGCCCGCTGGTATTCGGCGGAGTGTGATGCGCATGCTGCAGTTTGCCACCATTCCAAAGCGCTTTCATGGACGCGCTGTCAACGCGTGTTTCGCGCTACTCACAGACCCCAGAGAAGCGGTTGCCATCAAGGTGTTTGCCATGACAGTCTGTGCGAACATCGCAGAACAGAACAATGAAATTGCAAGGGAACTTAAGCTTGTGTTGGAGGATCAGATGCCGTATGGGACGGCGGGGTTTGTGAGCAGGGCGCATAAGATTTTGCGTAAGCTGGAGCCACTGCGTAGGGTGAGAGGTAGGTAGTGAGGGGTGAGGGGTAATCGGTAATCGGCGATTGTGGCTGTGATGCTGGTAGCCCTAGTCGATGCCTTGCTGGAGGGCGAAGATGAGGCTGTCGACCTGCTTGTGGTCTTCGTCGCCAGTTAGCTCGCGGTAACGGATCAGGCTTTTCACTGCTTCGCGATAGTCTTTTTCAAGGGCGAGGACCAGGCCCAGGTTAAAGTAGCTGTTGGGGAACTCGGGCTGCACTTCGATGGATACCCTGTAGTGAAGCTTAGCCAGCGCGTAATTGCCAACCTCAGCGTACAGGTTCGCGAGGTTGTAGTGCGCTTCGAAATGGCGTGGGTCGATTTGCAGACAACGTGTAAAGCTATCGATGGCGCCTGCGTATGCTCCCTCAAGGAATTGCAATATACCCAGATTACAGTAAGCGTCGGCTTGGCAATCGTCTTCGCGAATGGCCTTCTCATACAGCTTCTTTGCCCCGGCACGGTCGCCTTCCTCGTCAAGCATCAGCGCCTCTTCAAACGGAGTAAGCTTGTTAAGGCGGACAACCCTGGCACCGGTAAATAAACTAAGCTGGCCATGCCTATCCGTCTTCGGCTGACGCCGCACCCGGGTGGCGCGCTGAACGCCAAACTTCTCCGGAACCGATTGTGGAAACTTAATGACCTTTGCCATACGGTACCGTAAAGGTACGCCATTCGGATGAAAAGTAGCGCTAGTGCGCTCCGAAACGGCTGACAATTGGTGTCAGCTCGTCAGCTGGCCTTTCGTCGGGCGGTTTTGGCAGTCTTCGTCTTGGTCTCTTTGGCCGCTTTGCCTTTCGCCTTTTCCATCGGCTTCTTGGCAGCGTCGATACTGGCCTTAAGGGCGGTCATGATGTCGACAACCTTAGGTTCTTCCTGCTCGACCGTAACCACTTCCTTGCCCTCGATCTTGGCTTCGATGATTTCCTTCAGTGCATCACCGTAGTGATCCTCCATCTCGATATTCGCAAACTTGGTTGACATGGACTCAACAAGTGTGCGAGCTAGCTTGAGTTGTTCCTTGTCGACCTTCACATCAATGAGCTGTGGTACTTCGCTGATGCTTCGTACTTCCTTTGGATAGCGAAGTTTATACATCACGATGCCGTTTTCCTGCGGACTCAAGAGCACCGGCGTTTCGCGGTCGCGAAGCACCACTTTCCCCACTGCAATTTTGCCCGTCTCTTCCATCGTTGCTGCGAGGAGACCGTATGTCTTTGCTGCTACGTCGCCATCGGGACCAATGTAATACGGCGCCTCGTAAAGCGTAGGATGTACCTCCTCTTTGGCTACGAAGCCCTGGATTTCGATGACACGCGTGCTCTTGAGGCGGACCTTCTCGAAATCTTCCGGCTCTATGATCACATACTGGCCGGGCTCATACTGATACCCTTTTACGATGTCCTCGTTGCGGAGCGTTTTGCCTGTAACCTTGTCTTTCTTTTCGTAGGCAACAGGATTGTGGCCATCCTTCGACAGCAAATTGAAACTGATGGTCTGCGCCGCATCGATCGCATTGTAGATTCGGATGGGAATCGTGACGAGTGAGAACTGAATGTGACCCTTCCAGATTGCTCTCATAGAATTGAATTAAAAGATGAACAAATCATTGCTAAAATATTGATACATACCGGTTTTTCCAAAATTCACCGCTCGTATGACGGTTTTATCCTCACGCGAACTTTCAGATCGTGGAGGATCGTATACAGTCCAAAATAGGTACGATTGAGGTAAATCGCATCGCGAACACCCCTCGGCTTTTTGGACCGACGCAGCTCTTTAAGGTTCGCAAGTTTCTCGCCGAAGTCGTACAATGTGGCAAAATACTTGTCGTCTGCGAAGTCGAATGACTCGAATCGGAACGGACGTCCCAGCAGCGCCACAAGCTGGGTAAACAAATCGATAAAGAATGCCCGGTCACGCGGCGAATCATCCGGATAAATGAATCCCAACTCAGAGAACACGCGAATCTTTCGCTGCTCGTCATCAAAGAGTGATGGGTCATGAAGCTGGAAGTAGGACGAATGAAATGCATCCGGAATTTCCTTTACGCATCCAAAGTCTATGATTGCGAGCTTGCCATCAGGCATCAGGATGAAGTTTCCCGGATGAGGGTCAGCGTGAACAGCCCGGAGTTTGTGCATCTGGAAGTGATAAAAATCCCACATCGCCTGACCAAGAATGTGCGCTTGATCAGAAGGTATCCCCTGCTTTAAAGCCTCACCGAGCGGCTCACCATCAAGCCAGTCCATTGTGAGGATGCGAGTCGAAGAATATTCAGGATAGTATTTCGGGAAGACGACGTGCGGAATCACCTTCGACTTTGTTGACAGCGCGATCGACCGCTGAAGCTCGAGTTCATAGTCGGTTTCCTCAAGCATGCGGGCCTCGACTTCACTGATGAATTGATCGTATTCGGTAGGACTGAGGTGAAACATTGACAACGCGATCGGCCGCACCATCGCCAGGTCTGACTTGACGCTGTCGGCCACACCCGGATACTGAATCTTTACAGCAAAGGTGCGATTGCCCAACGTCGCCTTATGCACCTGCCCCATCGAAGCGGCGTTGACGGCCTTGTGCGTGAAGGTATCAAAGATTTCTTCCGGTCCTTTTCCAAAAGAAGAGCGGAATGTCTTCACCACAAGCGGATAGGAAAGCGGTGGAACGCTGTACTGTGCCATGGCGAACTTCCGCTGATATGCAGCCGGCAGAAGATTGCGATCCATGCTCAGCATTTGCGCGACCTTCAGGGCGCTGCCTTTCAGGCGACTCAGCGAGTCGTAGATGTCGTCCGCATTCGCCTCGTGCAAAAGATCCCGAGGCGTGTCCGGATCAACGAGCTTTCGCCCATAGTGTCGCAGGTAATTCGTGCCGATACGTGCACCCGTCGTGAGAAATTGCGTTACCCTATGGACCTTTGAGACCGGAATCGACTGATTCTCTTCCTCGTCTTTCATACGTGCTTCCGGGATTGAAACATAAAGCGCGCGAGATCAACGGCAGAATCGACTACGCCTTTACCGATCAGGTCAAATGCCAGGTGCACGGATTTCTCCACATAGGCATCGGTACGGGCGAATGCGGGACTATCGTCAGTTTTCCAGAACATGATCAGGGACACCAGGTGAAGCCAGAACAGCCGTGAATACCCTCTTTCGAGGTAGGGTCTGCGGGCAATCTCTCCCTTCTCCTGCCCTTCCTGCAGAATCTTATCAGTAAAATTCAGGTACGCCTCTCTGAAATCACGGAGGAATGGAGGCACGAGCTCAAGCTTGCTGCCGCGTTCCAGCTGCAACAAAATGAAGCTGCGTTCGCGTGTTAGTTCCTCCAGGAGTGTGTAGCAGAGCGCAAGCATTTTCTCCCTTGCTGCGAAACCCTGGAAGGCCTTATCCGCGGAAAGACGCCGGATTGTGGTGTTCATGATCTCCTTCCAAACCTCGCGCTCTATTCCTGCGAAGGATCCGAATTCACTGTAGAACTCCTCTTCCTCAATGCCGAGGTCCAGGCAAAAACTGTACACGGAGGCCGGCGGCTTCCCAGTTTTCAGCAAGACTTCCTTGTACGCGCGGACGATCTTCTTCCTCGCAGAAGTCGCCGCCTTTTTGGTGGTTGATTTTCGAGTGGTTTCCATAACAAAATCAGAACAATCCGTCGGCGGAAAGGGTTTTTGGAGCCCTTTATATCTAACGGAAAAGACAGGTTAAATAGTCGAAAAAAAATCGCGTAACTTTGATATGCGCACTCGAAATCCCATGATCCGACATGGCAAACATATCGTTGTGTTCTTCCTTCTCGCACTGTTGACCAGTTCGGTTTCCGCACAGGACCGTCGCATAGCGCAGCACCATTTCGAATCGGGAGAACGGGCGTACCTGGGAGGACAATATGAACAGGCCCTGCAGGAGTACACGCGCGGTCTTGCCATAGATCCCGGCTACTACGAGGCGTACCCCGCACGTGCGCAGGTGCGCGAGCGGTTGCACGACTGGCAGGGAGCTGTTACGGATTACAACATTTACCTTGATGCGTTTCCTGAGAATGGCGAAGCGCGGTTTGGGCGCGCCCTGGCACGCTACCAGGCCGAACAATACGCGCTCGCAGCAGAAGACCTCCGGCTGTTGCTCAAGACTCCCGCTTCAGGTGAGACGCAGTTCATCTTCTACCGACAATCCCTTGAAGGTGGAACCGACCGCATCATTACTGCACAGGGTGGAATTCGCGACTACCTGTACAATTATCTCGGGCTTGCAGAGAGCAAACTCGGCAACCACGACGTAGCGTTGGCTTGTTTTGATTCTGCCATCCGACTCAACCCGCGAGAGCCAGACTACTACGTACACCGCGCACTCACGCTTCAGGAAACCGGCGACAATGAAGGCGCCCGATCTGACTACGAATACGCGCTGCGTCTCAATCCTAATCATGCCCTCGCCTACTACAACCTCAGCACGCTGGTGAGAGAAATGGGTGGAATGGACGCGGAAAAAATGCTTGACGACGCCATCGAAAACAATCCGTCATTACCCTACGCCTGGATGGAGCGAGGTTATTATCGATTGGAACGCGGAGACTACCGGGGTGCATTGCACGACTACAACAAAGCCGTTCAACTCTCACCAAAGGAAGCTGAAGCCTGGCTGAACCGCGGACTCGCGAAAGAGAAGCTCAAAGATTTCAGCGGGGCATACGAAGACTACACCAAAGCAATTTCCCTCATTCCTCAGTTCGAAAAAGCGTGGCTCTGCCGGGCGAACGTCCTCACGAAGATGCAACGTCTGGAAGAAGCAGTTGAAGATTACACTGTCGCCATCCTATACGACCCGGATTATGGACTTGCGTGGCTCAACCGCGCTATCGTCAACCACCGCCTCGGCCGCAACGATGCTGCATGCGCGGATGTGGAGAAGGCGACAGCGTTAGGAGTGCAGGGGACGGGGAAGTTGAGGCAAGCAGCCTGTAGGTGACGTGTTTACGTGTTTAGGTGCTTACGTGTTTACGTTGTCGGTTATCCAATGGCCTGCCTGGATCAAATGTGTTGATGTGTTGATGTGTTGATGTGTTGACGTGTTGATGTGTTGGTGTTGTCTGAACTCGACAGGTTGTGCGAGATTAGTTCGACAAACTCAGGCTCCCTACTCACCTACAAACCCCTCCCTTTGACATAGCAGGTCCCTGAGCAAAGTCGAAGGGAGGTCATTCATTTATTTCCAAATCCGGTCTCAATCTCACAAACACCGGCTCTCTGAAAATCTTATCTGCTGTGATGGAGGTGTATGATACCTCGGCGAACATTTTGGGTTCGATCCAGGTGGTGACTTTGTCGTCAAGGAGTTTCTTGGCGATGGGTTTCTTCGTTTCCTTTAGTTTTTTCAGGCGTGCGTTGATATCGCGAATGGCGTCTTCGTCGAAGCCCGTTCCTACCTTACCGCGGTAGAGAAGTTGATCGTTTTCGCGTTCTGCAATGTGTAACGCACCAAAGGTTTCCCCGCGATCCCCTTTGCCTTTGGTGTAGCCAATGATCACAACCTCCCTCGTCTGCCATACCTTGATCTTCAACCAGGAGGCTGAACGCTTGCCGGGGAGATACTTGCTCTCCCGCAGCTTTGCCATGATGCCTTCGAGCTTATGAGCTTTGGCAGCCTCGAAGAGGGCTTGACCATCCTCGACAACTTCGCTGACGCGATACGGTGAATCATTTCGAATAGCATCCCGCATCCATTCCCGTCTCTTCATCAGGGGCTCGTTTATCAAAGGACGACCATCGAGATACAGACAATCAAATATATAGCAGTTCACGGGATTGGATTTTGATAGCTTTGCTATCGTTGATTCGCCTCGCGTCATTAAGCGATTGATCACTTTCTTGAAAACAGGTTTTCCTTCCGCATCAAGCGAAACGATCTCGCAGTCAAAAACGGCACAGGTTGCCCTGAAGGCTTTTTCTGCAGATAAGAGTTCAGGAAAACGATCGGTAATGTCGTTCTGACTACGCGATACGATGCGTACCGTCCCCTCGTCGAGATATACCATCGCGCGAATGCCATCCCACTTCAGTTCGTAAATATACTCAGGACCAATTGGTGGCTCGTCCGCAGTTTCTGATAGCATGGGCTGAATGTTGCCGTGGAGGTAATCGATCTGCGGAGTGTCTACTCGCTCCAGCAGCCAATCCTTTTGTTTGATTTGGTAGATCCTGTATTCCCCTGTGATTTCGCGGCTGCTCAATCGGAAATAGAATCCATCCTTCTTCTCCTTTGTTATCTGATACTTTCCAAGCGCATATATCCACATGTCTCCCGCCCCATACTGTCCTTTCGGAATTCTTCCGTCGAAAGTGAGGTATTCTCTCGGGTGATCTTCCGTTTGCACGGCCAGTCGTTTTACTCCGGGTTGAGGCGGCAAACCTTTCGGCACGGCCCACGATTTCAGAACCCCATCTTGTTCAAGTCGAAGGTCGTAGTGCAATCGCGACGCGTGATGCCGGTGCACCACGAAGTTGTTACCGCTTTCGTCGATAACCCGGGCAACGGGCTCCGGTGTCTTGGCAAAGTCGCGCTTCTTCTCGTAGGTCTCCAGCTGTTCGGCCGTCTTTCTTTTCTTAGACGGCGGCAGATCCTTACTCTTCCGAACAGATTTCTTGCGGTGTGTATGCAACTCCGCCGCGTATGCATCGAACCCTTCCCATGCATCACCATCGTCCATAACCTTCTGTACAACGGTGTGGATATTGTGCTCGACAGGCGTCTTGAGCTTGCTGAGTTCATCCCATGTCAGGGGCATTGACACCGGCGCTCCTTTGCGACCGCGAAGGCTATACGGTGACACGATACTTTGTCCCGAACGAATGCGAAAGATGTCTACGAGCACGCGCCCTTTCCTCGCCTCTTTTCTGATCTGGAGCGTAAGCACATTGGAACGCTGTTCGACAAAAGGCTTCGCGAGATCTTCAGCCGCAAGGAACACCGTGTGGAAGTCCCATTTAGGTTCGATCGGACAACATACGTGCACACCTTTGCCACCGGTAGTCTTTACGAAAGGCGTGTAGCCAAATGATTCAAGGTATGTTCGTAACTCCAGTGCCGTACCTACCACTGAAGTGAAATCATAACCTTCAGGAGGGTCGAGGTCGAAGACCATGTAATCCGGGCAGTCGTATACGGGCTTGCGACTGTGCAGCTGGTGAAGTTCCAGTGCGGCGAGGTTGGCAAGCCATACCAATGTGGCGGGTTCTGTGGCTACGATGTAGTCTTTGACTTCCTTACCGAGCTGGACAAATTCAATCCAGTCGGGCGCCCATTCCGGTCTGTTCTTTTGATAGAAGCTTTCGCCGTAAATACCGTCAGGAAAACGGATCAGCGTAAGCGCGCGTCCCTTGACGTGATTGAGCAGAGTGGGTGCGATCCGGAGATAGTATTCGATAACTTCGGCCTTAACGATGTTATCATCCGGAAATAGCACTTTCTCCAGGTTGGAAATTTCCAGCTTGCGCTTTCCAACCTGCACCACCTGCTTCTTGCTCATGCGAGGAAGTTACGCAAATTAATCGTTCACATCGGCGCGGCGCTTGTTGGAGAGGAATATCGAGCCAATGATAAGCGTAATGGCTGCAACCGCTATGGGATACAGCAGCCCAACAAATGGATCGCCATCCGGAGGATTGCGCAAGCGGCTGGCTTCGTACAGACTCGTCGCGATCAACGGTGTCAATCCTCCAAACACTCCATTGCCAATGTGATATGGCAGGGACATCGAGGTGTACCGTATGCGCGTGGGGAACATTTCCACAAGGAAAGCCGCAATAGGCCCGTACACCATGGTCACGAGAACAACCTGGATGAATATCAGCAACACCATTGTCCAGAATCCTGTAGTACCCAGAGTCACTTCTTTTGTAACTGTATCACCAACGGTCACGGCTTTCAACGAACTGCCGTCCGCGTACGCAAGCGTGCGTACCTGTCCGCCGTTTCCTGTCTCGCCGTTTGTCTCGGACAATACAGTCTTGGCCGACGTGTCAGCTACATCATACATTTTCTGGTAAATGGGACGGTAAAGGATTACGGCAAAGAGTAACCCCGCCATCATAATCGCCTTACGGCCTACCTTATCAGAAAGCCAACCGAAATAGATGAACAAGGGTGTACCAAAGACGAGCGCCATCGCCAAAATGTAGTATGCCTGAACGTACTCGATGTTGCAGGTCTTTTGAATGAAGGATAGTGCGTAAAACTGTCCGGTGTACCATACAACACCCTGACCCGCGGTCGCGCCAAAGAGCGCAAGCAATACGTACTTCAGGTTTTCTTTTTTTCCAAAGCTCTCTTTAATCGGGTTCTTGGAAACATTCCCTGACGCCTTAAGTTTCGCGAACAGCGGGGACTCCTTCATGCGCAGGCGGATATAGATCGAGATAGCCACGAGGAAGATGCTAAAGAGAAATGGCAAGCGCCACCCCCAAGACTCAAACTGCTCTTCGGTCAGGTTTAGTCGCACAAGCAGAATAACGGCAAGCGATACGAACAAGCCGAGGGAAGCCGTAGTCTGAATAAAGCTGGTATAAAAACCTCGCTTCGCAGCAGGAGCATGTTCCGCGACATACGTGGCCGCACCTCCGTATTCTCCTCCGAGGGCGAGGCCTTGCAGCAGGCGTAGCAATACTACTATGAACGGTGATGCGAGTCCGATAGAATCGTACGAGGGCACTACCCCGATGAGGAATGTCGAAGAGCCCATGATGATCAGCGTCAACAGGAAGGTGTACTTTCTCCCGATCATGTCACCGAGCCTGCCAAACACCAACGCACCAAATGGCCGAACGATGAAGCCCACAGCAAACGCAGCGAGCGTGGAAAGAAAGGCGGCGGTTGGATGTTCGCTTGGAAAGAACTGTGTGGATATCGTCACAGCGAGAGTACCGAATATGTAGAAGTCATACCATTCGATGAGAGTACCTACAGAAGAGGCCGTAATCACGGACCATAAGGTTTTTTTCTCCGAAGGAGTAACTACAGTGGATTGCATGGAAGAAGGTTGAAGGTTTAAGGTTCAGGTTGATTCTGAGATGTTGAAATATTTTTCAGGTCAATGCGCTTCATTCCCGTCCTCACGGTACCACGCGTGCTGTATCTCGTGGAAAAGATCGTGGAGCGACGTCAGGGATTCAGCGAGACTATCGTCAGGCGCAGTATCAGCAATAGCACTAAAGGCAGCCGTTTCCCGGGCCAGGTCGTTCAACAAGGCACGTGTTACCTGGTCATCCACTTTTTCCGGCAGCGGGTCTCCAGCCAGGGCTTCGGCCAAGGACGCCATTTCGGCGGCGTATTTTCTTGCGGGTTCCAGGTTGCCCGAGTCGGCATATGGATGAAAGCTTTCAGCCATCACCATGTGAAAGGCATCCAGCTGTGGCCACTCATTTGAATCAGTAGCCGTTGTCTCTTCCCCCTTCTTTTGCTGACATGCGATCGTCGTTATCACGACTGTCGCGGCGAGAATGGCTAGAGTTCTCATAGGCTAGGCTCGTCGGTATTTTCGTCGTTCAAATGCACGGATAATTTTGGGAAGTACGTCAAAATACGCTGTCACAAATAAACAAAAAGTCATAAACCAAATGGCGCAAAGATTGAAATAAAGCGTGTCGAAATACCGGCCCAGAAAATGTTTCGTCGGCTGGTAAAGATTCGCGGAAAAGTCAAGAGCGTGTCGCGGCCTGTGTTCATCCTGATAGATGGGGTAGATACGCTGATGGAGTTGCCCCCGGTACTCCACGACGTAGTCCGTGACACTCGTGTTCTTCACGGCTTCCGACACAGCCTCATTTACATACCTTCGACGCATTGCGTGGAATTCCGCGAGGCGCTCATCGGTGTTTGTCAGCGTGTTGACCAGTGAGTCCTTGGACCTGCCAGCGCGGTGCGCTTTGTACTGATAATACGCCTTCAGCTGTTTCAGAAAGAGCGATGCTGAATCATAGGTGGCGGAGTCGAATGTGCCGATCGCCAGGCGTCTCCACCCCGGGAACTTATCCTCTCCCACTCGCGAGAGCTCGGAGCTGATTTCACCACGCAGCAACGCAAACGTGGCCTGAAGCTCGGCGTTTTCCGGATTATGCCAGTACCGACGTTGATTGAGCGCATACGCCAGCTTCGATTCCAGGGCAGGGATGTAGTACAGTCTCTTGTAATTCGCGTTCGCTACTTCCTTGTCGAATTCATAAAACATCCGTTCAAAAGGATTGTCCTTAAACTGCGTCACCATAAACGCCTCGAATGCCCAGCGCGACGCCATAATCTCACCAATCCAGGGTACCTCCACCGGTTTGGTTACATTCGGATTGAATTTTTCAAATCGAATCACCACGCCACTCAGCAACAGCTGAGGGATGATCAGTATGGGTATAAGAATGTAGATCGTAACTGCAGAACTGAAAGCTCCGGAGATGTTTAAGCCCAGCATATTGGCAAAACACGAGCAGCTAAACAGGATAAACCAATACCGCATTTCCGTTAGCGGTATCTCCAGCACGAGGTTTCCAAGGAATACAAAGCAGATCGTCTGAATTGCCGAAATCATGAAGAGTACCACGACCTTCGCACACAGATAACTTCCCTTACTGAGGTGCAGAAACTTCTCCCGTTTCAGCAGCTTGCGGTCACGGAATATTTCTTCCGCGCTCATCGTCAGCCCGAGAAACAGCGCCACCACAACGCTCATGAAGAAGTACACCGGAATGTTTTCGTTCTCGTAAAAAGAGTACACTGGCGTCTCCTTACCCACCACGTCGTAATACTTCACCATGAACGAGATAAACAACGCAAGGAGCGGCGCCGCGAGGAGGTTCACATACTGGTACTGCCGGTTCGCCAACTTCGCGAGCACGTCGCGCGTGACAAACACTCGGAACTGCCTTAGCTTGTTGGGAATCTTCTGAACCACGGGGAGCGGTTCAGACACGTGCTCGAGATGAGGTACCTTAATGCGCTGTTTGAAGTACTGATACCATTGCGCGGCACTCACCTTGCGGGCGTTGGTAAGACGACCGTATTCATTGACGATCTTGGTTTCAATGATGTTGAAGATCTGCTCCGGGTTGATGTTACCGCACTCCGGGCATGCACCCTGCGTCTTGTTAGCAGCATTGACAATCTCGCGGAAGTAGATGACGGCTTCCACGGGATTGCCATAGTAAATCTGAAAGCCACCCGTATCGAGGATGATCAGCGTGTCGAACATCTTGAAGATATCAGACGATGGCTGATGGATCACCACAAAGACCATCTTTCCCCGCAATGAGAGTTCCTTCAGCAGGTCCATGATATTTTCCGAATCTCGCGAGGAGAGTCCGGAAGTCGGCTCATCCACAAACAATACTGTCGGCTCGCGCAGCAATTCGAGTCCGATATTCAATCGCTTTCGCTGTCCACCGCTGATCGTCTTATTCAATACGTTACCCACCTTGAGATGCTTGATGTCTGCCAATCCCAGGTTGGCGAGCGTTCGGTTAACAAGCTCCTCCAACTGCTCGTCTGTATAGTGTCTGAAACACAATTTGCCGGCGTAGTACAGATTTTCGAAGACGGTGAGGTCTTCCATGAGAAGGTCATCCTGTGGGATATAGCCGATGATACCCTCCACCGCGTCAGGATCCTTGTGAATATCAATGCCGTTGATAAGAACCCTCCCACTTGATGGTTTCTCAGACCCGTTGAGCACGTTCAGCAGTGTAGACTTTCCCGATCCACTGCTGCCCATTATACCGATCAGCTTGGCGCCCTGTTCAGCAATGTTGATGTTTTGCAATCCCGCCTTGCCGCTCCTGAAGTGGTAAAAAATGTGCTCGGCGGTGAACGTCAGCGTTGCGCGGTTTTCGCCGGTCAAAAACTTTGCAACAACATCGCTGTAGTATATGGGCTCTATCTTGTTACCGCGGATCGTACTTCCCGGTGGGAACACATCGATCATCCGGCTGCGCAGCAGCATACTGTTGAGATACAGCACCGAGATGCCGAGGTATTTCACGAAATATACTTCTGCGTCGGGAAGGCGAAGGATGGCGATAAGACCTGTAAGGTTTTTCTCGACGATACGGGGACCGGGGTGCATATCATGTCCGGAGCCTTCATCGATGATCAGGATATTCTTTGACGACAGTTCGTCAATGTCCTGACCCATAACAAATTGCTTTAACGCTTCAATGTCGGGTCGGGGGATACGAAGTCCCTGTCCAATGTAAAAGATGAGGTTGCTCTGCCGTTCGGAAAGTTCTGTGTCGGCGTAGATAAGTTCGATAATCTTGATGACGAGCACCAGCTTCTGTTGCATGGTGAGCGCCTGGTTGACCTGCCGAACGATCTGCATGATCTTCGACCAGTCATCGACGAACTGCGCGGTTTCCTCGTCGAGAGAGCCAAGCTCTACAAGTGGCTGTGCGCGATAACTGTGTGCGAACTCGTCGAACAGATCAAGGTAGTACTTGATCTCATTACGGTTGAGGTGATGGCTGAGGAACTCCTTAATGTTATTTCGCTCATCGTCCGTGATCCGCTCCCGGGCAACAATGGCGAAAAGCTGGATGATGGCTTTGAGAAGTTCTTCACTCATGAGTCAGGCACAGGTAGACTACGGCAATATACATTCGATTAAATACGAATGTATATTGCTGTGTCCAAAATCTGCTGTGCTGACGTCAGCCTATTTTTGTAGCGATAAGATCGGAGAGGACGAGTAATCCCTCGCGAAGGTATTCGTCTTTCAGGTCGGACAAATCTTCGATCGCAGGTAGTTCCGAGCTACGGAGTCTTGTATTGAGCAGGTTCGCCGAGTCCTGACTTGCCTTTTCCATTTCCGCGCGACGCACAGCCTCATTCAGTGAAACACGCGTCTCGTTAAGGCTCTTTCGGAATTCATCCGTTTCCTTAACGAAGCGGTTAAGACTGCTGTCGGTTTTAAGCCGTTCGTTGTAGGCACGGTTCAGTCGCGCAATAATCGTCGGATTTACAAGCGGCGTACGCTGGTACATTGTACCACTGATTTCATCCCAGGGCATTGCATTCGGATAAGAACGTTCGCCGAACTGCTCAGGGTCGTATGGTGTGGGAAGTTCTATGTCGGGCGTGACACCTTTCACCTGCGTGCTGCTGCCGGTGACGCGATAGAATTTCTGAAGCGTCAGCTTAAGTTCTCCCACCTGAACACCAGGTTCATTGAAGAATCGGTTCAGGTCGATAACCTGTTGCACGGTTCCCTTGCCATGTGTCGATTCGCCGACAACAACGCCACGGTTATAATCCTGTATCGCGCCGGCAAATATTTCAGAGGCGGAAGCGCTGAAACGGTTGGTCAGCACCACGAGTGGACCGCTGTATACTACGGAAGGATCCGTGTCTTTCTGAACCTCTACCCTATTGGCGGAATTCTTGATCTGCACGACAGGGCCGTCCTTGATAAACAGACCGGTAAGGTTAATCGCTTCCTCGAGCGCGCCACCACCGTTGTTCCTGAGGTCGATTACCAGACCATCAATGTTCTCAGCCTCCAGTTCGCGTATAAGGCGCGCAACATCTCGCGTAGTGCTCACGTAGTTGGGGTCGCGTCGCCGATATCCTTCGAAGTCCATGTAGAAGCTCGGCAGGACGATGACGCCCATCTTCATTTCCTTTCCATTCTTGTTGTACTTGATTATGCTCTTGGACGCGTGAAGGTCTTCGAGCTTGATCTTATCTCTCACGAGTGTAATCTCTACCGGAGGGCCCGCGATGCCAGTCGCCGCCGGAAGAATCTGCAACCTCACCTTAGTTCCCTTGGGACCTTTTATAAGTTTGACGACTTCGTCAATACGCCATCCGATGACATCAACCATCTCACCGTCTTCACCCTGTGCTACGCCGGTAATCCTGTCGTTAGGGTGAATGGCATCGCTCTTCTCTGCAGGTCCGCCAGGGAGTATCTCTACTACCTTTGTGTAGTCATTCTCGGTTTGCAGTCTTGCGCCAATCCCTTCCAGTGACAGACTCATACTTTGCTTGAACAGGTCGGCCGCTTTGGGCGACATGTAGTTTGTATGCGGATCGTACGCCGATGTGATCGTATTCATGTACATGCTGAATACGTCCTCCGAGTTAAACTGGCTCATCGACTTAGCCAGGCGTTCATACCGTCCGGCCACGGTCTTTTGAATATCTTCGGGTTTCTTGCCAGCCAGCTTCAGGCTGAGCACCTGGCTTTTGATGATCTTCCTCCAGATTTCGTTCAGTTCAGCAGCGTCCTTCGCCCAGGGCGCCTTGGAACGGTCGCTTTCGTAGTACTCATCCTTGGTGAAATCGAACTCCTTATTCACCAGATTGTTCAGTACATAACTGTTCCGTTCCTGAAAGCGCTTTGCAAAGACTGAATAAATTACATAGGCAGGGCTGACGTCTTCCGCTTCAGTAAGGTCGTCCAGTTTGTAACGATATTTTTCGAAGGCCTGGATATCAGACGCCAGGAAGTAGGTCTTGTTGTTGTCCAGCGTCTGGATGTACTCGTCCAGGATTACTGATGACAGCGAATCGTTGAATTTGATCTTGCTGTAGTGGTTATTGTTCAGCAGGTAGACAATTATCCGTGCTTCCTTTCCGTAATAGGGCTTGGCTTCAAGTTTAGCCGAATCAGCGAAGGTTTCCGCAGATGCCTGCCAACCCAGAAATAATAGAAATAGTACTGCAAAAACCGTTCGTTTCATCTCTCGCACTTTGTTTTCGTTAGTTTTTCGTATCCGGCGTCAAAAAATATGCCTGTATTTCTTCCTAGTCAAACGTATTCCAGTCCCCCGCCGTTGGGCCGATCATCAAAAAACAGGGGTTACCCCTTGTCCTCGTACTCGCTGAGGAACTTTCTCGCCTGTTCCGTGCTGTCGAATTCGAAGAATTTTCTACCGGTAGTGTTCGAGTGGATCTCGATCCTGACCATATCGATGTTCTTGTTCTTCCGGAATCCCGATTTCAGGTTGGCCAGGCTGTAGTCTTCAGGCCCCTTGTTCGAGATGTTAAATGCCGTGGCTCTCACCGACTTACAATACCGGCACTGGTAGTGTTTGATCAGTTCGCCAGGGGCCGTCGCCGTTGCGGGGGTTACAATTTCCTCGCGCACGACCTGCATGGTAAAGAAACCGCAACTGTTGCACTTAAGTGCCTCGAGGTGTCCCTGGTACTTCTCGATTTTCACCTCACCGGTCGCCTCATCCACCCAGACGTCGTAGTCGACTGAAAAAGCGCTCTCTTCTGCCTGCATTCCCTCTTCCAGGTGAACGTCCTCCTCCTCTTCGCTGAGGAGCCGCATGGGGTTTCCGGCTGACGAAGTACGAGGAGCATAGCGCAGCTTCTTAAGCTTGCGGCTCAGGATCGTAGGATAGTAGTAGTCCATTATCAGGTACGCCACGTAGCCCACCAGTGTACCTCCAGCCAGGGAAATGAAGAGCCGGACGAAGAACCAAACCCCCATCTCGTTAAGCTTGTTCGAGCCATACAGGTTGATGAACAACATGGCCGCGATCGCAAAGCACAGGAAGACCATCTTGTAGGTCCGGATTTCCCGGGAGTTGAGATAGTCGTATCGTGCCTTGTAATCTGCTATAGACATCACGCGGACCTTATGGGCAATGTACAGAACGATGCCCGCCGCAATCATGATAATCCCCCCGATCCACATTGCATTGTTCCAAAAAATGAGGAATGGGGCGACTTCCTTATCTTCCATGACCAGGAGTGAAATTTTTTAAATATACTGCAAATACCGAAAACGTCGGAAGGGCATAACGAATTATCAGACCGGTGAACGGAAAAAACGGGGTGAAGTTCTATATTCGCAGCCGGCTCGAACTTACCCATGAGGAAGACTCTGTTCCGATGGCTCGCGGCTCTCAACAAAGCTATCCTGCCGAAGTACAGCAGGCGTGACCTGAGCCGCCTCACAAAACTCGATCAGGCAATCATCGCCTACCGCTACTGGGTGACTAAGAATGCACTTTAATCTGGGCAGTCCCTAATTCTCAGAGCCAGACGCTTACAAGCAACTATCAAAAGCTTAGGTTGATGTATGAGGTGCAGTCTGGCACATGGAAAATTCACCTTTTTGTGGTAGATTGCTTATTCATGTGTAATCCTGTACAGCGAAAATTCGTTTTTGACGAAGTAGAGAATGTTCCACGGGGAGCACTGGTAAAGCAAAAATGCGTTTGAGCGTGGAAATTTGATTTTTTGCGCACAATGATGACTACGCTGAGGTTCATACCTTCGCCGGTTCCGATCAGGTATCGCATGGTGTATAGCGCCACCGCGAACCCATCCGGGCGCATGCAATATCACTGCATCAAACCGGGCGTGAGTAAAGTCCGGATCAGCCGGTCGGAATTTATCAAGGCCTACAATGAGTCGCCCATACTGGCCGTGCGCCCAGTCCAACGCCCCGGCCAGGAATCTGTGTTTGAGTTTGAGTTCTACGTCTGAGCCGGCTTAGCCAGGATGGAGTCCAGGTCGGCAGGACTGTAAGCGATGGACTTTATTGTTTTATTGTCAGACGTCCGGTACACCAGCCAGCGGTCGCCCTCCTGCCTGTAGTAGCACTCAGTCCCGTCCTTCTCCCGGTAATGGGCTACCGTCTCCATAGCCTCTTGTTCACTCTTGCATGCTTTACTCATATTGGAGCGCTGGACCTCGCGAAAAAGCTTGTCAAAGTGTTCGCCCAACCCGAATTCCAGTATGGCCCCCGAAAGAACGTACTGGATGTCACACAAGGCATCGGCAATACCCGTAAGGTCTTTCTCAAGAATGGCAACCTGCAGTTCCTTTAACTCTTCTTCCAGTAACGCCACGCGCAGACGACACCGGTCCTCCGACGGAATTGCTGGCTCGGGAAGGATAGGGTGTTTGAAAGTGCGGTGGAACTCCGCCACCATGTTCAATGCATCGGGTTGTACCATGTGTCGATTTTTATGTGAACGTAGAGAAGCTATTATGTGAGTGGAAGACACACATGGCACAATAATAGAAAATTCGAGGTATCTTTGGCCATGCTCAAGTTATTTAGGAAACCACATGCGCAACGTGTGATCACCGTCCTGACAGGACTGGTGTTCCTTAATATGAGCTTTTTCCTGATTGAGCTGCAGGCCCTTAAGTTGGGAAAGCAAGACAAGGAAATGCTGCAGGATCTTGTGACCATGCTCGCACGTGTCAGCGAGGAAGAAAAGGGCACGCAGAGTTCCACTCCCACCGATACCGGTGTGGCCAAGGAAGTTGTCGACCTTTACATGCACCAGTATTCCAGCGAACTCAGCGCTGGGTACACGCTTATAGCTACTAGCCTTTTTGCACATCTCCAGGCCAACCCGTTGGCCGGAATGCACGATACTCCCCTTCAACCTCCTGAAGCTTAGTCCATTGGACCGTATCTGACGGCCCTCGCGGACCTACCACCCGGTCTGTGTCTGGTTATTTATTTCCAAACCATTAAGCCTGACTTAATATGGACTGGCGAAAATTTTCTGCCGACCTAACGGCCGGCCTTACCGTCAGCTTTGCAGCCATTTCACTTGGCGCAGCTTTCGGTGTCATGTCGGGAAGGGGCGCCTTTGCGGGCATGATTGGCGCCGCAGTGATCCCGATTATTGCCTCAATCTTCGGGGGTACGCGCATTCAGGCCTCCGGCCCTACAGCCCC
>Ga0207873_1000491_pt1 | contig 43202 bp, 40 predicted proteins | sample BGWIniCompost_FD_187373 | JGI IMG/M metagenome (GOLD analysis project Ga0207873, IMG submission 187373) | Cellulose adapted compost microbial communities from Newby Island Compost Facility, Milpitas, CA, USA - BGW Initial Compost (SPAdes)... ... | reverse complement strand
GGGCCGCCTCGAGGGCGGCCGCGTGGTCGCAGCAGGCGGTCACGGCGGCGCCGCCGTCGGCGGCGAGCACCACCAGCCGCTCCCCCTCGGGCACCACGAGCACGGCCTCGCCGGCGCGGGCGGCGGCCGACTCCATGACCTCGGCGAGCACGTCGAGGGCGTCACCGCCTCCCGCGCCGGGGTCGCGGGTGGTGGCCGCGGTGCCGGTCTCGGCGACGATCAGACGGAACGGCGCGTCGAGCAGGCCGCCGTAGAGGTCGCCGGCCACCGCGCGGGCGTGGTCCGGCTCCCCGGCGAGCAGCATGCGCAGCACGGCGGCGCCGAGGCGCTGCTCGGCGGCGTGCAGGGAGCGGGAGCGTTCGGTGGTGAGGGTGAGCAGGGCGATCGCGGAGTGCAGGGCGTAGCGCTCGGCGGTGCCCAGGGTGGAAGCGGTGCCGACGGCGAGGGCGGCGCGCGGGAGGCGTCCGGTGCCCAGGGAGTGCAGCTCGACGCGGTCCTCGTGCTCGGGTCCCGCGACCACGGAGGAGGCGGGTGCGGGCCGTTCGCGCAGCCGCTGGACGTCGGCGGTGAGCCGGGCCGCGCGCCGGCCGGCCCACTCCGGTGCGGTGGCGACGACGGCGCCCGAGGCGTCGTACAGCGCGGCCCATCCGTCGACCTGGGAGGCGAGGGCGGAGAGGAGTCCCTCGGGGCCTGCGGTCAGCGCCTGCTTGGTGAGTTCGCGCTGCGCGGCGAAACCCGCGGTGACCGCCTGGTACTGCTCGGCGGCGATGGCGGCGGAGACCGCCTTGCTGATGGCGAGGAAGGGGGTGCGGCGCGGCACCTCCAGCAGCGGCAGGCCCTCCTCCTCGGCCGCCCGGACCAGAGCCTGAGGTATGTCCTCGTAGTGGACGCCGACGGCGAAGCCGAGACCGACGACGCCGGCGCCGGCCAGCCGCTTCACATAGCGGCGCATCGCCTCGGGGTTCTCCGCGTCCAGCTTGAGCGCGGTGATCAGCAGCAGCTCCCCGCCCTCCATGTAGGGCACGGGGTCGGCGAGTTCGCTGGCATGCGCCCAGCGGACCGGAACGTCCAGCTTGTCCTCGCCGGCGCGGACGGTGAGTCTGAGCGCCGAGTGGTGGACGAGCGAGGCGAGCGTCAGGGGCATGGGGGCTGGTTGCCTTCGGGTCCGGTTGTCTGGGGAGCTGTGCGGGCCGTGTGAGAGGTGTGATCATTTGGCCGTGGCGTATGAACGGCCTGTGTCGATTCTGCCTCACTGTACGGTCCCCGCATGCCGGGCCGTTCAGCTCGTCCCGGATCGCCCCCGCATCACTCCCGCATCACTCCGGCGTCAGCCTCGCAGGTCCACCAGGAGCGGCGGTGCGTGCTCGCCCCGGACGTCGGTCAGCGACAGCACGGCGTGGCCGGGCGGCAGTCCGTGGGCCAGTTCGGAGGCGGACCAGCGCTCCCGCTCGATCTGCCGGACGGTGACCGCCTCGGTGGTCACGGCCTTGCCGGTGACCAGCTTGCGCAGGGCGTGCATGGCCCGGGTCATCGGCTGGTCGGCGAAGACGGTGTGCTGGGCCACCTCCGTGGTCTCCACCCACTCGGTGCCCCAGGCCTCCGCGAAGGCCCGCCCGTCCCAGGTGGTGACGCCCGAGAACGCCGCCCGGCAGCCGACCGCGCTCAGCAGCGGGCCGTGCAGCGACTCCGGCACGTCGCCCAGGGTGCGCAGGCCGAGCACCACCCCGGCGTCGTGCGACCTCAGGCGCTGGACGGCACGCACCGTTCCCCTGGTGACGGCACCGGAGGCGTCGTCCATCACCAGGCCCAGGAAGTGGTCGCGGGCGCCGGCGGCGCGGGCGACGGCGAGGAACTGGGCCAGCACCAGGCGGGCCAGCAGGTGCGCCGCCTCCTCGTGGCCCTGCTCGGGCAGGTCGATGCGGACCCGCAGCGGGTGGTGAGCGACGGCGCGCAGCGAGAACGGCCGCACGGTGCCGTCCGGGGCGCCCTGGCCCGCCTCGCCGTCCTCCGGGCCGCCGAAGCTTCCGCGGAACGCGGGCCGGTCCAGGAGGGCGAGCCGGTCGGCGAGGGCGGGTCCGGCCGTGACGGCGGCACCGGTCCGCCTCAGCCACGGCTCCAGTTCCCGTCGCAGGGCGGGCGCGTCCCGGTCCGGGAGCCGGTCGAGGAGTGCGGTCAGCGCCTCCTCGCGCCCCTCCACCAGCTCCCGGAGCGCCGCGACGGCGGGGAAGGCGCCGTACGCGGCGCGATAGGGGCCGATCAGCTGGGCCAGGGCGGTGGCGGCGCGTCCGGTGTCGAGGGTCTCGATGTCGCCGACCAGGCCCTCGGCGAGCACGGCGGCGGCCTCGTCGGGGTCGGTGGACTCCGCGTACAGGTCCAGGGCGCGCAGGGAGGCGGGGTCGCCGGGCCGGACCACGACGTCGTACGCCGCGTCGGGCCCGAGCGGCGCGCCCGCCGTGCCCACGGCGACCACGGCGCAGGCGCCGGTGAGCGCGTGCAGGGTGAGGGACTCGGTGACCGGGATCATCAGCCGGTCCGTCCTGCCCGAGCCGGGTGGTCCGACGGCGAGCAGGGAGGTGCCCAGCGTGGCGGGTTCCAGGGCCGCCCCGGCCCCCTGGTGGGAGGCGGGGGTCCGCTCGGCGGCGGCCCAGCGGCCGATGCGGACCTGGCCTGCCCACAGGTCGTGGGTCGCGGTGCGCCGGGGAAGGTCGCGGGCGCCCGAGGGGTGCGTCCAGGCGGCGGCGCCGTGCCGCAGCACGGTCTCGGTGAACGAGGCGAGGCGCCCGGCCCGGCGCAGCGTCTCCCAGGAGCGGTGGATCCGGGCGCAGTCCACGTCGTTCATCCGCCCGCTGAGCAGCTCGGCGGAGAGGGCGTCGGCCGCTTCGGTCTGCCCGGCCGTCCGCAGCGCCGGCCACTGGGAGGGCTTCGCGGCGACGGGCTCGGCGCGGGGCCTGGGGCCGGCCTTCCGGGCGGCGCGGTGGCGGCGCAGGAGCGGCATCCAGCCGCCCCACCGGGCGGCCGGCCACAGCACGGCGAGGGCGATGGAGCTGACGATCAGCAGGACGATCAGGGGGTTGTCGGTCGCCTCCCAGCCGCCGGTGATCAGGGCGACAAGGAGGACCATGGTCGTGTAGACCGGCACCGGATCGCTGTCGAAGAAGGGGTACACCAGCAGCAGGGCGACGGCGGCACCAGCGGCGGCGACGGCGGCGCGGGCGGGCTGCTCCCAGCGGCCGAACCAGTACCGGATCAGGGCGGGCCAGCCGCCCAGGTAGCCCATGGCGCACACCAGGAGCAGGAAGAAGACGTTGTCGGCGACCTTCCGCGCGACGGGCGCCTGCCAGACGCCGTCCCTCGGCCACAGCGACCCGCCGTACCACCAGTCGTTCGGGGTGAACAGCCGCACCAGCGCGCCCTGGTAGGGGAAGCTGCCGCGCGCCCACAGGGTCCACAGGAAGGCGCCGATGACGAGGGGGATCAGGGCGCCGGCGACGGTCGTGGGGGCGAGTTTGCGTTCGCGGGCCTTCGGCCGCGGCGGGACGTAGCCGAACCGCCAGACGCCGAGGGCGGCGTCGGCCCGGGGTGTGTCCAGCCAGGACGCCATGGGCTGGGTGCGCTGCCCCTCGTACTGCGGCTGGGGCGGCACGGCCGGCGAGCTGCGCGGCACCGGTGGCAGGGGCGCGGCAGGATCCGGTACGGCCCGCCCTCGGGTACCCCGCGCGTCCTGCGTCCCGTCGCCGTCCATCGCCTCTGCCCCCTGACCAGCCGCTCCGTCCACCATCAGCGAGCCAATCTAACGCTCCGACAGCAGCCGTTCACCGCTTACGCGGCCGGGTCCCGCGGACCGTCGGTCTCCGTCGCCCGGCCGGGGCGGGTCCGGGCCGGATCCTGGCTGCTCAGCCGGTCCCGCCGGTGCCCGGAACCGGCGCGTTCGGCCGCGTCCGCCGGCCCGGCGTCCCGCCTGCCCGGGCGGGGCCCGGGCGCCGCTATGTCCATCGCGGACAACCCGGCCCCCCGGACAACGCCCACATGGAGCATGCCCAGCCCTCCCCGCCGGCCCTAGCCTGCGAGAAAAGAAGACAAGCGTCCGCAAAGACCCCCAGGAGCCCCGCATGACCGCACTTCCGCAGGAGCGCCGCGTCGTCACCGCCATCCCCGGTCCGAAGTCGCAGGAGCTGCAGGCCCGCCGTACCGCCGCGGTCGCGCAGGGCGTGGGCTCCGTGCTGCCCGTGTTCACCGCGCGTGCGGGCGGCGGGATCATCGAGGACGTCGACGGCAACCGTCTCATCGACTTCGGCTCCGGCATCGCCGTCACCTCTGTCGGCGCCTCCGCCGAGGCCGTGGTCCGCCGCGCCTCCGCGCAGCTCGCCGACTTCACCCACACCTGTTTCATGGTCACCCCGTACGAGGGCTATGTGGCCGTGGCCGAGGCGCTCGCCGAGCTGACCCCCGGTGACCACGCCAAGAAGTCCGCGCTGTTCAACAGCGGCGCCGAGGCCGTCGAGAACGCCGTCAAGATCGCCCGCGCGTACACCAGGCGGCAGGCGGTCGTCGTGTTCGACCACGGCTACCACGGCCGGACCAACCTCACCATGGCGCTGACCGCGAAGAACATGCCGTACAAGCACGGCTTCGGCCCGTTCGCGCCCGAGGTGTACCGCGTGCCGGTGGCCTACGGCTACCGCTGGCCGACCGGCCCGGAGAACGCCGGCCCGGAGGCCGCCGCGCAGGCCATCGACCAGATGTCCAAGCAGGTCGGCGCCGAGAACATCGCGGCCGTCATCATCGAGCCGGTGCTCGGCGAGGGCGGCTTCATCGAGCCGGCCAAGGGCTTCCTCCCGGCGATCAGCAAGTTCGCCAAGGACAACGGCATCGTCTTCGTCGCCGACGAGATCCAGTCCGGCTTCTGCCGCACCGGCCAGTGGTTCGCCTGCGAGGACGAGGGCATCGTCCCCGACCTGATCACCACGGCCAAGGGCATCGCCGGCGGTCTGCCGCTGGCCGCCGTCACCGGCCGCGCCGAGATCATGGACGCCGCGCACACGGGCGGCCTGGGCGGCACCTACGGCGGCAACCCGGTGGCCTGCGCGGGTGCGCTCGGCGCCATCGAGACCATGAAGGAGCTGGACCTCAACGCGAGGGCCAAGCGCATCGAGGAGGTCATGAAGGGCCGCCTGACCGCCATGGCCGAGAAGTTCGACATCATCGGCGACGTGCGGGGCCGCGGCGCGATGATCGCCATCGAGCTGGTCAAGGACCGCGGTACCAAGGAGCCGAACCCGGAGGCCACGGCCGCGCTGGCCAAGGCCTGCCACCAGGAGGGCCTGCTGGTCCTGACCTGTGGCACCTACGGCAACGTGCTGCGCTTCCTGCCGCCGCTGGTCATCGGCGAGGACCTGCTGAACGAGGGCCTGGACATCATCGAGCAGGCGTTCACCCGGATCTGAGCCCGGTGCCCGCTTCCGCATCCGGCACGGAGCCGGGCCCCCGCGGCCCGGCTCCGGCCGGAGCGGAACGCTCCCAGCGGCAGAGCATGTGAAGAACGTGTGCGGGGTGGATGGCAGGAGGCCGTTCTCCCTGTCGCGACCCCACCCCCTGCCGTAAGTTCTTCCCAGATGAGAGATACACCCCGCTCACAGGCGACTGTGAGCGGCTCGGGCCGAGGCCTCCCCAGCTTCGACCCTGGTCGTGCCCTCGCGCACACAACCGGAGCCCAGAGCTTCGGGTCTCCTCACCGATCGGACGGTCGCCGCCCCAAACCCCCCGGGGCGTGCGACGTTCCGATCCGGACGGTCGCCTCCCCCGAAGAGGCGGTGGTCCACCGCAGGGCCGACGCACTCCCCCCCTTGCGCCGGCCCTCTGGTGTGTTCGTCCGCGGTGTTTGCCAAGCTGGGCGGCATGCTCCTGCTCGGACCCCTGGCCCTGCTCTTCGCGCTGATCACCTGGCAGGTCGTCAGCGACGGCCCGCTGGTGGACGCGGACGAGCGGCTGAGCCGGGCCCTGATCGAGCCCGACCAGGCCTCCGAGCTGCTCTCCGACCTGGGCAATGTGCAGGTGGCCGTGCCCGTCCTGGCCGTCGCGCTGGCGTACGCCGCCTGGCACGGGCGGGCCAGGGGTCTTGACCGGTGGTGGCTGCCGCCGGCCGCCGGGGCCGGGGCCATGGCGCTGGTTCCGGTGCTGGTCGCCCCGCTCAAGGAGTGGACCGACCGCCCGGGCACCCCGGCCGTGCCCCCGGCGGTCGGCTACTACCCGTCGGGACACACCGCCACCGCCGTGGTCGCCTACGGGGCGGCCACTCTGCTCCTCCTTCCGCTGCTGCGCTCGGCGGCGGTGCGGCGCGCGCTGCTCGTGCTGTGCGCCCTGCTGGTCCTCGGCGCCTCCTACGGGCTGGTGCGCCGGGGCTACCACTGGCCGCTGGACGTGGCGGCCAGCTGGTGTCTCGGCGCGATGCTGCTGACCGGCGTGGCCCTGCTGTCCGGGCGGGCCGGTGGTGGGGTCAGCCGAAGTAGCCGTCGAAGGTCCGCTGGAACTCCCAGCCCCCGAAGCGGTCCCAGTTGATCGACCAGGTCATCAGCCCGCGCAGCTCCGGCCAGGTCCCGTGGGTGGTGTAGGAGCCGCAGCCGGTCTTCCTGGTGAGGCAGTCGAGGGTCTTGACGACCTCGGACGGCGGCACGTGCCCGTTGCCCGCGTTGGGGGTGGCCGGCATACCGATCGCGACCTGGTCAGGGCGCAGCGGCGGGAAGACGTTGCCGGCGTCGCCCGCGACCGGGAAACCGGTGAGCAGCATGTCGGTCATGGCGATGTGGAAATCCGCGCCGCCCATGGTGTGGTACTGGTTGTCGAGGCCCATGACCGGGCCGGAGTTGTAGTCCTGGACGTGCAGCAGGGTGAGGTCGTCGCGCATCGCGTGGATCACCGGCAGATACGCGCCCGCCCTCGGGTCCTGGCCGCCCCACGGGCCGGAGCCGTAGTACTGGTAGCCGAGCTGGACGAAGAAGGTCTCCGGGGCCATGGTCAGCACGAAGTCCTCGCCGTAGCGGGCCTTGAGGGTCTTCAGCGCCGAGATGAGATTGACGATCACCGGGGTGGTCGGGTTCCTGAAGTCGGTGTCGTCGGCGTTGAGCGACAGCGAGTGGCCCTCGAAGTCGATGTCGAGGCCGTCGAGTCCGTACTCGTCGATGATCTGCGAGACGGAGGAGACGAACTTGTCGCGGGCGGCGGTGGTGGTCAGCTGGACCTGGCCGTTCTGCCCGCCGATGGAGATCAGCACCTTCTTGCCCGCGGCCTGCTTGGCCTTGATCGCCGCCTTGAACTCGGCGTCGCTCTCCACGCCGGGGCATTCGCTCGCGGGACACCGGTCGAAGCGGATGTCGCCCGAGGTGGGCGTGGTGGGCTCGCCGAAGGCCAGGTCGATGACGTCCCAGCTGTCGGGCACGTCGGCGAGGCGGGTGTAGCCCGAGCCGTTGGCGAAGCTGGCGTGCAGATAGCCGACGAGGGCGTGCGGCGGCAGGTCGGAGGGGCCCGTGGGGTCGGCGTCGGCGGTGGTCGCGGTGACGGTGGCCGAACGCGCCGACTCCCCGGCGTCGTTGACCGCCGCGACCTGGAAGGCGTACGCGGTCGAGGGGTTCAGGCCGGTCACGGTGGCCGTCGTGCCCTGCACGGTCCGCACCTTGGTGCCGTCGCGGTAGACGGCGTATCCGGTGGCTCCCTCGACGGGTGACCAGGACAGGGTGACGCCGGTGGCGGTGACCGTGCCCGCCTTCAGACCGGTGGGCGGGGCGGGTGGTGTACCGGTGTCGCCACCGGGGCCGGTCAGGGAGATGTCGTCGGCGTGGTAGGCGCCGGTGCCGAACCAGCCGTGGGTGTAGAGGGTGACCTTCGTGGTGGCGGGGCCGGTACGGAACGTGGTGGTGAGCTGCTGCCAGTCGGGGGCGGACTGGGTCCAGGCCGTCACGTCGGTGGTGCCGGTGCCGCTCGCGCCCAGGTAGACGTAGGAGCCGCGGACGTGGCCGGAGAGCGTGTACTGGGAGTCCGGCTTGACGGTGACGGTCTGGCTGCAGCGGGCGTGGTCGTTGCCGGCCGGGGTCGCCTCGAGCGCGGAACTGCCGCTGTGGGCCGGCGTGTTCACGGCCTTGCCCGCGGTGCAGGTCCAGCCGTCGAGGCCGGACTCGAAGCCGCCGTTGCGGACGAGGTCCGCGTCGGCCGCACGGGCGGCCGACGAGATACCGGAGGCGGCCAGGGCGACCGCGGTGGTGAGCACGGCGAACAATCTGAACGGTCTGGACGGACGGAACGGTGTGGGGCGGTCCACAAGTGCCTCCGGTGGTGGGGGATATGGAGGTGCCGCACGGCACACGCGGCGCGGTGGGCGCGCGGGTGGAGCGCCTCAAAGTTGGTCCAGACCAATCAGGTTGTCAAGAGTCCCGGCGCCCGGCGGCCGCCTCGTGGAGCGCCAGTTCCAGCAGAGCCGGGTCGGTGAGCGTGCCGGTGCCGTCCGGCGGGACCAGCCAGCGCACACCTCCGCCGGCCGCGCGCAGCGGATGCGGCACCACGATCCAGGTGCCCTCCCCCGCCGTGCGGATACCGGTGCCGAGCCAGCGGGCGGCGGTGCCGGGCGGCACCAGGAAGCCCATCCGCGCGTCCCCGAAATCGGCCAGGACCGGGCCCGGCCGGTCCAGGACGCGGGTGAGCACATCGAGCGTGGGACAGCCGAGTTCGCCCGGCACGATCAGTACGTCCCAGGCCTTGCCGGCGGGCAGCAGGGCCACCCCGTGGGGGTTGTGTTCCCACTCCCTGCGGCACGCCTCCGGATCGGGTGCGACGGAAGAGAGCCACTCGACCGCCGAGTTCGCCCCAGTCATGCAAACGACCTCCCTCTCAGTCGTGGACGCGGTCGCGTCACGAGGGAGAGGGAGGCCGTGGGCGGGCATTACGCGGGTTCCGGCATCTTTTTCGGTACAGAGCGGGGTTTCTGCGAAGCCCCGGATGCGCGGCCTGCCGGGCGGCTCAGCTGTCGAAGCCGAGCCCCAGCCGGTCCATGGTGCGCAGCCACAGATTGCGCCGGCCGCCGTTGGCATCGGCGCGGGCCAGCGACCACTTCGTGAGGGCGATGCCGGCCCAGGCGAACGGCTCGGGCGGGAACGGCAGCGGCTTCTTGCGCACCATCTCCAGCTCGGTGCGCTCGGTCCGCTCCCCCGCCAGCAGGTCCAGCATCACCTCGGCGCCGAACCGGGTGGCGCCCACGCCGAGCCCGGTGTAACCGGCCGCATAGGCCACCTTGCCCGCGTGGGCGGTGCCGAAGAAGGCGGAGAAGCGGGAGCAGGTGTCGATCGCCCCGCCCCAGGCGTGGGTGAAGCGCAGGCCCTCCAGTTGCGGGAAGCAGGTGAAGAAGTGCCCGGCGAGCTTGGCGTAGGTCTCCGGCCGCTCGTCGTACTCGGCGCGCACCCGGCCGCCGTAGGGGTAGATCGCGTCGTAGCCGCCCCACAGGATCCGGTTGTCGGCGGAGAGCCGGAAGTAGTGGAACTGGTTGGCGCTGTCCCCGAGTCCCTGCCGGTTCTTCCAGCCGATGGACTGGAGCTGATCGGCGGTCAGCGGCTCGGTCATCAGGGCGTAGTCGTAGACCGGGACCGTGTAGGAGCGCACCCGGCGGACCAGGTTGGGGAAGACGTTGGTGCCCAGGGCCACCCGGCGGGCGCGCACGGAGCCGTAGGGGGTGCGGACGGCCATGCCCGCCCCGTGCGGCTTCAGCGACAGGGCGGGGGTGTGCTCGTAGAGGCGCACCCCGAGTTCCAGGCAGGCCCGCTTCAGGCCCCAGGCCAGCCTGGCGGGGTTGAGCATGGCGACGCCGTGCCGGTCCCAGAGACCTGCCTTGAAGGTCGGGGAGTTCACCTGCTCGCGCACCGCCTCGGCGTCGAGGAACTCGATGCCGTCGGCGAGGCCGCGGCGCTCGATCTCCTCGTACCACTCGCGCAGTTCGCGCACCTGGTGATCCTCGGTGGCGACGTCGATCTCGCCGGTGCGTTCGAAGTCGCAGTCGATGGAGTAGCGGGCCACCGCCTCCTCGATGGCGTCGAGGTTGCGCCGGCCCAGCTCCTCCAGCCGGCGGATCTCGTCCGGCCAGCGGGTCAGGCCGTTGGGCAGGCCGTGGGTGAGGGAGGCGGCGCAGAATCCGCCGTTGCGGCCGGAGGCCGCCCAGCCCACCTCGCGGCCCTCGAGCAGGACCACGTCGCGGGAGGGGTCGCGTTCCTTGGCGAGCAGCGCGGTCCACAGTCCGCTGTAGCCGCCGCCGACGACGAGCAGGTCGCAGCTCTCGGCGCCGGTGAGGGCGGGCTCCGGGTCCGGACGGCCGGGGTCGTCCAGCCAGTAGGCCACCGGTCGGGCCTCGGAAAGGGAACTCGTCCAACGGCTCATGGCGCTACGGGCCATGATTTCAACTCCCTACAGCGGACTGCGGTTGCGCTTTGTGCGGTTGTGTCTTCGAGGTTGCTTCCGGTGTACGCGGCCGCCCGCATCGGGCGGCCGCCTCCTGCCGTACGGCCGCCGCTCAGGTCCTTTGCCGCTTGCGGCGGTTTCCGACGGCCATGGACACCAGCACCAGCAGGACGGCCACCACGAACATCGCCGTGCCGATGACATTGATCTGCACGGGCGTTCCGCGCTGGGCGGAGCCCCAGACGAACATCGGGAAGGTGACGGTCGAGCCGGCGTTGAAGTTGGTGATGATGAAGTCGTCGAAGGAGAGGGCGAAGGCGAGCAGGGCGCCCGCCGCGATGCCGGGGGCGGCGATCGGCAGGGTGACGCGCAGGAACGTCTGGAACGGCCCGGCGTACAGGTCCTGGGCGGCCTGCTCCAGGCGCGGGTCCATGCTCATCACGCGGGCTTTGACGGCGACCACGACGAAGCTGAGGCAGAACATGATGTGGGCGATCAGGATCGTCCAGAAGCCCAGCTGGGCGCCCATGTTGAGGAACAGGGTGAGCAGCGAGGCCGCCATGACCACCTCGGGCATCGCCATCGGCAGGAAGATCAGCGAGTTGACGGCGCCGCGGGCGCGGAAGCGGTAGCGGACCAGCGCGAAGGCGATCATCGTGCCGAGGACGGTGGCGCCGAGCATCGCCCACAGGGCGATCTGCAGGCTGAGCGAGAGCGAGCCGCACAGTCCGGAGACGCCGCAGGGGTCGCGCCAGGCGTCGGTGGAGAACTCCTGCCACTCGTAGTTGAAACGGCCCTTCGGGTTGTTGAAGGAGAAGACCGTGACGACGACGTTCGGCAGCAGGAGGTAGGCGAGGGTCAGCAGTCCCGCGATGACGACGAAGTGGCGTTTGAGCCAGTTGACGAAGGCCATTTAAACCAGATCCTCCGTGCCGGACTTGCGGATGTAGAGCGTGACCATGATCAGGATCGCGGCCATCAGGATGAACGACAGTGCCGCGGCCGTCGGATAGTCGAGAATCCGCAGGAACTGCGACTGGATCACATTGCCGACCATGCGGGTCTCGGTGGAGCCGAGCAGATCCGCGTTGACATAGTCGCCGGTGGCCGGGATGAAGGTCAGCAGGGTGCCGGAGACCACGCCCGGCATGGACAGCGGGAAGGTGACCTTGCGGAAGGTGGTCGACGGCTTGGCGTACAGGTCGTTCGCCGCCTCGTGCAGGCGCGGGTCGATCCGCTCCAGCGAGGTGTACAGCGGAAGGATCATGAACGGCAGGAAGTTGTAGGTCAGACCGCAGACCACCGCCATCGGGGTGGCGAGCACCCGGTCGCCGGCGGTCCAGCCGAGCCAGGAGGTCACGTCCAGGACGTGCAGCGCGTCCAGGGCGCCGACCACCGGCCCGCCGTCGGCGAGGATCGTCTTCCAGGCGAGGGTGCGGATCAGGAAGCTGGTGAAGAACGGCGCGATCACCAGGATCATGATCAGGTTGCGCCAGCGTCCCGCGCGGAAGGCGATCAAGTAGGCGAGCGGGTAGCCGAGCAGCAGGCACAGCACGGTGGCGGAGGCCGCGTAGAGCACCGAGCGCAGAAACTGCGGCCAGTACTCGGACAGCGCCTCCCAGTAGGTGGCGAAGTGCCAGGTGACCTGGTAGCCCTCCTCCAGGGAGCCCGTCTGCACGGACGTGGAGGCCTGGTAGATCACCGGCAGCGCGAAGAACACCACCAGCCAGAGCAGGCCGGGCAGCAGGAGCAGATAGGGCATCCAGCGGCCCCGCTTGCGCGGTGGCTTCTTCTGAGGTGCTGGGGTGGGCGCCAGGGGCGGCGCCTCGGTGACCGCGGCCATCAGGCGACCTCTTCCTCGACCGTCTCGACTCCGGCGTCGATGTCCTGCGCGGCGTCCAGGCCGAAGGTGTGCTCCGGGTTCCAGTGCAGGACGACCTCGGCGCCGGGCGTCAGCCGGGGGTCGCGGTCGATGTTCTGCACGTAGACCTCGAACTCGGGGCAGACCGGGCTGTCGATCACGTACTGGGTGGAGACGCCGATGAAGCTGGAGTCGGCGATCCGCCCGGTGATCCGGTTGCGGCCCTCCGAGATGTCCCCGGCGTCGTCGGCGTGGGTGAGGGAGATCTTCTCCGGGCGCACCCCGAGAAGCACCTTGCCGCCCGTCCGGGCGGGCGCGCTGTTGCGGGCCTCGGGAAGCATCAGTTTGCCGCCGCCCGCCTTCAGCACGATCTCGGAGCCGGAGGTGGAGTCGACCTCGGCCTCGATGAAGTTGGAGGTGCCGAGGAAGTTGGCGACGAAGGTGGTGCGCGGGTTCTCGTACAGGTCGGCGGGCGAGCCGAGCTGCTCGACCCGTCCCGCGTTCATCACGGCGACGGTGTCGGCCATGGTCATGGCCTCCTCCTGGTCGTGCGTGACATGGACGAAGGTGATGCCGACCTCGGTCTGGATGCGCTTGAGCTCCAGCTGCATCTGGCGGCGCAGCTTCAGGTCGAGGGCGCCCAGCGGCTCGTCGAGGAGGAGCACCTTGGGGTGGTTGATCAGGGCGCGGGCCACGGCGACGCGCTGCTGCTGGCCGCCGGAGAGCTGGTGCGGCTTCTTGCGGGCCTGCTCGCCGAGCTGGACCAGCTCCAGCATCTCCTCGACCTGCTTCTTGACGCTCTTGATGCCGCGCCGGCGCAGGCCGAAGGCGACGTTCTCGAAGATGTCGAGGTGCGGGAAGAGGGCGTAGGACTGGAAGACCGTGTTCACCGGCCGCTTGTAGGGCGGAAGCGCGGTGACGTCCTGGTCGCCGAGGTGGACGGTGCCCGCGGTGGGCTCCTCCAGGCCGGCGATCATGCGCAGGGTGGTGGTCTTGCCGCAGCCGGAGGCGCCGAGCAGGGCGAAGAAGGAGCCCTGCGGGACGGTCAGGTCGAGCGGGTGCACGGCGGTGAAGGAGCCGTACTTCTTGGTGATGCCGGTGAGGCGGACGTCCCCGCCGTGAGCCGCCGTGTCGTTGGTCGTCTTCATCTCGTCACGCCCCAGTGAGCTTCGCGAACTTCTCTTCGAATGCCGTCTCTTCCTTGGAGCTCAGCGAGCGGAAGGCACGGGACTTGGCCTGCATGGCCTTGTCGGGGATGATCAGCGGGTTGTTCGCCGCGTCCTCGTCGATCTTCTCCAGCTCGGCCTTCACCCCGTCGACCGGGCAGACGAAGTTGATGTAGGCGGCGAGCTGGGCGGCCGGGCGCGGCTCGAAGTAGTAGTCGATCAGCCGCTCGGCGTTCGTCTTGTGGCGGGCCTTGTTGGGGATCAGCATGTTGTCGCTGCTGGTCATGTAGCCGCTGTCCGGGATCACGAAGCCGATGTCCGGGTTGTCGGCCTTCAGCTGCACGACGTCGCCGGCCCAGGCCAGGCAGGCCGCCAGGTCGCCCTTGGTGAGGTCGGAGGTGTAGTCGTTGCCGGTGAAGCGGCGGATCTGGCTCTTGTCCACGGCCTTCTGCAGCCGGGCTATCGCCGCGTCGTAGTCGTCGGCGGTGAACTTCCCCGGGTCCTTGTCCATGTCGAGCAGGGTCATGCCGACGGTGTCGCGCATCTCGGTGAGCAGACCCACCCGGCCCTTCAGCCTGGGGTTGTCCAGCAGGTCGGAGAGGGTCTTCACCTCGATGCCGTCGAGCGCCTTGCGGTTGAAGGCGATGACGGTGGAGATGCCCTGCCAGGGGTAGGAGTAGGCGCGGCCCGGGTCCCAGTCGGGGTTGCGGAACTGGGCGGAGAGGTTGGTGAACGCGTGGGGCAGGTTGGCCGGGTCGAGCTTCTGCACCCAGCCGAGCCGGATCAGCCGGGCGGCCAGCCAGTCGGTGAGGACGATGATGTCGCGGCCGGTGTCCTGGCCCGCGGCGAGCTGCGGCTTGATCTTGCCGAAGAACTCGGTGTTGTCGTTGATGTCCTCGGTGTACTTGACCTTGATGCCGGTCCGCCTGGTGAACCCCTCCAGCGTGGGGTGCCCCCGTCCGCTGTCGTCGACGTCCATGTACTCGGTCCAGTTGGAGAAGTTGACGGTCTTCTCCTCCTCGGAGTGGTCCTCCGCCGAGACGCCGCCCTCGGTGTTGCCGGCCGGAGGGATGCCGCAGCCGGTCAGCGCGGTGAGACCGCCGGCGGCGAGCGCGCCGCCCGCCGAGGCGCGCAGCAGCGACCGGCGGGTGAGGGCCGCTCGGCCGTTGCGGAAACTGCGCCGCATGGCGGCCACCTGGGCCGGGGAGAGGCGGTCGGGCTCGTACTGCTCCATGCGCGTGGTGCCCTTTCGGGAGGGGGGCCGCGGGTCGGGCGGCCTGGTTGCTAACGGTCCCCGAAGACGGTGCGGTGCCAGTCCTTGCGGACCACCGCGGTGTTGTCGAACATGACGTGCTTGATCTGCGTGTACTCCTCGAAGGAGTAGGCGGACATGTCCTTGCCGAAGCCGGACGCCTTGTAGCCGCCGTGCGGCATCTCGCTGATGATCGGGATGTGGTCGTTGATCCACACGCAGCCGGCCTTGATCTCCCGGGTGGCCCGGTTGGCGCGGTACAGGTCGCGGCTCCAGGCGGAGGCGGCGAGCCCGTAGGGCGTGTCGTTGGCCAGTGCGAGGCCCTCGTCGTCGGTGTCGAAGGGCAGCACGACCAGGACCGGCCCGAAGATCTCGGACTGGACGACCTCGCTGTCCTGCGGCGCGCCGACGATGAGGGTGGGGCGATAGTACGCGCCGTTCTCCAGCTCGCCCAGGGGTGCCTCGCCGCCGGTCACCACGCGGGCGTAGGCGCGGGCCCGGTCGACGAATCCGGCCACCCGGTCGCGCTGGGCGTGCGAGATCAGGGGGCCGAGGTCGGTGCCGGGGGCGAACGGGTCGCCCAGCCGCACGCTTTCCATCAGGGCGGCGGTGCGCTCGACGAACGCCTCGTACAGCGGGCGCTGCACATAGGCGCGGGTGGCGGCGGTGCAGTCCTGGCCGGTGTTGATCAGGGCGCCGGCCACCGCGCCGTTGACTGCCGCGTCCAGGTCGGCGTCGTCGAAGACCAGGAAGGGGGCCTTGCCGCCGAGCTCCAGGTGGAGGCGCTTGACGGTGGCGGTGGCGATCTCGGCGACGCGCTTGCCGACGGCGGTGGAGCCCGTGAAGGAGGTCATGGCCACGTCGGGGTGGCCGACCAGGTGCTCGCCGGCCTCCTTGCCGGTGCCGGTGACGATGTTGATCACGCCGTCCGGGATGCCCGCGTCGGTGGCGGCCTGGGCGAACAGCAGAGAGGTCAGCGGGGTCAGCTCGGCGGGCTTGAGCACGATCGTGTTGCCCGCGGCGATCGCCGGGAGGATCTTCCAGGCGGCCATCTGCAGCGGGTAGTTCCAGGGCGCGATGGAGCCGACGACACCGATGGGCTCACGGCGGATGTAGGAGGTGTGGTCGCCGGAGTACTCCCCGGCCGACTGGCCCTGCAGGTGCCGGGCGGCGCCGGCGAAGAAGGCGATGTTGTCGATGGTGCCCGGCACGTCGAACTCGCGGGACAGCTTCAGCGGCTTGCCGCACTGCAGCGACTCGGCCCGGGCGAACTCCTCGGCGCGCTCGGCGACCACGGCCGCGAACCGGTGCATCGCCTCGGACCGCTCCGCGGGGGTGGCGCCCGCCCACGCCGGGAACGCTTCCCGGGCGGCGGCGACGGCCGCGTCCACGTCGTCGGTGGAGGCGAGGTCGTAGGTGTGGACGCCCTCGCCGGTGGCCGGGTCGACGACCGTGTGGCTGCGGTCCGAGGTGCCCTTGGTGTACCGGCCGGCGATGAACTGTGCGCCCTCGGCGAGACGGTCCTGGGCCGGGAATCGCTCCGGGGTGGCGTTGCCCGGGTTGTGCATGTCGCTCTCCTCCGTGTCCCCGTGAGGGGGCGGCGTGGCTCCAGCTCGATTTGACTGCCGATCCTGACAGAGCAACCGCACTCCAACAAGTGATTCCGTTGTTGCCTTTTGGTTACGCGACGGAATCTGTCGACCAGGTGTCGAGTGGCCGCGGAAAAGGCGGGACGGATTGTCCGTGGTGCGTGCCACACTCGCGTGCATGGAGAGGATCAAGGGGGACATCTCCTCGAGACAGGCGCTGATCCAGGCTCTGCGGTCCGGGGAGAAGGTCGGGTATCTGCACTTCTGGGGGCACCGCCCGCGGCCGGACGGCCGTATCGGGCCGAGCTGTCTGAGCCAGTGGTGGCCGTCGCCGTTCACGGTGGACGGCGTGGTGTACGCGACCGCGGAGCACTGGATGATGGCGGAGAAGGCCCGCCTGTTCGGGGACCGGGAGGCCGAGCGGCGGATCCTTGCGGCGGAGCATCCCGCTCAGGCGAAGAAGGCGGGGCGCCTGGTGCGCGGCTTCGACGAGGCGGTCTGGCGCGAGCACCGCTTCGGCATCGTGGTGGAGGGCAGCGTCCACAAGTTCGCGGCCCACGACGAGCTGCGCCGGTTCCTGCTGCACACGGGCGACCGCGTCCTGGTCGAGGCGAGCCCGGTGGACCGGGTGTGGGGCATCGGCCTCGCGGCGACGGACGACGGGGCGATGGACCCGGAGCGCTGGCGCGGCCCGAATCTGCTGGGCTTCGCGCTGATGGAGGCGCGCCGGCGGCTGCGGAGTGCCTGAGGGGCCGTGGCGGAAGAAGCCGGGGCCCGTGCGGACCTCTCCACGAGGTGTCCGCACGGGCCCCGGCTTCTGGCTGCGGTGGCCGCCTCCGCTCAGCTCGCGGCGCCCATGAGGCTCGCGAAGAGCAGCAGGCCGAGCAGCGGCAGGATCACGGTGGCGACGATGCCGCAGACGAGCCCCGCCGTGGCCGCCCCCTTGTTGGTGGCCTCACCGCGGTTGGCCTTGCCGCGGCCGACGGCGCCGAAGATGATCCCCAGGATGCCCAGGATCACGCCGAAGAACCACAGGAAGAACGTGAGGCTGCAGACCACGCCGATGATGCCCAGAACCAGTCCGGCGGTGCCCATGCCGTTGCTGGGCTGGGCCGGCATTCCGTAGCCGCCCGGCTGCGGGTAGGGCGCCGGGGGCGTGCCCGGCTGTCCCGGTGCGGCGGGGTAGCCGTAGGACGGCGCGCCGGACTGCGGGTAGCCGTAGCCCGGGGCCGGCTGCTGCGGGGGCTGGGACGGCGGCCCGAATCCTCCGGGCGTGGGATTGGTGCCGGACATGTGAAGATCTCCCCTCCGTTGAACGACCCTCGCATCCTAGTGATGCGATCCCCCTCGTCGGAGGGGGTTGCGGATCCTGCTGCCCGTACCGGTGACGTGCCGGGACGGGCCCGTGTGCGCTTGTGCGACGGGGGCGCCTCGACGCGGCGGCGCGCAGGTCGCGCTCCGGCGCCGGGCGCCGCGGTGCGGCAGCGGGCGCCCCGGGGTGTGTGCCCCCTGGGTGCCTCCGCGCGTGCCTCGGTGTGTGCCCCTGGGTGCTCCGCGCGTGCCTCAGCCGAAGGCCGGGGCGGCGGCCGTCGGGCGGGCGGCGCCGTAGTAGGGCTCGTCGTCCTCCCAGCTGTCCGGGTCGCTGTTGATGGCCGCCGTGATGCCGATCGCTATCAGCACCACCACGATCAGGCCGAGGACCAGCCCGATGACACCCATGATCAGGCCGGCCTGGGCCTGACCGTGGTTGTCGGCCAGGCCCTCCTCGGCCTTACGGCGGCCCTTGACGCCGAAGACGATGGCGAGGATGCCGAGGACGACGGAGACCACGCCGTACACGCAGAACAGACAGCAGGCGAGGATGCCGAGCACCATCGAGGCGATGCCGAAGCCGTTCTGCCGCTGGCCGGGCATGCCGGGCCAGCCATAGCCCGCGCCGTAGCCGGGGTAGCCGTAGCCGGCCGGCGCCCCGGGCCCGGTGGGGGCCACGGGCGGTGGGGGCACCGCGGAGCCCGGGCCGCCGTCGAACGGCGCGCTGCCGGCCGGGGGTGTGGCCCCGGCGGGGGGCGGCGGCGGGTGCGGCGGGGCGAAGCCGGCTCCCGGCATGGAGACCACGGTGGGCTGGTCGTGCACGGACGGCCCCGGCTGCGCGGGCACTCCGTCCGCCACGGTGGGCGTGCCGGACGGCTGTGCGGGCCCGGCGGCCCGGGGCGTGTCGTTCTTCTCCAGCGAGGTCCGGCGCTCCGGCGGCGCCCAGGGGTCGCCGTTCCCCGCGTCGGGTCCGCCCGGCTGCGTCGCGTCCGTCATCTGGAGATCCCCCCTGCGTCGATCGTCCCGCCATGCTACGGCCCGCCCGCCCACCGCCGCCGCCCGGGCCGTGGCCGGACCGCCTACGATGACTGCGAGTCACCGATCAGCCGATCAACCGCGTCCCGCCGCCCGGCGGCCCGGGGACGCCGCCTGTGGGGAGGACCCCTTGACCGACCACCTCGTCGAGCCGCACGTCTCGCGCGGCCTGAGCGACTTCATCGCCGGGCTGCCCAAGGCCGAGCTGCACGTCCATCACGTCGGCTCCGCGTCCCCCCGTATCGTCGCCGAGCTGGCCGCCCGCCACCCCGACTCCAAGGTCCCCGCGGACGCCGAGGCCCTCGCCGACTACTTCACCTTCACGGACTTCGCCCACTTCATCGACGTGTATCTGTCCGTCGTCGACCTGGTCCGCACCCCCGAGGACGTGCGGCTGCTGACCTACGAGGTCGGGCGTGAACTGGCCCGGCAGCAGGTGCGGTACGCCGAGCTGACCATCACCCCGTTCTCCTCCACCCGCCGGGGCATCGACGAGCGCGCGTTCATGGACGCCATAGAGGACGCCCGCAAGGCGGCCGAGAAGGAACTCGGCCTGGTGCTGCGCTGGTGCTTCGACATCCCCGGCGAGGCCGGGCTCGAGGCCGCCGAGGAGACCACGCGGCTGGCCACCGACGACCGGCTGCGCCCGGAGGGGCTGATCTCCTTCGGGCTCGGCGGCCCGGAGATCGGCGTGCCGCGCCCGCAGTTCAAGCCCTACTTCGACCGGGCCATCGCCGCCGGCCTGCGGTCCGTGCCGCACGCCGGTGAGACCACCGGACCGCAGACGGTGTGGGACGCGCTGCACGAGCTGCGGGCCGAGCGGATCGGCCACGGCACCAGCTCCGCCCGCGACCCGGAGCTGCTCGCCCACCTCGCCGAGCGGCGCATCGCCCTCGAGGTGTGCCCCACCTCCAACATCGCCACCCGCGCGGTGACCTCCCTGGACGAGCACCCGATCAGGGAGTTCGTGCGGGCCGGGGTCCTGGTGACGATCAACTCCGACGACCCGCCGATGTTCGGCACCGATCTGAACAACGAGTACGCGGTGGCCGCCCGCCTGCTCGACCTCGACGAGCGGGGGCTGGCCGCGCTGGCGAAGAACGCGGTGGAGGCCTCCTTCCTGGACGCCGAGGGCAAGGCGAAGCTGACCTCCGAGATCGACACGTACACGGACTCCTGGCTCGCCTCCTGACCGGCCGGGCCGCCGGGCAGACGCCGGGAAGGCCCTCCGAAGGACGGCGCGGAAGACGCATCGAGGGACATGGGACACGAGGGACACGAGGGAAGGGACGCCGTGGAGAAGGTGACCGCCGTCGCTCATCGCGGCGACCCCTACCGTTTCCGCGAGAACACCCTCGCCTCCCTGCGCTCCGCGCTGCGGCAGGGCGCCGACGCCGTGGAGATCGACGTACGGCTCACCCGGGACGGGGTGCCGGTGCTGCTGCACGACGCCACGCTCAAGCGGCTGTGGGAACTGGACCGTCCGCTGCGGTCGCTGTCCTGGGCGGAGGTCAGGAGCGCCACCGGCGGCGGGGTGCCGTCGCTCTCCGCCGCGCTGGAGGCGACCGAGGGCAGCCGGGTGATGGTGGACCTGCCCGGCACGCCGGACGTCCGGGACGCACGCAGGGTGGTGGAGGCGGTCCGGGAGGCGGGTGCGCAGGACCGGGTCTGCTACTGCGCGGGCGCCGAGGCGATGCTCGCCGTCCGGGCCGCGGACCCGTCGGCGGAGATCGCGCTGACCCGTTCGACCCTGGCCCCGCCCCGGTCCGCCCTGCTGGAGGCGATCCGGCCGCGCTGGCTCAACTACCGCTTCACCCTGGTCGACCGGGCCCTCGCCGACCGGGTCCACCGCGACGGCTACCTGCTGTCGGTGTGGACCCCCGACACCCGCCGCTCCATGCGCCGGCTGCTGGCGCTGGGCGCCGACTCGGTCACCACCAACCGCATCGACGTGCTGTGCGCCCTGCGCGACGGCGTCACGCGTGGGGCACCGGCACGGCGCGGTCGCCCTTGAGCAGGGCGGCTCTGTCGCTCACGGCGACACCCCCCACACCTGTCGCACGCGTTCGAAGAGCGTTCGGGAGATCACGTGCGAGGCGGCCGTCGCCGCCCCCGCCAGCGCAAGGCCCGTGGCGAGGTCCCGGGGACGGGCGGGCCGCAGGACACCGGCCCTGCGCAGCCGCCCGCGCGCCCAGAGCGCGTACGGGACGACGACCAGGGACGAGGTGACGGACCCGGGCGTGTAGCCGCGGAACGCGGCGGCCTGCGCCAGATGCACCAGCCCGTGCAGCCCGAAGCCGTCCACGGCCGACTGGTAGAAGGCCGAGCGCCCGCCGCTGAGGCGCCCGGCGGCCGAGGCGGCGGCGACGACCGTCCCCATCACCCCCACGGCCGCGGCGAACCGGCGCCGGTCGACGCTCTCCGCCTGCCGCCAGACCGCCTCGGGGACGGCCGGAAGCCGCGTCCGCAGCCGCGGCACGTTCCGGCGCAACCACCCCGGCACCGTGGCGACTTCCTCCGCGTCGTGCACCGCCCAGGCCGCCAGCAGCCCCAACGTGACGGCCCCGCCCACCCGTTCGTTCCCCGTGGTCTCCATGCGGCGAGTCTGCTAGAGGCCCACGATCTTGTTCCACCGCTTGGCGAATTCCTGCCGCTCCCCCGGCTCGATGTCCCTGGCGATGGCGAGGCGCTTGCGCATCGCGGCGTCCGGGAAGATCAGCGGGTCCTCGGCGAGGGCCGCGGTCTCCTCGTCGTCGGAGGAGGCGAGGACGTCCTGCGCGGCCGGCACCGGGCAGACGTAGTTGACCCAGGCGGCCAGTTCGGCGGCGACCTCCGGGTCGTAGTAGTGGTCGATCAGCAGCTCGGCGTTGGCCTTGTGCCGGGCCAGGTTGGGGATCATCAGCGACTCCGACCACAGCTCGGCGCCCTCCTCCGGGACGACGAACTCGATGTCCGGGTCGTCGGCCTGCAGCTGGATGACGTCGCCGGAGTAGGCCTGGCAGGCCAGGACGTCGCCGCTGGACAGGTCCTTGATGTAGTCGTTGCCGGTGAAGCGGCGGATCTGTCCCCTGGCCACCTGCTTCTCCACCTGGTCGCACACGGTGTGGAAGTCGTCGGCGGTCCACCGGGTGATGTCGACCCCGTTGCCCTGCATCAGCAGCGCGAACGCCTCGTCCACGCCGGACAGCAGCGTCACCCTGCCCTTGAGGTCCGGCGCCCACAGGTCCGACACGCTGCGGATCTCCCGGCCCACCCGGCGCCGGTTGTAGGCGATGCCGGTGATGCCGGACTGCCAGGGCACGGTGAACTTCCGGCCCGGGTCGAAGGCGGGCGAGCGCAGCAGCGGATCCAGGTACTCGGTGACGTTCGGCTGCCGGGAGCGGTCCATCTCCTGCACCCAGCCGAGCCGCACGAACCGCGCGCACATCCAGTCGCTGATGACGATCAGGTCGCGGTCGGTCGGCTGGCGGTTCATCAGCGACGGGCTGATCTTGCCGAAGAACTCGTCGTTGTCGTTGATCTCCTCGACGTACTCGACGGAGATCCCCGTCCGCCGCTCGAACGCCTCCAGTGTGGGCCGCCGGGAGGGGTGCTCCTCGTCGGTGTCGATGTACAGCGGCCAGTTCGCCCAGGTGAGCCGCTTCTCCCGGCGGGACAGATCGGCGGCGGCCCGCTCGGAGGCCGGCACATGGGCGGCGGGCACCCCGCAGCCGGCCAGCGAGCCGAGCAGCACGCCCCCACCGAGCAGCAGCGAACGACGGGACAGGGAACGGGATGTGGTCACCATTGCCGCAGCATCCCCACCCGGGCGTTCCAGAGCAATCGACGGTACGTCGACCGAAGACCACCAACACCGACACCTTGTCCATCAGGCCCGCGGCAGACACGCGGAAGGGGCGCGGGGAACCCGTCCCGCGGCCGGCCGCGGTGAACCCGCAGCCGGCCGCGGCCCCGCGCCCCGTCGGCGCTCGGACCCTGTGCGATGCCCCTCACGCGTCCAGCGAGGTCATCACGTGCTTGATCCGCGTGTAGTCCTCGAACCCGTACGCCGACAGGTCCTTGCCGTACCCGGACTTCTTGAAGCCGCCGTGCGGCATCTCCGCGACCAGCGGAATGTGCGTGTTGATCCAGACGCACCCGAAGTCCAGCTTCTTCGACATCCGCATCGCACGCCCGTGGTCCTTGGTCCACACCGAGGAGGCCAGCGCGTACTCGACACCGTTGGCGTACTCGACGGCCTGGTCCTCGTCGGTGAAGGACTGGACGGTGATGACCGGCCCGAAGACCTCCTTCTGGATGATCTCGTCGTCCTGCTTGAGGCCGGAGACCACGGTCGGCGCGTAGAAGTAGCCCTTGTCGCCGACCCGCTTGCCGCCCGCCTCGACGCGCGCGTGCGCCGGCAGCCGCTCGATGAAGCCTTCGACCTGCTTGAGCTGGTTGGGGTTGTTGAGCGGGCCGTAGAGCACGTCCTCGTCGTCCGGCATGCCGGTCTTGGTCTCGTTGGCGGCCTTGGCCAGCGCGGCGACGAAGTCGTCGTGGATCGACTCGTGGACCAGCACGCGGGTGGCGGCGGTGCAGTCCTGGCCGGCGTTGAAGTAGCCGGCGACCGAGATGTCCTCGACGGCCTTGGCGATGTCGACGTCCTCGAAGACCACGACCGGCGCCTTGCCGCCCAGCTCGAGGTGGACTCGCTTGAGATCCTTCGAGGCGGACTCGGCGACCTGCATGCCGGCCCGTACCGAGCCGGTGATGGAGGCCATGGCCGGGACGGGGTGCTCGACCATCATGCGGCCGGTGTCGCGGTCGCCGCAGATGACGTTGAAGACGCCCTTGGGCAGGACGGAGCCGAGGATCTCGGCCAGCAGGACGGTGGACGCGGGGGTGGTGTCCGACGGCTTCAGCACGACGGTGTTGCCCGCCGCGATCGCCGGGGCGAACTTCCACACGGCCATCATCATCGGGTAGTTCCACGGCGCGACCTGCGCGCAGACGCCGACCGGCTCGCGGCGCACGAAGGAGGTCAGGCCCTCCATGTACTCGCCGGCGCCCTTGCCCTCCAGCATCCGCGCCGCGCCCGCGAAGAAGCGGATCTGGTCGACCATCGGCGGGATCTCCTCGGTGCGGGTCAGCCCGATGGGCTTGCCCGTGTTCTCCACCTCGGCGGCGATCAGCTCCTCGGCCCGCTCCTCGAAGAGGTCCGCGATCTTCAGCAGGGCCTTCTGGCGCTCGGCCGGGGTGGTGTCCCGCCAGCCCGGGAAAGCCTCGGCCGCGGCCGCCATGGCGGCGTCCACGTCCGCCTGACCGGACAGCGGAGCGGTCGCGTACGCCTCGCCGGTCGCGGGGTTGACCACCTGGGTGGTCCGTCCGTCGGCGGCATCACGGAACTCACCGCCGATGTAGTTGCGCAGACGACGCAGCTCGGTGCTCACTGCAGGCCCTCCAGTGCTTCTTGTGGGTGTCCGAGATTGTCCAGCTGTCCAACCTCTGAGACACCCACCCTAATCAGTGGGCTGACGTTTTCAACACCCCCGCCGGGCACCGTTCTGCGAAATCCGCACGTTACGAACCCTTCGACAACGGATTTCATCGCCTACGCCTTGCGAAACTGTCGAGACGTCGTGCACAGTGACCTCGTGGCCAGTCGAAGCGCAGACCCCAAGGACTCTCGCGAGTCCCGCAACGGCGGCAGTCCTCAGCTGGACTCCGTCTCCCTCGCCATCATCGAGCAGCTGCAGGAGGACGGCAGGCGTCCCTACGCGGCGATCGGCAAGGCCGTCGGCCTGTCCGAGGCGGCCGTGCGCCAGCGCGTGCAGAAGCTGCTCGACCAGGGCGTGATGCAGATCGTCGCCGTCACGGACCCGCTCACCGTGGGCTTCCGCCGGCAGGCGATGGTCGGCGTCAACGTGGAAGGTGATGTGGAGGCCGTCGCGGATGCGCTGACCGAGATGGCCGAATGCGAGTACGTGGTGATGACCGCCGGGTCCTTCGATCTGATGGTCGAGATCGTCTGCGAGGACGACGACCATCTGCTGGAGGTCATCAACAAACGCATACGGGCCGTGCCCGGAGTGCGCTCCACCGAGAGCTTCGTCTACCTGAAGCTCAAGAAGCAGACCTACATGTGGGGAACCCGATAACCGTGAGCACCGACCGCCCCAACGACCTCAGCAAGTCCGCGTACGAGCACCTGTGGATGCACTTCACCCGCATGTCCTCGTACGAGAACGCTCCCGTCCCCACCATCGTCCGGGGCGAGGGCACCTACATCTACGACGACAAGGGAAAGCGCTACCTCGACGGTCTCGCCGGCCTGTTCGTCGTACAGGCGGGCCACGGCCGTACGGAGCTCGCGGAGACCGCTTCCAAGCAGGCCCAGGAGCTGGCCTTCTTCCCCATCTGGTCCTACGCCCATCCCAAGGCCGTGGAGCTGGCCGAGCGGCTGGCCGACGAGGCCCCGGGCGACCTGAACAAGGTCTTCTTCACCACCGGCGGCGGCGAGGCGGTGGAGACCGCCTGGAAGCTCGCCAAGCAGTACTTCAAGCTCACCGGCAAGCCCACCAAGCACAAGGTCATCTCCCGCGCGGTCGCCTATCACGGCACCCCGCAGGGCGCCCTGTCCATCACCGGCCTGCCCGCCCTCAAGGCACCCTTCGAGCCGCTGGTCCCCGGCGCGCACAAGGTGCCGAACACCAACATCTACCGCGCCCCGATCTTCGGCGACGACCCGGAGGCCTTCGGCCGCTGGGCCGCCGACCAGATCGAGCAGCAGATCCTCTTCGAGGGCCCCGACACCGTCGCCGCGGTCTTCCTGGAGCCGGTGCAGAACGCCGGCGGCTGCTTCCCGCCCCCGCCCGGCTACTTCCAGCGGGTGCGGGAGATCTGCGACCAGTACGACGTGCTGCTCGTCTCCGACGAGGTCATCTGCGCCTTCGGCCGCCTGGGCACCACCTTCGCCTGCGACAAGTTCGGCTACGTGCCCGACATGATCACCTGCGCCAAGGGCATGACCTCGGGCTACTCCCCGATCGGCGCCTGCATCATCTCCGACCGCATCGCCGAGCCGTTCTACAAGGGCGAGAACACCTTCCTGCACGGCTACACCTTCGGCGGCCACCCGGTCTCCGCCGCGGTCGCCCTGGCCAACCTGGACCTGTTCGAGCGCGAGAACCTCAACCAGCACGTGCTGGACAACGAGGGCGCCTTCCGCTCCACCCTGGAGAAGCTGCACGACCTGCCGATCGTCGGCGACGTCCGCGGCAACGGCTACTTCTACGGAATCGAGCTGGTCAAGGACAAGGCCACCAAGGAGTCCTTCAACGAGGAGGAGACCGAGCGCGTCCTGTACGGCTTCCTCAGCAAGAAGCTCTTCGAGAACGGCCTGTACTGCCGCGCCGACGACCGCGGCGACCCGGTCGTCCAGCTCGCGCCGCCGCTGATCTCCGACCAGAAGACCTTCGACGAGATCGAGCAGATCCTGCGCGCCACCCTGACCGAGGCCTGGACCAAGCTCTGAGCCTCACCCGGGCCCGGACCCGGCCCCCGAAGCCTCACCCGGGCCCGGACCGGGCTCCGAGGCTGTGGTCCGACCGAGGTTCCGATCTTCCTCCTGGATGATCAACACCGGCCCCGGTGCCGCCCGTTCGAGTGAGAAACGGCGGCCCGGGGCCGCGTGCTGTGCGGCGTGCAGCCGCCTCCTGCCTAGCGTGCCCAGTGACCGATCGGCCCTGCCTTCGTTCCCCCGCACGAGGGAAAACCACGAACCGCGCACGGCATTTCCGATCCGAACCGAGGTGTACGCCATGGTGGCCCCACCGGACAACGACGTGCTCTGGGCACGCGGACTGCAGTTCCGGCACGCGGACGGCTCCCCCGGGCTGAGCGGGGTCTCGCTCGGCGTCCGGGAGGGCGAGATCCTCGCGGTCGGCGGCTCGCGCGGCAGCGGCAAGACCACCCTGCTGCGCTGCCTCGCCGGTCTGATCCCGGTCCACGGCGGCGAGGTCTGGTTCAACAGCGGGCCCCTGCACACCCTGGGCCCGGTCGCCCGGGAACGGCTGCGCCGGGAGCGCTTCGGCTGGATCGACCCCGAGCCGGTGCTCGTCCCCGAGCTGAACGTCTGGGAGAACGCCGCGCTGCCGCTGCTGCTGCGCGGCACCGACCGCCGCCGGGCCAAGACCGCGGCACTGGAGTGGCTGGAGCGCCTGGACGTCGGCGACAAGGCCCGCAAGCACCCCGGCGAGCTGGTGCACGCCGAGCGCCAGCGGGTGTGCATCGCCCGCGCCCTGGCCCCCGCGCCGACCGTGCTGTTCGCCGACGAACCGACCGCCCCGCTGCACCGCGCGGACCGCCGGCACGTGCTGCGCACGCTCACCACGGCCGCCCGCTCGCACGGCATCACGGTCGTCCTCGCCACCGCCGACCCGGACATCGCGGCCCTCGCCGACCGCACCGTGTCCCTGCTGGACGGGCGGCGGGTCCGCACCGTGCATCTGCCGCCGGTCGCCGAGACCGCCGAGACGGAGGGCCGGGCCGCGTGCTCGCTCTCCGCCTGACCCGAAGCGCCCGGCCGGCCGTCCAGCTGCGCCGCCTGCTGGTCGCGGCCGCCTCGGCCGGGACCGGCTTCCTGCTCCTGGGCGCCCTCGGCCACGCGCTGAACCACCCGGACACCCCGTCCGTCTCGGCGCTGCGCCTGGCCTGGTGCGCCGCCCCGCTGGCGGCCACCGTGTACTTCGCGGTCGCGGTGGCCCGCACCGACCCCGCCACCCGGCCCCGGCCCGGCCTGTCCGCTCTCGGCCTGGGTCCGGCCCGCATGATGGTGCTCTCCGCGGCGACCACCGCCCTGGCCTGCGCGCTGGGCTCGCTGCTGGCGCTGCTGGTCTTCCTCCATCTGCGCGGTGACCTGACCGGCATGCCCGTCGACGGGGCCGCCGCCGACTTCCTCGCCGCGGGCCGGCCGCTGCCGCTCCCGGCCGCCCTCACCCTGCTCTCCGTGGTGCCCGTGACCGCCTCGCTGGCGGTGGCGGCCGCGCTGCGGCCGCGCGAGCAGAGGGCCGGCGCCTCCCGCATGGCCCGGGTGTACGGCCGCTTCGGCGCCTACCGGCGCACGCCGGTGCGCGAGACCTTCGGCGCGTACGGGCGCTTCGGCAGCCATCTGGGCGGGGCGGCTCGCGGCGGGCGCGCGGCCGGCACCGCAGACCGAAGCAGCCGCCGGCAGGGCGGGCAGGAGCAGCCGGCCGGGGGGACCGAGGAAGCCGGATCCCCCGGGACCGGGACCTCGCCCGCCGCACCGCCCGCGGCTCCCCTGGCGCCGCCGTCCGGACTGCCCTGGGGCACCGCCGTCCTGGCCGTGGGCCTTGCCGTGGAGGCCTACGTCAGCCGCACCGGCGGCGGCTCCGGGACCGGCGGCCGGGCCGGGGCGCTGGCCGGGCTCGCGCTGACCGCCCTCGGTCTCGCCCTGGCCGGCCCGGGCCTCACCCACCTGTGCGGCAGGCTGCTGCAGGCGGTGCGCCCGGGCGCCCTGCGCCTGCTGGCGGGCCGGGCGCTGATGACGGAGGCGGTGCGCATCGGCCGCCCGCTGGGCGTGGTCTGCGCGGTGATCTCGGCCGCGTACGCCATGACCTCGCTCTACGACACCGACGACCCGTCCGTCGCCCCGCTCACCACCCTCGGGACGCTCCTGGTGACCGGCTGCGCGGTGGCGACGCTGCTGACCGCCGCCGCCGAGGCCAGGCAGGCCCGCGCGCTCACCACGGACGCGCTGCTGCGCCTCGGCGCACCCGCCGGGACGCTGCGCCGGGCGGCCGCGATCCGGTCCGCGGCGCTGGTCGCCCTGTTCGCTCCGCTGACGCTGGCGGTCGCCGAGCTGTCGGCGCTGCCGCTGGCCGCCTGAGACGGCTCGCGGCCCGGCACGGCACGCGAGGAAGTTCTCCGGAGAAGTCTCCGGTGAGCGATGACTTCTGCGGGGTCCCCCGGTCTACCCACTCGAACGCTGTGAAAGCCATGAAGCGGAACGGGAGAGACCCCGCCATGTACCAGCAGATGATCTTTGTGAACCTGCCCGTCAGCGACCTCGCCGCCTCGCGGAAGTTCTTCACCGAGCTCGGCTACTCGATCAACGAGCAGTTCAGCGACGAGAACGCCGCCTCGGTCGTGATCAGCGACACCATCGTCGCGATGCTCCTCACCAAGGAGTACTACTCCACGTTCACCAAGAAGGAGATCGTGGACGCCACCAAGGCCAGCGAGGTGCTGATCGCGCTGAGCGCGGAGAGCCGCGAGAAGGTGGACGAGCTGGTCGACAAGGCGATCGCGGCGGGCGGCTCCCCCAGCGGCGAGACCCAGGACCACGGCTTCATGTACAGCCGTGCCTTCGACGACCTGGACGGCCACACCTGGGAGGTCGTCTGGATGGACCCGGCCGCCGTGGAGGGCTGAGACGGGAGACGATCTAGCATGGGCGGGTGCAGACGTCGCCCGCCCATGCCGCCCATCACGGTGACCGCGAGATCGAGACGCTCGAGGAGTTCGACGCGGTCGTCTCGGCGCGCGGCACCCTCGCCCGGTACCGGATCCAGTCCGTCGATCTGACCGACCGGACGCGGGAACTGCTGACCACCGACACCACCCGGGCGGTGTTCCTGGGCTGCCCCATGCGCGCCGAGGCCGAGGCCAGGCTGCGGGCCGCCGGCGCCCTGGTCCTTCCGCCGGTGCCGGGCCTGCCCTTCGACCCCTACCGGAGCCGTCTGTACCGCCCCGACGAGCTGTTCGCCTCGCTGGAGAAGGGCTACGAGGCGACACCGGACGCCCTCGCCTACGACTGGTTCCGACGGACCGCCGCCGACGGCGACATCTTCGCCTCGATGCTGCGCGCCGTCCACGACGACTCCATGTCCGACGCCCTCGACGAACTCCTGCGCACGGCGCGGGTGGTGGGCGTGATGGGCGGCCACGCGATGGCCCGCGGCACCGGGCAGTACCGGGGCGCCGCCCGCCTGGGACGGACCCTGGCCCGGGACGGGTTCACGGTGGCCACGGGCGGCGGGCCCGGAGCGATGGAGGCGGCCAACCTGGGTGCGTACACGGCCCCGTACGACGACGGAATGCTGGACGCGGCCTGCGAACTGCTCGCCGCGGCGCCCTCGTTCACACCGTCGGTCACCGACTGGGCCCGCGCCGCCTTCGAGGTGCGCGCCCGCTGGCCGAAGGGCAACCACTCGGTCGGCATCCCGACCTGGTTCTACGGGCACGAGCCGCCCAACGCCTTCGCGTCGCACATCGCCAAGTACTTCGCCAACGCCACCCGCGAGGACGGCCTGCTGGCCCGCTGCAACGCCGGCGTGGTGTTCCTGCCGGGTGCCGCGGGGACGGTGCAGGAGATCTTCGACAACGCGACCCCCAACTACTACGAGTCGCGCGGGGAACCCACGCCCATGGTGCTGGTGGACCGGGCGCACTGGACGGAGAAGCTGCCGGCCTGGCCGCTGCTGCGTGCGCTGGCGCGGGAGCGGTCCATGGACGCGCGGATCGCCCTGGTGGACCGCATCGACGAGGCCCCCGAAGCGCTGAAACGTCTCGGCGCTTAATAATTCGGTAAAGCCGTGGCCCGTGATCGGCATATGCGTTGACACTACTTATGCGACGCTTATAGACCTGGGTGCCGTCTGGGAGAGTTGATGTCAGGTCAACTCTCCTTCCACCCCCCGCATTTGCGCATCCCAGTGAAGGACAAACGTGACAGTTCTGTCCGTATCCCGTGGTGCGGCGTCGCGCCGTACCGTCTCCCGTACTCTGCGCGCCCTCGGAGTCGTCTCCGCATCGGCCGCGCTCGCACTCTCGGCCGCCGGCACCGCTGCCGCCTGCAGCATCAGTGACTTCTCGGCCGAGGCGAAGTGTGTCGGTGACAAGGGTGTCATCACCGTCACCGACGTCGATCCCCTGGGCGTTCCGGCCACCGTCACCGTGTTCCTGGAGAACAACGGCGCCGATGTGAAGAAGATCGGCGAGAAGGTGGTCAAGGGCTCCCGCGAGGGCACCACCATCACCTTCGAGGAGGACTGGAAGCCCAACGCCGAGTACCGCATCCACGTCAAGGCCGACAAGTACGTGGACGCGGACATCAAGCCGAACCTGACCACTCCGGCCACGGCGTGCCAGAAGCAGGACGAGGGCGAGGAGGAGAGCCCGAGCCCTGAGCCCACCCCGTCGGAGACCGCCTCGGCCCCGGCCGAGGAGTCCGGCAGCCCGGCTCCGTCGGAGCCGGAGAGCTCCGCGCCCGCCGGCACGGCGGACAACGTGCCGTCGCCCGCGGTCGGCGAGTCGCACCTCGCCGAGACCGGCGCCAACTCCAACACCGGCCTGATCGCCGGTATCGCGGGCGCGCTGGTGCTGATCGGCGGCGGCGCGGTCTTCTTCGGCATGCGCCGCAAGGGTGCGGGCAGCGGCGACCGCTGATCCGCACGGCTCGGAGGCTCTCGCCGGAGAAGTTCCTGAGCAGTCGAGGTGGCCCGTCCCCGGCAAGGGGCGGGCCACCGTCATGTGCGGCCGACCGCAGTCCCGTTGGGTGGCATGACCGACGGCATCCCGTCCCGTTGCCCGCTGCACGGGCCGGCGTTCCTGTCGGGGGGCCGCGTTCCCGTCGGGGGGCGGCGTCCCGTCGGACGGGCCGGCATTCCCGTCGGACGGGCCGGCGTCCCGTTGCCCGCGCCGGGGTTCAGTCCAGGACGACGACCTCGGTCGCGTCGAACTCGACCCCCACCTCGTCGCCGACCTCGGGTGCCGTACGCAGGGGGCAGGCCGCCTCCAGACGCGGGGCGTTCTCGGGCTGGAGACGGACGGCGACATGGGTGCCGCGGAAGGTGCGCGCGGCGACCGTGCAGCGCAGCCCCAGGTCGGCGGCGACCAGGCGGACCCCGGCGGGCCTGACCAGCAGGGTGCGGGCGCCTGACGGGGCGTCGGCGGGCACCGGGACCTTGCCCCAGGGCGTCACGGCGGCCTCCTCGCCGACCGTCGCCTCGACGACGTTCTCGAACCCCAGGAAGCGGGCCACGAACGCGTCCGCGGGCCGCTGCCACACCTGCAGCGGCGTACCGGACTGGGCGATCCGCCCGTCCCGCATCACCACCACCCGGTCGGCCAGCGCGAACGCCTCGCCCTGGTCGTGGGTCACCGCGAGCACGGTGGTGCCGAGCCGGCCGAACAGCTCGCGCAGTTCGACGACCAGACGTTCCCTGAGCGAGCGGTCGAGCTGGCCCAGCGGCTCGTCGAGCATCAGCAGCCGCGGGCTGGGGGCGAGCGCCCGCGCCAGCGCCACCCGCTGCTGCTCACCGCCGGACAGCGCGGCGACCGCCCGGCCTCCCGCGTCCGGCAGGCCGACGAGGTCCAGCAGTTCCGCCACCCGTCCGGCCTGTTCGCGGCGCGAGACGCCGCGCATCCGCAGCCCGAAGGCGACGTTGCCGGCCACGTCCCGCTGCGGGAACAGCTGATGGTCCTGGAACATCAGTCCGACCCCCCGCTTGTGCGCGGGCACCGCCGCCTGGTCGCGCCCGCCGAGCAGCACCCGCCCGGAATCGAGGGGCTGCAGCCCGGCCACCGCCCGCAGCAGCGTGGACTTGCCGCTGCCGCTGGGCCCGAGGACGCAGACGATCTCGTGCTCGGCCACCGACAGATCCACCGAGTCCAGCACCGTCCGCCCGCCGAAGCGTACGGTGGCCGCCTGAAGGCTCAGCAGGCTGTCCGCGGGCATCTAGAACTCCCCAGTCCGGTCGGTCCGCAGCCGCTCCAGCACGAGCAGCGCCGCCGCGCACACGATCATCAGTACCGTCGACAGGGCCATCGCCTGCCCGTAGTTGAGCTCGCCGGGCCGCCCCAGCAGCCGCGCCACCGCCACCGGCAGCGTCGGGTTGTCGGGCCGTGCGATGAACACCGTCGCCCCGAACTCTCCCAGAGACACCGCGAAGGCGAACCCGGCGGCGATCAGCAGCGCCCGCCGCACCATCGGCAGGTCCACCTCCCGCCAGGCCCGCCACGGCGACGCCCCGAGCACCGCCGCCGCCTCCCGCAGCCGCACGTCCACGGCCCGCAGCACCGGCAGCATGGTCCGCACCACGAACGGCACGCCCACCAGGGCCTGCGCCAGCGGCACCAGGATCCAGGAGGCCCGCAGATCCAGTGGCGGTTGGTCGAGCGCGATCAGGAAACCGAAGCCGACGGTCACCGCGGACACCCCGAGCGGCAGCATCAGCAGCGCGTCGAAGCCGCGGACCAGCCGTCCCGCGTCCCTGCGCGTGAGCGCGACGGCGGCGAGACCGCCGATCACCACGGCGATCGCGGTCGCGGCCAGCGCGTACTGCAGCGAGTTGCCGACCGCCTCGACCGGCGCCACCAGGAACACGCCGTTGTCCTCACTGGTCAGCGCCCGGTAGTAGTCCAGGCCCGCCCCGCCGAAGGACCGCTGCACCAGCACCGCGAGCGGCGCCACCAGCAGCACGGCGACGGTGGCGACGACCGCGCCGAGCAGCGCCCACTGGCGGGCACCGCGCGGCCGGCGCGCGGTCACCGAGGCGTCCACCAGCCGCAGCGTGCTCTCGCGGCGGCGCACGGTCCAGGCGTGCAGGGCGAGGATCGCGCCGACCGCGACGAACTGGATCATCGTCAGCACGGCGGCCGTGGACAGGTCGAAGACCTCGGTGGTCTGCCGGTAGATCTCCACCTCCAGGGTGGAGAAGGCGGGACCGCCGAGGATCTGCACCACCCCGAAGGAGGTGAAGGTGAACAGGAAGACCATCAGCGCGGCGGCGGCCACGGCGGGCGCCAGCGCCGGCAGGGTCACCCGGCGCCAGGCCGCGCCGGGTGAGGCGCCGAGCATCCGGGCGGCCTCCTCCTGCCGGGGGTCGAGCTGCGCCCACAGCCCGCCCACGGTGCGCACCACCACGGCGTAGTTGAAGAAGACATGGGCGAGCAGGATCGCCCACACGGTGGTGTCGAGGCGCACGCCCCACCACTCGTGGAGCAGCCCGCCGCGTCCGGTCAGCGCCATGAACGCCGAGCCGACGACGACGGTCGGCAGCACGAACGGCACGGTGACCACGGCCCGCAGCAGCTGCTTGCCGGGAAAGTCGTAGCGGGCGAAGACATGGGCGCCGGGCAGCGCGATCAGCAGCGTCAGCGCGGTGGACACCAGCGCCTGCCAGGTGGTGAACCACAGCACCTGCCGCACGTCCGGCTGCGCCAGCACCTCGGCGAACCGCCCGAGCTGCCAGCCCTCGCCGGTCCTGAGGCCGCGGGCGACGATCGCGGCGACCGGGTAGGCGAAGAAGACCGCGAAGAACGCGGCGGGCACGGCCAGCAGGGCCAGCCGCGCCGCCACCCCCTTCGCCCGCCGCCCCGCCCTCGACGGAGCGGGCGGCAGCGCAGTGCCCCGGTCTACTTCAGTACGAGCGAGGTCCACGACTTGACCCACTGGTCACGGTTGGCGGCGATCTTCGCCGGGTCCATGGTCTCCGGATCCTCGGCCTGCGGCCCGTACTGCGCGAACACCTTCGGCACCCGGGCGTCCTCGCGCACCGGGTAGACGAACATGTTGAGCGGCATGTCCTCCTGGAACCGCTTGCTCAGCAGGAAGTCGAGCAGCGCCTTGCCGCCCTCGGGGTTCCTGGCGTCGGCCAGCAGCCCGGCGTACTCGACCTGCCGGAAGCAGGTGCCCTCGGCGACACCGGTCGGCGCGGTCTTCGGCTCGGACTTGGCGTAGACGACCTCGGCGGGCGGGGAGGAGGCGTAGGACACCACCAGCGGCCGGTCGGCTCCGGCCTCCTTGCCGCCGGCGGAACCGGAGAACTCCTCGTAGTAGGCCTGCTCCCAGCCGTCGACCACCTTCACACCGTTGGCCTTGAGCTTCTTCCAGTAGCCCGGCCAGCCGTCGTCCCCGTACTCGGCGGCGGTCCCGAGCAGGAAGCCCAGCCCCGGTGAGGAGGTGGAGGCGTTCTCCGTGACCAGCAGGTTCTTGTACTCCGGCTTGACCAGATCGTCGAACGTCCTCGGCGGGGTCAGCTTCTTCTTCTCGAACCACTGCTTGTCGTAGTTGACGCAGATGTCACCGGTGTCGACGGGCGTCACCCGGTGCTCGTCCTCGTCCGCCCGGTACTCCGGCCGTATCGCGTCGAGGCCCTTGGCCTCGTACGGCTGGAACAGCCCGTTGTCGAGGGCGCGGGACAGCAGGGTGTTGTCGACGCCGAAGAAGACGTCGCCCTGCGGATTGTCCTTCGTCAGGATCGCCTTGTTCACCGCCTGCCCGGCCTCGCCGTCCTTGAGGACCTTCAGCTTGTAGCCGGACTGCTTCTCGAAGGCGGCGACGACGTCCTTGGACACGGCCCACGAGTCGTGGCTGACCAGGGTCACGGTCCTGGACCCGCCGGATCCGGTCCCCTGGTCGTTCCCGCCGGACGAGCCGCAGGCGGACAAGGTGATCAGGCCGAGCCCGGCAACCAGGACCGTGGCCTTCTTGGTGATGCTCACTGGATTCCTCCTGGAGTGACCAGGAAGAGACGCGGCCCTGCCCGGGACACCGGCGGCGTCCCGGGCAGGGTGCAACAGCTTGAGTGGTGACCGATCTCCCTACCCAGAATGACCTGGGCCAGGTTCGGAGGGTCTGCGGCCGGTGCCGCACTCTCAGCGCTGTGGCGCTCCCCTGTCGGATGTCTCGTGACGTAGACGTTGGTTTCGCAACGTATGACGTTACGCAGGATATGCAGTTGTCGTAGTGCCTGTACTGACGCGAGTCACATTACCTCTCGCTCGCGGCGAGCTGACCACACGCCCCGTCGATCTCCTGGCCACGGGTGTCCCGGATGGTCACCGGCACACCGTGGGCGGCGATCGCCTCCACGAAGGCCTTCTCGTCCTCCGGCCGGGAGGCGGTCCACTTGGACCCCGGGGTCGGGTTCAGCGGGATGAGATTCACATGCACCGGCTTGCCCTTCAGCAGCCGTCCCAGCCGGTCCCCTCGCCAGGCCTGATCATTGATGTCCCGGATCAGCGCGTACTCGATCGACAGCCGCCGCCCCGATTTGGCGCTGTACTCGAAGCCCGCGTCGAGCACCTCGCGCACCTTCCAGCGGGTGTTCACCGGGACCAGGGTGTCGCGCAGCTCGTCGTCCGGAGCGTGCAGCGAGATGGCGAGCCGGCACTTGAAGCCCTCGTCGGCGAACCGGTGGATGGCCGGTACCAGCCCCACCGTCGACACGGTGATCCCGCGCTGCGACAGCCCGAGCCCGTCCGGCTCCGGGTCGGTGAGCCGGCGGATGGCGCCGACGACCCGCTTGTAGTTGGCGAGCGGCTCGCCCATGCCCATGAACACGATGTTGCTGAGCCGCGCGGGCCCGCCCGGGACCTCGCCGTCCCGCAGCGCCCGCATCCCGTCGACGATCTGGTGCACGATCTCGGCCGTCGAGAGATTCCGGTCGAGCCCCGCCTGCCCCGTGGCGCAGAACGGGCAGTTCATGCCGCACCCGGCCTGCGAGCTGATGCACATGGTGACCCGGTCCGGGTAGCGCATCAGCACGGACTCCACCAGCGTCCCGTCGAACAGCTTCCACAGCGTCTTGCGGGTGGCGCCCTGGTCCGTCGACAGATGCCGCACCACGGTCATCAGCTCCGGCAGCAGCGCCTCGCGCAGCGGCTCACGGGACGCGGCCGGGATGTCCGTCCACTGCTCCGGATCATGCGCGTAGCGCGCGAAGTAGTGCTTCGACAGCTGCTTGGCACGGAACGGCTTCTCACCGACCGCGACAACCGCCTCCTTGCGCTCGGCGGGCGTGAGATCGGCAAGATGCCGCGGCGGCAGCTTCGCTCCGCGCGGCGCGACAAAGGTGAGTTCTCCGGGCTTAGGCATGGCCGTACCAGTGTCGCAGATCGACTCGGGTGACCTGCGGGCGTCGCCGCCTCGACTGCCGGTGGCGGTGACTTCAGCGACCGTGTACGGCCCAGGGCCCGCCCAGCCGATTGCCCCGCACCGAGGCCTACCCCCACGAATCTCCTGAATCGCCACACACTGCCAGTGCCGTGGGTCACACTGGGCGCCCGGAGGAACCGACGATGGGGACAGGTGAGCGACTCATACATCAACGCGCCCATCCGAGCGCGCATGCACACGACCACACTGCACAAGGCGACCTGGGTCGTCGCGGTCGCGCTGTCAGCCGGCCTCCTGGAGCCGCCCCTGTTCTTCGTCGCGGCCAAGAAGCGAGTCGTCAGCATGGCGACGCCCGCGGCCTGCGCGGCCGTCATCTACGGCTCGGCCGCCCTGGGATCGACGCTCGGCAACCCGAAGAACCGGAGCGGCGGCGTCCTCGCCATCACGATGATCACAGCCGCCGTGCACGCCGCCGTCCTCGACACCGACTGGAAGCCGGGCCGGTAGCTGCCCGCCGGACGATCTCGAGTCGCCGCAGCAGAGCCGAGTCCGCTTCCGCTTTGGGTTTCCAAGTCGGCAAGTCGTGGGTATGTTTCCGTCATGGAAAGTGATGCACTTGACCCGCGGGCGGCGCTGGAGCAGGTTCAGCGGGCCCGGAGCGGGATGAGCGTACGTGTGGGTTCGCCGTGGTGGCTGCACGTGGGGCTCGGCGTGCTTGTCGCTCAGCAGGTACTGGTGGGCGGACTGGGCGGCGGGAACTGGACGCTGCTGTCGTTCGCCGTGCTCGTCGCCGGCGCCGCGGTGCTGGTGGCGCTCGCCCGGCGCAGCACCGGTGTCACCGTCGCCGGCCCGCGCGGCCCCCGCAGCCGCCTGCTGATGGCGGCGCGGTTCGTGGCCGCGCTGGCGTGCATCTGGGGAGCCGGGCTCATCGGCGGTGAAGGCATCGCCGTGCTCGTCGCGATCGTGGCGCTGCCGCTCACGGCGCTGCTCGGAGCCGCGTACGACGCCGCACTGCGCCTCGACATCGCCGAAGGGCACCCAGCCGCATGACCGCCGAACCGAGATTCGACGAGGTCATCCACGCGCCCCACAGGCTGCGCATCTGTGCCGCGCTCGCGGCGGCCTCGGAGACCGAGTTCTCGGTGCTGCGCGAGCTGCTCGGGGTCTCCGACCCCGTCCTCAGCAAGCACCTGCGCACCTTGCAGGACGCCGGTTACGTCGCCCTCACCAAACCGACCGGCCGGGGCGGCCGCGTCCGCACCTGGGTCGGCCTCACCGGGAAGGGACGGCACGCTCTCCAGGCCCATGTCGCAGAGCTTCGCCGGCTCACGGACCACCTGCCCGCCGAGTCGTCCGGGCCATCCACGGCGCCGGGGTGACCGGCGCTCGTACGCGTTCGGAGACACAAAACGCACATCGGCTCGCACCGTGGCAGCCGCTGCCGGCTCGGGCGATCGCCGCCGCCGATCACTGATGTGCCACTAATCTGACGCGCCGTGTGCCCGCCCTCGGGAGGGCGCGCCAGTGATCCAGTGATCCACCAACGGCATTGCGGAGATGATGTGTTCGGCAAGCATGCACGACGAGCACTACACAGTGGCGTCCTCCTGCTCGCCCTCGCTCTGACAGCGGGCTGCGGCGGCGACGGTGAAGGCGACGGCGGCGGGGGGTCGTGGGCGCAGCCGGGCGGCGACGCGACGCAGGAAGGGACCTCGGGTGCGAAGCCCTCGGGCCCCCTCTACACCGACAAGACGGCGACACTCAGCAACGCCTGGGCCGTCAAGCGTGGTTGCCCGACGTCCGTCTACCTCGAGTTCAGGGACGACGGGCCGCACGTCACGGACTCCCCGGCGAAGGACCATCCGCAGGACGACGGAGGCACCTGGCCCTCGATCAGGTGGATCCCCCCGTGCAGCGCCCCGTCGAAGCCGGTGCTCTACTTCGACGACCCGGTCGCCAAGGTCTCCGGATCGCAGACCCCGTCGAGCTGCCGGGCCGACATCCGGAACGCGCTGGGCGACGGCTCCTGGCTGGACGCCTACAGCGGGCGCAACCTGGCGGCGGGCGACGAGTTCTGCACGGAATTCGAGGAGCACAGGCAGGTGGTCCACTTCCGGGTCACGAAGGTGTCCGGCACGCCGGCCCGCGAGATCGACTGGTCCGTCTCCGCGTGGCGCACCCCGGACGAGCCGGCGAAGAAGGAGTCCTACGACGAACCGGTCTACAAGGACCTGCCCCTCACCCTGAGCGAGGAGGCCTCGGAGGCGAACGACTGCGCGGTCGGGCACGCCAGCGTGTTCTCGAAGTCGCCGATCCTCAAGTACGTCAAGGGCTCGATGGCGGACGCGGACATCCTCTACTTCCCGGACTGCCTGAGCTCCCCGAAGATCCGCTTCGGGGAACGCACGACACCGGTGGACGGTGACGTGGGAGCGTCCGCCTGCGTGGACGCCGTCGCCAACGCGGCGGAGAACACGGGTGACCTGGAGCTGTCCGAGCTGAAGGCGGGGCAGCGGTACTGCTCCTTCAGCAGCGATCGGGACGCGGTCGCCCTGATCAAGGTGGTAGAGCTGACCACCGGGCCTTCCGCGTCGGTGAAGTTCTCGGTGACGAGCTGGAAGGTGCCCGAACCTCAGTAGCGGCCGGCCCGCGGGCTGGGGCGGTCGCCTGCGCGCGGCCGGCCGCGGGCAGGCGCCTGTGGCGCCGTTGCGGCGCCGTCTTCGGAAGTGGCCGCTCCAGCCCGCCTACACGATGTGAACGCGTTCGTAGTCGCCGCTCGGGCTGCGGAGCATGACGTCGTTCCCCTCCGCCATGCGCTCCTCCAGGAACGCATAGATCTGCACCGCCCTGTTGATCACGTCCGTCTTGGTGAGTCCCGTCGCGTCCACCAGCTTGCTGATCGCGTCCACCGCCGGCGGCACCAGCGTGACCGAGTACCGCTCATTGCCCTGCGGACGGCTCTTGACCGGGGTCATACGCACCTCCTCCCTGGTTGTCGCGCTCGGATCCCGGTGCCCTCTGCACCTGCCGCGAGCACGAAGACGACCACTACTGCATCCACTACTGCACCCATACTGCATCCATACTGCAACGAGTAGGTGCAAAAATGCACCTGGGATGCTACCGTCACCACACGCAGGCGTCGCCTGCGAAGACGTTCCGAGAGGAGCAGCCATGGTCAACGTCCGACCCCGCCCGGTGCCGGTCTAGGTAGGACGCCTGGACCAGGGCCCGGGCCGTGGAGCCGGCTGATTGCTGGGCAGGGCGCCCAGAAGCTGACGAGCCGGTTCCGACAGCGCCTTTGATGAGTACCCATGAGGTCTTCCCGTCCAGCAGCAGTGAGGAACCGAGCGCTGCTGCCTACGTCAAGATCACGACCACGCGCAATGGTCCGGCATTCGCCGCGTCCGTGCCGGCGAAGGAGGCGGGCCGGCTGCTGGAGACGAGTCACCTCGTGTTCAGCATCTCGGGAACGGTGATCGCACCCCCCGCCATGGCCAAGGCCGTGGAGGTGGCCGGCCTCGGAATGCCGTGGCAGATGACCGCCGCCCTGCTCGCCCTGGCAGCCGCGCTGCCACTCACCTGCTACCTGGCGGCCCTTCGCCGCCGAGTGTGACATCACCAGAGCCCGCCCTGTTCAGGGCGGGCTCTTCTTCGGTGCACGGACTCCTCACCAGGGCCGGCAATTCACCGGAGTGAGTGCTCACTCATTGACGGAGTGAGCACTCACTCCGCACTCTCGGCGACATGAGCGCATCCAAGGAACAAGAGAGCACGCGACGCCGCCGCGCGCCCGCCATGTCGCCGGAGCAGCGTCGCGAGATGATCATCCGGACGGCCATCCCGCTGATCGCCGAGTACGGCGCCGCGGTGACCACCGCGAAGATCGCCCGTGCCGCGGGCATCGGAGAGGGCACGATCTTCCGGGTCTTCGCCGACAAGGACGAGTTGCTGCAGGCCTGTGTGTCCCAGGCGCTCTCCCCCGACGACGCGATCCGCGAGCTCGACGCGATCGACCCCGCCCTGCCCCTGGCCGAACGGCTCGCGGAGGCCGCCGAGGCGCTGCAGGCACACATGTCCCGCATGGGCGCGATCATCGGGTCGCTGGGCCATCACGGCGGCAAGCATCCGGGCACGGTGCGCGGTGCGGGCCGCGAGGAGTCGGTGGCCCGCATCCGAGCGGCCCTGGTGGAGCTGCTCGAGCCCGACCGGGCGGCCCTGCGCCGGTCGCCCGAGCAGATCGCGGCCCTGTTCTTCGGTCTGCTGTTCGTCCAGCCGCGCGTGGAGGACAAGCCCGCTCTGGCCCCTCAGGAGCTGGCGGAGGTCTTCCTGCACGGGGCGCTGTCGGACCGCGGCAGGGCCGGGGACAAGGACGCCGACGAGGGCGACGGCGACGGCAGGGGAGGCAATCAGTGAGCGCGCGGAGGAGGCGTCGTCTCGGGGTGACTGCCCTGGCCGTCCTGGCCCCCCTTCTGGTGTGGGTGATAGCGGATCCGCTGGCGGGGCATTCGCTGCGGATCACGGACGGTGAGGAGACGCTCGACATCGGTGCCGTGCCGGTGGCGTTCGTGGGGCTGCTCGCGTCACTGCTGGGGTGGGGTCTGCTGGCCGTCCTGGAGCGGTTCACGGCTCGGCGGGCCCGGACCATCTGGACCGTGGTGGCAGGCGCCGTGCTGCTGTTGTCCTTCCTGCCGCTGACCGGCGGTGGCATGGACGGCGGCACCCGGTTCTCGCTGGCGGTCATGCATGTGGCGGTGGCCGCGGTGCTGATCCCGGGGTTCGCCGGCCGGTCCGCAGACTCCCGGGCAGGGAGGCGGGCCGGGTAACGGTCGGCTGCACGCGTGCGGCGACGGCGCGGACAGCACCGAGCCCCCGCCCCGAAGTCGCTTCGGGGCGGGGGCTCGGACGTGCGGGTTCAGACGGGCTGACGGGTCAGACGTGCCGCGGGTTCCGGCGTGCCGCGGGTTCAGCTGCCCACGAAGACCACCAGCAGGAGCCAGACGACCGGGGCCGTCGGCAGGAGGGAGTCGAGCCGGTCCATGATGCCGCCGTGGCCGGGCAGCAGGGTGCCCATGTCCTTGATGCCGAGGTCCCGCTTGATCATGGACTCGCCCAGGTCGCCCAGGGTGGCGCTGGCGGCGACCGCGAGGCCGAGCAGCAGGCCCTGCCACCAGGTGCCGTCGTCGATCAGGAACTGCAAGCACAGCGCACCCACGACCATCGCGAAGGCGACCGCGCCCAGCAGGCCCTCGCGGGTCTTTCCGGGGCTGATCCGCGGGGCGAGCTTGTGCTTGCCGAAGCGCCAGCCGACCGCGTAGGCGCCGGTGTCGCTGACCACGGTGAGCAGCAGGAAGGTCAGCACCCGCCAGGGACCGTCGTCCGCGGTGAGCATCATGGCGACGAAGGTGGCGAGGAACGGCACGTAGAACGCGGCGAACACGCCCGCGGTGACGTCCTTGAGGTAGCCCTCGGGCGGCTGCGTCATCCGCCAGACCAGCACGGCCAGCGCGGTGAGCGCCATGGCGATCCAGGCGCCCTCGGCGCCCCGGACGTATCCGGCGATCACCATGGCCGCGCCGCCGAGGGCGAGCGGCACCAGCGGCGCCTTGATGCCCTTGCGCTCCTCCAGCCGCTTGGTCAGCTCCCACAGGCCCACCACCACGGCCACGGCGATGACGCCGACGAAGACGGCCTTCACCACGAACAGCGACGCGACGATCACGGCGCCGAGACCGACGCCGACCCCTATCGCCGCGCCCAGGTCGCGCCCGGCGCTCTTCTTCTGCGGCTGGGGCGCCGGCTGCGGGGCGTCGGACATGGGCTCCGGATTCTGCGGCACCTCCCCGGTGCGGGAGCGCGCCTGCGTCGTCTCGTCTCGGAACAGGGGGCCGCTCAGCCGAGTGGCCCCCAGTTCCGCATCCTGGTCGTCGCCGTGCGCGGGCACGTCGTCCACGAAGGGCAGAGGGCGGGTCTGCTGCGCGTTGTGCGCATCGTACGCGGGACCCGCCGGGACAGCCCCCTGGGCGGGCCCCTGGTCGGACGGCCCCCAGTACCCGGGCTGCGGCGGCGTCCCCCAGGAAGAGTCGTTCATCAGACCTCGAGCAGCTCTGCTTCCTTGTGCTTCAGGAGCTCGTCCACCTGGGCGACGTACTTGTGGGTGGTGTCGTCCAGCTCCTTCTCCGCTCGGCGGCCCTCGTCCTCGCCGATCTCGCCGTCCTTGACCATCTTGTCGATGGCGTCCTTGGCCTTGCGGCGCACCGAGCGGATGGACACCTTGGCGTCCTCGCCCTTGGCCTTGGCGACCTTGATGTACTCGCGACGGCGCTCCTCGGTCAGCTCGGGGAACACCACCCGGATGATGTTGCCGTCGTTGCTCGGGTTGACGCCGAGGTCCGAGTCGCGGATCGCCTGCTCGATGTTGCGCAGCGCGCTCTTGTCGAAGGGCGTCACCACGGCCATGCGCGGCTCGGGCACGGAGAACGAGGCCAGCTGGTTGATCGGCGTCGGTGCACCGTAGTAGTCGGCCACGATCTTGTTGAACATCGCCGGGTGCGCACGACCGGTGCGGATCGCGGCGAAGTCCTCCTTGGCGACCACGACGGCCTTCTCCATCTTCTCCTCGGCCTCGAGGAGGGTCTCTTCGATCACCACTTGCTCC
>Ga0207873_1000489_pt1 | contig 43266 bp, 36 predicted proteins | sample BGWIniCompost_FD_187373 | JGI IMG/M metagenome (GOLD analysis project Ga0207873, IMG submission 187373) | Cellulose adapted compost microbial communities from Newby Island Compost Facility, Milpitas, CA, USA - BGW Initial Compost (SPAdes)... ... | reverse complement strand
ACGCCGGGCAATAAAATTGCCCGGCTAAAAGGATAGCTTCGCTATCCGCCAAGTGCCTTGCGGGCACTCCCGTCCCCTCAGGGACGGCGTCCGCCGCAGGCGGACAAGTCCCCAACGGGGACTTTGCGGCGGCGCAGCCGCCTTTTAGCCCGGGAATTCCATTCCCGGGCGGGACATTCCGCCAAGTGCCCTGCGGGCACTCCCGTCCCCTCAGACACGGCGTCCGCCGCAGGCAGACCAGTCCCCAACAGGGACTTTGCGGCGGCGCAGCCGCCTTTTAGCCCGGGAATTCCATTCCCGGGCGGGGCATTCCGCCGGGCGAGTCTCCCCCGCCATTCCCCACTTGTTTCCCATCCCCGCCAGTAGTACACTTGTGCTACCGACTTCGACTCAACACTGCCAAAGGATGACAGGACATCGACTGCTATGGCCTCTCCCAAGACCATCTGTGTGTACTGCTCGTCGAGCGATGCGCTTGACTCTGCCTTTTTTGAGGCTGCCGAGGCGCTCGGTGCTGAGATCGCCCGGCAGGGGCATGCCCTCGTGTACGGGGGCGGCAAAACCGGGCTGATGGGCGCGGTGGCGCGCGCCGTCCAGCAGGGCGGCGGGCGGGTCATCGGCGTGATCCCCGAGCCGCTATACGATCAATGCTTCGACACCGCCGACGAGATCGTCGTCACCCGCGACCTGCGCGAGCGCAAGGCCATCATGGAGGCCCGCGCCGACGCCTTCATCGGGCTGCCCGGCGGCTTCGGCACGCTGGAAGAAGTGCTGGAGATCATCACGCTGAAGCAGCTTCGCTTTCACGACAAGCCGATTGTGCTGATGAACACACTCGGCTATTATGATCACCTGCTGATGCTGTTCGAGCGGCTGTACGAGCACCGCTTTGCCAAACCGGCCAGCCGGCAGCTTTACCACGTCGCGCCGGATGCGCCCGGCGTGGTCAGCTATATCGAGAGCTACGTGCCGCCGGAGATCCCCGCCAAGTGGTTTTAGCCTTCTTGTTGAAAGGCAGGGTTGAGTGTACATGGAAGATCCAATCTACGAGCGCCAGCAGCAGGCCATCGAGCAGGTGACGGGCGATGCCGCGCTGACGGACAACTTGACCGACGAGCAGGCCGAGCAGGTGCTCCAGTGGGGCACGCGCGCGGCGAGCTGGGTCGCCGTGCAAACCGCCGAACTCGACGAGGAGCAGGCGTGGGCCGTTCTTGAGCCGAAGCTGGAGGCGATACGGCACATCATCCGCCGTCTCAACAGCCTCATGAGCATCCTGTCCGACGCCGAGCCGGACGAGGTCGCCGAGAAGCTGGCAAGGCTGTTCCAGCCGATCGGCGACGTGCCTGAGCTCACCATCGAGATTCCGGCGGACCTGAATGAACTGGCAGACCGCATCACGGGCATCCCGCCGGGTGAGGCGTTCGCTGTCCTTCTCAGTCTTCTGACAGGAGAATAACCGCTTCATGAACAAGCGTGTTTCACCATCACAACCGACCTTCCGCGTCCTTGTCGTCACCCTCCTCCTCGCCATCAGCGCCCTGACCCTGACCGGCTGTGACATGACCCCGGCTGAGGTGGGTGAGCTACTCGAAGACGTTATGACGCTCATTGCGCCCACGCCTTCCATGCCGACGCCGGGCAGCATCCGCCCGCCGGTTGCGGGCGAGGGCGACCTGTGGGCGGTGTACTTCACCAACCCGGTCATCCCGTTTGACAACGTGACAACCGGCGGTATCGAGGAAAACCTGATCTGGCTGATCAACGAGGCGGAGCAGTCTATCGACATCGCGATGTTTGAGCTGGACCTCGTAAATCTGGCCGAGGCGCTGATCGCCGCGCACGAGCGGGGCGTACAGGTGCGCGTCGTGTACGACGACGAGTACACTCAGGATGACGGCGTCATCGACCTGGTCATTGAGGCGGGCATCCCGGCGACGCCGGACAGGCGCGGAGCCTACCAGCACAACAAGTTCGTGGTCATCGACCGGTATATCGTGTGGACCGGCTCGATGAACTTCACGATCAACGACGTGTACCGCAACAACAACAACGTGATCGTGCTGGTGTCGCCGGAGGTCGCGCAGAACTACACCGTCGAGTTCGAGGAAATGTTCGGCGGGGCATTCGGCCCATCCTCCCCCGCGAACACGCCGTACCCCGGTGTGCAGGTCGGCGACCTGTGGGTCGAGACGTACTTCAGCCCGGACGACGACGCCATGACGCAGCTTATCAGCCTGGTGAGCGAGGCGCAGGAGTATATCCACTTCACGGCGTTCTCCTTCACGCATGACGGCCTGGGTGACATCCTGCTGGCGAAGGCGGCGGAGGGCGTCGAGGTGGTCGGGCTGTTCGAGGCGCGCGGCGCCAATACCGCGCACTCCGAGTGCCAGCGCCTGCTGGATGCGGGCATCGACCTGCGGCTGGACGGCAACCCGCGCGTGATGCACAACAAGATCATGATCATCGACGGGCGGGTGGTTGCGACGGGCTCGTTCAACTACAGCGAGAATGCCACGCGTAGCAATGACGAGAACATCGTGTTCATCCACAGCCCGGAAGTCGCGTCGGTCTACGAGGCGGAGTTCGTGCGGCTGGTGTCGATGGGCGTGCCGCCCGCAGGCGGCCAGTGCGTCGTAGGGGATTAAGGGCGGATAAACCCCACCCCCGCAGATCGCCTTCGGCGATCCGCACCCCCTCCCCGCTGGCGGGGAGGGGGATGGGGAAGGGGGTAAAGCAGCGAACCGTATCGAACAACCCGCCAGACTAAGAGCAGACGTCAATTTTACGCGAGGAAATCACCGCTATGGATCGGGTACATTTCGTCGAAGCGCCGAACAACTTTTACCTCGGCGCGCAGGTCAACCCGGACACCCACGAGATCATCAACTCGCTGCCCGTCTACTACGACGCCCGCGATCTGACGACGCATGGCGTCATCCTCGGCATGACGGGCAGCGGCAAGACCGGGCTCGGCATCACTATTCTCGAAGAGGCCGCGCTCGACGGCATCCCCTGCTTGATCCTCGACCCGAAGGGCGACATCACCAACCTGCTGCTCGCCTTCCCGGAGCTTGCGCCGGAGTACTTCCAGCCCTGGGTCAACCCGGAGGATGCCCTGCGCGCCGATCACACGCTGGAGGAGCACGCTGAAGACGTGGCCCGGCGCTGGCGCGAGGGGCTTGAGAGGTGGGGCATCACCAACGACCGCGTGCAGCAGTTCCGGAAGGCCGCCCGCTACAGCATCTACACGCCCGGCTCCGAGGCGGGGCTGCCGGTCAGCATCCTGCGGTCGTTTGCCGCCCCGTCGGTGGGCTGGGCGGGCAACGAGGAGATGCTGCGCGAGCGCATCGAGGGGCTGGTTTCGGCGCTGCTGGCGCTCATCGGCGTGAATGCCAAGCCCGTCGAGGATCGCGAGCACATCCTGCTCTCCAACATCTTCGAGACGAACTGGCGGCAGGGCGCGGACCTCTCGATGGCGAAGCTGATCCTCCAGGTGCAGCGCCCACCGTTCGACAAGCTGGGCGTGCTCGACGTGGAGAGCGTCTTCCCGGAGAAGGACCGCATCAAGCTGGCGCAGTCGCTCAACAACATCATGGCCGCGCCGAGCTTCCAGTCGTGGATCAAGGGGGAGCCAATCGACATCCCCTCGATGCTGTTCACCCCGGAGGGCTACCCGCGCGTCACGATCTTCTACACTGCGCACCTCAACGACGCCGAGCGCCAGTTCATTCACACGCTGCTGCTTGGTGAGATCCACTCGTGGATGCGCTCGCTCTCCGGTTCAACGAGCCTGCGCGCGCTGATCTACATCGACGAGGTGTTCGGGATGTTCCCGCCGCACCCCTACAACCCGCCGACGAAGGAGCCGCTGCTGCGGCTGCTGAAGCAGGCGCGCGCCTTCGGCGTGGGGGTGCTCGTCAGCACGCAGAACCCCAAAGACATCGATTACAAGGGCCTCTCCAACGCCGGGACGTGGTGGATCGGCAAGCTGCAAACCGAGAACGACAAGGAGCGCGTGCTCGAAGGGCTGGATAGCGCCCGCGATGCGACCTCCGCGCTGGACATCAAGACGGTGGACAGCCTGCTCAGCCGCCTGGGGCCGCGCGAGTTCATCCTGCACAACGTCCACGAGCCGAACACGCCCATCCTGATGCACACGCGCTGGGCGATGTCCTACCTGCGCGGCCCGCTGACCCGCCCGCAGATCAGCAAGCTAATGGCCAACCAGCGGCCCGCTACCGGGTACGGGGCTGCCGCCGAGCCGCACCACCGGCCCGCTACCCAGGGCACGATGCCGCAGCAGTTCGGCGCGGCGCTCGCCGCGATGCCGTCCTCACGGCCCGGCCAGCCGCCCGCCCAGGCCGCCGCCAGCGTGCAGGTCACCCCGCCGGAGCCTGCCCCTGCTGCCATCACGGAGGACCGCCCGCCGGCGGGCTTCTCAGCAATGCCGCCTTCGCTCGGCACGACGGTGCGGCAGTACTACTTCCCGGTCGAGTACAACGTCGAGCAGGCGCTGTACCACGCGCGGCGCGCCCCCCAGCCGGGCCTGGAGGGGCAGCTTCTGTACCAGCCGTGCCTGCTCGCGCAGACGATGGTGCGCTTCACTCACCGGCCCACCGACACCGCCGAGACGTACACCTACGCCTTCGTCGTGCCCGACGTGCCGCATCTGCCGCACCTCAACTGGATGGAGTTCGTGTCCAACCCGTTCGACCCCAGTGCGCTGGAGACGGCCCCGCGCGGGCGCGGCTTCTACGCCGACCTACCTCCGCAGATGAACCAGGCGTCGGCCTTCACCGCGCTGGAGCAGAATCTCATCGACTGGATCTACCAGAACGCGGCGCTGTATGTCTATCACAACCCGGTGCTGAACGTGTACAGTGGCATCGACGAGCCGCGCAAGGATTTCATCGCGCGGGTGCAGGCCATCGCACGGGAGCGCCGCGATGAGGAGCTAGACAAAGTCGCCTCGCGCTACGACGCGCAGCTTGCCAAGCTGGAGGAGCGCATCCAGCGCAAGTCCATGCGGCTGGACGCCGAGCGCGAGGAACTGAGCGCCCGCAAGCGCGAGGAACTGCTCTCAGCGGGCGAGTCGCTGTGGCAGTTGATGCGGGGCCGGGCCTACTACACGCTCTCGCGCACCAGCCGGATGCGCCGCTACACGTCGTCCAGCGAGGATCAGTTAGGCATTCTGGAGCGCGACCTCAACGAACTGGTGCGCCAGCTTGACCAGACCGAGGCGGAAATGGAGGACGCGCTGCGCGCCGTGCAACAGAAGTGGTCGGACGCGGTGCGGGATATCAGAGAGGTACGCATCACACCCTACAAGAAGGACATTACCATGGTGCTGTTTGGGCTGGGGTGGGTTCCGTACTGGTATGTGATACTCAACGGTGTGCCCGCCGCGCTGCCTGCCTCCTCCTCAACGATCACCGAGGCGCAGACGGTGCGGGTGTAAATCGCGGAAGGCGCGAAGAAACGCGGAGGTCACGGGCGTGTTTTCCGTGACCTCCGTCCTTCCGCCTTTCCGCGATTCAGTCTGCCGCTCAGTAAATCCCGATCTCGTCGCCGTCCTTGACCGCCGCCGTCGGCCCGCCGTGCGTGGCGAGGTCGCGCCCGTTGAGCAGCACCCGGCGGCCCTCCTGAAGCATATACCCCTTCTGCACGACCAGCGTCGGCGTGCGCGTCTCGACGTCGCGGTTGCCCTCCACCCACTGCCAGTTCAGCACGTGCCCGCGTAGCTGCGGGCGGAACTCGAACAGGCGGCGCAGCACGGTTTCCACGCAGCTACCATCCGGCACGTGGACGGTCACTTCGCGCGTCCCCGCCGTCTCGCGGATGGCCCCCAGCAGCGACACCCGCACGGCGTTGTTGCCGTCAGTCAGCTCGCACGCCGAATGGTAGCCGGCCAGAACAATGGCCGTCTGCATGTTCAGCAGCTTGTTCCATGCGAGCAGCGCCCGGCACAGCGACTCGTTGACCGTCAGTTCGCTAACCAGCACCTCCAGAAAGCCCGCGTAGATGAGGCTCATCATGCCGACCACGTAGCGCTCCGGCACGCGCACCTCGCCCGGCCCGAAGCCTGCGTACCGCTGCCCGATGTCGAACAGGTAGTAGGCGAAGTCGTCGCCGAGGTCCAGCCCGATGGTGCGCGAGAGCCACAGTGTCAGCGAGCGGCGGCGCTCGCCCAGAGCCTCGGCGTCGGGGCGGTTCTCCCAGCCGAGGATCAGCGCCATCTCGTGATCGCGCTGGAGATGATCGTAGATCTCCTCAACGATCTCGTGCTGGCGCTTGACGATCGGCTCGATCATGCGCGTAATCGCCTGCACATCGTCCTCGCCGAAGCGCACAAACTCACGCATCCGCTGCCATTCCTCGTCGGGCTCAAGCCGCAACTCGGTGAGCTGCCATGTTTCCCAGCCCGCGCGGCTGGCAGCCTGTCCGTCTGTCGTGCCCCTGCTCCCTGTCATTGTGCTCATCGCATTCCTCTCATAACTTGGGGCCAGATAAAGGCTTCGAGCTGGCCAGACTCGTCAGGGGTGCGTCAGCAGCCCTCGCCACGCTCCCGGTGGCGAATGAGTGTCGCGTGTTAGGTTGAACGTCTTGCGGTGTGAAAGCGGTGCGAAGGAGAACAGCGGGAGAAGCGTCGCCACAATCTACGGATAATGTAAATCAGGTTTGTCGGCATTGTCAATTCTTAACCCGGCCCTATCCGCCTAAAGTCTGACCCCCCTTAATCCGCATGTTGGATGCTGTGTGTAGCAGGTTGATCTACTGTAGAGGCAGAGAGAACAGCCATCCGACCGGGCCATGAAGAGCAGTCGGAGCGGCACACACCGGGAACATACCCCGTCGCACACCGTTCTCTCGATAGCCCTCAACAGGAGGAATGCTAGATGAAGAAGCTCGCAGCAGGTCTTATGCTGATCGTCACGCTGGCGCTAAGCGCATGCGGTATCCTGAGCAATGCCTCCGCCGCCGGGCGGGATGGCTCGTGCCCCGCCCCCAGCGGCGACATGGAGGCGTACCGCAGCGAGGAGCACGGCTACTGCATGCTCTACCCGTCGAGCTATACCGTCACGCAGTTCGAGGGCGGCAACATCCGCATCGAGGCGGAGCCGGTCGGCTTCCCGCACCCGCTGCCGCCCTTCGCATCGGTTGAGGTAACCGATGCGGCTGATCGGAGCGTCGAACAGGTCGCCGACGAGTTGACCGCCGACTTTCAGGGGCCAGCCGCCGACTTCATCATCGAGCGGGAGCCCGCGACGCTCGGCGGCGAGCAGGCCATCGTGCTCGACCAGATGCCAGGGCAGGACTTGAGCCGCCAGGTGATCGCCGTGCATGAGGGGCGGCTGTACCGGCTGACGTTCGTTACGGCGGACGAAACCCTGCCGGAGTACGAAGGGATGCAGGAGATTTACGACGCGGTAATGGCCTCCTTCACCTTCACATCGGCTGAGTAGCACCCCATCCGGCGGCGGCGATGCTCAAGACCACCAATTTCTTGGGTGGTCCGGGGATAGCAATAAGATTATAATGCGGTTAAGGTTCTCGTAGACCAGTGCCAGATGCAGGCAGATAGCATAGCCAGTATCGGGTAGGAAAGAGAGAAGAAACCGCATGGACGTATTCACCCCCATCCTTTGTGTCTTCCTGGGTATCGTCGTCGTCGTTCTAATGTTCCTCGGCTCCGCCGTCCGGATCGTGCAGGAGTACGAGCGAGGTGTGATCTTCCGGCTGGGCCGGGTGGTTGGCGCCAAAGGTCCGGGCCTGTTCTTCATCATCCCCGTCATCGACCGTATGGTGAAGGTTGACCTGCGTACGGTCACGCTCGACGTGCCGCCACAGGAGATGATCACTAACGACAATGTCACGGTGAAGGTCAACGCAGTCGCTTACTTCCGCGTCGTCGACCCGGAGAAGGCCATCATCCAGGTCGAGAATTACCGCAGCGCCACCTACCAGATCGCGCAGACCAGCCTGCGCAGCGTGATCGGCGAGGCCGAGCTTGACGAGGTGCTTGCCCACCGCGACCGCATCAACACTAAGCTCCAGCGCATTATTGACGAGGCCACCGACCCCTGGGGCATCAAGGTGAGCATGGTCGAGGTCAAGGACGTCGAGCTACCGCCGCAGATGCAGCGCGCAATGGCCCGCCAGGCCGAGGCCGAGCGTGAGAAGCGCGCCAAGATCATCCACGCCGAGGGCGAGTTCCAGGCAGCGCAGCAACTCCGCGAGGCGGCGGACACCATGGCCGGCGAGCCGCAGGCGCTCCAGCTTCGCTTCCTGCAGACGCTGACCGAGATCGCTGCGGAGAAGAACAGCACGGTCATCTTCCCGGTGCCCGTCGACATCATCTCCACCTTCACCGAGCTGGGCAAGGAACTGACGATCTACCTCCGGGAGCGCAACGGTCACAAGACCGAGGCGCCGGGCGGGGTTGCGGGCGAAATCCCGCGGGACATCCCGCGCGAGTAGCCGCACGCCCACAACCCGTGATATGCTCAAAGGGGCCTGTTTAGCCAACAGGTCCCTTTGTGTTTGAAGCTGCGCAGATCGCCCGGTGCGCAGAGGCTAATTCACAGCGTCACAGGTGACGCGGATAAAATCTGCGTTTATCTGTGCCATCTGTGGGCTCACCCCGGGCTGGTGCGCAGCGCCTGATATCTTTAACATCACGACGCGGCAGGAGAGCACCACATGCCGGGCAGATACTACGAGGATCTCGAGGTCGGGCAGACCCTGCGCCATTCACTGGGCCGCACCATCACCGAGGCGGATAACATGCTGTTCTGCGGGATGACGGCAAACTCGCAGCCCCTCCACATCAACGCCGACTACGCGAGCAAGACCCGGTTCGGGCGACAGCTTGTGAACGGCATCCTGACCCTCGGCGTGGTGGTCGGGCTGACGGTGCCGGAGTTGACCGAGGGCACCATCATCGCCAACCTCGGCTACGAGCGGGTCACCCACCCAAACCCGGTATTTCACGGCGACACGATCTACGTCGAAACTGAAGTGCTCGACAAGCGCGAGTCACGCTCTAACCCGGAGGTCGGCATCGTGCGGCTGAAGCATACCGGCACGAACCAGCACGGCCAGGTTGTTTGCGAGGTAGAGCGCACGGTGATGTTCATGAAACGGCCACGGGAGGACGACGGTGAACAGTAGGCAGAGACCACGGCGGGCGCTGCTCTTTATGCCCGGCGACGACGAGCACAAGATCGCCAAGGGCGCGGCGCTCGGCGCCGACTGTGTCATCATGGACCTGGAGGACGGGGTTGCGCCGGGGCGCAAGGAGGCCGCGCGAGAGACCGTCCGGCGCGTTCTGATGGACGACGTGGTCGATTTCGACTGGACTGAGCGTCTGGTCCGCGTCAACGCCGCCGTGACCGGGCTGCAGGAAGCGGACATCGCCGCGACGATTGTGGGCCGCCCCGACGGCTATGTGCTGCCCAAAGTCGAGTCCGCGATGGACATCCGGCGCGTGTCGCAATTGCTGCTGGAGAAGGAGCACGAGCACGGCATCGAGCCGGGGTCGACCAAGCTCCTCGCGCTGATCGAGACGGCGATGGGCGTGGTCAACCTCAGGGAGATCGCCGGGATAGACGACATGCGGCTCGTGGCGCTGATGTTCGGCGCTGCCGACCTGACGACGAGCCTCGGCGCGCGCCGCACCGAGGGCGGCCAGGAGGTCTTCTACGCCAAGAGCAAGGTCGTGACGTACGCGGCGGCGTTTGGGTTGCAGGCCATCGACACGCCGTACTTCCTGCTCAACGACGACGTGGGCCTGCGGGCCGAGGCCATGGCCGCAATGGAGATGGGCTATTCCGGCAAGATGGCGATCCACCCCTCCCAGGTTATGCCCATTATGCAGGTCTTTACGCCCGGCGAGGAAGAGATCGACTACGCGATGCGCCTAATGGAGGCCTACCGCGAGCACGAGCGCGCGGGCCGGGGGGTCTTCGAGTTCGAGGGCAAGATGATCGACCAGCCAATGATCACCGCCGCCGAGCGGGTGCTGTCACGCGCCGCCATCGAGTTCGACGGCGAGGACGAGGCCTTCGACGCCGAGGTCGAGGAGGAGGTGTAGGGGGTGTTGACCCCCTTCGACGCCGCTCGCTCCGCGAGCGCCGCCACTTCCCCCTAACAGGGGGCAGTTTATACGCGTCTTAATCCTATCAGGCAGTTTGCCCCTGTTCCCACCGGCCGGAGCCGCGACGTTTAGTCGCGGCGTTTTTTACCCCAACAGGCCCTCACCCGGTGCTTTCCACCTCCACAAGCTGCTGGCCGCGCTCGACGGCCTGCCCCGGTTCGACGAGCAGCCGCCGCACCACCCCCGCCGCCGGTGCGGCAACGCGCATCTCCATCTTCATCGCCTCCAGCAGCAACAGCGGCTGCCCGGCCTGCACCTCGTCCCCCTCTTTGACGTAGACCGCCATGACCTGCCCCGGCATCTGCGCGGTGAGGCTGCCCCCGCCCGCGCGGGCGGCGCTCGCCTGGCGAGCCGTGCCCGTCACCCGCTCGACCTCAAAGAAGCACGTCTCCCGGTCCGCGAGCGCCACGTAGCGCAGTTGCATACCGGTCTGCGGGGTGCGTGCTGCCGCGGTGTAGGCGTGGACTCGCTCGCCGTCCACTACCAGGTTGAGCTGCCCCGGCTGCCCGCGCTGGAGCGTGACGGTCATCTCCCGCTCGCCGATGCGCGCCCGGTACGAGCCGTCGGGCTGGGGCTCCAGCCGCACCGTGAACACCTGACCGTTGTAGCGGTAGTGAAACTCCATCGGCAGCCCCTACTCCCCCAGCCGGAACGCGTCGAGGCGCGCCCACGGGCTGTAGCGGTCGGCGTCGGGCGCGGCGCCCGATGGGGCAGGCGCCGCCTCCATCTGCACCTCGCTGAGCGCCAGCGCAATCAGCGCGTGGTCGGGCAGGTCGTCCGGGCAGCGCTCCGCCCACAACTCGAAGTGCTCGTCCACAAACCGCGTGCTGAACGTCCCGGCGACGAAGTCCGGGTGGCGCAGCACGTCCCGCAGGAAGGCCAGGTTGGTCGTCACGCCAAGGATGACGTACTGCGCAAGCGCCCAGTCCATCTTGCGGATCGCGTCGGCGCGGCTGCCCGCAAAGGTGATGACCTTGGCGATCATCGGGTCGTAGTGGATGGTCACCTCGTCGCCCGTCACAACGCCCGCATCCACGCGCACGCCCGGCCCGGCAGGCTCGACGGTGCGCAGCACCGGGCCAGTTGCAGGCAGGAAGCCGCTCGCCGGGTCCTCAGCATAAACGCGGCACTCAATGGCGTGCCCCCGCTGGCTCAGGTCTTCCTGTGTGAAGGGCAGCGGCTCGCCCGCCGCAATGCGGATCTGCTGCGTGACGAGGTCCACGCCGGTCACCATCTCGGTGACGGGGTGCTCAACCTGCAGGCGGGTGTTCATCTCCAGAAAGTAGAAGTCACCCGCCGGGCCGACGATGAACTCGACCGTGCCCGCATTGGCGTAGCCCACCACACGCGCAGCGGCAACCGCCGCCTCGCCCATCCGGGCGCGCAGTTCCGGCGTGACGGCGGGCGAGGGCGACTCCTCGATAATCTTCTGGTGGCGGCGCTGGATGGAGCACTCGCGCTCAAAGAGGTGGACCGTCCGGCCATGCTCGTCGGCAAGCACCTGCACCTCGATGTGACGCGCCGGCTCGATGAACTTCTCCAGAAACACGTTGGGGTCACCAAAGGCGTGAGCCGCCTCGCGCCGGGCGGAGGCCAGCGCGTCGGGCAGGTCAGCCGGGTCGCGCACAACACGGATGCCCTTGCCCCCTCCGCCGCCTGCGGCCTTGACCATCACCGGGTAGCCGATGGCGTCCGCCGCCCGCAGGAAGTCCTCGTCGGCGGCGCTCTCGCCGCCCTGGTAGCCCGGCACGACGGGCACGCCTGCCGCCTGCATCAGCGCGCGGGCCTCGGTCTTGACGCCCATGCGGCGGATCGCCTCGGCGGACGGCCCGACGAACACCAGCCCCGCCTCGCGCACAGCCCTGGCGAAGTCCGGCGCTTCCGCGAGAAAGCCGTAGCCGGGGTGGATGGCCTCACAGCCGGTGGCGCGTGCCGCCTCGATGATCCGGTCGCCGCGCAGATAGGACTCGGCGGGCGGCGCAGGGCCGATATGCACCGCCTCGTCGGCCAGGCGGACATGCAGCGCGTCGGCGTCGGCGTCCGAGTAAACCGCCACGGCGCGGATGCCCAGCTCGTGGCAGGCGTGGATCAGCCGCACGGCGATCTCGCCGCGGTTGGCAATCAGCATTTTGCGGAACATCGTCCCCCTCACAGGCGGCTGCCCCCGCAACCGGGTCAGCGAGTATCAAACCGGAGCGGCTCGCGCTCCGCGATGCACGAGTCATTCGGCGCGGCGGTGGGGTCATCAAGGAACTGCAGCGCTATCAGCAGCGCGCAGCCGTCGGAGCGCACGACGCCATGCCCGACCCCCTCAAACTCGTACAGATAGCTGTTCGGCAGCGTCTCGGCGGCCAGCCGCGCCCACTCCGGCGGTGTGATCGGGTCGTACTCCCCCGCGAACACCAGCGCCGGGACGTCGCTCTCCACCGGCTCGTTCTCGATGGGGTCCGCCGGGCCGACGCCCCACGCCTCGCACACGCGCAGGATCGGCGCGGCGGCGAAGGCCCCGGCAAGCTGCGGCGGTAGTTCGGCAGCCGCCTGCGCGGCGCTCTCCTCCGTCTCGAAGGCGACCTCCTCGCCGCACTGAATGGACCAGTACATACCCGGCGCGACATCAAACCCGATGACGTTCGACAGCGGCGTCATCAGCGCGGGGGCGTTGCGCTCCTGCGCGTCCTCGATCCAGCGCGGGATGTAGGGCAGGGACTCCAGCGTGTACAGCCGCGCGAACAGCATGCTGGCAAACAACTCACCGTCGAAGCGCACGACGTACTGGCGATCCGGCCCAAACAGCGGAATGGTGAGCGGCTGTTCTTCGAGAAGGTCGTACGTCTCGAAGAAGGTCTGCTCCAGGTTGGGGTAGGCGGCGTTGCAGGCCGGGTCCCTGGCACAGTTCTCGAACACGGCGTTCAGCGCGCGCCCGGCGTTCGACGGCATCTCGCTGTACAGGTTAACCTGCGGCGGGTAGACCGAGTCAAGGATCACGCTGCGCACGCTGTCCGGGTATTCGCGCAGAACGGTCAGCGCGAGGCGCGTGCCGTAGGAGATGCCGTAGAGGTTGACCTGCTCGTAGCCGAGCGCGCGGCGCAGGTCCTCTACATCGGCAGCATTCTCGGCGCTGTTATACGCGGCAAGGTCGATGCCCTGCCGGGCAAGCCTGTCACGGCACTCTGCGACCACCCTGGCGGCCTGCTCCCACTTCTCCTCGTCATCCAGCTCTTCTTCGGCGGACTGCCACAGGAACAGGGCGTACTCGTTGCACTCCAGTTTCGGGTCAGCGTAGGCCGTGCCGCGCTGGCTGAACATGATGTAATCCCGCTGCATACGGATAGCATTGCCGCCCGCCTGCAGGTAGAACACCGCATCGTCGAGCAGCGCCGCGCCCGGCCCGCCGCCCAGGTGGATCACCGGGTCGGGGGCGGGGTTGTCGGTCCGCGCCCTGAAAATGGCGACATGCAACCGGATTGTCCGCCCGTCCGGGTTGGCCCGGTTTTCCGGCACGATCAGGTCGCCGCACTCCACGTTGTCACGCGGCATCAGCGGGAGGCGGCAGCTAGTCGGCTCGAAGATAGGCTGGTAGGCCGGCTCAGGCTCCGGCGTGGGGGTTGGCTCGGGCGCAGTGGTCGGCTCGGCTGTGGGCGCGCTGACCTGCGCGGCAGGCGTCGCCCCGGCACTGGCACAGCCGATCAGCAGGCAGGCCAGCACGGCGAACAGCACCGCCCGCAGCCCGCCCCCCTCACCCCGTCGAACCGCATTTAGCGGTTCGCCACCCCTCTCCCACACCGGGGAGAGGGGAGCACGTCCGGGCGAGATGGGAGACAGCACTGCCCGCAGCCGATCAGCTCGCATTGTTCTCATACAGCTCGTCCGTGCGAGCGGCCATGATGAAGTCGTTGATGTGCAGCCCGCCGACGGCGTGCGTCCACCACTCGACTTCAACGCGCCCCCACTCGGTGACAATCGAGGGGTGGTGGCCCACCTTCTCGGCAAGCTCGCCAACCTTGTTGGTAAAGGCCAGCGCCTCACGGAAGTCTTTGAACTCGTACGTGCGCTCGACGCGCAGGATGCCGCCGCGCGAGGTCAGCCGCCAGCCGGGCACCTGCTTGTGATACTCCAGCACCTCGGCCAGCGTCGCCGGCTGCTCGCCGTCGGCTACCGGCACGATTTTCATGTCTTTCAGTGACTTATCTTTCAGTGACTTACCCATACGGACACCCTCCAGTTATCAGCAGTCGCGCACAGCTACCCGTTCCGCCTGTCGCCCCTGCAGCGGGGTGATGGTCAGCAGGGTTAGAAGCTGCGCGATGAAGATCACCCTGTGAGTCTGGCTCAGATCGTAAGCACTGAGCGCTCCGTCGGCAAGGATGAAGGCTGCCCACAGCGACCGGAAGACGAGCATCCCGTCCGGATGATGGTAACCCCGCCCACCCCGCCTCTGAGGATATCACATGCGGAAGACGCCGTACCGCGTCTCCTCGATCGGCGCGTTGAGGCAGACCGAGAGCGCCAGCCCCAGCACGCGGCGCGTCTGCGCCGGGTCGAGGATGCCGTCATCCCACAGGCGCGCGGTTGAGTAGTAGGGGCTACCCTCGCGCTCGTACTTGTCGAGGATGGGCTGCTTGAAGGCGGCCAACTCCTCGTCCGTCATGAGCGGTTCGCCGCGCCGCGCAAGCTGGTCCTGCTTGATGGTCGCCAGCACATTCGCCGCCTGCTCGCCGCCCATCACGCTGATGCGGGCGTTGGGCCACATCCACAGGAAGCGCGGGTCGAAGGCACGCCCGGCCATGCCGTAGTTCCCCGCGCCGAAGCTGCCGCCGATCACGAGCGTCAGCTTGGGTACGCCCACGTTCGATACGGCGTTGACCATCTTTGCACCGTCTTTGGCGATGCCGCCCGCCTCATACTCGCGCCCGACCATGAAGCCGGTAATGTTCTGCAAAAACAGCAGCGGAATGCCGCGCTGGCCGCATAGCTCAATGAAGTGCGTGCCCTTCAGCGCGCTCTCGCTGAACAGCACGCCGTTGTTCGCCACAATGCCGACCGGGTAGCCCTCGATGCGGGCAAAGCCGGTGACGAGCGTCGTGCCGTAGTTGGCCTTGAACTCGCGGAACAGGCTGCCATCGACCAGCCGCGCGATGACCTCGCGCACGTCGTATACCTCGCGGAACGTCGTCGGGATGATACCGTAAAGCTCCGCCGGGTCGTAGAGCGGTTCCTCCGGCGGGGCGAGGTCAAGCGTCACGCGCTTGGTGGTGTTTAGCGTGGCGACGATGCCACGCACGATTTCGAGCGCGTGCTCATCGTCCTCGGCGTAGTGGTCGGCTACGCCGGAAATCCGGGTGTGCACGTCCGCGCCGCCAAGTTCTTCCGCGCTGACCTCCTCGCCCGTCGCTGCCTTCACAAGCGGCGGCCCGCCGAGAAAGATCGTGCCCGTCCCCTTGACGATCACCGTCTCGTCGCTCATGGCAGGCACATACGCACCGCCCGCCGTGCAAGAGCCCATCACGGCGGCGATCTGCGGGATGCCGCGCGCGCTCATGATGGCCTGGTTGTAAAAGATGCGCCCGAAGTGCTCGCGGTCGGGGAAGACCTCGTCCTGCATCGGCAGGTACGCGCCGCCCGAATCGACGAGGTAGATGCAGGGCAGGCGGTTCTCCAGCGCGATCTGCTGGGCACGCAGGTGCTTCTTGACTGTCATCGGGTAATAGCTGCCGCCTTTGACCGTCGCGTCGTTGGCGATGATCATGCACTCCCGGCCAGCCACCCGCCCGATGCCGGTGACGATGCCCGCGCCCGGCGCTTCGCCGCCGTACATGTCCCACGCGGCGAGCGGGGCGATCTCCAAAAAGGGCGAGCCGGGGTCAAGCAGGCGGTCGATGCGGTCACGCACGAACAGCTTGCCCTGTTCCTCGTGGCGCTGGCGGTACTTCTCACCACCGCCCGCGCGCACCTCGGCCAGCCGCTCGCGTAGCTCAGCGGCGAGCGCCCGGTTGTGCTCGGCGTTGCGCTTGAACTCATCGCTGCGAGGGTTGATGTTCGATTGGATCGGCTGCATGGTCCTCTGGCAAATCCTTGCTCAATGCGGGTGAAGGGTCATATTGAGTGTAGCGTGAAGCGGCGCAAAAGCGGGAGCTTAGATGGTTTGACCCCACCCCCCGCCCCCCTCCCGGCAATGCCGGAAGGGGACGTTATCGGGTCGGGCTGCCGAAAATTACGGTATTTTGTCCACGAATGACACGAAGAACACGAATTGCTTCTCAGGATGCAGGAGCCGCGACGTTTAGTCGCGGCGCTCCTCCTAATAGTCGCGACGGCTTCCCGCATATATCCACCCTCTGCGATTCACCTGCCTGAGCATCAGCAATCCCCTTCATCCTGTGGTATCATGGGTAGAGTCGCTCTTATGTTCTGAGCTTAGCGGGAAGGCAGCAGCTTATGGCCGACAAGAAGCGCAAACGACTGGTCCTCATCGACGGGCACGCGCTCGCATACCGCATGTTCTTCGCCATCCAGGCGTCGATGTCCACGCGGGAAGGCGAGCCGACGAATGCCACGTACGGCTTCACCCGCATGCTGCTCAACATCATCAACGGGAACGACCCGCCCGACTATATGGCCGTGAGCTTCGATGTCGGCGAGACCTTCCGCGATGCCATGTACGATGCCTACAAAGCCACCCGCGAGAAGATGCCCGACGCCCTGCACGTGCAGATCGAGCGCATCCACGACGTGCTGGACGCCTTCAACATCCCCATCCTTGAGGTGGACGGCTACGAGGCGGACGACGTACTCGGCACGCTGGCCCGCAAGGCGCAGCAGGCGGGCGTCGAGACGTTCATCGTCACCGGCGACAAGGACCTGCTCCAGCTTGTGGACGACGGGGTATTCGTACAGCTTCCCGGTGGGCGCACCGGCGAGGTCACCGTGTACGACCGCGAAAAGGTCCGCGAGAGGATGGGCATCGAGCCGGAGCAGATCGTCGATTACAAGGCGCTCGTCGGCGATACCTCGGATAACATCCCCGGCGTGCCCGGCATCGGCCAGAAGACCGCTGTCCAGCTTCTGAACACCTGGGGCACGCTGGAAAACATCTACGAGCACCTTGACGAGATCAAGAGCGCGCGGACGCGCAACGCACTCGTGGCATCGCGCGAGCAGGCCTTCCTCAGCCAGAAGCTGGCCCGCATCGTGACGGACGTGCCGCTTGAGTTCAACCTTGAGTCCTGCCGCACCCACAACTATGACCGCGACAAGGTCGTGCAGATCTTCCGCACGCTGGAGTTCCGCTCGTTCCTCAACGAACTGCGCGGCGGCAACGGCGGCAGTGACAGCGGCATGCAGCTTCCGCTGTTCGCCTCAGCGGAGGAGACTCAGGACGAACAGCCCGCGAGCATCGAAACCGAGACGCACATCATCCGTGACGAGGCGGCGCTCGACAGCCTCATCGCCAGGCTGGAGCAGGCGGAGGCCATCGCCTTCGACACGGAGACAACCGCCACCGACCAGATGTCGGCGACGCTCGTCGGCATCTCGCTCGCAATCGAGCCGGGCGTCGGCTACTACATCCCGGTCGGGCACCGGCTCAGCGAGGACGAAGGCCAGCAGCTTCCGCTGGACCTCGTGATCGAGCGGCTGCGCCCCGTCATGACGAACCCGAACATCCGGAAGATCGCGCACAACATCAAGTACGACGCCATCGTACTGCGGCGGCACGGGCTGGACGTCTACCCGCTGAGCGTCGACACGATGATCGGTGAGTGGCTGCTGCACCCGGACGCCGCACAGCGCAAGCTGGGGCTGAAGAACCTTGCCTTCTTCCGGCTGGGCGTCGAGATGACGTCCATCAGCGAGCTTATCGGCTCCGGGCGCAAGCAGATCACGATGGACTTTGTGCCGGTGGCAAAGGCCGCACCCTACGCGGCAGCCGACGCCGATATGACCCTGCGCCTTGCCGAACCGATCCTCAAGGAGCTTGAAGAGCAGGAGCAGCTAGAGCTATTTGAGAAGTTGGAAATGCCGCTCGTCCCGGTGCTCATTGACATGGAGCTGAAGGGGATGCTGCTCGACGTGGACTACCTGAGGCGCATGTCGAAGGAGCTTGGCGAGGTGCTGGAGCAGCGCTATCAGGAGATCTGCGCGGTGGCGGGCTACGAGTTCAACATGAACTCCCCGCAGCAACTCAGCGAGGCGCTGTTTGAGAAGCTCGGCCTGCCGACGCGGGGCCTGCGCAAGACCAAGAGCGGCTACTACTCGACGGCGGCGGACGTGCTCGACGAACTGCGCCAGTACGACACGACCGGCATCATCAACGCGATCCTCGAGTACCGCGAGCTTGAGAAGCTGCGCGGGACCTACGTTGACGCGCTGCCCCAGCTTGTCAACCCGGAGACCGGGCGCGTCCACACGTCCTTCAACCAGACAGGCACCGTCACCGGGCGGCTGAGTTCCAGCGAGCCGAACCTGCAGAACATCCCTGTGCGCTCGGAGATCGGGCGGCGGGTGCGGGAGGCGTTCATTGCGCCGCCGGGGCACGTGCTGCTCGGCGCGGACTACTCGCAGGTGGAACTGCGTGTGCTGGCTCACGTCTCCGGGGACGAGGCGCTGCGCGAGGCCTTCCAGGAAGGGCAGGACATCCACGCGACGACGGCGGCGACGGTCTACAACATCGACATTTCCGAGGTCACGCCCGCCCAGCGCAGCTTCGCCAAGTCGGTGAACTTCGGGCTGCTGTACGGCATGAGCGCCTTCCGCCTGGCGCGCGAGTCCGAACTGACGCTGCCGGAGGCGGAAGCCTTCGTGCAGACGTATTTCGAGCGCTTCCCCAGAGTAGCGCAGTATCTTGAGAACACGCGACGACAGGCGATCGAGAAGGGCTACGTCGAGACGCTGCTGAAGCGGCGGCGGTACTTCCCGGCGCTCCAGTCGAGCGACTCGAGCCAGGCGGCAGCGATGGCCCGGCGCGCCGCCGAGCGCGAGGCGGTCAACATGCCGATCCAGGGCACGGCGGCGGACATCATGAAGCTGGCGATGATCAAGCTACACCGGGCGCTCGCCGAGCAGGGGATGCGCAGCCAGATCGTGCTGCAGGTCCACGACGAGCTTCTGCTGGAAGTCCCCGAGGAGGAGGCTGAGGAGGCGCGCGAGCTGGTCTGCGAGGTGATGGAGAACGCCTACCCGCTCGACGTGCCGCTCAAGGTCGATGCACACATCGGGCAGAACTGGGGAGAACTAAAGGCATGAGCAGCGCCGGAAGCTACCCGATCCTCGAATTTGACCCCAACCCCGAGGCGGTCATCTCGCCCGTCGACGCGATGGGCGGGGCAGCAGACGGTATGCCTGAGCACTGCGTGATCTGCTTCTTCGGCGAGGTGATCGCAAAGGTTGTCGAGGAGCACCAGCCCCGCATCGTCAGGAACATTCGCTCCGAGATGATGCAGCACCCCATCTACGCGGTCGAGGCAAACGGGATGCGCTTTGCATTCTTCCACCCGGGCATCGGCGCGCCGCTCGCCGTGGCGTTGCTGGAAGAGGTCATCGCGCTGGGCTGCCGCAAGTTCATCGCCTGCGGCGGGGCAGGGGTGCTCAACCGCGAGATCGCGGTGGGGCATGTGCTCGTCCCGACGGCTGCGGTACGTGACGAGGGCACATCCTACCATTACCTGCCGCCGGGCCGCGAGGTTGAGGCCAGCCCGGCAGGCATCCAAGCGATCACCGCCACGCTCGACGCACACGGCGTCGATTATCTGCCCTGCAAGACGTGGACCACCGATGCCGTCTACCGCGAGACGCCGGGCAAGATCGCCCGCCGCCGCGCGGAGGGTTGCCTCACCGTGGAGATGGAGGCCGCGAGCTTCTTCGCCTGCGCGCAGTTCCGGGGTGTCACCTTCGCGCAGATCCTCTACGGCGGCGACGACGTGAGCGGCAGCGCCTGGGACGACCGGCAGTGGATCAGTCGCACGAGCATCCGCGAGCGGCTGTTCTGGCTCGCCGCCGAGGCGTGTACGCGCCTGTAGGCTTGCCACAACGTGCAGGCAAACAGCCCGGCACATGCCGGGCCGCTGCAGGTTAATTCGCGGCGTTTTTGTTTCCCGGTCTGCTGCGGAGCCTCCACCTCAGCCCGCCGGGTTCTCGTTCTCCTCTGTGCCCGGCTTCGGCCCGTTCGTCGTCTCGCTCAGAGGCTCCTCGTCAAGCTCGTCAAAAGGCATCACCTGCACCTGCTTCATATAGTCGTACACGTCCTGCAGGGTTGGGAACTCGTGCCCGATGTGGGAGGCGGTATACGCTGCCGCCGCAGCGGCTAGCTCCAGCGACTCGGGGTAGGGCTGGCGGTTCAGGCGACCGGCCACAAACCCGGCGACGAAGGCGTCCCACACGCCGCTGGTGGTGCCCTCCTCCTCGCCGATGCGCAGGTCCGCGTACCACTCCCCTGTTTCGCTGACCAGAATCGCCTCGCCCTCACTGCGGATGCCGGTCAGCACCATCGGCGCACCCATCGCCACAAGCTGGCGTGCGCTCTCGACGACGTGCTCTCGCGTGCGCACCGGGTAGTTGAAGAACGCCTCCGCCTGAAGCCGGCTGATGGCGACGAAATCGGGCCGGGCCTTGATCCCCTCGCGCAGCGCCTCGCCGCCCGTCGCCAGCACGACTTCCGCACCCGCCTCGTGGGCCATCTCCGTCATCCAGGCATAGGTGTTCGCCGGGACACCGGGCGGTAGCGGGCCGGCAAACACGACGATATCGCCGGGGCGTACCTTATCTCTGAGCACGTGCACCACCTGCACGAGGTCGTCGCGGCTCATACCCGTGCCTTCCTCAAGGATCTGCGTCTCGGTGTGGTTGCCGGTGTCCAGAATAATGGTGTTGGATGGCGTCCGCCCGCCCTTTACCTGGATGATGCTGTACTCGAAGCTCTCGGCGGAAAGCAGCGCCTGGTAGGAGCGCCCCGTCGCATCGTCGCCGAGCACGATAATGGCGTGCACGCTCTGGATGAGCCGGTGCAGCGCGCGTGCGATATCCACCGCCTCGCCGGCAGGGTCCAGCCGCGTTGATTCCTCGGCGCGGTTTTGATACCCTACAGCCAGATAATGCGTGATCAGCGTGCGATCAAGCGACGGGCTGAGCGCTACTGTAATGACATTCGTACCTCGTGTCTCTGACATGCCATTCACCCCTCTGTGCGTCGTACTGGTCAATCAGCAAACCCTAACAGGATAACCTTGTAAAGTCACAGGCCCATGCTCTGGCAAGACGCCACCGACATTCTCCGGTCGCTCGTGCAGACCCCCCAGTTCGGGCTGATTACCGACGTTGACGGGACGATCAGCCCGATTGTGCCCGACCCGGACGAAGCCCGCGTCACCGCCCAGAATCGCCGCCTGCTCGAAGAGCTTGGCAAGCTGCTGCCGCTCGTAGCGGTCATTTCCGGGCGCGCCGCCGCCGACGTTCAGGCGCGGGTCGGGCTGCCGCATGTGCTGTATGTTGGCAACCACGGCTTCGAGCGGTGGGTCACGGAGCGGGCGGAGGCGGAAGTCGTGCCCGAAGTCGCGATCTTCCGGCCCGCGCTCGAGGAGGCCATCCGCGCGCTGCGACCGCTGCTCATACCCGGCATGCGGCTCGAAGACAAAGCCTGGACACTCTCCCTCCACTACCGGCAAACCGCCGACCCGCCCACCGTGGCGATGGAATTCCGCCCGCTCGTCGAGCGCATCGCCGGGGAGTGCGGGCTGGTGCTCTACGAGGGGCGTATGGTCTTTGAACTGCGCCCCCCGGTCAAGGTCAACAAAGGCACAGCCGTGCGGGCGATGGTGCGAAACTACAAGCTCGACGCGGCGCTCTTTCTCGGCGACGACATGACCGATGTGGACGCCTTCGTGGCGCTGCGCGAACTGCGCGAGCAGAACCTCTGCCGCGCCTACGGCGTCGGCGTCCTGTCCGTCGCGACGCCTGAGCCGGTTCTCGACAACTCGGATTTTGTGGTTGACGGGGTAGTCGGAGTGGAGACGTTGTTCGGCTGGCTGCTCAATGCCCGCAAGGCGTCTTCCACCTGAGCGTAGAACCACTCGCGCACCCCGGCATTCCGCACCCGCTCGCGCAAAATATCCGCGCGCTGCCGCCGCTCCTCCAGCGGCATGGTGAGCGCCCGGTGCATGGCCTCCATCGTGCTGTAGACATCGAACGGTGAGACGACAAGCGCCTGCTCGCCCAGCTCGTAGAACGCGCCCGCGTACTCCGAGAGCAGCAGCACGCCGTTGCGCTGGTTGACGAGCACGCCCTCCTTCGCGACGAGGTTCATGCCATCGGCGATGGGGTTGACAAGCAGCACATCGTACAACTGCATCGCGGCGATGGCGCGGTGGTAGTTGTCGCCCACGACGATGCGCACCGGCTCCCACAGTTCGTCGCTGTACTTCGCGTTGATCATGCCCGCCTCGGCCATGATGTCGCGTAGATAGTTCTGGTACTCGTCCACCTCCATGCGCGACGGAACGAGCAGCGCAAGCATCTGCACGCGCCCCCGGTGCTCGGGGTAAGTCTCCAGCAGCAGGCGGTAGGCTTCCAGCCCGCGCAGGATGTTCTTGCTCGGCTCGATGCGGTCCACACGCAGGATCAGGCTGCGGTCGCCGATGATGCCGAGGATTTGATGGGTGAGCAGCCGGGTTTCCGGCTCGTCTACCATCTCCTCGATCTTCTCCACATCAACTGAGATGGGGTAGGCTGTCGCCTGCACGACCCGCTCGCCGATGTGGATGCGGTCACGCGTGCCGTGCGAGTGCGCGCCCGGCACGTAGAAGCGGCACGTCTGGACGAAGTTGAAGGCGTCCCGGCGCGTCTGGAAGCCAACGCGATCGGACTCCAGCAGGCTTGTGAGCAGGCTGAGGCGCATTGGCTCCGGCAGGAAGCGCCACGCATCCGGCCCCGGCCAGGGGATGTGAACAAACGGCTGGATCTGCGCCCGCGAGCCGAGCCGCTCCCGCAGGAAGCGCGGCACGAGGTACAGATGGTAATCCTGCGGCAGGATGATGACGGGCCGGTCTGTGTCCTTCACGCTGTCTACGATGGCGTCGGCGAACAGCCGGTTTATCGCCACGTAGCCCTCTGTCCAGGCGTCCCAGGTTTCCTTGGTGATGGTCGGAGAGCGCGGCGAGTCCCAGAGCTGGTGCTGGATGAACCACAGCAGCGGGTTGGCGATCTGCTGGTAGAACATCTCATACCGGTCCGGGTCAGGCGTGACAAGGCGCAGGTAGACGCCCTCGACCTCGACCACCTCGTCCCGGTGCTCCTCGGCCCACTGGCGGTCGCCGTCGTCCATCGCCGAGGCGACCCACAGCACTTCGTGCTGCTCCGCCAGCGCGCCCAGCGCTGTGACCAGCCCGCCTGAGCCCCGCTTGACCGAGATCGACCCGTCCGGCCTCTGCTCGAACTTGAACGGGCCCCGGTTCGAGGCAATGACGACTAGAGGAGATCTCTCACCCTGATCACGCATACCGTTAACTCCTGTTCCAATCACCCATACTTTTTATTGTACCAGCCCGGTCAGAGCGGTTCCCGCGCGCACGTTGCGAGGCCCGGCTGCCGCCGGTGATGGGGCAGCAGCCAGGCGTCCGGGTGGGTTCGGTTAAGGCTTCGGGGGATGCGGTTAATATCGCAAGACGGCGGCCAGTGGCGCGTCACCGGGCATCTCGCTCGCGTCGAGCGCGTAGACGGTGCCGCCGTTTGCCAGCGTGCAGACCGCCGCATAGTCCAGCAGTTCGCGGTCGCCCGGCATCATCGTGTCATGCAGTTCCAGCGCGCCGGTGCTCCCGTCGAACTGGCCCCACAACTGGCCGTCAAGCTGGACGAACAGCGTATCAACCCGGCCATAGAAGCTGGCCGGGATAATCGTCTCCAGTTGTGTGGAAGCGCCGTTCTTCGGCGCAAGCTGGTGGTAGGCGTCAAGCGCCTGCTGGCGCTCCTGCGTGAAGATAGGCTCGACGAGCGGCCAGGCCAGCGCGTGCAGGTCCGCCTGGCTCCACTCCTCCGGGTTGCCGCGAATACCGTCACTCACGAGGTGCGAGTAGGTATTCACCTCTTTGTACAGCGGGTGTAGGTACTCGACCCCGGCGAGCACGAGCGGCGCGCGCGAGTTGCCAAGGAAGTCGCACACGCCCCGGTTCACCACGCGGAAGTAGCGGCGGATCTGCTCCTTTTCCAGCTCGCCCTTGCCAACGCCATGGCTCCGCAGCAGGCCCGGCCCCGCGCCCCCGGCCCGCACCGCGGTGTGATGCAGGTGGCGCTCGGTGTCGTCAAGGTCGAGCGCGTCCTCCAGGCTCTGCGGGATGTTCTTCAGCTCCAGCTCATCCATCGTGTAGCGCGCCCCCTGCAGCAGCCGCACTTTGTTCTGGCTGAGCGCCAGCACGTAGAAGCGGCCATCGCCGCTGAGGATGGGCAGGAGCGGCTTGACGTACAGCCGGTCGGAGAGCACCACCGTCTCCTCGAAGCGGAGCGACAGCCGGTACTCGGTCATGTCGCCTTCGTCGGTCAGGAACAGCGCCAGCCCGTCGCTCTGGTGCCGCCAGAACTCGGCATCGTTGACGAGCGGCATGACCGGCCTGAGCAGCGCCTCGATCTCCGGCGGCGCCTTGCCATACTCCGACGCCAACCGGGCTTCCGCCTGGGCGAGCAGGTTCTTGAAGCGGGTCGGGTTCTGCTGCGTCTGCGGGACCACCCGCTCCGTCGGCATGTATAACGAGAGGCAGCAGGCGCCCCGCACCTGGACAAGCCTCTCGAAGTCTTCCTGGGTGAAGTTGTCCACGATGCCTCCTTATCAAAACTCCATCAGCGAACGTGAAGCGGCCTGGAGTGTGAGAAGGGGAGGCAGATTAGGGGTTGCGGGACTGGCGGCGCCGGGCGCGCCGGATGGCCTTTTTCTTCTCAATGCGGCGCTGCTCGCTGGGGCTAAGATACCAGCGCTTGCGGCGCGCATCGGTGAGGATACGGCTTTTGGCTACCTTCTTACGGAAACGCTTGAGAAGTTGTTCTTCCGTCTCGCCCTGTCGTCGCTCAACATGTACCATGTCTCTACCTCTCTTATGACTACTGTACCTGGCTTCAGTGTACCAGCTTGCCTGCCGGCGCAACCAGTCGGGCCAATCAGGCCTGCTGATCGCCGGCAAAGGAGTGCGTCTCCAGCGCGCCGAGCAGCACCGCCGTCAGCCGGTCCGCCGCCTGCTCCAGGTCGAGCGGGCCCTGCTCGGCGGCAAGCTCGGCGGCGAGCATGGCACTGGCCCGCGCCTTGAGCCGCGCATCACCGCTGGAGAGCTTCTTCATCTCGCCATACCAGAACAGGTCGCGCAGCGCCTCGGCGATCTTCACCGGGTCGCCGCTCTCGATCTTCTGCGCCATGTGGGTCTGCCGCAGCCGGTAGTTCTCGTTGAGGACCGTCGGCGCGGTCGCTAGCACGTCCAGAATGAGGTCCGCGTCGGCAACAGGCCGCAGCCCGGCCTCCTCTGCGTAATCCACCGGGACCATGAGCAGGCCGGAGCCGTCGCTCAGTTTGATGTAGTAGTAGTGCTGGGGTGTGCCGCTTACCGCCATCGACCGGATATCGACAATCCGGCCCACGCCATGAGTGGGATGGACAATCGCGCTGCCTTTTCCGAACATGCGCCGTCCTTTCGCTAGATATGCGGCTAACTAGGGAAAATGGAAAACCGGGGCCGCCCGCGAGCGACTCCGGTTTTCCAGTGTTGGGCCAGACCAATCAGGCGATTTCCGCCGAGCCTGTCAGCGACTGCTGACCCTGCTCGCGCTGCTCACGCTGCTTCTGCATCTGCTCGTGCATCCACCGCTCCTGCTCCTCAGCGGTCACTGCGTCGAGGCTCAGGGCGATGCGCTTCTGCTCCCGGTCGATGTCGATGATGCGCACGAGAAGCTCCTCGCCCTCGTGGATCAACTCGGTCGGGGTCCCCGCGCCGTACGAGGTCATCTCGCTGACGTGGATCAGCCCCTCCAGGTGGTGGGGCAGGGCGACGAACACGCCGAAGTCCGCGACGTTGGTCACCTCACCCGTCACCAGGTCGCCAACCGAGAACGTCTCGTCGATGTGGTCCCAGGGGTCGGGCATGAGCGCGGCGCGGTTCAGGCTGATGCGCTGGTTCTTCGTGTCCACCTCGTCGATGCGCACCTCTACCTCGTCGCCGATCTCCAGCACGTCGCTGGGGTGGTTCACGTAGCGGCGGTCGAGGTTCGAGATGTGGATCAGACCGTCAATCCCGCCGATGTCGACGAACGCGCCGAAGTCCACCAGGCCGACGACCGTGCCCTTAACGATGGAGCCGACTTCCAGGTTCTCAAGCATCTGCTGCTTGACTGTCTGCTGCGCCTCGCGCTCGCTCAGGATCAGGCGATTGCGCTCGCGGTTCACCTCAACGACCTTGACCTTGAGCTGCTGGCCCATCATGTCGTTCTTGGCGTCGCGAAGCTGGTCGCCGGTAGCCGAGCGCGGGATGTCGGCGACATGCGACTGCGGGATGAACCCGCGAATCCGCCCGAACGTCGCCAGCAGGCCGCCCTTGTTGTAGCCGACGACCTGTGCTTCCACGACCTCGCCGGTCTCCAGCAGGTGCTCGGCGCGCTCCCAGTCAGCCTGCTGCAGCGCCTTGTTGATCGAAACGATCAGGTTACCCTCGTTATCCATCGGGCGCAGGACATATACCAGTACTTTCTGCCCAACCTCGAGGCTCTCCACCATCTCGGCGGGCAGGCGGTCCAGGTCGGTGCGCGGGACGATGGCGTCGCGCTTTGTCCCGACGTCAACCAGGATCTCGTTCTCGTCTATGCTTAGAATCTCGCCCTCGAGGATCTGGCCCCGTTGCGGACTCTCATAGTCGTATTGATCCAACAGTTCAGCGAAGCTCAGTTCTTCCTCGCCGGTTGGGTCCTGCATTCCAAACGACTCTACCCTATTATCAGCCACTTTCGTGGGATACCTCCTTCATTGGTTTAAGCGGTAATTAAAACCGCTTTCTGTATCCAGGCCGTTCATTGCTGGGCACAGAAAGCGGTTTTAAGAGCTTGTCTCGGTGTGCTCACCACGCGATCACTTATCGCGGTGATGGGTGTGATGACTTGTGCTGGCTCTTTGCCAGTCGACTATCCCTCCGGCTTCATAGATACACTGGAACCGGGAACGTTCAACTGCTGCGCGCCCGCAGGCTGGACTTACTTATACAATTGTGACGAACTGAACCCGCGCTCGTCGAACCATCCGAGCCGCAGGCAGACAAAAGGCTCCATACAGGATTACCAATGTCGACTTGATTATAGAACACCGCCTGAAGCCCTGCAAAGAATCAGTGACATTTTTACAAGGTTTTTATGTTTTATAGCGTGCCGCCTGACTTCTCTGGATCGGCGCGCCTGCAGCCTCTATGATCGATCACATAGCCTGCTTCCTTTCTCAACCCCTCTACCGCCCGGTCGCGCCTATCTCACCCACCCATCCAGTTGGCAGTGCCCTTGCATACATCATACGAAGTGTGTACAGTCAGTGTACATACAGCGGACAAGCGGTTGTACAGGTAGTTTATGCAACAAGTTGTGATCATTGGCGCCGGGATGGGCGGGCTGGCAGCGGCGCTGCGGCTACAGGCCCACGGATTTGACGTCACCGTGCTGGAGAAGCAGCCCCGCCCCGGCGGGCGCAGCAGCGTCATCGAGGAGTGCGGCTTCCGCGTGGACACCGGGCCGACCATCCTCGTCATGAAGGACGCTTTCGAGGACACCTATCGCGCCATCGGGGAAAACCTCAACGAGCGGGTCGAGTTCGTCCGGCTCGACCCGAACTACCGCATCTACTACCACGACGATACACACCTCGACCTTTACAGCGACCCGGCAAAGCTGGCCGAAGAGGTCGAGCGCGTCGCGCCCGGCAGCGGGGCGCAACTCGCCCGCTTTATGGCGGACAGCGCGGCGAAGTACGCTCTGGGGATGGCCTTCGTCGAGCGCAACTACACGCAGATCACCGACCTTGCCAACCCGGTTGCGCTGCGGCGGCTCCTCCAGACTCGCGCCTACCAGAACCTCTACCGGCAGGTAGCCCGCGCCTTCGGCGGCAGCGACAAGCTCGCCAAAGCCTTCTCCTTCCACTCGATGTTTCTGGGGCTTTCGCCGTTCGAGGCGCTGGCTATGTACAGCCTGATCACCTACGCCGACCTCGCGCTGGGCATGTGGTACCCGCTCGGCGGCATCTACCGCATCGTCGAGGACATGCTGCATCTCGCGCAACAGATGGGCGTCACCGTCCGCACGAACGCCCCGGTCGAGCAGATCTGTATCGAGGCGGGCCGCGTGCGGGGGGTGCGGCTGGCTTCCGGCGAGGAGGTCCCGGCGGACATCGTCGTCTCGAATGCCGACCTGCCGTACACGTACCGCCACCTCGTCGCCCCGGAGCACCGCCGCTCCTATCCGGATGCCCGCCTTGAGCGCATGGACTACGCCTGCTCCGGCTACCTGCTGTATCTTGGCGTGGACCGCACCTACCCGCACCTCCAGCATCAGGCGCTGTACTTTTCTGAGGACTACCGGGCCAACCTCGATGCGATCTTCAGGACGCGCACGCTGCCCGACGCGCCCTCCTTTCATCTGAACGTCCCCACCGTGACAGACCCGAGCCTCGCGCCGCCGGGCCACAGCCTGCTCTACGTGCTCGCGCCGATGCCCAACCTCACGGCGGGCATCGATTGGGAGGCTGCCGCGCCGGTCGTGCGGGAGAAGCTGCTTGCGCAGCTTGAGCGCATTGTCGACCCGGACATCCGCGAGCACATCGTCTGGGAGCGCGACTACCGGCCCACCGACTTCCTGCACGACTTCAACGCGGCGCACGGCACGGCTTTCGGCTCGCTGTCACACGGGTTCTTCCAGTCCGCCTATTTCCGCCCGCACAACAAAGCGCCCGACGTCGATGGGCTGTACTTCGTAGGGCAGGGCACGTATCCGGGGATCGGGCTGCCGATGGTGCATATCTCGTCCCGGCTGGTTACAGAGAGGATTTTGGAGGAGTGGTCGTAAAAGGACAGCCAACCCGGCTGACGCTGACGGCGGGCGCAGCCCACAATCGAGACATCGCCGACGAGACGGACTACGCGGCCTGCCGCACGATCATGCTGAACGCCAGCCGGAACTACTCGATCGCCAGCCGCTTCCTGCCAGCGGATCGCCGCCGCCATGTCGAGGCGCTGTATGCCCTGCTGCGGGTGGGCGACGACCGGGTGGACGTGTCGCACGAGGGGTTCGACACGGCGCTCGCTGCCATCAACGACTGGGAGCGGGCGTACTGGCACGCCTTCGAGACGGGCACAAGCCCGCATCCGGTGATGCGCGCCTACCTCGACACGGCGGCCCGCTTTGAGATCCCGCCGGGCGTGCTCGCCCCGTACTTCCGCGCGATGCGCGACGACCTGACCGTTACCCGCTTCCCGACGTTCGGCGACCTGCTGCACTACATGGACGGCAGCGCCGTGCCCGTCGGGCGGGCGATGACGCACATCCTCGGCGTGCGAGAGCCTCACACCCTGACGGATGCGCTGCCCGGCGCGGATGCGCTCTCGATTGCGATGCAGCTCAGCAACTTCTGGCGCGACGTGCACGAGGACTGGCACGTCATTGGGCGCGTGTACATCCCGCAAGAGGACCTCGACCGCTTCGGCGTGACGGAGGCTGACCTCGCGGCGGGGCGCGTTACCGGAAATTACATCAGGCTGATGGCGTTCGAGTTCGAGCGGACCGAGCGCTACTACGAGCAGGCGCGGGCCGCCGTGCCGCTGCTCGCCGCCGGGCGCTGGGGCGTTATGAGTGGGCTGGAGGTCTACCGGAGCATCCTGACGGGCATTCGCCGCCAGGGCTATGATGTGTTCAGCCGCCGCCCGGCGACCGGCAAGGCGCGGATGCTGGCGCTCATCCTGCGGGCGCGCTGGCGGAGCTTGCGACAGGCATGACCCAGCATCTGGGGGGTGTGGTCTTTTTCCTTGCGGTGGTGCTGCTCATCGCACTGAGCAACCTGATCGCGCTGCGGCGGCTGGAGAGCTACGGCAGGCCACGCGGCGCGGCACCGTTTGTGTCGATCCTCGTGCCCGCCCGCGACGAGGCGCGGAGCATCGAGGCGTGCGTGCGCTCGCTGCTGGAGCAACGCTGCCCGGCCTTTGAGGTGCTGGTGCTCGACGACGGCTCGACGGACGACACCGGGGACATCCTCGCCCGGCTGGGGCGCGAGGACGGCAGGCTGAGGGTGCTTGCCGGAGCGCCGCTGCCTCCGGGCTGGCTCGGCAAGCACTGGGCCTGCCACCAGCTAGCGGCGGCGGCGCGGGGCGACCTGCTGCTCTTTGTGGACGCCGATACGCGGCTCCACCCGGAGGCGCTTGCCAACGCGGTCAGCGCCCTCCAGACCGAGCGGGCGGACTTCGTCACGGCGATGCCGCGGCAGGAGGTCGGCACGTGGGCGGAGCAGCTCGCGCTGCCCGTCCTCCCGTGGAGCATCCACACCTTCCTGCCGGTCGCGCTGGCGCACCGGGTCCGCGCCCCGTTCCTGTCGCTCGCGGTGGGGCCGTTCATGCTGTTTCGCCGCGCAGCATACGAGGCGACCGGCGGGCACCACGCCGTCCGCACCAGCCCGGTTGACGACATCGCACTGGCACGGCGCATCAAGGCCGCCGGGCTGATATGGCGGCTGCTCGACGGCACGAACCGCGTCGAGACGCGCATGTACCGGGGCCGCCGGGAGGTTGTGAGCGGGCTCAGCCGGACGCTGTTCGCGGCGTTCGGCGGGCGCGTGGCGCTGCACCTGTTCGTGTGGCTGTGGCTGGCGGTCGTGTTTCTGGAGCCGCCGCTGCTCATTGGTCTGTCGGCGCTTGGCGTCGCCCGGCTGCCCGGCCCGGCGGTGGCCCTCGCAGGAGCGGCGGTCGCGCTATCGCTCGCCCTGTGGCTGATCACCTGCATCCGCTTCCGCCTGCCGCTGTATCTCGCGGCGCTCTACCCGGCGATCATTTTCTTTACCGTGCTGATCGCGCTGCGCTCCGCCGCCGTGACCCTCACCGGGCAGGCGACGTGGAAGGGCCGCCCGGTCGCGCGGCTGGACGCACAGACTGAACCTAACACGGGGGACTTATCGTGACGTATTTTGGCGTACTGGCGACGTTCATCCTGCCGCCGCTGCTCGTGCTGCTGGTGCTCGTGCCCGCCGACGTGTGGCGGGCGGCGCTGGGCCGGGGCGAGGTCCGGCACCTGCGGGCATACGCGGCGGTGCTGCTGCACGTGGCCATCGCCGTGCTGTACACCACGCCCTGGGACAACTACCTCGTGGCGACAAACGTGTGGTGGTACGACCCGGCGCTTGTGACCGGCCTGCGGATCGGCTGGGTGCCCATCGAGGAGTACACGTTCTTCGTCGTGCAGACGCTGCTGACCGGGCTATGGGCGCTCGCGCTGATGCGGTGGGCGTTCAGGCCCGCGCCGGTCAGGGCGGACGACGGGCTGCACCGCCGTGCCACGCTGATTGGGGCGGTCGTGTGGGGCGTCTCGGTCGCGCTGCTCGTCTCCGGCTGGCAGCCGGGCCGCTACCTTGCGCTGATCCTCGTGTGGGCGCTGCCCCCGCTGATGCTCCAGCTTTTCTTCGGTGCGGATATCCTGCGGGCCAACTGGAAGTTGCTCACCGCCGCCATCCTGCCGCCGACGCTGTACCTGTGGCTGGTCGATGCCCTCGCCATCACCGACGGCACGTGGACCATCAACCCGGCGATGACGACAGGGCTCCGCGTCGGGCCGCTGCCCGTCGAGGAGATGCTATTCTTCCTCATGACAAACGTGATCGTCACCTTCGGCATCACGCTGATGCTGTCCGAGGCGGGGCAGGGTCGGCTGGCGGACATCGCGCGGCGGCTGCGCGATCGCTCCCGGCAGGCAGCCCACGAACGGCAGCAGGGGTAGGGGTGCAGTTGCCGCAGGCGCATCATCCCTTCCTACGGTGCGGGTCGGGGGTGGGGGTTTAGAGGCCAGAGATGAAAACCATGATGTACCAACCCATCCCAACCCCCGACGCCGAGACAAGCGCGCGGGCGCTGCGGGCCCTGCTGCGAGAGCGACATCCGTACGCAGCGGTTGAGGTCTTTCACCGCGCACTCGGCGAGGTGTTCCGCATTGAGCTGCCGGGCTTCAAGCCGGTGTTCATGGCCGGGCCGGATGCGGCGCGCTTCGTGCTCGTCGAGGCGCGCGACAGGCTGCTCTGGCGCAGCGAGGGCGACCCGGTAACCGAAGTGCTGGGGCGCGGCCTGCTCGTCGTGGATGGCGACGAGCATGACCGCATCCGCGCGGTGATGAACCCCTCGCTCCAGCGCGGGGCGCTTGAGGGCTATGCGGGCATCATGCAGGCGCGGGCGGCGCAGGTGACGGATACGTGGCGCGACGGCGAGACACTCGACATGCTGGCCGAGATGCGCAAGATCACGCTGCTCGTGCTGATGGACGCCCTGTTCGATGTGGACTTCACGCCGGAGCTGCGGCGGCTGTGGGGCCCGGTGCTCGGCGTCATCAGGGGCATCTCGCCGGGGCTGTGGATGGTCTGGCCCGGCGCGCCGCGCCTGCGTGCAGCCCGCGCCCTCAGGAAGCTGGACGCCTACCTCTACCGTATCATCGCCGGACGGCGCGAACGGCTGGCGCGGGGTGGGGGCGGCGATGACCTGCTCACCATGCTCGTGCAGGCCGGGCTACCCGACGAGCGCATCCGCGACCATATGCTCACCATGCTGATCGCCGGGCATGACACCAACACCGCTCTGCTGGCCTGGGCGCTATATCTGCTCGGCAGCCACCCGGACGCCATGTGGCGGGCAATCGCCGAGGTGCGAACCGGGCCCGGCGACACACCTTACCTCACCCGCGTGCTCAAAGAGGCGCTGCGCCTCTACCCGCCCATCCACCTCGGCTCGCGGGTGGCCGCCACCGACCTCGAATACAGGGGCTATTGCATCCCCGCCGGGGAGCGCGTCGTGTACTCCATCTACCTGACCGGGCGCGACCCAGCACACTGGGCCGATCCCGGCGACTTCCGCCCGGAGCGGCACGACCAGCGCCCCGCGCCCTACACGTGGATCCCCTTCGGCGGCGGGCCGCGCAACTGCATCGGCGCGGGCTTCGGCATGCTGGAGGCAAAGATCGTGCTGGCACACGTGCTGCAGCACTTCAACCTGGAGCTGACCCACCGATCCATTCGCCCGCACATGGCCGCCACCCTGGAGCCGCGCCCCGGCGTCAGGATGCGCGTCCACCGCGTGCGGGCTTAAGTGTCCGCCCGGCAAACCTAACAAAATTTAGGAGTTATTTAGTGCCCATTTGGGACTTTTTTAGGTTTCGTCAGTATGGTAAGTATGGCGTCGACGCGCCGGTTATGAGCGCGATCGTGGTTTTGTGTTGTGACTCAGGGCAGGGAGCAGGCACCGATCAGGATAGCACTGACCCTGAACGCGGGGGCCGGCGACCTGCTTAAGCAATAGCACCGGCCCGCAGCAGGGCCGAAATCAGCTTCCAGCGAGGGGATGGAAGCCAGAGGGGCCACGCGGTCCTTCTGGCTTGCTGTGCTGGCAGCCAGTAGACATCCGTGTTTGTGGAAAGTTTTGTACCAGGGTTTTAGGCCCGTTTGTGGGCCGGGTTTCGTCCGAGTTGGGTTATCGTACACGGCGTTGACTCAAAAATTTATTAACTTTAGCAGGGTATAAGGTGGATTCCTCGTCTCGCGCAGCGGAGCATCAGGCCCAGTCCTCGTTTATGTTGCGATATGGCATGGCGATCGTGAGTGTCGCCATTGCAACTGTGTTGCGTGAGACTCTCGACCCGCTTCTCGGCAACCAGGCCCCCTACCTGATTCACTTTCTTGGCGTCCTCATGACGGCCTGGTACGGCGGCTTCGCCCCCGGCCTCCTCGCGATCGTGCTCAGTTCCTTCGCCGTCGCCTACTTCTTCGTGCCGCCGCGCGGCGAGTTCTCCATTCGCGGCTCAGGGAACTTCGTCGGCTGGCTGCTGTTCCTGATCATCAGCCTGGGGATGATCCTGCTGGCGCAGTCGCAGCGGCGCGAGCGGCGGCGGGCGGAGGCGAGCGCGCAGGCCATCGAGGCACACCTCTCCAACCTGGAACGCGAGATGGCAGAGCGCCAGCGCTTTGAGCGGCAGCTTCGCGACAGCGAGGCCCGTTTCCGCGCCCTTGTGGACGGCGCGCCGATGGCTATCATTGCCATTGATAAGGCGGGCCGCATCGCCGTTGCGAACAAGGGCGTAGCCGACCTGTTCGGCTACTCGCAGGAGGAGCTGATCGGCAAGCCGCTTGAGATGCTCATGCCGGGGCGCCTGCGTGAACTGCACGCCGCGCATCGCCAGCGCTACATGCAGCAGCCACGCCTCCGCAAAATGGGGGAAGACCTCGACCTGGTCGGGCTGCACCGGGACGGGCGCGAGTTCCCCATTGAGGCGGCGCTGAACTACGTCCAGACCGGCGACGAGATGCTGGCGCTGGCCTTCGTGTCGGACATCACCGAGCGCAAGCGGCGCGAGGACGTCCTGCGCGAGAGCGAGGAGCGCTTCCGCTCGCTGGCGAACAGCGCCCCGGTGATGATATGGGTCACCGACCCGGGCGGGATGTGCACCTTCCTCAACGAGTCATGGTACGAATTCACCGGCAGCAGCCCGGAGCGCGACCTCGGGCGCGGCTGGGAGCAGGCCATACATCCCAACGATGTCGAGCGCCGTGCCGAGACCTTCAACCAGGCCGTCGAGACCTGCGAGCCCTTCACGATGGAGTATCGCCTGCGGCGGTACGACGGCGAGTACTGCTGGGTGCTCGACCGGGGCCTGCCGCGCTTCACGCCGGGCGGCCACCTGGAGGGCTTCATCGGCACGATCATCGAGATCGACGACCTGAAGCGCAGCCAGCAAGCGCAGGCGTTCCTCGCCAAAGCGGGCGAAATCCTCTCCTCGTCGCTCGACTACGAGACGACGCTGGGCAGCGTCGCCCGGCTGGCCGTGCCGCACATCGCCGACTGGGCCGCCATCGACCTGCTGGGGCCGGGCGGGCAGGTGGAGCGTGTCGCCGTGGCCCACACCGACCCGGCGAAGATCGAACTGGCGAACGAACTGCAACGGCGCATCCCGCCGGATCTGGCGGCGGGCGTGGCGCAGGTGCTCAAGACCGGGGAGCCGTACATCGTCCGGCGCGTCACGCCGGAGATGTTCGCCACCATCCAGGACGCGGAGTTGCGCGAGGTGCTGGCCGGGCTTGGCCTGCACTCCGTCATGACGGTGCCGCTCGCCACACGTGGCCGCGTAATCGGCTCGCTGACCCTCGTAACTGCCGAGTCACGCCGATCCTTCAACAACACCGATCTGGAGCTTGCGGGCGAGCTGGCGCACCTGGCGGCGCTGGCGGTGGATAACGCGCAACTCTACCGCGACATGAACGAGCAGCGCGAGCGTCTGCACGTCACGCTGTCCAGCATTGGCGACGCCGTCATCGTCACCGATGCGCAGGGCCGGGTGACGTTCATGAACGGCATCGCCCAGTCGCTGACCGGCTGGGATGAGGAGGACGCCGAGGGCCAGTCCATCGAAACGGTCTTCCCGCTGCGCAGCGAAAAGACCGGCCAGCCGGTGGAAAACCCTATCGCGCGGGTGCTGCGGGAGGGCCAGATCGTCGGGGTGGCAAACCACACGCTGCTGCTCACCAAAAGTGGCTTCGAGATCCCCATCGACGACAGCGGCGCACCGATCAAGGATGAGGCGGGCAACATCGTCGGGGCGGTGCTCGTCTTCCGCGACATCACTGCCCGGCGCGAGGCGCAGAACCAGATCGAGGAGTCGCTGGAGCGCACGCGCGACCTGTACGAGATCAGCCGGCGCATCAGCGCGCTGCGCACGCCCGACGAACTGCTCGAAGCGGTGGTCCAGAGCCGCTACCTCAAGGGCGTCTCGCGGGCGAACATCGTGCTGTTTGACAAGCCCTGGGATGGACAGACGCCTCCCCAGCACATCGAGATCGCCGCAGGCTGGAGCACAGACGGCAGCAAGCAGCCCAGGCAGGCGTACATCTCGCATGAGCACGAGATGATAGAGCTGTACTTGCCGGAACAGCCGGTCGTCATCCGCAACGTGCAGACGGACCCCCGCCTGACGAACTCGCTCAAGGAGCTGTTCGCGTCGCTCGACACCTACAGCATGATCCTGTATCCGCTGGTTGCTGCCGGGCAATGGTACGGCATGCTGACGCTGCACTGGCGGCAGCCGTACTCCGCCGAGGACCGGGTGACGCGGCACATCCAGGGCCTGGTCGACCAGATCGCTGCGGCGGTGTACAACAGCCGCCTGCTCAAGTCCGAGGCAGAGGCGCGCCGCGTCGCCGAAGAGGCTAACGAACTGAAGCTGAAGTTCCTTGCGATGATCTCGCACGAGTTGCGCACGCCACTGACCTCTATTCAGGGGTTCGCCTCGACGCTGCTCGCCGAGGACATCGAGTGGGATGTGGACAGCCAGCGCGACTTCCTCCGCATCATCAGCGAGGAGGCGGACAAGCTGACCGACCTGATCAGCCAGCTTCTGGACCTCTCCCGGCTGGAAGCGGGGATGCTGGCGATCACACCGAAGGAACAGCCGCTCGACGGGATCGTCGATGCAGCGCTGCCACAGCTCAGCGTGCTGGCGTTGCAGCACCAGCTTGAGCTTGACATCCCTGAAACGCTGCCGCCCGTCTACGCGGACGCCAACCGTGTCGGGCAGGTGCTCAGCAACCTGGTCGGCAACGCGGCCCGCTACGCCCCGCCGCAGACGCCCATCCGCATCGAGGCCCGGCAGGAGAACACGCATGTCTGCATCCGCGTAATGGACGAGGGGCCGGGCATCCCGCCGGAGGATCGCGAGCGGGTCTTCGAGGCCTTTCGCCAGGCGGCCAACCAGAAAAGCAACCAGACGAAGGGCGCAGGGCTTGGGCTGGCGATTGCACGCGGGCTTGTTGAGGCGCATAGTGGTAGGATCTGGATAGAGAATCGCGCCGGGCCGGGCACTACGGTCGCCTTTTCATTACCAATCAGAGAGACAGAAGAAATGCCGCTAGACAATAACTAGATTAAGGTTGTGCTGTGATGAAAAAAACGGTACTGGTTATCGAAGATGAAGTGAACATCCGCAAGTTTATCAGTGTAAACCTGACCGCCCGGGGCTACCGGGTGGTCGAGGCGGAGAGCGCCGAGCAGGCGCTGGAACTGCTGCGCGAGGTCATGCCAGCAGTCGCCCTGCTCGACATCCGCCTGCCTGGCATGGATGGGTGGGCGCTGCTGAACGCGATCTCGAACGACCCGCAAATGCCGGACCTGCCGGTCGTCATTGTGACCGGCTCGATCGTGCACAGCGCACTTGAGGATATCAACTACAGCAACCTGGTCGGCGTGCTGGCGAAGCCGGTGCAGGTAACGCACCTGCTGCAAAGCGTGCAGAAGGCGATCGGCCCGTCTAACGGGCACAGCCAATCCTGCTACTAGGCTGCTGCGCACACACCAGGGAGGCTGCACAGCCGTTATCTTTGGCATCATTGTTCTTTATCAACGCGGCCCCTGACGCTTTTCGCGGCGGTCGCCGGTTTCGCTATGCGAGACGCGGTGGCCGCCGCTATTTTGCTGCTTGCGGCATTTCGGCCCGGCCCGCGCACCGGATGGAAAGCCGCCCCCCGCAGACGGTATTGTATAGGTACAACGCACGCCATTCTGCACCCTCGATGTGACGAGTGCAGGCTGAACGGAGCAACAGAAATGTCAGTAATGGATTCCAACAAGCGCTTGCAGTATGTAGACCGTCTAACCGACCCGCCTGTTGCCCGGGCACTGTTCGGTAAGACCCGGTGGGCATGGATCTGGCTGCTTGTTCGTCTGTACGTCGGGTATACGTGGCTTTCGTCGGGCATCGGCAAGCTCGGCAGTGCCGCCTGGACGGGCGAGAACGCCGGTGCCGCCGTGACGGGGTTTGTGCAGGGGGCGCTGGCCCTCACCGAAGGCGCTCGCCCGCAGGTGCTGGGCTGGTATGGCCGCTTTCTGGAAGCGGTTGTGCTGCCCAACGCAACTACGTTCAGCTATCTGGTCGTAGCGGGCGAGTTGCTCGTCGGCACGGCGCTCGTTCTCGGCATCTTTACCGGCATCGCCGCACTCTTTGGCAGCTTTATGAATGCGAGCTTCCTGCTGGCAGGCACCGCCGGCATCAACCCGGTACTGCTGACGCTTGAGATCTTGCTGATCCTCGCCTGGAAGGTCGCCGGCTGGTGGGGGCTGGATCGCTGGGTGCTGCCCGCGCTGGGGACCCCGTGGCGGCCCGGTCTGGTGTTCGAGCGCGGCGATGAAGGGCGCGAAGGCCCGGTCGTCGAGGAGCCCGGCCCCGCCTGAGTGGATAACTGTACCTATCGCCTTCCCGCGCGTATTGGGAGGGCGTGGTTTTCTGCGCGTGCCCGCCCAGCCTACGCTGAGCGGGCGCGCTTGTTTCTGGTGCGCGCTGTCCTCTGCATTCGCCAAAATCGGCAGTCTCTGCCAGAATAGACGTCTGGTCAAACCTTCTCTATACAAGCGCAGGGGTTCCCCGAGGAGTACAGCGTGGAACGCCACTCAATATCGAACATTACCACCGCACTCATCAGCCGCGACCCGTTCTTCCTGTTTACGGCTCGCGCGCTGCTGGGCCGTGACCGCCGCGTGCGGATTTACGACACGGCCTCCGCACTCGCCGACCTCGGCAGCAGCGACCGGTTTACCCGGTTGCAGGCCCTCGTGTGCGACCTTGACACGGCGGAGTTGGACGCCACCTTCCCCGCCGACCTCTCCGCGTGGATGCGAGACAATCCGCGCACGAAGGTGCTGTGCCTGGCAGAAGGCCGGCTTGCAGAAGCCGCCCGCGTCATCGGCGACCTCCCGGTGCATGCGCTGCTCTCCAAGAACGAGCTTGGCTACTGCCTGCATCTCGCCGTGCATGCCGTCGTCGAGGAGAACGTGCGCCTGCTGACCGAGCGCAGCCACTCGCTGCTGCCGCCCAACGCCGCACTCCGGCGCGAAGGGCGGCTCATCGCCCCGGAGCGCCCGCACCCCAACCTCACCGAGCGGATCGCTGAGGTGGCAATGTGGCGCATCTTCATCGGGCTGGACAACCCCGATATCCGGGATGAACTGCTGCTCGGCGATGACACCGTGCGCGGGTACGTGTCCACCGCTTATCAGGCGCTCGGCGCGAACAACGAGCTTGAAGCCTTCGAGGCGCTCTCCAACTGGTGGTGGATCACCCGTTTCGAGGAAGCCGTACACGAGCGGTAGCACCACTATAGCGCGCATTTGATCGGACAAACTGCCCTCAAACCGCACAATTTGCGCTTCTTTGTCAAACCCTTCTTGACTTAGAACGCACGTTCGTGCTATGATTACCTCAAATTAGCAGAACTCATGTGCTAGCCCTCTTCTGTAAACGTTCTTTTGGCTTTCGCTAGCACAGCTAGCGGTGAGAGGACCAAAAACTATGCCCGACGTCAAGTTGTCACGCCGGCAGCAAGCGATCATCAACTTCATCAGCGCGTTCGTGGAGGAGAACGGCTACCCGCCAACCATCCGCGAGATCGGCGCGGCGTGCAATATCTCGTCAACGTCCGTTGTGAACTACAACCTGAATAAGCTGGAGCGCGCCGGCCTGCTGGTGCGTGATCGCGAGGTGTCGCGCGGGCTGCGGCTGGTCACCGAGGATGGGGACCACGACAACAAAAATCTGTTCCGCGTGCCGCTCGTGGGCCGCATCGTGGCGAGCGAGCCCGTCCCCGTGCCCGGCTCGGACTTCTCCATCTTCGGCGCTGACGAGTCAATCGAGATCACCCGCGACATAGCCGACCCGTCCGACGACCTCTTCGCGCTGCAGGTCAGCGGTGACTCGATGGTCGACGCGATGATCAACGATGGCGACATCGTGATCATGCGCCCGCACCATGACGTGAAGAACGGGGACATGGTGGCTGTCTGGCTGGCCGACCGCGAGGAGACGACCCTCAAGCGGTTCTACAAGGAGGGCAAGCGCATCCGGCTCCAGCCCGCCAACCCGACCATGGACCCGATCTACATCGACGACCCCAAGTCCGTCCGCGTGCAGGGGCGGGTCGTTGCGGTGGTGCGGCACGTCTAAGCGCCGGCTCCCAACCCGATAGTTGTGCTAGCGAGAGTCACGCATCGCGTGGCTTACCTGCTTATGTATTGTTGCGCGTCAAGCGTTGGCTTGGCGCGTTTTTTGTGCCCACCCCGCCGCGCGCATCACGGCCTGCCCCTACCGACGGCGATATTTTGTCCACGAATGACACGAATAACACGAATGATTCTCAGGATGCAGGGAGCCGCGACTAAACGTCGTGGCGGGGTTTGCTGATGCCTCACACCCCCGGCGTGACTTTCACCTCCCGGCACGATAAACTGATGAGTTGTGTCTGGTAACCCTGAGTTGAGAATTGGACGTACCCCGACCAGATGGTAAACGCATCGACCGCAACCCCAACCCTGAACCTGCGGCGCGTCGTGCGGATGTGGTGGCCGCTCGCCGCAAGCTGGCTGCTCATGTCGCTGGAGCTGCCCGCCGTCAGCGCCGTCGTCGCACGGCTCCCCAACCCGGAGATCAACCTTGCCGCCTATGGCGGGGTGGTATTCCCCATCGCCCTGATCGTCGAGGCCCCGATTATCATGCTGCTGGCCGCCTCGACCGCGCTCAGCCGCGACCTGGCCTCCTACCAGCGGCTGCACCGCTACATGATGCGGGCCGGTTTCGTGCTGACCGCGCTGCACCTGCTCGTCGCGCTGACGCCCCTGTACTACGTCGTGGTCGAGGGGTTGATCGGCGCGCCGCAGGAGATCATCGAGCCTGCCCGCATCGGCCTGATCATCATGACGCCCTGGACGTGGTCCATCGCCTACCGGCGCTTCAACCAGGGCGTGCTGATCCGCTTCGACCAGTCGCGGGCGGTCGGCATCGGCACGGCGGTGCGGCTCGGCTCGGGCTGGCTGGTGCTGCTCGCGGGGTATCTTATCGGCACGCTGCCCGGCATCGTGGTGGGCACGACCGCCGTCGCCGTGGGCGTGGTCTCCGAGGCAGCCTACATCGGCCTGCGGACGCGCCCGGTAGTGAACGGCCCGCTGAAAGCCGCGCCGACCGTCGAGCCGGCGCTGACGCTCCCCGTGTTTCTGGCCTTCTACGTGCCGCTCGCGCTGACCTCGCTGATGAGCCTGCTCATCCAGCCCATCGGCAGCGCCGCGCTCAGTCGGATGCCGCTGGCGCTTGAGTCGCTCGCGGCCTGGCCGGTGATGTCCGGCATCAGCTTCATGTTCCGCAGCCCCGGCATTGCCTACAACGAGGTCGTCGTGGCGCTGTTCGAGGAGCCGGGCGCGGTGAAGACGCTGCGTCGCTTCGCGCTGTACCTGTCCATCAGCGTGACGGCGCTGCTGCTGATCGTCACGGCGACACCGCTCGCGCCCTTCTACCTGAGCGAGGTCTCGGCCCTGTCCGCCGAGCTGGTCGAGCTGGCGCGGCCCGGCCTGTGGCTGCTGCTGCCGCTGCCTGCGCTCATTGCCCTGCAGAACTGGTATCAGGGGGCAATCGTCACCAGCCGCCGCACGCGGGGCATCACCGAGGCGATTGTGATCTTCCTGCTAACAAGCATCATTGTGTTCGGCATCGGCATTGTGTGGGGCGAGGTGGCCGGGCTGCACGTGGGCCTCGCGGGCTTCACGCTGGCAACGCTCACGCAGACGGCGTGGCTGTGGGTCCGCAGCCGCCCGGTGATGCGCGCAGCGGAGGGACGCGCCGGGACCGTCCCGGTCGAGCCAATCGAGGCGTTCACTGACGCCCCGCCAGCGCCGCACAGCGCCACCAGCGAGGTAGAAGCACCCTATGTGTGATGTGATTGCCTTTGACGCAGACGACACGCTCTGGCACAGCGAGACGATGTACGTCGCCGTGCAGGGCGAGTTCAAGAAGATGCTCTCCGCCTACCAGCCCGAGGACGCCATCGCGGAGACGCTCTACCAGACGGAGATACGCAATCTCGAGTCGTTCGGCTACGGGGTGAAGGCGTTTGCGCTCTCAATGATCGAGGCGGCCATCACGCTCTCCGGCGGGCAGATCCCGGCGCGGGACATCCAGCGCATCATCGACCTGGCGCGGAGTATGCTGGAGACGCCGCTGGAACTGTTCGACCACGTTGAGGACACGCTGAAGGCGCTCGCCGCGTCGCACCGGCTGATGGTGATCACAAAGGGCGACCTGCTCGACCAGGAGACGAAGCTCAAGCGCTCGCTGCTGGCCGACTACTTCACCTATGTGGAGATTGTCAGCGACAAGACGCCGGAGGTCTACCGCGCGATTCTGGAACGGCACCGTATCGCGCCGGAGCGGTTCGTCATGGTGGGCAACTCGCTCCGCTCGGACATCCTGCCGGTGCTCGCCATCGGAGGTCGGGCGGTCTACATCCCCTACCACCTGACGTGGTCGCACGAACTGTCCGTCGAGCACGACCCGGCCCACGACGGCTACTATGAGATCGAGCACCTCGGGCTGCTGCCCGCGCTCATCGAGGAGATGTGCGGCGGGTAGGGGGAGGCCACTAGCACAACGGGCGGCTCAGTGGAGCCGCCCGTTTGCATGCCATTATGCAGTTGAAACTTCGGCGAGATGGTCGGTGTTTACCAGGCCACCGCGTTCAGGTCCTTGTCCGCGGGATCCCACTTCACGATGTACTCCTTGCCGTCCCAGTACATCGTGTTCACCTGGATCTCGCCAGTCGGCAGCAGGTAGACCGTGATCGGGCGGAAGTTGTACGGGTTCTGGCCCGTCGCGATCACCACCGGCCCGTCCTCAGCCGACGCCGCCTCGATATCTTCATCCGTAAACGTCAGGGCCAGCGAGCCCCAGCCGGTGTTGATGTCGATACCGTAGATGGTGTACTGCCCGTTGCTGTAGTAGATCGCAATCGGGCGACCCAGGTGATAGGCGTTCAGGCTGCCGTCGTTCAGCTTGGCGATGACCTTCGGCACAACCGGAACCGGGGTCGG
>Ga0207873_1000485_pt1 | contig 43488 bp, 37 predicted proteins | sample BGWIniCompost_FD_187373 | JGI IMG/M metagenome (GOLD analysis project Ga0207873, IMG submission 187373) | Cellulose adapted compost microbial communities from Newby Island Compost Facility, Milpitas, CA, USA - BGW Initial Compost (SPAdes)... ... | reverse complement strand
CCGCCACCTTGTGGTGCCTGGCCTCCGGGCTGAAGACAGCGGGCGCCCGGGTTCCCGAGCCGTCGGGACGCCCATGAGAAGCACGAAGCACAAGGACAAGCACACGAGGAGTGCCCGGAGCGCGGCGGCGGGGCACGGTGCGTTCCGACCAGCCGGGCCGGATCGGGTGAGGGCAACGCGTCTGTGGTCGGTACGGCGTGATGCCCGTAGCCGGTACGGCGTGGCCGGTATGGCCGAGGGTTCGTAGCCGCGCAGGGGAGATCCCGTGTCGGGGCACAAGCTTTCGGCCTGGGGGTCGACGGTGGCGCCGCTGGGCATCCTACGACCACAGCGGATGCGGCCAGCAGATCCGCGTCGAACGCCGTCGCCTCTGTATGACGGCGCGCTTTCGGGAGCATTAAGCCTTGGGAGGATCCCCTCCGGTCGACTCCGTTTGACGATGAGTTTTCGGGGCGACCTGTTGCGACGGCGGCGGCGCAGATGTCGTCTCCGCGTGACCATGGGCTTTCGGAGCCGCTGATGTGCCGCCGGTTTTTGACCCGGGGGTCGTCTCCACGTTGCGACGGGCTTTCGGAGCCCGTGGCGTGTCAGGGGGTGCCCTGCCAACCGGCGGTCTGATCCGCGGCTCCAGAGATAGCTCCAGATATGACGTGGCGGGCGTGGCCGCGTACCGTCCGCCGAAGGTGAACTGACTCAGCGACCGACCGTCTGCGTGGCGTGCCCCTCAATAAGGCACGCCGATTTCCTTCGTGACGTGCGGGGTGTTCGGGCCTTAGTCTGACTCGAGCGCCGCTACACACTGACCAGTCGGTCCTGTTCAGCATCCGACCCGGTGCAGAAGAATCTTCCGCGTGGCGTTGCGTGGACGCGGCAGGGGTCGTTCGAAAGGTCGTTACGATGCCACAACAGGCGGACGTGACGATTCTTATCTGAACGGATCTCGGCCATGTGGTCGTTGACTGATTCGGATAGGACGGCACGGTGCAGGACGAGAGACCTGTGGGCTTGCCGGGCAATGCGTTCGGCGAGGTAGACGCAAGTCGTCTTCGTATCAGACAAACACTGGACGCCGCCGTTTCACGTGAAACGGTGACCTACGAGAGACCGGGACGCGAAAGCGTGTCCGATGGGGGGAGCACGGTGTCGCACCAGCGACCAGCCGGAAGGGCTATGCATCCCGATGTCGACGAACATGGCCGCGAGCTAGCGAGAGGCGACGCGATGGCGTACCAAGAGGGGGGTGATACGCCGGAGCGGATCGGTGCCCCGACATCCCGGGGTTACCGCCGGGCGATCGGCCGGGCGAGCGTCACTCCAAGGCCACGGTCTATGAGTGACTCCGTGGGCGCCCCGACTGGAACGTCGACGCCTTCCATGTCGTCGGAGCCGACGATCGGGATGAGCTATCCGGCAACGGATACCTCTGGTCTCGGAAGTGTCGCCACGCCACCTTCTCGGACCGGTGATCCGGCAGCGCCGCGGCACGCGGCGCCCGATTCGGCGACCGACACCGCCACCACGGCGGTCGGGGAAGCCAGCACCGGCGCCGCGCCCGAGCAGGAGGGCGGGTTCCCTGATGTTTCACGTGAAACCAACGACGACGATGACCTCCCGCTCGCTCTCGAGGCGCGTCGTGCGGTCCAGATCCTCAACCCGACCGGCTCGGTCACCATGCCCCGTCCGCCACGCCGTCGGGTCATCTGCGTCGCGAACCAGAAGGGCGGCGTCGGGAAGACGACGACCGTCGTCAACATTGCGGTCGCTCTCGCGCTGCACGGTAACCGAGTTGTAGTGGTGGACCTCGACCCCCAGGGCAACGCGTCGACTGGCCTCGGCGTGGATCACCACGCCGGCACTCCGAGCGTCTACGAGTGCCTGGTGGAAGGGGCCAGCCTCAAGGAGGTCGCCAAGCCGGTCGAGGGCATCCCGAATTTGGTGTGTGTCCCAGCGACGATCGACCTGGCCGGTGCGGAGATCGAGTTGGTGTCGGTGGTCGCCCGGGAACAGCGGCTTAAGCGGGCGATCGATGGATACCCGGAAGAGGTCGACTACGTCTTCATCGACTGCCCGCCGTCCCTCGGTCTGTTGACCGTGAACGCGCTCGTCGCCGCGGAAGAAGTCTTGATCCCGATCCAGTGCGAGTACTACGCCCTGGAAGGGCTCGGCCAGTTGCTTCGGAACATCGAACTGGTCAAGGCACATCTGAATCCGGTCATCAGGGTCTCGACGATTTTGCTGACGATGTACGACCGCCGGACCAAGCTGGCCGACCAGGTGGAGCAGGAGGTACGGGGGCACTTCCGGGACATCGTGCTCGACACCGTGATTCCGCGGAGTGTTCGGGTCTCTGAGGCGCCCGGTTACGGGCAATCCGTGATGACCTACGATCCTGGCTCGCGAGGTGCCACCAGCTACTTCGGCGCCGCGCAGGAGATAGCCAGACGAGGTGCTCAGCTGGGAGGCCAATGATGAAAAACCGGCGAGGCGGACTCGGTCGCGGGCTGGGGGCGCTGATCCCCACCGGCGTCGCCGAGGCGACAACCGCGGTCGGCCGGGTCCCGAACACGATTACGTCCCCGCCCGTTGGGGTCTCCACGGCGGAGCGACCGACGGAGCCGGAGGGCGGTGACTCGGATCTCGCGCCGGTACCGGGTGTACGGTTCCGGGAGATCCCTGTCAACGCCATCCGTCCCAACCCCCGTCAGCCTCGGCAGGTCTTCGACGAAGAGGCGTTGGAGGAGCTGCGGGCCTCGATCTCTGAGGTGGGCTTCCTGCAGCCCATTGTGGTGCGCGAGATAGCCCCGGACAGCTATGAGCTGGTGATGGGGGAGCGGCGGTGGCGTGCCGCGGCGAGCCTCGGGCGAGAGACCATCCCGGCGATCATCCGGGACACCGCGGACGATCAAATGCTGCGGGACGCGCTCCTGGAGAACATCCACCGCGTAGACCTGAACCCTCTGGAAGAGGCGGCGGCCTACCAGCAGTTGCTGGAGGAGTTCGGGGTTACTCATGAGGAGTTGGCGCGGCGGATCGGGCGTAGTCGACCCCGGATATCCAACACGATTCGTCTGCTGAACCTCCCGCCTTCGGTACAGCGCCGGGTAGCGGCGGGGGTGCTGTCAGCGGGACACGCCCGGGCCCTGCTGGCCTTGACGGATCCGGAGCTTCAGGAGCAGCTCGCCCAGCGCATCGTTGCGGAAGGACTGTCGGTACGCGCGACCGAGGAGCTGGTAGCGCTCGGGGGAGACGTCGAAGGGAAGCGGAAGACGCCTGCTCCTCGACGGCCCAAGCCACAGGCCCCCGCGGTAGCGGAACTGGCCGAGCGGCTCTCGGATCGATTCGACACGCGGGTACGAGTGGATTTGGGGCGTCGGAAGGGCAAGATCGTAGTTGAGTTCGCTACGGTCGAGGACTTGGAGCGAATCGTCAGCCTAATGGGCCTGGATGGCCGACAGACAACACAGCGGGATTGATGATGGTGCCTCGGCGATTCTTGACACGGCCTACCCGCATACAGCGGGGATGCATTGAGAGTCGGTAGGGTTCCGCCATGGCGGAGGGACATCCATTGGCACGCTCAGGTGATGAGCTCACGCTCCCCGAGTTCGTGAATTGGCCGACGTTCCCATTCGAGGGCGACATCAGGGTCAAGCGACTTGAGGAACCTGTCGAGGTAGAGCCTCCCCGCGCGGGTGAAGGGGGCGTCGATTGTCGACAGTGCGCGGCGCCCGACGAGGAGTACATATGGGTGGATGAGCGTTGGCGGGTGCGTGCGCTGAACAAACCCAGTGGCTTACCCGCAGTGGTGGTGCTGGAGACTCGGTCCCACTATGACCTGGGAGACCTGTCCAACCTCCTCGCCGCCGAGCTTGGGGTGCTCATTGTTCGCTTAGAACGCGCTATCCGTTCGCTCGACAACATTGCGAGGGTCCACGTCAACAGGTGGGGTGACGGCTCAGCCCACCTCGATGTGTTTTTCCTTGCCCGTCCCTTCGGTCGGCTTCAACTCCGTGGCACGTTCCTGACGATGTGGGACGACATCCTGCCTCCGATTTCTGAGCGGCAGTGGCGGGAGAACCTCGCCTTCATCGCGGCGTACCTGGCTGAGTACGGCGGACGGGCGTTGGCTGAACCACCTCCGTTAGAGAGCTGGACGCTCTGACCGTCCACAAAAGACCTGAGGCCGGTGAACCCAGGTACTGCCCTGGCTTCACCGGCCGACAGCAAACAGCAACGACATCAATCAGCGATCAGGAAGCGGTCACGGTTCGGCGGATCGCCCGGGTGACCAGGCGCCTGAGAACCTCCCCGAGCTCCAGGGAGCTCGCACGTAGCGCCATCGGCAGTAACGACGTCTCCGTCATACCGGGGGCCACGTTCACCTCGAGAACATGGATCCCGCCGTCAGGGTCGACGATCAGATCCACGCGCGACAGATCACGCAACCCCAAGGCGTTGTGGGCGGCGATGGCCACTCGGGCGGCCTCGGCGGCCACCTCATCGGGCAGCCGGGCCGGGGTGTGCCAGGTGGTGACACCGGCTGTGTAGCGGGCCGTGTAGTCGTAGATGCCGGCCGAGGGCACGATCTCCACCGGGGTGAGCGCCTGCGGACCGTCACCAAAATCGATCACGCTCACCGCGATTTCGGCGCCCGACACATACCGCTCGATCAAAGCGGTTGAGTCGTACGCGAAGCAGCCCACCATGGCGGTGGGGAGGTCCTCGGGGGTCCGGACCACATGGGCGCCCAGGCCGGATCCGCCCTGTGCCGGCTTGACCATTAACGGAAGGCCGAGCCGGGCCACTAGCCGGTCCAGCACCGCGCCGGCGCCGAGCACCGAAAACATCTCGTGGGGTAGGGCCACCCAGTCAGGTGTGGACAGTCCGGCTTCCCGCAGCACCGCCTTGGCGGTGGGCTTATCCCAGGCCACTCGGGCGGCGTGGGCGTCGGAGCCGACATAGGGCACCCCGACCAGCTCCAGAACACCGCGCAGGGAACCGTCCTCGCCGGGCGCCCCGTGCAGCGCGATGAACACCGCGTCGGGGGGATCGGCGGTCAGGATCGGCAGCAAGGTGGCGTCGGCGTCCCGGATCTCCACATCCTCAATACCCACGCTCCGCAGCGCATCGAGGACGCGTCGCCCGGAACGCAGCGAAACCTCGCGCTCAAAAGACAACCCACCGGCGAGCACGAGAACCCGGGGAGGAAGATCATTACCCTCCGGTGAGACCGGAGCCATCCAATCGAACTCCTCGGATACGCCGAACTCCTCGGACGTTGTGAACACGCTTAGGCAACTCCAGGTGCAGGGGTGTCGACCGACGGCCGTCCGACGGTATCACCCCGTTCTGCGGGGGCGCCGAACACCGCCCGGACAGACATCTCCTGCTCCATCACCGAGGCGAGCCGGCGTACCCCTTCCCTGATCCGCTCCGGCGGCGGCAGGCAGTAGGACAGCCGCATGGTATCGGTGCCTGATCCATCCGCGTAGAAGCCGGTGCCTGGCACGTAGGCGACGCGGGCGTTGATGGCGCGGGGCAGCATCGCCTTGGAGTGCAGGCCGGGAGGCAGAGTCACCCAGATGAACAGGCCACCCTCCGGCCGGGTCCAGCGAGTACCCGCCGGCATCAGGCTGGCCAGCGACTCAAGCATGGTGTCACGGCGCTCCCGGTACAGCTCCCGGAAGCCTTTGAGGTGTTCCTGCCAGGGCATGGTGGACAGGTACGCCGACACCACCGCTTGGCTGAACGGGCTGGGGCACAGGATCTGCGCCTCATTGACCAGCACCAGCTTCTCGCGTACCGCGTGTGGCGCCAGCACCCACCCCACGCGTACCCCTGGGGAGAACGTCTTGGAGAAGGTGCCGACGTAGATCACGCCTTCCCGGACCCGGGCCCGCAGCGCGCGCAGCGGCTCACCCTCGTATCGGAAGAGCCCGTACGGGTTGTCCTCCACCACCAGCAGGCCAGCCCGTTGGCAGATCTCGAGGACCCGTTCGCGACGCTGCTCTGAGAGCGTGACCCCAGCCGGATTCTGGAAGGTCGGCACGGTGTAGAGGAACTTGGCCTGCCGCCCGGATCGCGCCACCGTGGTGATGGCCTCTTCGAGGGCTTCCGGGATCAGCCCCTGGTCGTCCATCGCCACATGGACCACCTCGGCCTGCGCCGCCTGGAACACCCCCAGCGCGCCGACATAGGTCGGACCTTCGGCGAACACCACGTCACCGGGGTCCAGGAACACGCGGGCGATCAGATCCAACGCTTGTTGACCACCGGTGGTGACGACCACGTCGTCCGGGCTGGCGCCGCAGGAGGCGTCGATACCCTCCAGCGCCATCACGGAGCAGATCTGCTCCCGTAGCTGCTCCTCACCCTGCCCAATGCCGTACTGCAGGGCGCTGACGCCGCGACGCGCCATCAGCTCGTTAAGCATCTCACCGACGGCGTCGATGGGAAGTCCTGCCGTGTAGGGTGCTCCACCTGCGAACGACACTACTTCGGGCCGGCTAGCCACTGCGAACAGTGCTCGGATTTCCGAGGCTGTCATGCCCTGGATGCGTTGTGCGTAACGGCCGGTGTAGTCGTCGAGGGTTGTACCCGTCACGTCGGTCCTCCCTGACGTGGAGCCGGAATCAGATTTCGCGAGTGTAACGATCTCGCCCCGGACTATCATCCTCTGTTCCCAGAAAGAGAGACCCGACACCTGGACTTTTCAGGCGGCCGTCATGGCCATTTCACCTGGCAGACCCATGGGCACTCCCGGATCACCTGCGGTCTTGGGAGATCGTGGGATCTGTCAGGGACATCCGGCGTTCTGGGCGTCCGCCTCCATCCCCGCGCGTACTATTTCTGCTTAGGGCCTGCGTCGGGAGGGTGAGCCGACGCTACGGCCTGTGCTGTGGTGACCCACAAGCGACCGGCTGTATTGGCGACATGGTGAGGTGCCGATGTCTCGAAGGCTGGTGAACCTCACCCTCGACACACTGGAAGACCTCCCCCGGCGGTGTCGACGCTGCGTTTTCTGGGAGCTGGATCCGGTCGCCGCAGAGCGAGCCAACGAGGCCGGTGATCCCGCTCTGGAGAAGGAGGCCTGGGTCTCAGCGACCCTGCTGGAGTGGGGCTCCTGCGGGAAACTCGTCTACGTCGACGGCATGCCAGCCGGCTACGTCATGTTCGCCCCACCCGCGTACGCGCCCCGCAGTAGCGCATTCCCCACTAGCCCGGTCTCCCCGGACGCCGTCCTGCTGATGACTGCCCACGTGGTGGAGGCGTTCAGCGGTGGTGGATTGGGGCGGATGCTGGTGCAAGGGGTGGCGCGTGACCTCACCAAGCGGGGGGTGAAGGCCATCGAGGCCTTCGGGGACGCGCAACCCAACGAAACCAGCCACTGTGTGGCGCCCGCCGACTTCTTCCTGTCGGTGGGGTTCAAGACGGTACGCCCGCACGCCCGGTTCCCCCGGCTGAGGCTGGAGCTACGTACCGCTTTGTCGTGGAAATCAGATGTGGAGTACGCCTTGGAGAAGCTGCTGGGCTCCATGAGCCCAGAGGGCCTGTTCCGGCCGGCGGTGCGTTCACTGAGCCGAAGCAGCGACAGCGTGGGCGTAGGGGCGTAAGGGGAGCGGCGCTAAGGGATAGGCGCGTAAGGCGCGGCGCGACCTCAGGTCGTGGCCAGTAGGGTACGCAGCGATTTGACGTCGAAGGTCCCAGTCGCCACATCGGCTTCCCGGGGAAGGTACATCCGCTGGATCGCCGCGATGATGGCTTCGGCGACCGTGTCCCGGAACGCGGGGTCGATGATGCGTTCCCGGTCCGTCGGGGAGGTCAGGTAGCACACCTCCACCCGTACCGCCGGCATCCGCGTCAGCCGCAGAATGTCCCAGGTCTTGGCGTGGGTACGCCCGTCCAACAGGCCGGTGCGCGCCACGATTTCACGCTGCACCAGCCCGGCCAGCCGTTCCCCCACCGTGGAGGTGACCCCCGCGTCGGTGCCGAAGTGGTAGGTCGCCACACCTTCGGCCAGCGGATTGGGGTGTGCGTCCAGGTGCAGCGAGATGAATAGGTCCGCGCCGAGGTCGTTGGCGAACGCGGCGCGCGCGTCATCGGGGTAAGCGGTGTCACGGCCGCGGGTGAGGTGGACGCGTACCCCAGCCGCGGCGAGGCGCCCTTCCAGGCGGGAGGCGAGATCGAAGACCAGCTCAGCCTCGGTCCACCGCATGGGCCCGTCCACCACCGTCGCCCCGGGGTCATCACCGCCGTGCCCGGGGTCGATGACGATACGTTTGCCCACCAGCGCCGGGCCGGCGTTACGCAGCATCTCCGACTCCCGCAGCAGCTGCGGCCGGCCACCGACCACCTTGCGACCGAGCCGCCGCAGCGCACGCATGGTCGCCGGGCCGAACCCCCCGTCGGGTACCAGCCCGATCTCACGTTGGAACTGGGCCAGAGCCTTTTCGGTACGCGGGCCGAAGACACCGTCGGCGCGGCCGACGTCGTACCCCATCTCCAGCAGCCGCTCCTGTAACTGCCGGACGTCGTCACCGAATATGGGTTCGGGGCGGGAGTGGAACAGGATCCGATCCCCCAACCGCCAGCGGGCGCCCTCGAGGTTCCGCCAGGTCTCGGCGTCAACGATTCCGTCAGCGGTGAGGCCTCGGGATTGTTGGAACGCCCGGACCGCACGGTCGGTTTCGGCGTCGAAGTAGGCGGTGTCGGAGGAATCGGCGGATTGTTTCAGCAACCCCAGTTCCACGAGGACCGCCCGCACCTCGGCCACCGCTGAGCCGTGGTCTCCACGCCGGATTGGGCGCATCCATCCTCCCCTTCGGCCGGGCACCGGTCGACGGTCCGGCACAGAGCTGAACCTCAATCGGAGTCCACAATCGCTGGCCGGAGGCGGACGGCCTGCCGGTCTCGCGCTTTATTCTGGGACGCCGCGAATCAGGCCGCTCAAAGGCGGCAGGGGTACACGGCGTACCGATCATGGAGCGTACCCTGTCTGGGTTCACCAGGGGTGCACACTCCGCACGAATAGGTCGAGAGCCCGGAGTGGGCCCTCGACCGATGGTGACAATAAGAGACGAATTATTGAGTGAGGTCGGTCACAGTCCTGACTGGATGAACTTCACCAGCTCGCTCTTGGGGCGGGCGCCGACGAGAGAGTTCACCGGGCTGCCGTTCTTGAACAGCGTCAGAGTCGGGATCGACATCACCCCGTAGTCGCGGGTGGTCTTCGGGTTGTGGTCGATGTTGAGGCGGACGATCTTCACCTGGTCGGCCAGCTCCGCGGCCAGCTCCTCCAGGACAGGCTCGATCTTCCGGCAGGGACCGCACCATTCAGCCCAGAAGTCCACCAGAACCGGCTTGTCAGACTCCAGGACATCGGTGGCGAAGCTGTCGTCGCTGACCTCTGTGGTGTGAGCCACGTTCCCCTCTCCAATCTGGTCGGTGTCGGGTCGGTGTTCAGGTGTGAGGGCTTGAAAGGGCGGGCGGGGGCCCGGCGCATGGCCAGTCAGTCCAAGTCAGTCCACGGCGTACCGGGCGGTTGGCCAGTGAGTTAGCTGGTCTGGTGGGCGAGGTACCGCTCGGCGTCCAACGCGGCGACACAACCGGAACCCGCAGCGGTGATCGCCTGACGGTAGGTGTGGTCGACGAGGTCACCACAGGCGAAGACACCCGGCAGGTTGGTCCGGCTACTGGGCGACTGGACCACGACGTAGCCGGCCTCGTCCACCTCAACCTGGTCCCGGAAGAGTTCGCTGCGAGGGTCGTGACCAATCGCCACGAACAGTCCAGTGATGTCGAGGACGCGCTCTTCTCCAGTGACGACGTCGCGTACCCGAACCCCGCTGACCTTGTCCTCACCGAGGACCTCGGTCACCACCGTGTTCCACAGGACCCGGATCTTGGGGTTGGACAGCGCGCGTTCCTGCATGATCTTGCTGGCGCGGAACTGGTCACGTCGGTGAATGATCGTGACGCTTTCCGCGAACCGGGTTAGGAAGGTCGCTTCCTCCATCGCGGAGTCGCCACCGCCGACCACCGCGATGTGCTGGCCTCGGAAGAAGAAGCCGTCACAGGTGGCGCAGCTGGACACGCCGTGTCCCAGCAGGCGCTGCTCACCGGGGACACGCAGCGGCCGCCACGCCGAGCCGGTCGCCAGGATGACCGCCTTGGCGCGGTAGGCGGTGTCACCGACCCACACCGTCTTGATCTGACCGGTTAGGTCGACCCGGGTCGCGTCATCCGTGATGAACTCGGCACCGAACCGCTCGGCCTGCTTGCGCATACCGTCCATCAGGTCCGGACCCAGGATGCTGCCGGGGAAACCGGGGAAATTCTCCACCTCGGTCGTCGTCATCAACGCGCCACCGGATTGAGCGCCCTCGATGACGAGTGGTTTGAGTTCGGCCCGCGCCGTGTAAATGGCGGCGGTGTAACCGGCGGGACCAGACCCGATAATGATCACGTTTCGGACGTCTTCCACGACATCTCCTTGCCCGTATGACCGGTGCTCAAGCCCGACTTCCCGGCTGACACTGGCCGCGGGTGACTGCCTTTCGGCCAGCAGAACGCCATGGTACGGATCCGCATTCCCCTAAGCGGCGCACATCACCTTCCAACGCCGCAGCCATAGACCGGCGTCGGGATCAGGACCGATCCAGGGGTACGCGGCCCGCGTCACAAGATGGCTCACAAGATGGCCGTGTAGATCTCGTCGATGCCTTCCATGCCGCATTCCGGGCCGGCGACCACTACCTGGTACCCGCCTTGCTCGATCTGCAGCAGCACCACCAGCGCCGCGTCGCCGCTGAAGCGGGCGTAGTCTACGAGCTCCACCGGGTAGGGGTAGAACATCTCCATCCACGTCAGGCACTCGGCGAGCGCATCCGGGGACGCCAGCCGGGTCAACTCCGGTGGAGCGGTGTCGGTCACAACGGTGTCGTGACGACCCGGCGCCTGCTCCCGAATGGCGGCGAGGTTGCTTTCGGTGTAGTCGGTCCCGCTGACCGTCACCGGGACGGTGAAGCGCGGGGCATCCCCTCCGGCTGCCGGACCGGGCGCTGTTTCTGCGTCGTCTCCTTCGTCATCACCGGCGGCGTTGTTATCACCGGGGGCCTCTGAGGGGAACCCTTCCCGCCCGTCCGGTTCGGCCCCGGCCACGTCCTGATCCTCGGCCGACCCTGGCTCCTGGGCCTCGGAAGCCTCGGCGCTCGTGGCCGTGTCGGTGCTGCGCTCTGAAGGCAGGGACGTGAACAGGTACCCGAGCCCGCCTCCGATTCCGACCAGGCCGGCGATGGTCGCCGCGACCAGGAGCAGTCGCGACCGGGCGAAGCGTGGCGACTCGACCTGGTCCTGCTTCGACTGGTCCTGCTTCGAGCCGTGAGTATCACGCGAAGGCGCCGACTCGGCACTTTGCGTCTTTTGGGGCGTAACGTCCCCTGTGGCGTCAGGATCAGCGTCAGAGCCAGACATCGCCTCGTCTTTCTTCCGTCCGATCGGAAGCGGTGTGACGATCGGGCTGAGGGGCGGCTCGGCGGCGAGCGCGGCGTCCAACCGAGCGGCGACGTCGTCGGGGATCGGTTCAGGTTCGGTGGCTAACCGCGTCAGATCGGCGAGGACCAACGCGTTCGCGCCGCGTACCTCTGCCAGGGCCGCCGCCCACTCAGGGTGGTCAGCGATACGTGCGGCCACCTCGGTCGCCTTAGCCGTCCCGTCGAGCAGGCCACTGGCGTAGTCCACCAGCAGATCCAGATCGACCTCGTCGGGGACCTGCCCGGGCGCGCCGTCACCTGGACGGTCGCCAGGGTGTTCGGAGCTCACCGTTCCTCCTCCGACTTGGTGTCACCGGTTACCGGGGAATCCGGCTCGGCCGGACGGCCTGAGGATCGGACGTTGGCGCCGGGGGTGGGGTTCCGTAGATAGCCCAAAATCATCGCCAGCCGGGCGCGGCCTCGAGCACACCGACTTTTGACGGTACCTTCGGGGATTCCGAGTATGGCGGCCACCTCGGCGACCGGGTATCCCTGAATATCCAGCAGCACGATGGCGGCGCGCTGTTCCACGGGCAGTTGGTTGAGCGCGTCCCGGATCGCCAGCGACGTCTCCCGGGAGGTCAGGCCATCGTCTACCGCGGGCTCCCCCGGACGACCCGCGTCGGGCAGCGGCACGGTGGGGCGTGCCGCGCGGCGTCGCACCCGATCCACACAGGCGTTGACCACGATCCGGTGCAGCCAGGTGGTCACCGCGGACTCCCCCCGGAACTGCGCCGCCGACCGGTAGGCCGCCAGCAGGGCATCCTGCAGGGCGTCTGCCGCCTCCTCGCGGTCCCCGACGGTACGCAACGCCACCGCCCACAGCCGATCCCGGTGACGCCGGACCAGTTCGGCGAACGCCTGCCGGTCCCCGTTGACATGCGCCTTTAACAGGGCCAGATCGTCCGCGCTGGCCTCCCCGCCCGCGGTGGGCTGGTGGGCACTGTCGGTGGGACGGGCGCCCGGGGCGTCCTGGTCGGTGTTCTCTGCAAGAGAGGTACGCGAGGGCAGCGGCGTGACCGTGCCACGGTCGGTCTCATCTGACCGACCGCGTTCCACGGCTTCGCCACCAGATGGCATGGCATGCACCCTACCCAGCGCATGCTCGTCGGCCGGAGGCGTCGACATCGGACCGTTATCTGCGGGCACCGGTCAGGAGGCGGGCACGCCGTTCACGGTGATTTCCTGGATCTCAGCCCGGTAACCGTCTTGGTAGGACGGCAGTTCATCGGTCATCCACACCAGCAGGTACTGAGTCGTGAGTTCCTCGGTGGGGGTGAGCTGGATGAACCCACCGGCCCGGACCGGGGGCGCGGCGACCTCCCACTCCTCCGCGATCTGAGGGTCGGCGTTACGCCCCGGGTCCTCCGAGCCGTAACGCAGTCCCACGGTCACCCCGGGCTGAGCGAAGATCACCTCGACCGAGGTGATCAGGTAGGGCGCGCCGAGGTCGATCAGCACCCCCATTCCGTCTTTCAGACCGCCGAAGTCAGGGCTGACGTAGGTGTTGGTGGGCCAGGACGTGGTTTGGTCGCCGTCGACGACGTTTTCGATGTCGTCTTCCTCGTCGTCTGGATCAACCACCGGGTCGACGAGCCGCACCTGGTTGGGAGAGATGGTGATGGGTTGCGCCTGTTGGGCGGGGTCGAAAGACGAGATCGTGGGGGCAGGCGTGACGCCGCCTCCGGCGGCGTTGTCACCAGAGGGAAGAAACGTGGTCGCCACCACCAGGCCCGCCAACGCGACCACCAGCAACGCCACGATGGCGAACAGGAACCGACGGGCTCCTGGGCGGGCAGGGGCGGAATCAACAGCTATCGATGTTGAGGTGACGAAGTCGAGAGGGCCGGACAGCGCCGGTTCTTCGGGAACGCTGAATTGAGCCAGTTCCCCGGCCAGTTCAGCGCTGGTGAGTGGCTGGACAGCGGGGTTGAGCAGGTCACTGGTGAGCTCGTCCAGGAACGGAGGCACCCCACCCCTGACCTGCCGGGGGGAGGCGATCCTGCCGCCTTCAACGCGGGGCGCGTCGGGCAGTACCCCAGCCCCAGGGAACTCACGTGGCCAGTAGCCGGTCAACGCGCAGTACAGCACCGCGCCGACCGCGCGGACATCGGTTTCGGGTGTGGCGTCGGGGGAGATGCGCGCATCACCGAGCACCACCCGGTCGTCGCCCGAGAGCAGGACCGTACCGGGGTGGACGTTGCCGTGGGTGAAGCCGCTGGCGTGCACCGCCGAGAGCGCCTCGGCCACGGCGTGAGCGATCGCGGCGGCCCGATGGGCTTCCATCGGACCTTCCCGGCTGACGACATCACGCAGGGGACGGCCGTCGACCCACTCCCTGACGACGTACGCTCGGTGCCCCTCATCGATGGCGTCGTAGACACCCACGATGTTGGGGTGGATGACACGGCTCGCGGCTACCGCCGCTGACAGCATCTCCTCGGCTTCTTTACCACCTGGGCTACGAAGCAGAATCGTGACCGGCCGTCGCAGGATGACATCAACGCCGCGCCAGACCTGGCGGCCGGTCGCGTCATCGTTGATGTGCTCTTCGATGCGATACCGGTCGGCTAAGATCTCGCCCACCTCGGGCGCACCGACCTGGGTCACGCCCGTCCTCCCTCCGGCCGGCCCTTCACGCTGCCCGACGTTCATGTCCAGCCTAAGTCCTTCGCGCATCTCGTTATGAACCCCGCCCCGAACCCGGCATAACGAAGGCGTAAATCACGTCCTCGCGCCACTGCGGTACAGAGTTCCACTCGCGACCCTACCGGCGTCCCACCGTGATGTCGCCCAGGGAGGACCTTCCCAGGGGAAGAGACCACAAGGCGGGAAGCAACCACAACCCGGCCGACACGGTGGCGGGTAGCCGCTGGGCGTTACAGATAACGCCCAGCGGACATGACCACCCAAGAGATAACACGGTTTGAGCCGGCGGCGCGTTGCGCGACACTCCCGGTCGGATTCCCGGGAGGAATGGGGGAGTGGCTGGAACGGCCGTGGCTGAAGCCGAGGGTGGCCGGATTCCGTGTCAGGAGACGAGTCCTGACTTAGGAGACAAACACCACAGGGGCCACGACCATGCCGCTTCCGATCAATGTGGACAGCGTCAGGAGACCGAAAACGAGCCGGGTACGCAGCGGGGTCCCATTGAGCGGGGAGGAGGATCTGAAGGAGCGGGCCGAGGTGTGGGACGGATTGCTGCTGGTGGACACCGCCGGAGCGGTGTAGGCCTGTTCGGCGTACAACAGCTCGTTGGTTGATGGCATGGTGCGTCCTTCCGGCACGCCTGCGAGGTGAGCTGTCGGGTTCGGGCGGGAAGGTGTGCCCGGCCGCCTCTCGGCGGCTTCACCCCAAGGGCCCCGTGGTGCCCTGGCGATATCACCCGATACCACCCGGGCGACACAGGGACCCGCGGTTCAGACGACCGGCGGCGTATCACCGTGCCGGTCGCGGCTTTGCTGGGTGGGTCCCCCGCTCCTGTCCATGACCACAACGATCGGACTGCCCGGGAGGGGTGGACAGGATTCGGCGTGGCCTCTCCCAGGCGCGTGCGTGAATACGCACGCCGACATTCTTTGTAACGGCTTTAGGGGTGTAGTGGTTACGTCGCGGAGCGTCACTGATCACGATGAGCTGGATTCGGCGGGAGTTTTCTGCGGTTTTGCACCCGGCGTACGCGACGAAAAGTGACTGAGGTGCCCCGCGGGCCACGGCGGCGATCCGCGCCCGAATGTGGCGAGGATCACGCACAGTATTCTCGCCCGTCCCCGCCACGGTCCACGCGCCCGATCCCTGGCCCGGGCGGGCCAGGGATCACGTGAGAGCGCATTGACCGGTATCGAGGGTATCGAGGCTGGAATGACTGGGACCCAGGTGGTTCAGCTGGTTCAGCGCGGATCGTTGCGCCGTGGCCGACCATAGGTCCGTGGCGCAGGCGGCTCCCGATACGCCGTGGGAGGTTCCCGGTAGAGCGTGGGCGGCTCTTGAGGGTCACCGCGCAGGTCACGCAGCCAGCTTTCGCTCTCCGGATCCACCGCCTCGGAGCTGCGGGAGCGGCGGCGGCTCCGTTCGGCCGCGGCGGCCGATGGACGGTCGCTGGAGCGTACTCGTGGCGCCCCACGCCGCTCCTCGGCGGCCGGTCGGGTGGAAGACCGCGAACGCTCCCGCTCGAGGGCGCGGTCCAGACGCGTGCTTCCACTCGGGGTGGGCCGGCCGCGGCGCTGTCCGTCCCGAGAGGCGCCCGACGCGCGTGTGGAGCCGGAGCCGGATCCAGAACCGGAGCGGGACTTGGACGAAGAACCGCGCCGCAGGAACCGCCCGAATTTGTTGGTGACCATCTCGATGACCTGCTTGATCTCCCGGACCCGCATCGCCGACGCGGCGGCCAGGTAAACCAGCAGCAGGACACATCCGCCGAGGGCGACCCGGAAGAAGTCGCTGATCTTGCCGTCCCCGAGCACCCTGTTGAGCACCCACAACGCCGCCAGACAGGCGACGACAGCGACCGCCGCCGCCAATGCCACCCGTACCAGGGTGCGGACGATCTCGCTGCTGCCGGCCCGCCCCATTCGGCGACGGAGCAGAGTCCCGGACAGGAACGCGGCGACGGTGTAGGACACCACGTTGCCGAACATGAGCGCGGCGGCGACGTGCTCGGCGGAGACGATGTAGTACAGCACGACGTCGACGATGACCTTCACCGCAACAACCGGCACGTTGATCAAAGCCGCCGTCTTGGTGTCCCGCAGCGCGTAGAAGACGAACATCTGCATCTGGTTGATCGCGAACGGCAGCAGCGCGAAGCCCGCCACCGCGATCACCACACCGGTCTGGGCCGCCTGTTCGGCGGTATAGCGTCCCCAGCCGAACAGCAGGTTCGCGATCGGGGAACCCAGCACCAGATAAACCCCGGTGATCGGCATCAGCACAACCACGACGAGCCGGGTTCCCATCGACATGGTGCGCATGACGTCGCGGTACCGACCCTCGTTGGCGGCGGCGCTCATCTTGGGCATCAGCGCGGTGCTGATGGACACCGCCACGATGCCGTTGGCCATCATGAACATGAAGAAGGCGTTGTTGTAGATGAACGGCCCAGGTCCGCCGTTACCACCCGCCGCGTACGAGAGCTTGACGATCACCAGTACGCCGAGCTGGCTCACCACGACGTAGCAGAGCATCCAGCCGCCGACGCTGCCCAGCTCGCGAAGCTGCAGTTTGCGGAAGTCGAACCGCCAACGCCACCGGAAGCCCGCCTTGCGCAGGGAGGGGAAGAGCCCGAAGGCCTGCACCATGATTCCGGCGAGGGTGCCCAACCCGAGGACCGCTACCTGCAGCCCAGTGATGTTCTCCGGGGTGAGGGTCTCCTGCGTGGTGATCAGCATGAACACGACGGAGGTGGTGATGATCACCACGTTGTTCAGGATCGGCGTCCACATGGGAGCGCCGAAGCGTTCCCGGGAGTTGAGGATCGCGCCCAACAACCCGGCAAACCCGAAGAAGAAGATCATGGGCATGACCAGATAGGCCAGAGAGGTCATCAGCTCTCTGGCTGCTCCGGTCGTCTGTTCGTTGGCCATGACGGCGGTCAACAGCGGCGCGGCGAGCACCGCCAGCGCGGTTGCCCCGCCCAAGACCAGCACCGCCAGGGTGAGCAGGCGCTGCGCGTACGCCAGGCCACCGTCCTTGTCCTGCTGCCGCGCGCGTACCAGCTGCGGCACCAGCACGCTGGTGAGCAGACCACCGAGCAGCAGCTCGTACACCATCGTGGGGATGGTGTTGGCGGTGGCGTAGGTGTTGGCCACCATCGCACCACCGAGAGCGGCCCCCAACATGGCGCTGCGCAGGAAACCGGTGATCCGGCTCACGATGCTGCCGGCGGCCATGATCGCGCTGTTGCGGGCCAGCTCCTTGCGCTCGTCGGTGGTCTTTTTCTCTGCGTCCTCCTGCAGCCGCGCCCGGGTGGCGGTGTAGGAGACGTAGATGGTGCCGGTGTAGGAGGGAGTGGCCGATGGCGTGAAGTAGGGGATCGCCGACATCACCATGGTGGCGTCCGGCGGTGCCATCGGCGGGATTGGCGTGGGAGGCGCCATCGGGGCGTTACGCAACGCGGGCATCACCACGGTCGCGTCAGGCCCCGAATCGAGCTTGGTGGTGGGGTCGTCCTGATTGAGGGGCTGCGTGGCGTCATGCGTCGATGACGCTCGGTATTCGGAGTTGCCCCGCTCTGAGGAATCCGGGCGATCATCCTGTGGATAACCGGCCGGCTCCTGTGGATAACTCGTGGATTTCTGTGGATAGTCGTCCCGCTCTGGGGAGTATCCACGTCGCGGAGCGTAGGCGTCAGGCTGGGAACGAGCGTCGCGGTGGTCGTCAGAGTACGTGTCCCGAGACTCTCTGCGTCCGGGACGACCGTAGACCCGTCCCCGCTGCCCCGCGCCCGCCCGAGCCCGGGGTGAGGCCGGCGGGGGTGGATCCGCGTACGGCGGCTCCGGCCGTGACGGATCCGCCCCGGAAGGACCGGGGGCGGCGGGAGGAAGGACGACGGTGGGGTCCTGCGGTGGCTCCCCATCGTCCCAGGCACGACGGCTGCGGTACTCGCTCATCGGCCCACCTTCACGCGGTGCGAGCGAGTAGTGCGGGCACCTGACCGATCAGGCGCCGTTCATCCCGGTAGGCCAAGCGGTCGGGAATCTCTTCCAGTGGCACCCATGCCACCTCGACGACCTCGACATCGCGGTCGCAGAGTTCACCCGAAATCCGCTTCAACAGGAAATGGTGAACGGTCTTGTGCACTTTGCGACCCTCAAACACGAACCAGTAGTCAATGGTGCCGAGCTCGCCGACGACCTCACCAAGAACGCCAGTCTCTTCATTGACTTCTCGGGCGGCGGTCTGTTCCAGCGTCTCCCCCGGCTCCACATGCCCTTTGGGCAGGGACCACACCAGCCGGCCCCGCCGGTCGTGCTTACCGATCAGAACTCCCACCACCCGGTCGTCGTCCTCCCTGATAACGAGCCCGCCGGCCGAGACCTCCTCGACCCGCTCAGGCTTACGGTCAGTACGTCGATTGCGGCGTGGACGCCGTCGACCCCCGCGAGGGTTGCCTGCGGGAATCGAATTACCACGCCGAGCCATGTACTCGACCCTAGCGTCCCTATACGAACCGGGAGCCGTCTACCACTGTTCTGTTCGCTGGTTCTGTTCTGGCCGGTGACACGCGCAGACCGCCGCGTAAGCTTCAGCACAGCGAGGGCCCGGAAGACAGCCTCACCACACCGGACAGTGCCCACCACACACGACGGTGTTCCCGACATACGACAATGCCCATGAGCTCTTTCTGATCCACAACGGACGGCCGTGCCGGCTGTCCAGGACGATGAACCCGTGGCGAGGACGAAACCAAGACCGTGAACCATCGAAACCTCACCGAGGCCCAGCGCCGCGGTGTCGCTGAACTGCTCCGGATAGCACCCATCGCCGATGAGTTGGGTGAACGTTTCGCCGCCGCAGGGCATGAACTGCATCTGGTGGGCGGCTCGGTCCGTGACGCGTTATTGGGCCGGCTCGGTGACGATCTGGACTTCGCGACCAGCGCGCACCCGGAACAGACACTGGCCGTCCTCAACGGTTGGGCCGACGCGACATGGACAACCGGGTTTGAGTTCGGCACCATCGGCGCGGCCCGGCGGGGGATCCGCGTGGAGATCACCACCTACCGTTCCGAGGCGTACGACCGGGTGAGCCGCAACCCGGTGGTACGGTACGGGACCTCATTGGCGGAGGATCTGCGTCGTCGAGACTTCACCATCAACGCGATGGCGGTCTCGGTGCCCGAGCACCGGTTCACCGATCTCTTCGGCGGTCTTGAGGACCTGGCCCGTCGGATCATCCGCACCCCGGGCACCCCTCAGGAATCCTTCGCGGATGATCCGCTGCGGATGCTGCGCGCCGCCCGGTTCGCCTCCCAACTCGGGTTCCGGGTAGCCCCGGAGGTGATTGAGGCGATGGCGGCGATGGCCGCCGATATCAACCGGATCACCCCGGAACGGATTCGGGATGAGTTCAGCAAACTGCTCTGCGGCGCTGATCCAGTCACCGGGCTGCGGTTGTTGGTCGATACCGGGCTCGCCGACCACTTCCTGCCGGAGTTGCCCGGGCTGCGGATGACCATCGACGAGCACGCCCAGCACAAAGACGTCTACGAACACACCCTGACCGTGGTCAGCAACGTCATGGCCCACGAAGATGATCCCTCGCCGGATCTGGTGCTTCGCCTGGCCGCGTTGCTGCACGATATCGCCAAACCGGTCACCAAGCGGGTGGAGCCGGACGGCCGGGTGACTTTCCATCACCACGAGGTGGTGGGCTCCCGGATGGCCAAGCAGCGCCTGAAGGCCCTGAAGTTCCCCAAAGACGTCATCGAACCCGTCTGCAAGCTGATCTTCCTACACCTGCGTTTCTACGGATACGGCCGTGGAGAGTGGACCGATTCGGCGGTACGCCGGTACGTGACCGACGCCGGGGAGGTCCTGCCTCGCCTGCACAAGCTGGTGCGTTCGGACTGCACGACTCGTAACAAGCGCAAAGCCGCCGCGCTCGCCCGCGACTACGACGCCTTGGAGGCGCGTATCGAGCGGTTGCGCAAGGAGGAGGATCTGGCGCGGGTGCGGCCTGACCTGGACGGCAACGAGATCATGCGGCTGCTGGGAATTCCCCCGGGGCCGGTGGTGGGTCAGGCCTGGCGGCACCTGAAGAACCTTCGGCTGGATCGGGGACCGTTGTCCCGGGAGGAGGCCGAGGAAGAGCTGTTCCGGTGGGCCCGCGCCGAAGGGATCATTCCCGCCTCCGATGCCTCCTCAGGTAGCTGAGGCAGGTCCCTGAGCGCCCAACGGTACGGGACGAGGACGGGACCCGCGCGCCGCCGGGACCCGCGCGCCGCGTTACGCCGGCAGCGGGTCCCGGTCGGCGTACCGCCGGCTGTGACCGGTCAGCCGCCAGAAGCCCAGAGCAGCCAGGCCGTAGCCGATGCCGATGGCCACCACGGTGGGCGGGGAGTAGCCGTCGGCGGGGACGGCCAGCGCCCCAGCGAACAGTCCGGCCACGTAACAGAGGTTGTACGCGGTGTCGTTGAGGCTGAATACCCGTCCCCGGAAATCGTCGTCGCACTCCTGCTGGATCGTCGCCTCCACCACGATCTTCGTGCCTTGCGCGGCGACGTTGATGACGAACACCGCCATCAGCAGCAAAGATTGCTGATAAGGCAGTCCGCACCCGATGACCGTGGGGGCGAGCGCCGCCAGCAGCAGCGTTACCCAGGCCCGGCCACCGACCCGTCGGGTTGCCGCCGGGGTGATCGCGGCGGCGAGCAAGATCCCCACGCCACCGACGACCACGATTTGCCCCAATCCGGCGATTGAGGAGGAGTAGTCCTCGCCGTCGTTGAAGTAGTTCCGGTACAGCAGGAGAGTCGAGAGCGCCAGCACACCGTACAGGAACCGGTGGGCCGCCTGGGCGCCGATCGCGTACGCGGCGGCCGGGCGTTCACCCAGGTGCCGGGCGCCCGCGACCATACCCTTGACCACCGTGATGATCTCGCGCCCTAGCTGGAGGTCACGGCGTGGACCGGGTTCCGGCCCGAGCGCGGCGCGCGCGAAAGAGAGGCGGGCGATCGCCGCGGCGCCCGCGTACCCCAGGACACCGGTGAGGGTGATGAGGGCGTAACCGTGGTTTCCGGTCCCAGCCAGGTACTGGAGCAGCGCGGAGCTGCCCAAGGCGAGGGAGTAGCAGACCGCACCCAGGGTGTTGGCCAGGGCGTTTCCGGTGACCAGACGCTCAGAGGGGGTGACGTGGGGCAGCGCGGCGGACAGCCCGGCCATGACGAACCGGTTGATACCGATGACGGCCAACGCCAGCACCGCGAAGAGGACCTCGTCACCGGCCCAGATCAGCGCGGCGATGGCCACCACCAAAGCAGCGCGGAGCAGGTTAGCGGTGACTAATACATTGCGTCGGCTCCAGCGGTCCAGGAAAACGCCGACGAACGGGCCAAGTAGTGAGTACGGCAGCAGGAGGATGGCGAACCCTGCCGCGATCGCTATCGCCCCGGTCTGACGATCGGGGTTGAACAGGACGCTACCGGCGAGGCCGGCCTGGAACCACCCATCGCCGATCTGGCTGGTCAGCCTGGTCCACAACAGCCGACGGAATGCGCTGTCGGCGAGCAAGGGACGCGAACTGGTTCCGGCTGACACCTGGCTAGCGTACGCCTCCGGTGCCTTCTGACCTGTCCCCACGATCCAGGGAGCTTTTGGTTCAAAAACGGATGGAGTGGTGAGTTCTCCCTGGATCGTGGGGTGAGGTCGTGTGATTAAGTCGGGAAGCGAGCCAGAGGTGATCGGTTAGTGATCACTCATTTTGCTTACTTGCTCGCCTCCACCTGCTTGCTGTCAGAGCGGGGCTCTCCGGCCAGCCCGTCAGCCCCGAGCAGCCGGCTGAGCAGGGCGCTCAAGTCGATGCCGGTCAGGTCACGACCGATCTGCAGCCCTTGGGCGACGTTGGTGGCCACCGAGCGAGTCAGCGAGCTGGCACCCTCGCTGGAGATCACGGTCATCTTGTCGATGCCGCTGATCGGCTTGCTGGCGGCCTCAACCAGTTGCGGCAGCATCTGGGCGATCAGGTCCAGGATCGCGGCCTCGCCGTACTGGGCGAACGCCTTGGCCTTGAGCTCCTGGGCCTGCGCCTCAGCGCTACCCCGGGCCAGGATCGCCGCCGCCTCGGCCTGCCCTTCCCGTTCGATCGCCTCAGCGATCGCAGCACGCCGGGCCCGCTCACCCTCACCGAGCAGACGAGCCTGCTCGGCCTCGGCCTGCGCCGCGGCGATGGTGGCCTGCCGGCGGGCCTCCGCATCGGCGATCATGGCGTTCTTCAGCGCCTCGGCTTCCTGCTCGACCCGGTACCGCTCGGCGTCGGCGGGCTTGCGGACCTCGATGTTGAGCTGACGCTCCTTCAGCTCGGCGTTGCGCTCGGCGACCTTTTGCTGCTCGGCCAGAATCGCCTGGTCCCGCTCGGCCTGCGCCAACGGACCGGCCGCGGCGGAACGGGCCTTGGCGGCGTCGATCTCGGCTTGGATCTCGGCTTGCTTCAACTCCAGGTTGCGCTGCGCCTCTGCGATCGCCTCCTCGGACTTCAGCCGGGCCTCCTCGGCCTCCTGGCGGGCCTGAGACTCGGCGATCGCGGCCTCCCGCAGTACGCGAGCCGCCTCGGGACGACCCAGGTCCTGCAGGTAGGTGCCTTCAGCCCGGATGTCCTGCAGCTGGAAGGTGTCTAACACCAGGCCCTGGTTGGTCAGCGAGCTCTCCGCCTCCTCGGCCACCGCGGACGCGAACGCCGCCCGGTCCCGGATGATCTCTTCCACCGTGAGGCGACCGACGATGGAGCGGAGCGCGCCGGCTAGCACCTCGCTGGTGAATATGTCGATGTCTTCCTGCTGAGCCAGGAAACGCTGCGCGGCGCTGCGGATCGCGTCCTCGGTGCCACCGACCTTGACGATCGCCACCCCGTCAAGGTCGCACCGAATGCCCTGCTTGCTCACCGCGCCCTGGATGGACACGGGGATACGACGGGAAGACAGGTCCAAAACGTGCAGTTTCTGGACGATCGGCAGGACGAAGACCGAGGCGCCCATGACGACCTTCTGCCCCGACAGGTCGGTCATGGTCTGGCCGTCAGCGCTCATCGTTCGACGCCCTTTGCGGCCGGTGATGATGAAGGCCTGATTCGGGCTGGCGACCTTAATCCGGGACAGGATGAACAGGATGAGAAGGAATATAAGGAGAGCAAGGCCTCCTATAGCGAGGATGAGAGGGGATACCGACATAGAGCGAACCCTTCTTATCCGGGGACGGGACACCGGTCCGGTGGCGACGAACCGGTCACACTGACTCGATGGGGGCGGTGACGTGTGGAATCCAAAAGGTGAGCTCGGCTTAAGGCAGACCGAAAGACAAGCCGGCGTGGATCAACTGGATCTATGGGGTGGTTCAGGAGGGGAACCAGCGGTGGATTGGTCGAGAGGGAGCCGTTCGACCAGCACACTGGTTTCGCTGAGCGCCTGAACCACAAATACCTGGGCACCGGCGGGGAGAGGCTGATCGGCTCGCGCGTTGAACTTCAGGCGCTGACCCTGCAACGACAGCCGTACCTCGCCGTACCCGCCCTGCTGAATAGGGGTGACGACGACGCCGGTCGCGCCCAGCAGATGATCCCGGGTGAGCGTGGCGTCGGTGGACATGGTCATGGCCGCCCGGGTCAGTCTCCCGGTCAGCCACGCGACAGGAACGGCGGCGATGACTCCCGCCACCGTGGCCACACCGATGGAGACGGCGGTACCTCCAGGGAGGAGGGCCGCCGCGGCCGCCCCGACGAAACCGACGGTGCCCAGAAAGCTCGCCACCACAGGCAAGGTGAATGGGCCGTCCGCGTCGAGTAGGCCCCAGTCGAGGAAGTCGCCGAACACGAGGGAGAGGGCAAGCAGCAGAACGCTGACCCCACCGATCACCAGGAAGGTCACCGTGATCGGGTCCATTTACCCTCCCTCCCAGAAGTGATCGGCCATCCAGTCAGCCTTCAGGGTAGAAGGGCCGTGCCACTCTCCCGATTCGCTGAATCGCGCACCGTTACACCTTCCGGGAGTGCCCTAGCCGCAGGCTCAGCTGAACAGGAATCAACCGGATTAATTGGAGTAACCGAACTATCTGGGCTGGATCAGTCGGAGACGGCCCGCAACCTACGTGACCGAGGAGCGTGGAGTCGGGCCAGCGCCGCCGTTGTCGCCTCATCGGCAGGGAGGTGAACGACCAGGCGCTGATCGTCGTCGCTGGGTAGCGCGAGCGTCTCGTACGCCAACCGCAACTCCCCCACCAGCGGGTGGAGCAGCCGGAGCACGCCATTCGCCTGAGGGACCGCGGTCACGGTGTCGATCCGTCGAGCGAAAGAAGCGCCGGCCGCGGCCGTCAGCTCATCCACCAGCGCCATGGCGTACCGGTTAGCCCCGAACACGCCCTGCTTCAACTCGGCGACCTGTTCATCGGCGACGCGGTCCCAGTCGAGAAAGACGGTGCGGGCACGTTCGTCGGTGAAGACAAAGCGCGCGACATTCGGCGGGGTCCCATCCAACAGGCCAATCGGCGCCGCCAGTCGTTCGAAGCCGTCGGTCCAGGCGAGGGCCTCAGTTAACCGATTGAGCAGGACGGCCGGAGTGGGTTCCAGCCGTTCCAGCAGCATCCGCACGGTAGGGCGTACCACCCGGGTGGGGGCCGCGTCGGCCATGCAGGGCAGACCAGTGTCGGCGACCTTGGAGAGGCGGTACAGGTGCTCCAGTTCAGCGCCGCGTAGCCGCAGGGCTTGAGCTAGGGCCATCAGAACCTGAGGAGACGGCCGCCGATCCCGCCCCTGCTCCAGCCGCGTCAAGTACTCGATGCTGACCCCGGCGAGCATGGCCACCTCGGAGCGCCGCAGCCCTTTGACGCGGCGACGCGGGCCGTCCGGCAGCCCGACCTCGGCGGGAGTGATCGATTCCCGCCGTGCCCGTAAGAATCGGCCCAGCTCGCTGCTGCTCACGGAGCGAACGTAACAGCCACATCGGTTCGGAGGGTGGCCCCGTCACTACCACCCTGGACGCTGTCTCCCTCACGCACACCGTGCGCCACAGAGTTGAGGCCGCGACTGGAGTGACCGGTCGCGGCATGACAAACGGCATGACATGAAGCGCTGCACTCGGAGGTGTGCGTTGACTCCCAGAGTCGCTGTGGTCGGTGGCGGGTACGGAGGGATCGTCGTGGCAAAGCTTCTCGATGACGCCGCTGACGTAACCCTGATCGAGCCCCGGGACCGATTCATCCATAATCTCGCCGCGCTGCGCGCGGTAACAGATCCCGACTGGATCGACCGAATCTTCATCCCCTACGACGGTCTGCTTACCCGGGGACGGGTACGCCGGGATCGAGCGGTCACCGTCACCCCCACAACCGTTCAGCTCGCCTCGGGTGAAGCGGTCGAAGCGGATTACATCGTGCTCGCGACCGGATCGACGCACCACTTTCCCGCCAAGCCGGAGGCCAGCGACAGTACGACCGCCCAGGCGCAGTTACGACAGACCTACCAGGAGCTGGCTCGGGCCGATCGCGTCCTGTTGCTGGGGGCCGGAGCCGTCGGTTTGGAATTCGCCGGTGAGATCCGCACGGCCTGGCCCGACAAGGACATCATGCTCATTGAGCCCAGCGCGGAGCTGATGGCGGGATTCCCTGAAGAGTTCCGGAGTCAGTTGCGGGCGCAGCTGGAGGAGATGGACATAAAGGTGCTGTTGGGGGCCTCTCTTCAAGAACCTCCCGCCACCGCCGCGGGGCAGACCGGGACATTCACCGTGCAAACAACGACGGGTGTCGAGATCACCGCGGATATCTGGTTCGCCTGCTATGGGGCGACCGTCGTGACGGACTACCTGAGCCCGGAGCTGCAGGCGGCCCGTCGGCCCGATGGACGGATCGAGGTCACGCCACAACTGCGTGTGGTCGGCCAGGAGAGGGTCTTCGCGGTCGGTGATGTCACGGCGATCCCCGAGATGAAGCAGGCCGCGAACGCTTCTCAGCACGCCGAGGTGGTGGCCGCCAACATCCGCGCCCTGATTGACGGGCGTGATGACCTGATTAGCCACCAGCCTCAGCCGAACCAGATTGCCCTGCCGTTGGGCCCGCGGGGTGGGGTGTCCTATGGGCCGGACTTTGGGGTTCTGGGAGCTGCTGAAACGGCGGAGATCAAAGGCGGTCTGTTCCTTGACAGGTACCTTGAACTGCTCGGTGCGACGGTGGAGGCGTCACAGCCGTGATGCGATAGCCGCGATACGTGACAGCCGTGGCGCCATAGCCGTCGAACACGGGTCCCGCCGTGATAGCGATGAATGGTGGTCCCTGGTGTTTTACACCTGCCTGTGACGAGAAGCCGACAGCCATACCCGTGCCCTGTCGGACGAGTAGGGCAGGATGGGTAGGTGATGTGGAGTGGGTTCGTATCCCCGATCGGAACCCTGGTGATCGGTGCGACCCCTGAAAACCTGAGAGCGATCCGGCTCCCCTCACCGGAGACCGAGCGGCTCGCGGCCCAGGTGGCGTCGTGGGAGGAGACGACCAACCCGGTCATCCGGGAGACCGGTACGCAGCTGGCGGCCTACTTTGCCGGTGAACTGACCACCTTCGAACTGCCGTTACAACTGTGGGGCAGCGACTTTGAGATGGCGGTGTGGCACGCGTTGTGCACGATCCCCTATGGCGAGACCCGCAGTTACGGCGACATCGCGCGACAAATAGGAGAACCTGGAGCGGCGCGCGCGGTCGGCATCGCCAATAACCGGAATCAGTTGCCGATCGTGGTGCCCTGTCATCGGGTCATCGGCGCGAACGGCAAGCTCGTCGGGTACGGCGGTGGGTTGGAACGCAAGCGCTTCCTGTTGGAGTTGGAAGCCCGCGTCAGCATCGAACGTACCTTCTTCGGCTCCGGCTGATCCGGATACCGGATCGTGGCTTGACCGCCCCTAGCCCGGTGGCAGAAGAGCGAGAGCGACCTGTGACAACGAAAAAGGGCCGGTCCATAATGGACCGGCCCTGTGACGTATTTATCAGATACTCAGCGCTCGACCTCGCCGGCGATGAACTTCTCCACCAGCTCGCGCGCCTCGTTGTCGGAGTACTGCTTCGGCGGGGACTTCATGAAGTAGCTCGAAGCCGACAGCAGCGGACCACCGATACCCCGGTCCTTGGCGATCTTCGCGGCGCGGATCGCGTCGATGATGATGCCAGCGGAGTTCGGGGAGTCCCACACCTCCAGCTTGAGCTCGGCGTTGAGCGGCACATCACCGAAGGCACGCCCCTCCAGCCGGATGTACGCCCACTTGCGGTCGTCGAGCCACGGCACGTGGTCGCTCGGTCCGATGTGGACGGCGCTGGTCTTCATCTCATGCGGGATCTGGGAGGTGACCGACTGCGTCTTGGAGATCTTCTTCGACTGCAGCCGCTCCCGCTCCAGCATGTTCATGAAGTCCATGTTGCCGCCGAAGTTGAGCTGGTACGTACGCAGCAGCTCAACACCGCGGTCTTCGAAGAGCTTGGCGAGTACCCGGTGCACGATGGTGGCACCCACCTGGGACTTGATGTCGTCACCCACGATCGGCAGGCCCGCCTCGGTGAACTTCGCGGCCCACACCGGGTCGCTCGCGATGAACACAGGCAACGCGTTGACGAAAGCGCAGCCGGCGTCGATGGCGCACTGGGCGTAGAACCTGTCGGCCTCCTCTGATCCCACCGGGAGGTAGGACACCACGACATCGACCTGGGCCTCGCGCAGAGCGGCCACCACATCTACCGCCGCTTCGTCGGATTCCTCGATGGTCTCTCGGTAGTACTTACCGAGACCGTCGAGCGTCGGCCCACGCTGCACGGTCACGCCGGTCGGCGGGACATCGCAGATCTTGATGGTGTTGTTCTCACTCGCCACGATCGCTTCGGCGAGGTCACGCCCGACCTTCTTGGCGTCGACATCGAAGGCGGCGACAAACTCCACGTCCCGCACGTGGTAGTCACCGAACTGAACGTGCATGAGACCTGGTACGCGTTGGGCGGGGTCGGCGTCCTTGTAGTACTCCACGCCCTGCACCAGGGAAGAGGCGCAGTTGCCGACACCGACGATGGCCACGCGGACAGAACCCATCGTAAGTGCTCCTTAGCTTCTCACGGCCGCTCCGGCGTGCGGCCGCCGGATGGGCGCTGCGCCGGATGCCTTGACTGTTGTTTCTGGGACTTGCTCTCTGGGTTCTTATGAACGTCAGAGTTCTGCTGTTCTGACACCGACGAGCTGGATTCCGGCTTGGATGACTCACCGGTGTCTGTTGTCTGTGACCGTTCCTGCTCGGTTGTCCGGGGGCCCCGGTTGAGAGAGGCTGGATCGATCACGGTCACGGTGGGGGGTTGACCGGCGCGTTCGGAAGCGATCAGCTCCTCTAACCAGCGCACCTCACGTTCGCACGCTTCCAGGCCGTGCCGTTGCAGTTCCTGGGTGTACGCGTCGAGTCGTTCGGCGGCCCGGCTGAGAGCCTCGCGGAGGCCTTCCCGTCGTTCCTCCACACGACGGCGGCGCCCCTCCAGGATGCGTAACCGGGTCGCCTGGTCGGTGCGGGCGAAGAACGCGAAGTGAACTCCGAAACCTGGGTCGTCGAAGGTCTCGGGTCCGGCCTGGGCAAGGAGCTCCTCAAACCGTTCCTTTCCTTCCGCGGTGAGTTTGTACACCACTTTCCCGCGACGCCCGGTTAGGGGAGGTGCGGGATGGTCGGGGTCGGGAGCGTCCTCGGTGATCCAGCCTTTGGCCTTGAGGCGTCGCAGCGTCGGATACAGCGATCCGTAGCTGAACGCCGCCCGAAAGGCCCCAAGCATGGTGATCAGTCGTTTGCGCAGCTCGTAGCCGTGCATCGGGGACTCGTGCAGGAGACCGAGGATGGCCAGTTCGAGCACACCCATCGCCTCCCCACGGGTCATTCATCGACTGATCTGATTGACCGGTCAATGCGATGTATCGGTTCGATACATCGCAACGGTAGGACAGGAACGTCGAGGATGGCAATGGATCACGCAGTGTGTTGCCTCACGGAAACGGTCCTGACCGTTTCCTGCCTCGATGACCAGGGTCATTGCCCTGATAGCAGCGAAGATCGACCCGCGTGGGTTTGTTCTTCCGCGCCCACCGCGTACTCTCGATCCGTGCGTACGCAGCGGCAGGTCGTCGACTACTCGCTCCAGAAGCGAGCATTGCTGCGTGACCTGTACTCCGGCAGGGTCAGCCTGTACGAGGTGTGTGATGCCTCGCCCTACCTGAAGAACGCCGCCCGGTACCACGGAGACCAGACCAGTGAACGGTGCCCTGTCTGCCGACGCGAGAATCTATGGCACGTTCACTACATCTATGGTGATGAGTTAAAGCAGTCAGCGGGCCAGGCCCGGAGCAAAGCTGAACTCTCCATGCTGGCTATGAGCTACCGGGAGTTCGATGTCTTTGTGGTCGAGGTGTGTCGTGGCTGCAACTGGAACTACCTGGTGGAGCGGTACCTACTTGGTAGGGATGGATTGACCGATCCTCAGCAGAAGGCGCATCGTGAGGCTGCCGAGTGATGGGCCCACTCACGGTGTGGGCTGTGCGGAAGACCGTTTCGATGAGGTTCGGCTATTTCCACCCTGAGGCCGTGCCTGGATGTCGACGTGATATCTGGACCATCCGTGACTCAGGTCGCCCCGCCGGGTCTGTCCAGGTGGTAGGAGCGCGGATGGGAGACCTCGTCGGGGTGGCACAAATATTTCAAGATCACACGTACCGGGCGGTAGCACCCCTCCACCGCCCCCGACCGGCATGGTGTGACCGATGACCCCTCCTGAATATCCGCGAGACTCGGCCCGCGACCCGTATCGCTCCGGCCCGTCAGGCTCTGGTCGGGCGCGAGTGCCCCAGGGAGGTTATGGCAAGCGGCCCTCAACGCCCGAGGAACGCCTGGAAGCCTTCTTCGGGGACCTCACCGATGACGCCACATCGTGGGCGGACAGTACGCGCGGCAGTAGCCGTCGTGCCGCACCAGAAGGCAGGAGCGGTAGACGACGCGCTGCTGAGCCAAGCGGGTGGGGGGCCGATCAGGGACGCGGCCGGGAGGACGTGACCGGGTGGGGAGCGGCTTCCCCGCGACGCAGCGCTTCCACCCCACCGGGGAGCGCTAGTGGACGCGCTCAGGTCGGGCGTGCTCGGCCGGATCCCGAAGGGTACGGCTCATCCCCACGGGCCGGGCGTGCGTCGGTAGGGCGGGCGACTCCGCCCACGAGGCCGGGTACGGGCCGGGCCACGGTCGGTACCGCCTCGGTGGGGAGTGCCGCGGTGGGAAGCGCTTCGGTCGGGCGTGCCTCCGTCGACCGTGACCGTGAGGCAAACCGGGATTCCACTGGCCGTGCGCGCGTCTCGGTCCGCCCTGGGTTCCTGGATGACGACCCTGACACTCCCAACAAGTCTTTCGGACTCGATCTCGATGACGAGTCCGACGAGCGCGATTCGTCCAGGCAGCCGGGCCGCCGGCGGCGTCGGGCCGATGGTGATGATGACAAGCGGCGCCCCAGGAGCAAGCAGGCGAAGAAACGCCGCCGTAGGCGTCGCATCATCGCGCTGCTGTCCGTGGCCCTTCTGATGAGCGGCATGCTGGTCCTCGGTGGGACCTACTTCTTCATGAGTGTGCCGCTGCCTGAGGACTTCCCGATGCCGCAGGCGTCGATCATCCTCGCCGCCGACGGTGAGACGGAGCTGGCCCGGATCGGTAGCACCAACCGGATCGCGGTCTCCATCGACGACATCCCCGACTACATGGAGCAGGCGGTCGTCACCGCGGAGGACCGCAGCTTCTACACCAACGAGGGTGTGGACCTGCGCGGTATCGCCCGAGCCGCGTGGAACAACCTCACCAGTGACAGTACGCAGGGTGCCTCCACGATTACGCAGCAGTATATCCGTAATGCGCTAGATCTGACCCGTGAGCGCTCCTACAGCCGTAAGGCGCGCGAGATCGTGCTCGCGATCCGCCTGACGCAGGAGTACAGCAAGTCCCAAATCATGGAGTTCTACCTGAACACCATTTATTTCGGGCGGGGCGCGAACGGGATCGAGGCTGCTGCGCAGGCGTACTTCGACAAACACATCAAGGATGTGACGTTGGCGGAGGCCGCCCTGCTCGCCGCGGTCATCCGGGACCCGCACGGCTATGACCCCGCCGTCAACCGGGATGGGGTCGAAGAGCGCTGGCGGTGGGTGCTCAACGGCATGGTGGAGATGGGCTTCGTGACACGGGATCAGGTAGCCAATCTCCAGTTCCCCGAGACCATCCCGCCTGACTCCGGTGGAAACGACAACGGCCGGACCAGGCCCACTGGCCACATCCTCAAATACGTCGAGGACGAGCTGATGGCCGCCGGTATTAGTGACGAGCTGCTGGCCCAGGGTGGCTTCGTCATCCAGACCACCATCAGCCCGATGCACCAGCAGGCCGCCGAGGAGGCCATCGCACAGACCCTGGAAGGGCAACCGGAAGGGTTGACGGCGGCGTTGGTCGCGGTGGAACCCGGGACCGGTCGAGTCCTGGCCTACTACGGTGGGCCGGACGGTACGGGATGGGACAACGCCGGTTTCAACGGCAACATGTCCGGTGGGCACCCTCCGGGCTCCTCCTTCAAGGCGTTCACGCTCGCCGCGGCGTTGGAGGCCGGCATTTCCATCCGGTCGCTGTGGGACGGGTCCTCGCCCCAGGAGTTCGAAAGCCGACCGGGCCGGCCGCTGCGTAACTCCGACAACAACAACCAGTGCCCGGTGTGTACGTTGGAGCAGTCGACCGTCCTGTCGCTGAACACCACGTTCTACGCGGTGACCGAAACCATCGGTGCCGACCGGGTGATCGATCTGGCGCACCGCGCTGGTATCCGGTATCTGCACGGTGAGGAAGGCTGGATCAACCTCGACGAGGTGTCGCCCCAGGAGGCGGCTCGCACGGTCCCCAACGAGGTCGGTTTCGGGCAGTACTCCATCACGGTCCTCGATGAGGCCAGCGCCTTCGCCACCTTCGCCGCGAACGGCGTGGCGGCTAACACGCACTTCGTTATCAGCGCCACCCTCGAGGGCGAGCAGATCTACACCGAGCAGACGGAGACCCAGCAGGTCATCGACGAGGACGTGATGGCCGACACCACCTACGTGCTGCAGCAGGTGGTGGAGAACACCGACCGGGAGCTCGACGGTGGCCGCCCAGCGGCCGGCAAGACCGGTACCTGGGAGTACGGTGCGGACCCGAACGAGAACGCGCACGCCTGGATGGCGGGCTACACGCCCCAGGTGGCGGCGTCGGTGTGGCTGGGGCACCAGGGTGACGACGCTCCGCTGCGTGATGCCGAGGGTAGGCGGATCTTCGGTTCCGGGTTGCCCGGTGAGATCTGGCAGCGGTTCATGAACACCGTGCACGAGGGCATGGAGGTCATCGACTTCCCCGACCCGGTGTTCCTCGGCGACGAGGACGCCGGCAATATCGAGGAGTCGCCGACACCCAGCGTCGAGCCTTCTGAGTCGTCGGCGTCGCCGACCCCCTCCGAGGAGCCGAGTGAGACGCCGGATGCGTCGCCGTCGGCCGAGCCGTCGGATGACTCGACCCAGATCTGGCCGCCGGTGGATCCGTCGTCCCTCCCGCCCTCTCGGGGGCCGTGGCCGCCCTGGGGTGGTGACAACGGCAACCGGTAAACGCGGCTGGTAATGACAGTCGTCTATGGCAGCTGACGACTCCACGGCCGGGTCGCTCCCCGGAAGGCATCCAGATGCGGCAGGATGCGTGGTATGAGCGGTAGGAGCAGCACGGTCGGATTCGGAGCCGAAGCTAACGTCGAGGGTGGGGCGGTGGTACACCCCACCCTCGACGATCCATTTGTCCGCGGGCTCTCTCAGCCTTTCGGTGGACCGCTGGGACAGCATGCGGTTCCGCCACGACGTCGGTTCTGGACTCCGGTCCGGATTGTGCTCGCCCTGGCCTGCCTGGTCTTCGCGGTGCACTGGTTGCAGAAGTCCCCCTGCCAGAGTGGGGCCTGGGTCGACCTGATGCAGTACCGTAACTTCTGCTACTCCGACGTTCTCGCGCTCTACTACGCCGAGCACCTCAACGAGGGAGCCGTCCCTTACCGGGATTGGCCCGTGGAGTACCCGGTGCTGACCGGGGCGTTTATGGGGATCCTGGGGCTGCCGATCCACTCCCTGGCGCAGGACACCTTGGAGGGGATCAACGAGGGGCAGTGGTTTTACAACCTCAACGCTCTGGTGCTCAGCACGCTCGGCGTGGCCACCGTCGCGGTGCTGCTGAATATGCGGCGTAACCGTCCTTGGGACGTGGCCATGCTCGCCTTGGCGCCCGCCATGGTGTTCACGGCGACCGTCAACTGGGACCTGTTGGCGGTGTCCCTGACCGCGTTCGCGATGCTGGCCTGGGCCAGGAAACGCCCGATCGCGGCCGGAGTGTTGCTCGGACTGGCCACCGCGGCCAAGTTCTACCCGCTGCTGATCATCGGTCCGCTTGTCCTGCTGGGGTTGCGGAGCCGCCAGGTGGGCGCGGTGATCAACAGCCTTCTCGCCGCCGGTTTGACGTGGTTCGCGGTCAACGCGCCCGTGATGCTGCTGTGGCGTGACTCCTGGATGCGATTTTTTGAACTCAACTCCGAAAGACCCATCGACTGGGGAACCCTGTGGTACATCGGGGCGCACTTCCCTACCGGCGGTGGTGAGTACGGCCTGGAGCCCTTCGAGAGCCTGGGAGCGAACATCCCCCAGCTCAACCTGATGTACTTCGTGCTGTTCGCGCTCTGCTGCGTAGGGATCGGCGCTCTGGCCCTGTTCGCGCCTCGCAGGCCACGCCTGGCCGCGTTGGCTTTCTTGACCATCGCCGCGTTCCTGATCGTCGGGAAGGTCTGGTCGCAGCAGTACGTGCTCTGGCTGATCCCGTTGGCTGTCCTGGCCCGACCCCGCTGGGGGGCGTTCCTGGTGTGGCAGGCGGCGGAGGTCGGCTACTTCTTCGCCTTCTACGGCGAGCTGATGGCGGCCAGCGGCCAGCCGGTGTTCCCGGAGTGGGTGTTCGTCCTGGCGTCGAGCCTGCGGCTGGTGACGCTGTGCGTGTTGTGCGGGTTCGTCGTACGGGACATCCTCAAGCCGGAGCAGGATGCGGTGCGGGCTTCGGGCGCGGATGATCCTGACGGCGGTGTCTTCGACGGCACCTCCGACGCGCCATGGGTACGCCGGTTGCAAGCCTGGATTCAGGGTCGGGAAACCGAGCCGACCGCGGCGGAGGGGGTGGCGACCACGGCGTGAGGCACCAGTCTGCCCCGCCCGTACCCCACCCGAGGAACTCACCACCCTCGTCGGTACCCACGGCGACCCACAAGCTGGGGATGGGAAAGACAGATGCGTGATAAGGAGCGGACCGGGATCCGTGATGTCAGCGACGTCCCCAGCGAGGTCGCGCGTCAGGTGGTGGAGTGGTTCGGCGATGATGGGCGGGCCTGGTTGGCGGCGCTGCCCAACCTCACCGCCGACCTTGCGACGCGGTGGCGGTTGAGCCTGGGACCGGTGTATCCGAACGGCAGCCACGCCCTGGTGGTGGCGGTGACCCGCGCCGACGGGCAGCCGGCGGTACTCAAGGTGCCGATGGTCGATGAGGAAAACCGTGCCGAGGCGGACGCGTTGCGTTTGTACGCCGGGGAAGGGGCGGTACTGCTGTACGACCACGATCCGGCCAGCGGCGCCATGCTACTGGAACGGCTGCAGCCGGGGACGCCCATCGTTGAGCACATGGACCGGGACCAGGCGGTCGCGACCGCGAGCCGGCTGCTGCGGCGACTGTGGCGACCAGTGCCGCCCAGGCACCGGTTCCCTGTGGTGTCTGACCTGGTCACCGCATGGGCAAAGCGGCTGTGGACCGCCCGTGGGGTGGCCGGCCTGCCAGCGGCCTTGATGGCGGAGGCGGCGGCCGCCGCGGAACGCCTGACCCGACCAGATGGCCCAGAAGGGTTGGTGAACCGGGACGCGCACCTGGGAAACATCCTGGCGGCGGAACGCGAACCGTGGCTGCTGATCGACCCGAAGCCGCTGGTCGGGGAGCGCGCCTTCGACGCGGGGTGGCTGATCCGGGACACCCTCTACCGGGAGGCGAAGCCGACGCGGGACACTGCGCGGCACTGCCTCGCCCTGGTCGCCAGCGAACTGGGGGTACGCCGCCAGCGCGTACGAGACTGGGTCTTGGTCCGGGCGGCCCACAACGCCCAGTGGACCGCCCAGTCTGGTGGGGATCCCATGCCGGACCTGATGGTGGCCGATCTGGTCGCCTGATCGCTGTGATCCGCTGACCGCCTGGTGCTACAGGTCGAAGATCACGGCGTTACCGACCTCACGGCGTTCGATGTCCAGGCCGTTGATCGGCGCGGTCAGCGCCCACTCCCACGGGGTTCCAATCGCCCGGTCCCCCAGCACGACCACGGTCTCCACACCCAGCTCACGCAGGTATTCCACAGTGGACTGGTCGGGGAAGTACACACTCCGTTCGCGGATCTCGGTGAGCAGCTGCGGTGTGAACCCGCTGCCACCGTTGACCACCTGCGGGAAACCGTCGGTGGACCACAGCATGACGGCCTGATCGTCGAAGTGGGTGGAGGGCAGTACCAGCGCCGGCCCCGACAGGTCCTGTAGTGCGACAGGCTGACTGGGTACCCGGGGATGCGGTGTCAGGTTCCACCCCTCCACCAGGACCAGAAGGACCGGGATCACCATCGCCAGCCGTAACAGCGGAGCCGGGCGGGGCGGCTCCCGGTGGTCGATCCACGCGGCCTCGGCGGTTTCGTAGCTGCGCCTGACAAACGCGCTGACACAGCCGGCCGCGAGCACTGCCAACAGCAGGGTGGTCCACACGATCAGCCGACCGGGGGTTCGGATCCCCTCCCAGCCGGGCAGATACCGGAAGAGCAACAGGTAACTGAACCTGCCGTCAAAGAATTGGGTGCCCATGGCCAGCAGGACGGTGATCACCGTGGCGACCGCCAGCCACAGCCGCTGCCACCAGGACCATATGGAGACAAACAGCCCGGCCAACGCCAACGCCAGCAGTATCGTGCCGGGCAGCAGCGTCATCTCGGCCGGGAACGGCAACGCCTCCCGGGCCGACTCATGAGTGGAACCCCACAGCCAGGACTCGGCCGGTGCGGTCAGGAATCCTCGCAGTGGCGGCGAGAAGAGCTCAAGATCGGCCTCGGTACGCCGCGCTCCCGGATGAGCTTCCGCCACGCGGAAGTAGGGCAACGCCATGAAGATGCCCACCGCCACGAACAGCAGCGCCCCGCAGACGTTCGCGAACAGAAGCGACAGGCGGAACGGGGCGACGCGGCGGCGGAGCCGCCCCACCAGCCAGCTCACCGTGGCGATCACACAGATCAACGCCAGGGCGTACGCGAAAGGCAGCCCGATGCCGAACCCCAGGGTGAGCTGCCACGCGGCGACCGCCCACCCGGCGATCACCCAGCCGATGCGGCCGGTCTCCGGCCGGAAGCCGCGGGTCAGGGACCAGCCGTGCCCGCGGGCCAGCATGGCCAGCGCCAGCGCGATTCCGCCGGTGGACAGCACGTGCATGTGGCCGGCCTGAGCCAGCCGCCATGGGGCGTAGGCGAACGCGGCCCCGGCGACCGCCGCACCCGGCCAACGCGCCCCCAGCTGCCGCGCGAGAGCGTACGCGCCGACAAAGGCGAGGGCGTGCAACAGAACGTAGATGATGTTGTACCGGACTATGGTGGCGGTCGGCCCCGAGCCGATCATGCCCAGCGGCGCGTAGCCGAGCAGGGTGTCACTGAAGGCGTAGCTGTCCTCCAACGGATAGAAGGTGTTGGAGTTCCACAGGTTGGTCGGATCGGTGAGCAGGGCGTGACCAGCCCAGGCGATCTGCCACGCCTGCAGCAACGGGTCGTAGATGTCCTGGGGGATGGTCCGGGTGGGATCACGCAGAGTGGGCCAGGTCATCAGCGTGGCCAGCGCCAGACTGATGACGCTCACGACGGTCCACTCGTGCGTCCAGAACCGGAACACCGCGCGTACCGCTCGGCTCCACCAGCCCTGGGGAGGGGCGGGGTCGCTGGCAACGGAATCGCCTGCGGCGAACGCCTGCCAGCGCTCCTCCGCCGCCGGTGCCGCTTCAGAACCCCCACCAGTCACCGACGCGGCTTCGCGGGTGGGGGTATCCCCGGTGGCGAAGGCACCCGCATCGGAGACGGAACCGACGGTATCGGTGTCATTCGCGTCCTTCGGTAAGGAATTCTTCGGTGAGGACGCGTCAGACGATCCTGTCGGTGTCTGTCCGGGCTCCGACCGTGTCGGGTTGGGGGCCCGGTCATCGGGCGCGGTCGCGGTGGTCTGGTTCGCGGCGGTGGCCTCGGTCTGGTCGCCGCCTTCACCAGCATCGGGCGGAGTATCGCTCCCGGACGCAGTGCCGTCTGTGGGATCGGAGGGGTCGTCGAGCGTCGAGGGCCGCTCAGGACTGGTTGTCATCCCAGACGCTCCCGTAGGAAGGTGATGTCGGCTGCCTGGCTGGCCGCGCCTCCGGGTGTCTCCACGATCACCGGTGCGGCGGCCGCCCTGACTACCTCGACGATAGCTTCTGGATCGATCTGACCGGTTTCGAGATTGGCGTGGCGATCTCGCCGGGAATCGAATGCATCACGGGAGTTATTGGCATGTATCAGGTCGATGCGCCCCGTGATGGCCTTGATCCGATCCACGATGCCGGGCAGCGCCTCCCCGCCAGCGTGGGCGTGACAAGTATCCAGGCAAAAGCCCACGTTGTACTCTCCGATCACGTCCCACAGACGGGCGATCGCCTCCAACCGCCGGCAGCACGCCAGAGCCCCACCAGCGGTGTTCTCGATCAATATCGGAACCCGCGGCCCGTCGATCTGGGCGACGTGGTCCAACGCCTTACGCCAGTTGTCGAACCCCGTGTCAAGGTCGGCGCCCTGGGAGACGTGACCTCCGTGCACGATCAACCCCTTGGCGCCGATCTCGGCCGCTGCTTGGACATAAGTGGCGAGTAGCTTGCGGCTGGGTATCCTGATCCGGTTGTTGAGCGTGGCGACATTGATGACGTACGGAGCATGTACGTAGATGTCGATGTCCGAACCGCGCAACGCTTCCACGTCCTCCCGCGGCGTGGGCGCTTTCCAGCCCTGAGGGTCGGCGAGGAAGAACTGCACAAGGTCGGCCCCGCGGGCAGCGGCCTCGGCCAGCGGGTCCTCGGAGTCGACGTGAGCTCCGATACGGAAACCGGCGGGACTGCGCATACCGGGGAGGGTACGGCCTCAGGGTGATGATCCGCGGGGAAGGAAGCGAGCCCTGAGGAAATCTTCGTGACCTTGAAGCGTCACCGTGCACGGTCAAGGTCGTTAGGCCCGTAGAAGCACCAGACAGGAAGTAGCGCCACAACCAACCACATCGACCAGGGCTAGGGCGTGAGGTGACCGAGAGCGTACGGAGCCCACACCCCAGCCCAACCCGCTGAACTGGGGAGACAGCAGACGTGCAGGAGCCTGTCAAAAGATCTTCCAGTTGGTTCGCTCGCACCGCCGTCGGCCTCATGGGAGTCGGCGCCGTGGTGCTCGCCGCTGGAGTTGTTCAAGCCGCCCCGCCCACTGTGACCTTTAGCGGTAGCGGTTGTGGATTCCTCTCCACCCACTCCACGCCCGATGTCGACAGCCTGACCATTCCCGACGGAGGGGTCTTCCGGGTGGTCAGCCAGGTCAACGGGCGGACTGTTCCGCACACCAACGGCATCCCTGTCCGGGACCCGTCGAGCGGCGAGGATCTCGTTCTCAACAAAGGGGATTACATCGATATCCCAGTGCAGGGCGTCGGCACCATCGAGCTAACGCTGCGTCCTATCGGTTGCCTGAGCCTGATTCCCAACAACGGCGTCACTGAAGTGAACGTGGTGCCCGCCGAGGAGTCGGCTCCGACCACTGAGGCACCGGACGTTTCACCGAGCACGCCAGGGAGCGAAAGCCCTGAGGCGGCCGAGGAGGAGCAGCCCGAGCCCGCCTCCTCAACCAGCGACGTGGAAGTCGAGGAGAGCGAGAGTCCAGCCGCTGTGGAAAGCAGCTCGCCGGCCAGTGAGGTGTCAGAGAGCGCGAGCGCGGACGCGTCTTCGCCGGCGAGCGAGGAGCAGGAGAACGCCGACAATTCCTCGGTGATCGCGATCGACCCGATCGACCCGACCAACCACAGCGAAAACTCCAACTCCAGTGGGCTGCTCGCGCTGATCGCCGCTGCCTGCCTCGTGGCTGTCGGTGCGGCGGCGGTGAGAACTATCGCCGTGCAGCGCCCGTGGTCATCGCGGAACGTGACGGCGTAAGTATCCTGAGTATTCCCGGATATAAGCCCCGCGGGGCGCTCGACTCCGATGCAGTCGGTGTGGTCGTTCCTCCCCAGGTCCCACCCAGGATTCGGAGGCGGCGCCCCGCGGCTGTTATCGTTCCATGGTTCACCGGTGACGGTGTGAAAATCGTGAGCTGCTTCCGCTGGACACAGTCGGATGCCGCCCACGGCATACACACGAAGGTGTCTGTTCGAAGACGGACGCCTTCAACCCGATGACGACGCAACGACCTCCTGCCACGGAAGGACCGTGGCCGATCTAGTCCACAGGGGGTGAGTACTGTCTTGCGTCACTACGAGATCATGGTGATCCTCGATCCGGAACTCGAGGAGCGCACCGTCGCGCCATCGCTGGACACGTACCTCAACGTGGTCCGTAACTCGGGCGGCTCGGTGGAGAAGGTCGACGTGTGGGGACGTCGCCGACTCGCATACGAGATCAAGAAGCGCACCGAGGGCATCTACGCCGTGATCGATCTCCAGGCCGCGCCGCAGGCGGTGGCCGAGCTGGACCGTCAGCTGCGGCTCAACGAGGCCGTCCTGCGGACCAAGGTGATCCGTCCCGACCTGCACTGAACGCATAAGGGTGTGGTCGAGCTGGGTCCGGACGGCGTCGCCCAGCGGGCGGTGACCATGGCGGTAAGCGCCAGCGTGTGTGGTGATGACGGGAATTCGGGTCACCGGGCGTGGTGACCGAGGTTTCCTGTCAGTCCCGTCTGGGACCGTATTCACGTGACCACACCGGGCCCATAGCCTCGTCGGGCCGTGCCCGGCGCATACGCGTCATTCCACGGGTGGGATGGCGACCTTGGACAGGGAGTAGCCCATGGCAGGAGAGACTGTAATCACGGTCGTCGGCAACCTCACCGACAACCCGGAGCTGCGTTTCACCGCGTCAGGTGCCGCCGTCGCGAACTTCACCGTCGCATCGACCCCACGCATCTTCGACCGGCAGACGGGGGAGTGGAAGGACGGTGAGGCGCTGTTCCTGCGCTGCTCGGCATGGCGTCAGGCAGCGGAGAACATCGCCGAGTCGCTGGAGCGCGGTTCCCGGGTCATCGTGCAGGGGCGCCTGCGGCAACGAACATACGAAACCAGGGAAGGCGAGAAGCGTACCGTCATCGAGCTGGAGGTCGACGAGATCGGTCCCTCGCTGCGGTATGCCACCGCCAAGGTGCAGAAGGTAACCCGCGGCTCTGGTTCGGGCGGTTACGGCGCGTCAGGCGGCCCCTCGGGTGGCGGATTCGCCGCCGACGATCCTTGGGCCTCCGCAACACCCGCGCCGGCCGGCGGCCCCGGTCCGTACAGCGACGAGCCCCCCTTCTGATCATGTGAGTTTCTCGCGGAGCACCGCGAGGTAGTGGAGAGCGAGCGATGGCAAAGCCTACGTCGACACGTAAGCCCAAGAAGAAGGTGAATCCTCTCGACAAGGAGAAGATCACCTACATCGATTACAAGGACACGGCCTTGCTGCGGAAGTTCATCTCCGACCGTGGCAAGATCCGTGCTCGGCGGGTCACCGGCGTGAACGCCCAGCAGCAGCGGAAGATCGCGCGCGCGATCAAGAACGCTCGTGAGATGGCGTTGCTGCCGTACACGACCCAGACTCGCTGAGGAGGACGGCGAGCATGAAGATCATCCTGACTCAGGAGGTGTCGGGCCTCGGTTCGCCCGGCGATGTCGTCGAGGTCAAGGACGGCTACGGCCGCAACTACCTGCTGCCTCAAGGGTTCGCGATGCGGTGGACCCGGGGTGCGGAGCGGCAGATCGAGCAGATCAAGCGAGCCCGCCGGGCCCGCGAGATTCGGGACCTCGGCCAGGCGCAGGAGGTCGCCGAGCAGCTGCAGAGCCTGCGGGTCAACCTGGCGGCTCGGGCTGGGGCGCAGGGGCGGCTGTTCGGGTCGGTGACCGCCAACGACGTGGTCACCGCGGTCAAGGAGGCCGGTGGCCCGGAGCTCGATCGGCGTCGGGTGGAGCTGCCTGGCCCGATCAAGGCCGTGGGCAGCTACCCGATCAAGGTGCGACTGCACCCGGAGGTCACCGCAACGTTCACGCTGAACGTGACCGCCGCACGTTGAGCCGTCTTCCTCGCTGGACGTTTCTCGACAGACGTCCTCAAGCGGAGCAGCGATCGGGGGTGGAACCAGCGACGTGGTTCCACCCCCGATCGTGTTCAGGTTTTACCCGGATTGTTGTCCGGTGAGCTCTGAGAGCGCCCGAATCCCTCCTGGTTCTCGTTTCGTACGGCGTTTCCGGTGAGGTTCTCGTCGTGCCGGTACAGCGTCAACGGCGCCGACGCGTCCCAGCGTGAGGCTGCGGCGCTCTGACCAGCGGTGAGGCAGACCTGGAGAGTGCCCACGGCCCTTGACGACGCCGACGTTGGCCGCCGGCTCCGTGGCGGGCTTCCTGCTCAGTCCAGGTGGGCTTCTTCGCGAGGAGGGCCTCCTCCCTGAGCCATCCCGGATCCAGGAGCGCGCCGCCCCTGAATTTTCCCTGACCCCAGCGGGTGGACGCGGATTGGTTTCATGTCATTGGCTACCGTGAAGCCGCGGCTTCATTCGCTGGGCTAAAACTTGGGGAGAAGGGATGCGTCGTTCCATTGTGGGAAGTATTGCAGTTCTGGGCGCGGTCGGCGTTGGGCTCGCAGGCTGTGGGAGTAATTCGGGGGCGCCTGTGAATTCCAATAGCAATGATCAGCTGGACGCCGTCAACGTCACACAGGTTCTCTCGCAGTCCTACACCGAATTAACGAATGCGAGCTTCCGGTTCCGGGGCACCATATCGGTGGGTGTGCTTGGAGGAGTGGAAGCGGAGGGGATCTTCTCAGCCGCCGATCAGGTTGGTGAGATGAGCACCAACTTCATGGGGCAGGAAGTCCAGATACGGATAATCGGCGAGGACTTCTACGTCAACGGCTTCCTCGAGGAGGATGACACCTGGGTGCGTCTGGACTTAAGTCAGATGGCCGAGGAAGAAACGCTCTCGAGGCTGGCAAACCCCATCGTGAGCGCCAATTACCTGCTTGCGGTGGCGGAAGCTGAGGAGGTCAGCGACGGTCGATACGAGGGCACCATCGACCTCGTGGAATTCGTCGAGCAGTACGCCAGCGAGGAAGAACGCGCCTATCTGGCGAACGTCCCGGAGGAGTTCACCGCGGTGCCGTTTGAGGCGACCGTGGACGATGAGGGCCGATTGACCTCGCTCCGCATGACGCTCACTTTGGATTTCGAGGGCGGCACCACCGAGGTGATACAGGAGGTCGAATTCAGTGACTTCGGTATCCCGGTGGAGGTGGAGACGCCGCCGGCCGATCAGGTGATCGAAGCGCCTGCAGGGCTTTATGGGCAGTGATCATCAGCGCCGGTCTGTCTAGCGCATCTTTATCAACAGCCACGCGGATTTTCCCGCCGCGTGGCTGTTTCATTCGCGTACCCCTGCTGCTTTTCAGATGATGATCGCGGTGGGCAGGTAGCCGGTGCTTCGTCTGTCCGGGAAACCGGGGTCTTTTGCTCACCACACGGTGCCGTGGATGGATCCGCTTAAGGTAACACCCGGTCATGGACGGTGTGCGCTCGTAGTATCGCGGTATGGCGCGGGCGAACGACCAGGTCGCCGCCGTCCTCCAGGAGTACGCCGAACTGATCACCATCCTCGGTGGGGACAGATTCCGGGCGCGTTCATACCAGAGGGCGGCCCGCGCCGTGGCCGGGTATCACGCGGATGTGGCGGCCCTGGGAAGGGACGGGGTACGCACGATCCCCGGCGTCGGGGCATCCATCGCGGACAAGATCGACGAGATCCTCAAGACCGGGACTTTCCGGCGGTTGGAGGAGCTGCGGGCGAAAGTGCCGCCCAGTGTGCTCCAGCTGTCCGCGATCCCGACGGTGGGGACGAAGCGAGCCAT
>Ga0207873_1000483_pt1 | contig 43619 bp, 31 predicted proteins | sample BGWIniCompost_FD_187373 | JGI IMG/M metagenome (GOLD analysis project Ga0207873, IMG submission 187373) | Cellulose adapted compost microbial communities from Newby Island Compost Facility, Milpitas, CA, USA - BGW Initial Compost (SPAdes)... ... | reverse complement strand
ATATTTTTAATACAGCCTATTTATTTTTTTATTAATAACATTGTAAAAAATTCACTTGTTTCTTTGTTAATCAGATTTAATTTTTACACCTATAATCCTTTAATTGAATTAATATTAAACTTCTTTTGAAAAAATTATTCATAATTATTTTATTGTTTTTCTATTCAATTTCTTTTTCCCAGGAATATGAAGAATGGAATAGAGAATTCAGCGGAAGAACTATAAGAAATATTCTGATTAAAACTTATAATGTTGGTGAATCTATTTATCCGGATGAAAGTGATTCATTATGGATAAAAAGGCTTGCAAACTCACTTCACTACAAAACAAGAGACTGGGTTATAAAAGAAAATCTTATTTTCAATGAGGGTGACAAAATTAATTTTAATGACCTTTATGAAAGCGAAAGGCTCCTAAGAGAAACAAACCTTTTTGTTGAAGTAAAAATTAATATTCTCCCCGTCCCCGGTTCCATAACAGAAGCTGATATAGAGGTAATAACAAAAGATAAATGGTCATTAACATATCTTGCGAAATATGATTTCGATAATGGTTCAGGTTATGCAGGATTAAAAGATTTAAATTTTATAGGATTAGGTCACCGCACCGATGCAGTGGTAACCTACAATGATGATCCTTCAATCAGTTGGGGAGGAAGATTCCGCTATTTTGTTCCCAACATTAAAGGCTCATTTATAAATGCAGGTTTAAGAATTGATGCAAATAAAAAATATTCTCTTAAAAGTTTTAATGTTACACGACCTTTTATTACTTATACGAATGAATGGATTGGTGGTATTGAATTAAAATGGGAAAGAAATGTTTTTAACTTAAAAGATACAACTAATGTTTTTGTGCAAAGATCTTTCAGCAGACAAAACCAGGATTTATGGGCAGGCAAAGTTTTTCAGTTAGATTTGGAAAATGGTTTATTCAAAAGAAATACAAGTCTCATAACATCAGTAAGAGTTTTTACACAAAATTTTTCTGAAAGACCTTATTCCCCTTTTCAATATAGAGTATTTGAAAACAGCACTACATTTTTATTTGGTGCAGGAATTATTTCCCGTAGTTTTTATAAAGACAGATTTGTTGAAGACTTTGGCATTACAGAAGATATACCTGTTGGTGGTTCATTAAGTATATCAACCGGGCCCGAAGAAAGAGAATTGGGCAGCCGGTGGTATTTAGGTTTTGAAACTTCATACACTGATTGGATTGAAGATTACGGATATCTTTCAGGCAGAATTGGTGCAGGAAGCTTTTTTAAAGATAGTCCTGAACAAAATACTTTTAATTTAAACCTGCTTTATCATTCTTATCTTTACAGGTGGGATATATGGACATACAGATTGTTTGCACGCTATGATCTTCTTCTCGGTTCAAACAGACTTTCAGGTGAAAACACATTTCTTTATTCAGGTGCAGGATTAAGAGGCATTGAAAGAAATTTTCCTTCAGGAGATAAAAGAATGGTCTTAAATCTTGAAGCAAGAATATTTTCACCTTATGAACTGCTTGGCTTTTTAATTGGCGGAATTGCTTTTACAGATTTTGGATTGATAACCGGTGATAATAAATCTTTTTTCAGAAGCAGGCTGTATCAATCTTATGGTGCAGGATTAAGAATTAAAAATGAATCGATAATAAATGCTGCATTTCAATTAGTAATGATTTTCAATCCATACCACCCTCAAAATAAAGGAGCAGGTTTTTCAGTTGCATTCTCAACAAATTTTGCAATTGGTATAAGAAACATTGAATTCTCCAGGCCATTTATTGAATCATTTTAGTTTAATAATAAAATCTGATTTATTTATCTTTAATTAATGAAAATTATTTTAAAAATATTTTTAATTCTTCTTGTTGCTTCTTTTTATAAAGAAATATTTCCGCAGGATACAACTACAAGTCTTGCTTATAAAAGTACGAGACCAAATAAAAAAGCTTTACCTTTTTATCAACCTGATCTTGCTTACAGAATATGGCAGCAGTTTAGTCTTATAAGAGAAGCGAATGCGGGAAATGCTTTTGCACAGCACGAACTTGGTTTAAGATATTTAATGGGTGATGGTGTTGTTGCAGATACTGTTGCAGGTGCAATGTGGATTAAAAAAGCTGCTGACCAGGATTTAACTTCCGCAGTTTTTAATTATGGGATTCTTCTGCTTAATGGCTGGGGCGTTGAGTGGAACCCCTATGAAGCTTTTAATTGTTTTTTAACTGCTGCCAAAGCAGGTATGCCCCAGGCACAGCATATTGTTGGTTTATTTTATACTGATAATCTTCTTGTAAAACGTGATTATTCATTAGCATATAAATGGGTTAAGATGGCTGCCGAAAATGATTATGAACCAGCAAAAGAATCTTTAGCTGAATTCAGAAATAAAATTCCTTCAGAATTAATTGATACTACTTTAACAGGTAGTTATTCATCTTCAGATGATGAAAATGACAATTCATTAGTATCCTCACTTGGGTTGGTATTTATAGATTTTGATGCAGTATCTGATACTGTTAGAGAGATAACAGATAAAATGTTGATTGAAGGTTTATTAAACCCGGGAAATGAAAATATACCTGACTCACTTTTAAAAGATGTTGAAAAACTGGAAGACATTAACAAGGAAGTTGTTAACAAAATAATTTCGGTTGCTGAGTATGGAAGTCCTGATGCATTAACTATTATCGGCAGAATGTATGAAAAAGGAATTCACTTTAGTAAAGATGATATTACTGCAGCAGCTTATTATATAAGAGCAGTAAGATTAGATTCTCCAGCTGCAGGTAAACTTTTATATGATTTATGCAGAAAAGAAAATTTTATTAATCAGGTTCAGAATTTATCATCTAAAAATGACCCGGAGGCAATGTTTGTCTGGTATGGAATTACAATACCGGGATTTGATATACGTATAACTTCAAATGATGCATTCAATCTTTTAGTTAAGTCTGCTGATAAAGGATTTTTACCTGCAATCATCGAGCTTGGTTTATCATACTATACAGGAAATATTGTTGATGAAGATAAAGTAAAAGCAATTGAACTATGGCAGTCAGCAGAAAGATTGAATAACCCCGAAGCTAAAACAAGAATTGCAGCAGGGATAATATTCGGAGAAATACAATCTGATGAAATAAATGAAGCAATTAAAACTTTAAATGAGATGGCTGAGAATGGTTCGGTGCTGGCACAGGTTGCAATTGCATTTGCTTATGAAAATGGAATTGGTTTAAGAAGCAGCAAATCTGAAGCAGTAAAGTTTTACAGGTATGCTGCACAAAGAGGAAACCGTTTTGCTTATAATGAATTAAAAAGAATTTATGATGATATTCGCCCGCCTGAATTCAGAGTAAATTAATTTTTCTCATTAAATAAAAATTATCTGTTATGATTAACTCTAAACTCCCGAATGTTCCTACCAGCATTTTTGCTGTTATGACAAAAATGGCAATCGAGCATAACGCAATAAATTTATCCCAGGGCTTTCCTGATTTTAATTGCCCTGATGAACTGGTGTCTCTTGTTAACAAATATCAGAAGGAGGGTTTTAATCAGTATGCACCTATGCCGGGTATACCTTCCTTAAGAATGAAGCTTTCAGAAAAAATAAAAAAGCTTTATAAAAAAGAATATCATCCTGAAACAGAAATAACAATTACTGCAGGAGCAACGCAGGCAATTTATACTGCAATTACAGCATCAATAAATAAAGGTGATGAAGTAATTCTTCTGGAACCAGCTTACGATTCTTATGCACCTTCTGTAGAAATAAATGGCGGCAAACCTGTCTTTGTTCCTTTGCTGAAAGAAAATAATAAACCTGACTGGGACAGAGTAAAAGATAACATCACTTCAAAGACAAAAATGATTATTGTTAACTCACCACATAATCCAACCGGGAGTGTATTAAATCAAAATGATATAGAAATTCTTGAAGAGATTATACAGAATAGTAATATCCTTATTATTAGTGATGAAGTTTATGAACATATTGTATTTGATGGAGAAGAGCATTTTAGTTTAGCATCCTCTGAAGAATTATCTCAAAGGTCATTTATTATTTCTTCATTTGGAAAAACATATCATACTACAGGATGGAAGTTAGGTTATTGTGCAGCACCGGAGCATCTAACAAATGAATTCAGAAAAATTCATCAGTTTATAGTATTCTCCGTTAACACACCTGTTCAATATGCTTATGCTGAGTTTCTTAATAATGAAGAACATTATCTTAGCCTGAGTTCTTTTTATGAAAGAAAAAGAAATTTTATTCTGAATCTTCTTAAAGAAACAAAGTTTAAATTCACACCTGCAAAAGGAACATACTTTCAGTTGCTCGATTACAGTAATATTTCAGATTTGGATGATATGAAGTTTGCTGAATTCCTTACAAAAGAGTTTGGAGTTGCTGTTATTCCCCTATCACCTTTTTATTTTAATAATTATAATGGAAAAGTGATAAGAATATGCTTTGCAAAAAAAGATGATGTTCTTAAAGAAGGTATGATGAGATTAATAAATGCTGCCGTACAAATACATAAATTCAATAAAGTCTATTGATATGAAAAACTGAATGCATTTTTTACCTTGGGTCATTAACTTTCATCAATATCCCCAATCCGATTATAAAGAAAAATCCTATTGTAATTATTGCAAGTCTCTGGTCTCCTGAAAGAAAACTAACAAGACCAAACACAAGCGGGCCTAACACTGCAGAACTTTTCCCAAAGAATGAATAAAAACCAAAGAACTCAGTTTTTCTCTCCGGAGGTGTAAGCTTGGACATCAAACTTCTGCTGGTTGACTGGCTTGAGCCCATAGCTGCACCGGCAAGTAACCCTACAACATAAAATCCGCTTTTATCATGAATAAGATAAGCCAGCAGAACAGTTATAAGCCACATTATTAAAGTTATAATGATTGTTCTTTTCTGTCCGATTGAGTCTGCAATTATTCCAAGAACAACCGAACCTGCTATAGCAGTTGTCTGAACAATAATAAAAAATATAAGCAGTTCTGTTTCAGAAAAACCAAGAGTTGTACTTGCATAATTTCCTGCAAAATAAATAACAGTATTAACTCCTTCTATATAAAAGAAATATGCAAGCAAAAACAAAGCGAGATTTTTATAATAACGAAGATGTGTTAAGGTTGTCCATACTCTGTTCAAACCAATTGATAAATAGGATTCTTTATTATCAACCTGTCTCCTGTTATCTCTTAAAAAAAGAAAAAGAGGAGTTGCAAAAACAAGAAAGAAGAGCGCGGAGATTGGAAATGTAACTCTTATATTTTCATTTGCAATGAATGGATAAATAATTGCAAGTGATGCAATTGAACCAAGATACCCCATTCCAAAACCATAACCACTTACTCTGCCGTAATTTTTTGGAACAGTAATTTCGGGCAGGTATGCATCATAAAAAATTAATCCTGCTTCAAAACCAATTGTTGCAACAATAAAAAGAGTTACACCCCAGAAAATATTTCCTTCCTGTACAAAGAAAAGTAGTGCTGTAAATACAATACAAAGCAATGTGAAGAAGAGAAGAAATCTTTTTTTACCTGCTGCATAATCTGCAATTGCACCTAACACAGGACCAAGCAATGCAGTTATAATCATCGAGATGCTTGTAGAGATGCTCCAGTATAAATCCCCGATTGGTTCACCGGATGCAACAACTTTTTTAAAGTAAACTGCATAAAGAAATGTTACAACAACAATAGAATAGGATGTATTTGCAAAATCGAAGAGGGTCCAGACAAAGATTTTTCCTCTTTCTTTCATCAATTTATTTCTTTGCTGTTGATTTTGTTAATGATTCATCAACAAGACCTCTCCCCTTTTTATTAAGGTTACCTGTTTCTTTTAACTCTGAAAGGATTGCATCGAGAATACCATTAATAAATTTTCCGCTTCTTGCTGTACTGTATTCCTTTGCAATTTCAATTGATTCATTAATTGATACTTTAGGCGGGATATCAGGGAAAAATAAAAGTTCACAAATACCCATACGCAATAAAATTTTATCAATGAGTGCAATTCTGTTCATTTCCCAGTTGGCAACACGCTCTTTAATTTTTTTATCAAGTATATCAATATTTTTTATGACTTTAAGAATCAGCTCGATAGCAAATTCCCTGTCGGCTACATCCGTTATATCTTCAAGAAGAAAATCAAGTGTTGTTTTATGTCCTTCCTTATTAATTTCATAAGCGTAAAGAATCTGAAGAACTTTTTCCCGTATTAATCTTCGTTTAAATATTTGGGACATACATTTATCCTTACCTGTCTAACTTAATCACTGTAAAAGAATTACAAAGCAAAGCACCAGAAAACCGAGAGTGCAATACTTTCACGAATTTTATTATAAATTTTTGCATCAAAACTTATCTCAAGCTCTGAAGATGCAACATTTACATCTAAATTATAAAACCTGCTTATCTCTCTTACTCTTTCAAGATGATATTTATCTGAAATAATAAAAATTTTTTCAAACCTTTTAGAGTCGGCAAGATTATTTTTTATAAACCTTATCTGCTCAGTTGTTGAAGTTGTTTTATCTTCAAGAAAAATATCAAGAGAATCTACATCTTTTTGCGTAATATAATTAAAAGCTACCTCAGCTTCTGTAAGTTCACCGGGAGCATTACTCCCTGTTAAAAGAATTTTATTAATTACACCTTTCTTATAAAGCTTTGCTGCTTTATCAAGCCTTGAAGCTAAAGTAGGACTTGGCTGATTTCCTGACCAGACTGCCGCACCTAAAACCACGGCAATGTTTTCTTCATCTTCATTTCCCCATTTTTCTGAATAATTATCTGACCTGATTTCTATGTAAAAATAAGCAGTTAATAAAAGCAGAATTACAATTATTACGGAATTAAAAATTACTCTCAAAAAGATGAAATTCTTTTCTGTAAAAATTCTTAACCAAACATAAGATATAAACATAAACTGAACAAACTGGTATGAAGCAAAAATAAATCCGATAACAAATTTACCAAGTGACTGTTCGAAAATATAAATATCTGTTTCAGGGAATTCTAAATAAAGTGTTAAAAAACAAATAAAAAGAAGTAAAGAAGTAATGAAAGTATAAATAATTACCGGTTTCAGATTATTCTTTTCTTTGATAAAATAAATAACTAATCCCGTTAAAAGAATAATTGTAAATAAGAGATTGAGCAGGTTGCCTGGTATATTAAGATTAAAATCTGAAAGTGATAAAGATTGGTTACTGTATTTGATGTAATAGAGAATGTACAGTTGTGCAATCAGAATGAAAAAGATCAGAATTACATAAACCCATTTAGCCTTAGAAGGCATATAAATAAGTATAAATGTTTAACATTGTATCAATAAAAAAACAAAGGATTAATTTACTTTTTTAAGTTAAGTAAATTAATCCTTCACTGCAAAAATGAGGGTGATATTATAATCTCCCTTTTATTTCTTTTCTCTTGGTATTCTGATTATTCTGTATTTTATGAATGAAATTATTCCGTCTTTAGCCTGCCTGAATGCATCGGGCAAATCATCTATTGTTGAGTAGAATACAGGTACAATTACAAGAGTAAGAACAGTTGCAAAACCTAATCCGAATATAACAGCTATACCCATCGACTTCCAGAATTCCTGGCTTTGACCACCTTCGGCAAATGACATAGTGTAGATGTCAAACCCGAATCCAAATGAGAGAGGAATCAATCCGAGAATGGTAGTAATTGCAGTTAATGTTACAGGTCTGAATCTTCTTAAACCTGCTGCAACTACAGCTTCTCTCCTGGAAAGTCCTCTTCTGCGGAGAACATTAATATAGTCAATCAACACGATATTATTATTAACTACAACACCCGCAAGACTTATAACACCAATACCTGTCATCAGAATTCCAAACGGCATCTGGAATACAATTAATCCTATAAACACACCCACGAGAGAAACAATAACAGCGCTAAGTATAATCAGTGGCTGACTTAATGAATTAAACTGCATAACAAGTATTAAAAAGATTAAAAGTATTGCCACTAAAAATGCTTTCATAAGAAATGCCCCTGCTTTTGCCTGTTCCTCATCCTGTCCTGTAAATTCAATTGAATAACCTGGAGGAAGCTGGAAACCTGCAAGTTTTGCTTTTACATTTTCAAGAACTTCATTTGCGTTATAACCTTCTCCATTATTAGCTGATACAGTAATAACCCTTTTAAGATCCTTTCTGCGGATAGCACCAGGACCCGTTGATTTTTCAACATTAGCAATACTAATTAAAGGAACAGAAAGAGTTTTACCCTGGTCATTATTATAAATTATTTTCAGGTTATCCAAAGCGTTTATATCTGTTCTTTGTTCCTGTTTCAGTCTTACAGTTATGTCATACTCATCTTCATCAACACGATATTTTGATGCTTCTGCTCCATTTATTGCTGTGCGGACAGAATTAGCAATCATCCCTGTATTCAATCCATATAAAGCTGCTTTCTCACGGTTAATTTCAACACGCAGTTCAGGTCGACCGGCATCAAAATCATCATTTAAATCAACTACACCGGGAACATTTTTAATTTCCTGCTTTACTCTCTCAGCTAATTTTCCAAGCAAATTATAATCTTCACCGCTGATTTCAATATTTACAGGAGGTCCTACAGGCGGTCCGCCGGATTCTTTTTCTACTTTAATTTCTGCACCTGCAGTTTGCATAACAATTTTTCGAATCTCTTCTGTCGTTTGATGAGTTGAGATATTTCTGTCCTGGTAATCTATATACTGAATTGTAATTGTGCTGATATTAGGTGTAGATGAACCAGCATCAAAAGGATTATTTGATTGCCCTACAACAACAAGCACATCCTTAATATTTTCGCTTCCGTATTCTTTAATTTTTCTTTCAATGTTTTTTGCAATACGGTTTGACATTTCAACATTAGTTCCACTGGGGCTTTCAATCGTAATGAATATTCTCGGCGGTTGTGCATCAGGGAAAAATTCAACACCGAGATTAAAAATTCCATATATCTCAGTAATGAAAAACAGGAAGAAAAAAGTACTCCAGATTACTCTAAGCTTATTGTTTACAAATAAAAGAAATATACTTACCCCAAGTACCAATGAGATTATTATTGTAGGTACAGGTGGTACTGATCCAAGTGTAGGAATTACAAAAAAGAAATAGAATAATGCACTCGCAAAACCAAGCCAGTTTCTTTTATGAATTTTCTGTCCCGGTTTTCTTGATGCTCCTAAAGCAAAGTTTAAAGTTTTTTCATATTTATTTAAAACCCTGGGCAGCAGTATATCTACAAAGAAATGAGTAATACGGTTTATGGGATGTATTATTTTCTGAAATAAAGTTTTTGGTTTTTCATCAGGATGTTCGAGTTTCATAAAAGCAGAAGCAACAACCGGATTTATAACAAGCGCCACAAAAAGTGATGACGATAGAGTAATTATACATACCAAAGGAATAAAGAAGAAAAATTCTCCAACAACACCTGGCCAGAATAACATCGGTGTGAAAGCTGCAACCGTTGTTAATGTTGAAGTTGTAACAGGCCATGCAACTTCAGCAGTTCCTAATTTAGCTGCTTCGATTAAGGAATGACCTTCTTCAAGAAACTTGTAAATGTTTTCAATTATTACAATTGCATTATCTACAAGCATTCCGAGTGCAAGAATTAAAGAATATAGTACAACAAAGTTAAGTGTTACACCCAGTGCCTGAAGAACTATGAAAGAAATTAACATGCTTAGGGGGATAGCAATTGCAACAAAGAATGCATTTCTTACACCAAGGAAGAACAATAATACAATTACTACAAGAACAAGTCCGGAAAAAATATTATTCTCAAGTTCAACTACGGTTTCTTTAATTTCTTTTGATTGATCTGCGGTAACATATAATTTTAAATCAGAAGGGAGTTCTTTCCGTTTCTCTTCAAGTATTTTTTTTACATTATCTGCAATTTCAATAATATTCTTACCAACACTTTTGGTAACACTTATAGAAACGGTTTCATCACCATTTATTCTTGCATAACTACTTCTTTCTTTAAAACCATAGGTTACATCTGCAATATCTTTTACATAAACAGGTTTACCCTCTTTAAGTTTAACAATAATATCCTGAATTATATACGGTTCATTAAATTCTCCCGGGACTCTTACTATAAAACTTGATTTATTAACATCAATAGTTCCGCCGGGAATAGTTTTATTCTCATTATTAATTGCATTTATTATATCATCAAACCTGATGTTATAGTGGGCAAGCTTATTAAGATCAACATCAACTTTAACTTCCCTTTCCATTCCCCCGCTGATTTTGGCTTCAAGAACTCCATCAATTTTTTCTATTTCATCCTGGATATCTTCTGCAATATCTTTTAGTTTAACTAATCCGTAAGGACCAGAAACATTCACAGTCATTATAGGAAATTCTGAAAAATTAATTTCAATTATTTCAGGTTCTTCTGCATCAGGAGGTAATTCAGGTTTAGCTTTATCAACTTTTTCTCTTACATCAATAAGAGCGTCATCAATATCATACCCGCTTTCAAACTCAACTCTAATTAATGAATATCCTTCGTAAGATGAAGAAGTAATCTCTTTAACTTCACTTATTGTGTTTAATTCTTTTTCAAGTTTTTGTGTAACTAATGATTCGATATCCTCAGGTGCAACACCAAAATATGGAGTAGATACAATAACAAGAGGAATAGAAATATCAGGTGATGCTTCTCTTGGTAAAGATACATAAGCAGTTACTCCCATTATAATAATTATTATAATGAGAATGAATACACTGGTTCTGTTATCTATTGCAACATTTGTTAATTTCATAATTTAAAATTCCTGTTTACTATTCTAATACTCTTACTTTTTCTCCGTCGATGAGATTCTGGTATCCTACAAGAATAAGATTATCTCCTTCTTTAAGCCCGCTTATAATTGCTGCTTTGTTATTATCCCTGCTGTTTACTTCAACTATTCTCATTTTAGCAATACCATTCTCTTCAACAAAAACAACATTGCCAATATCGGTTTTACTAATCACTTCTTCGGGAACAATAGCAACCTTATCGAATTTATTTTTCTCAATTTTAACTACTGCATTAAGTTCGGGTTTAATTTTATGACCTTTATTGTTTATTATAATTTCAATAGGAAAGGTGCGGTTGTCAGTATTTATTGAAGCACCTACATAAGATATTTTTTCATCAAATGTTTGTTTGCCGAGGTCATTAAAAATAACTTTAACATTATCTCCCGGATGAATATCACCAACATAATTTTCAGGTACACCAGCTTCAATCTTTATTTTATCTGTACTAACAAGTGAAACAATAGGTGCACCAGGAGCAGCAAACTCTCCTACTTCAAGATATTTTAAATCAACTATTCCGCTGAATGGTGCTTTAACAAAAGTTTTTTCATACCTGTTTTTTATTAGTTCATAATTTGCTTTTGCAGCGTCACGTTCATACTTAGCATTTAAATACTGAAGTTCACTGCTAACTTTTTCATTATAAATTTTTTCCTGTTTTTTAAAATTCGTTTCAGCCATTTCATATTGAGCTTTTGCTGCATCGAGTGAAGCTTTAAGAACACTATTTTCTATTTCAAGAATAACTTCACCTTCCTTAACATAACTTCCTTTATCTTTATAGAAGGCTTTTATCTGACCACCTTCATCATAAGCGATATCGGCTTTGTGAAAAGGTTTGGCAACACCAATTAAGGAAATGTAAGATGTAAATGGCTGGTATTTAACTTTTTCTGTTTCCACATATACAAAGTTTCCAGGATCTTCATCTTCTCTTTCATTACCGCCGGCATCTGCACAGGAATAAAATAAAACCGGGGTAATACTTAGAAAAACTATCAGAACCTTAAATAATATTTTGTTCATAATTCACCGTTTTGTTTAAGTTCAGTTTTTAAAATTATTTCCTTTTGAAAGTAATTGATCCAGTTGCGCGTGAAGTATATAGTAATCGTAAATAGTGTTATAATAATTAACCTGTGCCCTGGTAAGTGATACCATTGCATCAATTGTTTCAAGCTGGGTTCCTACTCCGCTCGAATATCTTTTCTGCGCAATATCGTATGCAAGCTCAGCCTGTTCAATTGTGGCTTTGTATGAATCAAGCTTCTCTCTTGTTTGACTAATTGAAAGCAAAACATCTTCAAGTGCATTCTTGAGTTCTTTAGTTGCTTTATTATATTGCTCTTTTGCTTTATAAAGATCAATCTCTGCCTGTTCAACTCTTGAAGTTGTCTGGAAACCATCAAAAATCGGGATACGCAAACTTAATCCAATATAAACAGAATTGTTATATCTCCATCTGTTAAAAGATCTCGGATCATTCTCCTGTGCCTGAGTCTGCCAGTTTCCATTGAAGTATAATTCAGGAAAATGTTTTGTAAATTCATAAGAAGCTGCATAATCACTGAGTTGAATCTGAAGTTCAAGCTGTTTAATTGTTGGATTTCTTTGAAGCATCACTTCATCGAGTTCATTTTTATTTTCAACAGGAATTTCCCGAAGATAAAGTGAATCATTAATTTCTATTTCAGTGTCAAGAGGAAGTCCTGTAACAAGCTTAAGTAGATTTTTAGAAAGCAGGTATGAATTTTCAGCTTCCTGCAATTCCGGTATCAGATTCTGAACCTGAACTTTTGCTCTTATATAATCATATTCCGGAACCACTCCTGCATTATACATCACTTCTGTATTTTTTAGATTATCTTCTGCAAAACTTAAGTTCATTTTTGCAAGATCAACTACTTCCTCCGCAAGAAGAACAGAATAGTACGCACGTTTAACATTTACAATTACCTCATCTTCAGTAGCATCAACAAATTTATTCTGAATCTCTGCGTAAGTCTTTGCAACACGTGTTGCAAGAAAAATTGCCCCTGTAAATAAAGGCTGTTCAAGGGTTGCACCTACAGTTAAAGTGTTTTCAGTTCCCTGCGGAAAAGAACCGCTAAAACCAAATTCAGGTGCTTCAATAGTAATGACTCCTCTTTTAAGAGCACGGTTATATTCAGCAAACCCATTTATTTTCGGCAGCACTGAAGAACCCCAGGCTTCATCAACCTGTTCTTCGGCTTTCATTTGTTCAAACTTTGCAATTTTAAGATCGTGATTATATTCTAATGCAAGTTTTATACTTTTTTCAAGATCAAGCTTTACAAGCTCAGAATTATTTTCCTGTGCAAAAATCTGAAGACTAAAAAATGACACTATGATCAACAAGAGAATTTTCACTTTAGTTCTGCCCTTCCTAATTAATTTTTAATCGCTTAAGAAAATTATCAAACAAAGAACAAGAGATGAAAATATTTTTAGGTGAATACCGGATATTAATAGGTAAAGTTCTTTTTAGATTTTACCTCTGTTTTATTCAATATACCTTCAAACAAAACTGATAGAACAAATTTAATCTGATCATCCGGGGTCACCTGGTGATTTTTACAAACTATATGGTGATGTATATATGGGAAAACCATATGATCATAAAAAACACCCAACTGCGAATAATGATTAATCTTTCTTAATTCTTTTGATTTAATTCCCTTCTCGATTCTGTTTTCAAAAACCTTTCTAACTTCAGAATATTTAGCTACCAGTTCTTCATAATTAAGATTCTGATAATCCCTGTCGAGATGAGCAATCTCCCTTACGAAAAGAAGAAAAGCGCTTTGATTCTGAAGACAATATTCAAAAAGCTCTTTTGTATATCTTTCCAAAAACTCAACAGAAGAAGAAGAATTTTTATCAGCATTATTAATTATAGCTGAGATATTTTCAATTACATCAAATACTATTGCTTTATAAATTTCCTGTTTATTGGAGAAATAATTATAAAGTGTACCTTTACCAAATTCTGCAGATCCTGCTATCTCTTCAAGTGTAGTTGAATTAAAACCTTTTTCAGCAAAAAATTTTACTGCGGCATTCATTATTTCTTTTTGCCTGAAGATTCTTTCACGATCTTTTCTTGAGAGATTGACTGCCAGCATTATTACCTTTGAATTTTAAATGGTTCAAAACTATTGGTACGGCACATGAACTTCAAGTCACTTTCGTTATTTAAGAGTATTATTTGATGAATGGTGATTTGCCTGATATGGATGGAATATTTTAAAATAAAAAAGGCGTCATTCATTGACGCCTTAATTCAGAAAAATAATTTTATTGAAGTTTGAAAACTATTGGAATTGAAACCTGAACTTTAACAGGTTTTCCTCTCTGTTTTCCGGGTTTGAATTTAGTCTGCTTAACTGCATTGAGAGCCTCTTCATCGCATCCGGCGCCAAGCCCTTTTATAATTTTTGCATCAGTAACAGTACCTGTTTCATCAACGAAAGCGAGTACATAAACCTTACCTTCTACTCCTGCTCTTTTTGCAATTTCAGGATATTTAATTTTGCTTTGTATAGCCTGAATACCACCAATTGGTTCAGGCATTTCTTCAACAGCTACAAAGTATGTAGGCTCTTCTTCAATTTTCTTTTCTTCTACAGGAGGCGGCGGGGCTTCAACTTCCGCTTCAACATCAAGCTCGGTTGAACTTATTTCAATATCTTCAAGGACATCCTCGGAAGGAGCTTCAATCGGAATAGGCGGCTTTGGTGGTGGCGGAGGTCTGTTCTCCTGTCTTGTCTGCTCGATATCTTCAACAGTAAACAATTCCTGCGGACCTTCGATGGCCACTTGTTCTGTTTTAATATTGGGGAAGAATGTGAAGGCGATAATCATGATTGCTAATGAGATAATTAAGCTTATCTCAAAAATCATTTTATACATCCTTCTCAAATCGGCTTTTGGATTTTTTTTGAGTGCCATTCAGCTACCCTTTAATTAGTTTTGTATTAAGTTTTATATAATTTCCTTCTTATTCTGCCACGACGCGATTTTTTTACTACAACCTGTAGAAATAGTTCCACAAATGAAAAAAAATTTATAAGGGAGTGACAAACCTATTAATTCTTACCATAAATAATACAAAAATCAGAGCTAAAACCAAACCGAAAATATCAGCTACAAAGTCATAAAATTCCATTGATCTGCCCGGAATAAAATGCTGATGTATTTCATCAATGCAGGCATAGAAAACAACAATCAAAAATGTAAATAGAGTATTCTTCCTTTTTAATAAAATATATTTATCCTGAAACATTAAAGTTAAATTAAGAAGTACACCCAATACGAAATATGCCCCAAAGTGCATAAACTTATCACCAACTCCTACTGAAGGTAATGCAGTAGTAGGAAATGAAGTAGCAGCCAGAAGTATAATCCAATAAAAAATTAATGGAAGGTAAACAAGGTAAACTTTTCTTTTTTCCAAATAATTAAGCACAACTCTTTCTTAAAAATTTTATAGCATTAGGTAAATTATTAATTATATCAGAAGCAGTGTATCCGTACTCGGTAAATTTATTTAACAAAAGGTCTGCCGAAAGACTGTGAATGTATACACCGGCTATTACAGCATCTTCAATATTTTTTAATTGTGCTGCAAGACCGGCAATTACACCTGTTAATACATCACCTGTTCCAAATTTTGCCATACCTGGATTTCCTGTTGAATTTATTAAAGCTTCTCCTGACGGTAAAAAAATTATTGTCGGAGCACCTTTCAATACAAGATATGCGCTGGTTTCTTTAACAAATTCTTTTCCATATTTCAATGTATCTTTTTTTAATTCAGCAATATCAATTCCAATTAAACTTGAAAACTCACCCGTATGCGGTGTAAGAATGGAATTCTTAAGATTTAATTTATTATATCTTTTGTTTATAGCAAACAAGCCATCGGCATCAATTACTTTAATTTTTGAAGATGTGTTTTTATAAAGTTTGAATAATGCTTCAATTGTTTCTTCCTCCCTGCCGAGTCCTGGACCAATAGAGAGAACATCTGCCCATTCAATTCTTTTCTTTAAATCTTTTAAACTTCCTACTGATAGATATTCTTTACCATTATCATCATAAGTTTCAACTATAACTTCAGTAAGATTTTTGTGGATTAATTTTCTTACAGAATGAGGATATGCAAGTATTGAAGCCCCGGCTCCGATTTTTAATGATGCTTTTGATGTTAATACTGCTGCACCCGGAAGTTTACCTGAGCCTGCAATATTTAAAACCTTTCCTGATGAATATTTATGAATATTTTTTTTCTTATCGGGTAAAATGGCAAATACATCTTCCGGTTCAATCAGATATTCATTTACCTCCAATGAATTATAGAAGGAACTGCTGATACCTATATTGCCTTTAACAACTTCACCTGAATTTGTATATCCATCATTAAAAAATAATCCGCGTTTATATTCACCTAAAGTAATTGTTAAATCGGCTTTGAAAATTGTACTGCCATAACCAGTGTCCGCATCAAGTCCAGTAGGAATATCTATTGCAACTTTAAAAGATTTTAACTCATTTAATTTTTGTACAATGCTTTTATATGGCTCACGCAGTTCACCTTTCGTTCCGCTTCCTAGCAGAGCATCAACTATAACATCACAATCTTTCAGCCAGGCTATATCTTTTAGATTTGAAAATTTTTTTAATGAAAGGAGAATATCAAAATCAGTATAACCTGAAACAATTCTAAAATTTAACAGAGCATCTTCAGAAAGTTCATCTTCATTACCGAGATAAAGAATTTTTACCTGATAACCATTATTGAGGCAATGCCGTGCAGCGGCAAAACCATCTCCGCCGTTATTCCCTTTCCCGCAGACAAAACCAATTCTGCTTACCTTTTGGTGCTGTAAAAATTTTTTATTAAGAAAATGAAAGATTTCCAGGGATGCATTTTCCATTAAAACAGGTCCGGGAAAACCATAACGGGTAATTGCAATGTTATCGATGGATCTTATCTGATCATTTGAAAAAAGCGGAATCATGATATGAGAAAATAGTTTCCCTGCTAATAAAAAGAAAGAAATACAGATAAATATATTTTATAAATATGAAGTGATCAGGTCTATAATTGATCCCGGTGCCAATCCTAAAACAATTACCAGCAGAACTGAAATAATTACTGCCAGTAACCCTGTATTATGACTTTCAACTGCAACTTCTGCTTCAGCATCTTTAAAGTACATTAACACAACAATTCTCAGGTAGAAATAAACACTAATAACGCTTGATACAACACCAACAATTGCAAGCCATACCAGATCAGCTTTTATTGCAGCAACAAACACATAATATTTACCGAAGAATCCGGCGAAAGGCGGAATACCTGCAAGAGAAAACATAAACACTGCAAGCATTGCAGAAAGCATTGGATGCTGTGAAGCTAAACCTGCATAGGAATTTATTGAAAGATTTGTTTCATTCTTTCCTTCAATTATTGCGATAATACCGAATGCGCCAAGATTCATAAATGTGTAAGCGGCAAGATAAAATATAATTCCGGCAACACCTTCATAATTTCCTGCTGCAAGTCCTATTATCATATAACCTGCATGTGCAATGGAGGAATAAGCAAGCATACGTTTTATATCATCCTGGGCAATTGCAACAATACTTCCGAATAACATTGATAATACGGCAATAGCAGAAAGGTATGGTTCAAAAGTGTTATCGACTGTATTATTAAACACTGCGAAGATTGAAATAATTATTGCACTGAATGCAGCAGCTTTACCTCCGGTTGAAAATAAACCCGCGACAGTTGTAGGTGACCCCTGGTAAACATCGGGAACCCACATATGGAAAGGAAATGCGGCAATTTTAAATGAAAACCCGATAAGGAATAAAAGCATTCCTCCAAGGAAAAGAATATTTACTGATAAATCTGAAAAACCTGCAGTAATAGTATCAATAGAAGTTGTTCCTGCTGAACCATAAATTAAAGCTATACCATAAACTGTAAAGCCTGTAGCAAATGCACCAAGGAGAAAATATTTAAGCGAAGCTTCGTTAGCTGCTAATCTTTTCCTGTTAATTCCTGCAAGAGCATAAAAGCTAACTGACATAACTTCCAGACCGAGGAAAATCATAAATAAATCTTTAGAGCCTGCCATCAGCATCATACCAAGAACTGAGATTTGCAAAAGAATATAATACTCACCAAAATAAGCATCATATTTCTTGAGGTAATCCACGGAAAGCATTGAAACTACAGCAGCTCCAAAGGTAAAGATGAAGTAAAAAATATTTACATTACCACCGACTGCAAGCATTCCATGAAATGCAACAGTCCGCACATCAATGGTAGTTAGTGCATATAAACCTGAAAAAAGAAATATTACAATTGAAACCCAGGGAAGAATAATTTCACTTTTCTTTGTATACATCTCTATTAAAAGAGAGATGAGAATACCTGCGCCAATTATTATTAATGGAAATATGTTATTTATATCCTGCATAATTTTTTACTGATTATTCAATAAAAAGAATATCATTACCTGCTTCTTCTATTCTTGCTGTATGATTTTCTTCAAGATACACTGCTAATTTTTTATGATTGGCTTTATCGAAAATATTTTTAGATTTTTCAACAGCAATCATCTTAACAGCTTCATATTTAGAAACAGAATCTTTCAACAATTGATGTTCAAGGAAATAGAGATTAGTAAATTCTTTCTCTTCAACTATCATAATTCCTTTTGAACCTGGTGAGAAATCATAAATGATTTCATCATCTATAATTACTTTTAGAAAATTTGCATGAAAAGGAAGAATTAACCTATTGCCGAAATATAAACCTGTTTGTTTTTCTTTAAGTACCTCATCTATTGTTTTCATTTCATCCCTTTCCTAAAAAGAAAAAGTACCAGATGATAACAAATATAGGTATTAATATTATTAATGAATATTTAACAATATAAGTAAAGAAACTCGGCATCTGTATTCCTGCACGTTCACAAATAGATTTAACCATAAAGTTAGGACCATTGCCAATATAGGTCATTGCACCAAAGAAAACAGCAGCAACAGAGATTGCCTGAAGATATATATCATCACGAAATACAAATTCTCTTACATCCTCAATTACATTCACATTGAGACCATATTTACCCATTGCGGCACTTAAAAAATTAAGATAAGTTGGAGCGTTATCGAGAAATCCTGAGAGCGAACCTGTTGCCCAGAAGAAAACTCCTGCGTTAAGTTTATCGCTTAATACTCCTGCTTCATAAGCAATTAATTGAAGTGCAGGTATCATAGTTAAGAATATTCCGATAAAAAGATATGCCACTTCTTTAATTGGTTCAAAATCAAATTCGTTTCCTTTTAATGCTTCCTGGTCAGCATTTTTATATGACAGATAAACAACAGAAAACATTATTATCTCTCTTATTCCAAATGGTAAAGGAGAAAGACCAGGAACAAAAGATAAAACTGCAGGGTCAAGGAAAACTGATATAATTATTATAAGAAGATATACAAGATTCTTTAATCCTTTAAATTCAATTTTACCTGTATATGTTTGTTCCTGATTAGAAGAATCTCCTTTTTTATTCATAACATCAATAACATAAAAAACAGCAAGAATAAGAATTATTGTCGGCAGCCAGATATACCATACATTCTCAAGTACCCAGAAGAAAGGAACTCCTCTCAGAAAACCGAGAAACAAAGGCGGGTCGCCAATTGGTGTTAATGCTCCGCCTATATTACTTATAATAAAGATAAAGAAAATTATATGGTAAGGTTTTATCCTATCCTTATTAATTTTCATATAAGGACGAATTAAAAGCATTGATGCCCCGGTAGTTCCGATAATGTTTGATATAACAGCACCAAATAAAAGAAAAAGAACATTTAACATTGGTGTTGATTTCTTATCAACTTTAATAAGTATTCCGCCGGATGCAACAAATAAAGAACTGAGTAACGCTATAAATGAAATATACTCAGCTATTGTATGAACCAGGCTGTGAGTATCATTAAGAACTACGAGATAATATCCTGCAGTAATTAATCCAAGAAATATTGCAACTTTTGGATAATGATGTTCCCAGAAATGTTTGTAGAAAAGCGGTCCTGTTGCAATCATTAATAAAAGAACAATAAAAGGTATAACCATAAAAGCAGAAGGCAGATGATGTTCCCCATTCTGCAATACTTTATCAGCTCCAAATAAATCAGCAGCGTATAAAATTATTATTATAGGAGTTAGAATAGATATTTTTCTATTCATATTATTTCACTGTTACTTTCTCTGCAGGCAGCACCTGTTCGATAACCTTAGCAGTTGTTTTATCAGATATGTTTAAGAATGTGGAAGGATAAATTCCTATCCATACAATAAAAATAATGATAGGTATCATTATAAAAATTTCTCTTGCATTCATATCTGAAAGAGAATTGAGCTTTTGATTTTTAACTTCACCAAATACAATTCTCTGGTACATCCATAAAAGATAAACTGCTGCAAAAATAACTCCCGATGCTCCGAATACAGCAAACCACCAGCTATCAAGAATGGTTGATTTAAATGAACCAGTTAAGATTAAAAACTCACCTATAAATCCATTTAGTCCCGGCAATCCTATTGATGATAAAGAAGCAAACAAGAGCATAAATGAATAAACAGGAACTAACTTTGCAATACCACCATAATCGGCAATTTCTCTTGTATGGGTTCTTTCATAAATAAATCCAACAAGAAGGAACAAAGCTCCCGTGGAAAGACCATGATTTATCATTTGAATTATTGCACCCTGAATTGCTTCGTGTGTCATTGCAAAAATTCCAAGTACAACAAAACCAAGGTGTGCAACCGAAGAATAAGCAACGAGCTTTTTCATATCCTTCTGAACCATTGCCACAAGTGCACCATAAATAATTCCTATAACTGCAAGAACAGAAATGTAAGGTGCAAAAGTAATTGATGCCTGAGGAAATAATGGTAAGCAGAATCTCAACAATCCGTATGTTCCCATTTTAAGCAATACGCCTGCAAGAATAACACTGCCGGCAGTTGGTGCCTGAACGTGTGCATCAGGAAGCCAGGTATGTAATGGAAACAAAGGGACTTTAATTGCAAAGCTGAATGCAAATGCAAGAAACATCCAGTTTTGAATTGTCTTCTCTACAGTAGGTCCGATATTATATAATTCTACAAGATTAGTAGTAAAATATCCGAGAGGTTCGGATGCATAAACAGCCATCCAGATAATTGCAACAAGCATTAAAAGGCTTCCTGCAAAAGTATAGATGAAAAATTTTATTGAAGCATAAATTCTCTGCTGCCCACCCCAGATGCCAATGATAAAATACATCGGGATAAGCATAGCTTCCCAGAAAATGTAAAAGAGGAAGAGATCGAGTGAAACAAAAACACCAAGCATACCTACTTCAAGCATCAGCATAAAAAATGTAAATTCTTTGACTCTAGTTTTTATTCCTGACCAGCTTGCTATTAAAGTAATTGGTGTTATAAAAGTTGTGAGCATTACAAGAAGTAATGAGAGACCATCTATCCCCACATAATAGAAGATGTTAAGATTTTCTATCCAGGCAAACTTATGCTGAAACTGGAAATCTGAACTATTATAATCGAAACCAAAAAATATAAAGAGAGAAAGGATAAATGTTATAAGAGAAACTCCAAACCCGAAATACCGGATAATGTTTTCTTTTGTTTTATCTATTAGAAGAAGGAGTAGACCTCCCAGAAAAGGAGCAATTAACAAATATGTTAAAAGTGTATTGTTTTCCATTTTATAAACTCAGAATTATCCAGAATAAAGCAGCGGCTATACCTGCCATCATCATTACTGCATAAAATTGTGCGACACCTGTTTGTACTTTTCTTAATTTAACAGAGAGGTTATCAATAACCGAAGCAGTTCCATTTATTAAACCATCAATAATTTTATTGTCTGTAATTTTCCACAGGAATGATTCTGATGTTTTAACAATAGGATTTACAACTGCAGCATCATAAATCTCATCTACAAAATATTTATTCCAGAGAAGTTTATATAAAGTTTTAAATTTCCTGGAAGTATTTTCTGCGATTAAAGGTTTCTTTAAGTAAACATATCTTGCAAAGAATATTGAAGCTGCGGCACCTGCGACAGATATTACCATCAATAATATTTCTTCAAAATGAGAGTGGGTTCCATAGACAATTAATTTTCTCTCAGCATCTTTAAAGATTGGTGCAAGCCATGTATGAAACAGATTTCCATGTTCTCCTGAAAAGATTTCTGGTATTCCAATAAATCCGCCAATTATAGATAATACAGCAAGTATAATTAATGGTATTACCATAACTGCAGGAGATTCATGTGGTTGATGACCAGAATCGACCTGAAATCTTTCTTTTCCTTCAAAAGTCAGAAAGTAAAGCCTGAACATGTAAAAAGCAGTAATTAATGCAGTTAATGCACCTATCAGCCAGAAGAGAAAACCACCATTTGCAAAAGAATACCAGAGAATTTCATCCTTACTGAAAAATCCTGATAAAGGAGGAATACCCGATATTGCAAGAGCAGCAATTAAAAATGTTGCTGCAGTCTTAGGCATATATTTTTTTAATCCTCCGTAATGCTGAATGTTTTGTTCTTCATGCATTGAATGAATAACAGCACCTGCCCCGAGAAAGAGAAGAGCTTTAAAGAATGCATGAGTCATTACATGAAAAATTCCTGCAGAGAAAGCACCAACACCCATAGCAAGAAACATATATCCAAGCTGGCTTACTGTTGAATATGCAAGAACTTTTTTAATATCATTTTGAACTATGCCTATAGTGGCAGCGAATAGTGCAGTTAAAATTCCTATAACAGCAATAACGGTCATTACAGCAGGTGCAGATGCAAAAATAATTGAACATCTTGCAACCATATAAACTCCCGCGGTAACCATTGTTGCAGCATGTATTAATGCCGATACCGGAGTTGGGCCAGCCATTGCATCCGGGAGCCAGACGAATAAAGGTATTTGTGCTGATTTACCTGTTGCTCCGATGAATAAAAATAAAGCTATAAATGTAAATGTTTCTTCAGGAATATTGAATACAGAAGCTTTATGAAAAACTTCGTTGAAGTTAAGACTATCGAAAGTCATATAGATAAGAAACATTCCAAGCAGAAAACCAAAATCCCCTATCCTGTTTACAACAAAAGCTTTTTTAGCTGCATCGCCTGTTGTACCTTTCTCAAACTTCCTGTCATACCAGAATCCAATTAGTAAATAAGAACATAATCCTACTCCCTCCCATCCTAAAAAGAGAAGGAGAAAATTATCACCAAGAATAAGATTCATCATTGCAAAGATGAAAAGATTCAGATAGGTAAAGAACCTCCAGAAACCTTTATCACCATGCATATAGCCGATAGAGTAAACATGAATAAGGAAACCAACACCTGTTACAATTAATGCCATAACAAGTGAGAGCTGGTCTATCTGGTAAGAAAATCCGACATTAAGTGCCGAAACATTTAACCAGGTAAACAATGTTATGATTGTTTCTCTCTGGGCGACCGGCAAGGAAAGAGTTTCGAAAAAAGCAAAAAGAGTAATGATAAAAGAAAATCCTATTACACTGCTTCCGGTTATGCCGATTATTTTTTCATTTTTAATTCTGCTTCCAAAAAGTCCAAGGAATAAAAATCCGGCAAGAGGAAGAAGTATGGTTAAGTACATAAGATTAATCATAATTTAACCATCCTCTTTCTTAAAAAATCAGAATCTTTTTTATTCATATACTTAAATTTTTTTTCTAACACTTCCCCATTCATTATTACCATTTCAAAATATTTATTTCATCAATATTAACTGTTTGTTTATTTCTGAAGAGAGCAATAATAATAGCAAGACCAACTGCAGCTTCAGCAGCTGCAACAGTCATAACAAAAAAAACAAATAACTGTCCCACCGGGTTGCCCATAAAAGATGAAAAAGTTATTAAAGAAAGGTTTGCTGAATTAAGCATAAGTTCAATTGACATAAAAACAACAATTGCATTTCTTCTTGTTAAAACGCCGGCAACACCAACAATAAACATAAAAGCACTCAAAACCAGATAATATTCCATTGGTACAGACATATTAAACTCTAATTAATTTCCTTAAATTTTTTATTGAAGATGATTTCACAGGATTACTCAATTTTTTTCTTAGCTAAAATAAGTGCACCTATTGTAGCAGCCAAAAGCAGATATCCTGCTGCCTCAAAAGGAAGGATGTAATTTGTAAATAACTCTCTGCCTATAGTTTCTACCGTTCCTGCATTAATACTTGCCTGAATATCGGTTGTAATTTCTGAAGATGGTGAAGCATAGAAAATAAGATACCCAAGCTGAACAAAAACCATAAATGCTACTACGAAAGCAAATATTTTCATTCCCGGGATGCTTGATACTGTTCTTTCATGTTCAGGTTTAAGAAGCATTAATACAAAGAGGAACAAAACCATTATTGCTCCCGCATAAACTATAACCTGTGTAACTGCAAGAAACTGTGCATTAAGTAAAAGATACAAGCCGGCAAGAGATGCAAAATTTAATACAAGGAATAAAGCAGATATAACAGCATTTGAACGTGTTATCATTAAAACCGAAGTTACTGCAGCTATTCCTGCAAAGAAAATGAATAAAATTATTTCTAAAGTCATTTTTATAAATTCAAGATTAAAAATTAAAAGCCAATAATAAACCTTTAAGCTTTTAAGGAGTATTCCTGTAAATCATTCTCGGGAATGGAATAGTTTCCCTGACATGTTCAAGCCCGCAAATCCATGCAACAGTTCTCTCCAAACCCAAACCAAAACCTGAATGAGGAACTGAACCATATCTTCTTAAATCAAGATACCATTCAAAAGCTTCCTGTGGAAGATTATGTTCTTTTATTCTTTCAATTAATTTATCAAGATCATCTTCACGCTGGCTGCCGCCGATAATTTCACCATAACCTTCGGGTGCTAACACATCAACAGCAAGAGCAAGATTTTCATTTTCAGGATCACGTTTCATATAAAAAGCTTTTACAGCAGCAGGATACCTGTGAACCATTACAGGACGATCAAACTGTTCGGATATTACAGTTTCATCTGTTCCGCCTAAATCATTTCCGTACTCAAAGTTAATTCCGTTCTTCTTTAATATTTCAACTGCTTCATCATAAGTAATTCTTGGCAAAGGTCTTTTAACATTCTGAAGTTTTGTTGTATCTCTTTCTAGTACTTTTAACTCCTGCTCCATATCTTTTAACACAGTCTGCACAATATATTCAAGAAATTCTTCCGCAAGATCCATATTATCATTCAAATCATTAAAAGCTACTTCAGGTTCAACCATCCAGAATTCAGTAAGATGTCTTCTTGTTTTTGATTTCTCTGCTCTGAATGTAGGACCAAAAGTATAAATCTTACCTAACGCCATAGCCCCGGCTTCACCATAAAGCTGTCCTGATTGAGTAAGATATGCTTTACCAAGATCAAAATATGGAGTTTCAAAAAGTGTAGAGGTTCCTTCAACTGCATTAGGAGTTAAGATTGGTGAATCCATTAAAGTAAAACCATGGCTATCAAAAAAATCTCTGATAGCTTTTACAATGCGGTGCCTTACTTTTAAAATTGCAACCTGCCTGCTGGATCTAAGCCAAAGATGACGGCGATCCATCAGGAATTCAATTCCATGTTCTTTGGGAGTTATGGGATAATCGTGAGCTTCGTGAATAACTTTCAATCCTGTTGCATCGAGTTCATAACCACCTGGTGCTCTTGGCTCGGCTTTTACTTTGCCTGTTACTTCAATTGAGGATTCCTGTCCTAACTTATCAGCAGTTTCAAAAACTTCTTCTGTTACATTCCCTTTAAAGTAAACACATTGTAAATAACCGGTACCATCTCTTAAAACTAAAAATTTAATCTTACCGCTCGATCTTTTATTATACAGCCAGCCTTTTAAAGTAATTTCCTGACCGACGTAATTACCTAAATCTTTAATTGTAATTTTCTGCATTAGATGATGAAAAATTTCAAAAAAATTATTGTCAAATATAAAGAGGGGGTATTATAATTCCAAAGAAAGGGGTTTTAATTAGATGATAATTGGAACTTAATTATCATTTAAAGTCTAAATTTGGAAGATAAGTTTTAAGAAAAATTTAATTAATAATTACTTAAAAATAAAAAAGGCTTTGGTTATCGAGAGTTTAACCAAAGCCTTAGTGTGGGGCTACTTTTACTTAAGCATTACAAATTTCCTTGTATCTGAAAAATTACCTGCTTCCAGAGTATAGAAATAAACTCCACTTGAAAGTTTACCATTGTTTTGAAATTCAATTTCATAAACTCCGGGTTGTTTAACTTCATCCACTAAAGTTAGAATTTCTTTTCCAAGGATATTATAAATTTTAAGCGAAACTTTTGACTCAACGGGAATATGATATTTTATTTTTGTAGAAGGGTTGAATGGATTAGGGTAGTTTTGCTCCAATGCAAATTTATTTGGAAGATTAACTTCCACTTCAACGATATCTGAATATTTATAAGTACCATCAAAGTCTATTTGTTTTAATCTGTAAGAATATTTACCCGCTTTCAAATTTTTATCAACAAAAGAATATAATTGATTTTGAGTTGTTGTTCCTTTTCCATTTACAAATCCTATCATCTCCCATTTTCCATCCTCCATTTTCCATTTTCCATCATTATCCCTTCTTTCTATTTCAAATCCTTTATTATTTATTTCACTTGCAGTCTGCCAAAACAAATTTACTGATGAGTTATTATAATTTGCGGTGAATGATGTGAGTTCAACAGGTATTGCTCCGAGAGGTGTATTCCATATACTAAAGTTAGCAACAGAAGCATATAGTGTATTATCTTTAATGAATAAACCATATACTACAGGCATGCTCCCGTTTATACCTGCTGGTAATCCATCATTGAAGGTAGTCCAGTTTTCACCGTTATCATATGAAACCATTACTCCATAATAACTTGCTGTTGAATAAAGTATTTCACCATTACTTACAAAAATCGGATCAGAACCTATATGATTTACAGAAAGATATTCCCAATCATTCCCGTTAATACTTCTGTATAAACCAGTGGATGAATTATCTTTAACAATAAGATAATTATTATGAACATATAAACTCTGAACCGAGGAATTAGGAGTAGAAGTATACTCTACCTGCTGCCAGGTTTCACCATTATCACCTGATTTATATAAACCTCCGAATCCGCCTATATAAATCTCTCCATTGTACGTAACTATTGAGGAAACAATAATGACTACAGGAATGTTTATCTCTTCCCAGGTTGTACCTGAATCTGTAGATCTTAAAATTAAACTTAAATATGAATTACCCCTTATTCCAAACAGAATTCCATTATTTGAAACAAAATCTGATATTGCTTTATTTAGCTGCTCCCAATTAACACCATCAGATGATCTGAATGCAAAATTAATATTGCCGGCAAAGATGTAATCATTATAAACAAACAAGCTTTGCAGCATTGTATATTGCGGAAGTTCTGCGGTAAGCTGCCAGTTTATGCCATCTGTTGAAGAATAAATTTTATTTTCAGAATAAGTATATAAAATGCCGTTTTTCTCAGCAAACTTTCCGGTAGTAACATTTGCAATTCCAGCTGATGAGAAAATCCATGTATTTCCATTATCTTCGGAACGGTTTAATTCTGTTTCACCTGCGAGAATTAATCCATCCCGGATATAAAAATCTTCAAGATATTTGTTATATACAGCAGGATTATTAAATGTAACCCAGGTTTGTCCATAATCAGTTGTATAGTGAAGTCCGTAATAATTTGATTTATAAATTTTATCGCCGCTTATTTTAAATTCATAAGAACCATCCTGGGATGTTGATATATTTACCCAGGAATTTCCAAGATTAGTTGATCTGTAAACATTATTATACGTTCCTGCAAAAAGATATCCATCTTTATAAATGATAGAATATATATAAGGATATTCCTGATTAATTCCATTGTTAACTGCTTCCCAGCTACTGCCATTATGAGATCGGTATACTCCAGCAGATGTACCGGCAAAAATATAATCTTCTAATTTAAAGAATGAGTGAACACTTATATCACTTGCAAGTCCGTTGCTGAAGTTTGTCCAGGTATCTCCATTATTTGTTGATTTAAATACACCATTTAAAGTACCTGCATAAACATCATTGCCGTCTGCAAATACTGCGTAAGCAAGATATGATGATATTCCATTTGATGCCGGTTCCCAGGTTTCACCATAATCGGATGATCTGTAAACTTTGCCACTCGTTAAGGCAGTAAAAATATAAGTGTCGTTACAGTCAAGGTCGCTTACCACATAACTAACAGGAAGGTTGTTTATCTTTAACTGCCAGGTTTTTCCGCTATCATCTGATCTGTAAATTGCCCCTGCACTCCAGTATATTCCGGTTCCTAAAAAGAGATAGCCATCCTTTTCGACAATGGCGTTTATTCCTCCTCCGATGGGACTTCCGACGGGTTTCCAATCTGCCTGGGAATAAATTGAAATGTTTAATAATAAAGTAAGGCACCAGAAGTAAATAGAATTCTTCATACCGAACTCCATTTTTTTTATGAAATAATGATAATGACGATTACTTAACAGTATTTGCAGAATGGAAAAAGGGACAGTGAATAATTTAAATATTTAAAGATTAAAATATCTAAAGATTTAAAGCTTAAATAGTTTTACTAATAATAAAAACCCGCAGAAATATTTATAAAAACCCGCAGAAATATTTATCTGCGGGCTCTAATATGTACTTAATAACAGAATTATTTCATTAACATAAATTTCTTAACGTCAGAAAAATCTCCTGCATTTATTGTATAGAAATAAATTCCGCTTGAGATTTTCCCATTATTTATGAACTCAATTTCATGAATTCCTGCTTCTTTTATTTCATTAACAAGTATCGCAACTTCCTTACCTAATATGTTATATACTTTAATTACCACTTTGCTTTCAACTGGCAAATGATAACGGATAATTGTTGAAGGATTAAAAGGGTTAGGATAATTCTGCTCAAGTGCAAATTCTTTCGGAATTCCAACCTCAACTTCAACTGATTTACTATAGTTTATTGAACCATCAAAATCAACCTGTTTTAGCCTGTAAAGATAAATCCCCGGTCTAAGGTTCTCATCTTTGAATATATATTCGGTTGGTTCTGTTGTTGTTCCCTTTCCTTCAATAAATCCTGCTTTTTCCCATTTGCCTGAAGTTTTATTCTGTCTTTCAATTTCAAATCCTTTATTATTCTTTTCTGTTGCAGTCTTCCAGGAAATTATAACATCATTATTTTTATTTTCTGCATTTAAAGATGTAAGTTCTACAGGAACATCAACAAGAGTCATTTTAACCGGAACTATTATTTCAGGATTAACAGGATCATTACTTGTTATTACCATGTCCATAGAATAGTCGCCAAGTACCAGTTCATCCGAAACAAAACTTAATACTACAGCTACAGATCCTCCTGAAAATATTGTTCCCTGGTAGTGATTTAATGTAAGCCATTCAGGTTCAGCACTGAATTTTAAAGCAAGATTGTTTTCTAAATAAGAAGCATCTCTTACAACCTGCAATCCATCTGTTCCGTCATGATTTTCAATTCCTACCGTACAGGAATTTGAAGTTCCATTTATTGATTTATAATACACCATTATCTTTCCATTTTTATACAGGACTATCTGGAAAGTAAATGGACCGGTAGAAGAAGAGTAACCAGGCCAGTTAGTGTATTGTACAATAAATTTATCTGTCTCTGATTTATAATAAACTTTACCGGTTGTACCTCCATTAAGGTCGTCCCATAAACCTGCAATAATACAGTTAGGTTCTGATGGCTCCGGAATTGCATCATTTGTATAAGAATAACCGGTGATATCATTAAAGCTTATGAATCCGTTTGTACCAAACCAGACTTTATCATATTCAATTCCATAAAATTTAAAATTAAAACCTAAATTAAACGGTCCTGCTTTACCTTCATCAGTTGCAGAATACATTCCTGTTGCTATCCAGTTTGTAACCTCAATACCAGTTTCGGAGATATCATTCCATTCAAATTCGGGTCCATCCGGTTCGTTGCTGTCAATCCATTCATAACCAAAAAGATCCGGACCTCCAGCACCTCTGAAACTTACACCAAAATCATTTTGCTGATTTTCTTTATCAGATTGGTCTGTTTCAGGAATGTTAACTTCAGTTAATCTAGCAAATACTTTCCCGGGGAAGGTATTATTCTTTAATTCAATCTGGTAATCGAGAGTAGAATTTCCGGAGGAAATATTATTGATAAATATTGAATCACTATGAGTAATATCAGCTATCAAAATACATTTTAATGAATCAGGTGTAACTGTAATTACAGGTGCACCCCATGTTGTTCCTGATACAACATTAGACATTTCCGATTTATTACCCCAAAGATCCAAGGCTTTTATTGCAAAGTAATATAGTGTGCTAAAACTAAGATTTTTTACTGTGTAAGATTTTGGTATTCCTGCTGTATCAGGATCACCGGGAACAATTATTTGATTTGCATTCTGAAAATCATTATTGGTAACAATAGGATCTGTTGAATATCTTACATCATAACTTACAACACCCAAAAATGTAGAATCGAATGGTGAAGTCCATGTAAGCAATATTGAATTGGAAGTAGACTGAGATGCTAACAGATCTGTTACCGGTTCAGGAGCAATTGTATCGGGGATAGCACCAAGAGCTAATAACATTGAGCAATCACCGAATAAATTATATTGTTCCATTAATTTTAAACCTTCACCTGAACTGCCTCCCCACAGATCCATAGCATACATCAATCCGTTAAAGCATACGCCGCCCGCAGTCTGCTTCTCTCTGCTTGTAAGCAGATCAATTGCATGATACTGCATATCGCATGGCGGAACCCAGCTTGCATTTGTAGATGAACCATATACCCCAATAGCACCTTTTGGGTTTTCCATATTTCCTGCTCTTAACCATGCTTCTTCCATACATTCACCCATTGTAAAATTACCATTAAGGCAGGCAACATCAATTATGAAAGGATTTTTATAGCCATTATTAAGATTATGTATTTGAGAAACATTAAAACCCGTAGTCGACCAGGCTGAACCTGAACCATGACCAATATAATTAATAATGCTTCTTCCATCATTAACTGATGCAGTAACCTGCGAAGCTGATGCACCCGGATCATAAATTTCATCAACCTGGGTAAAATGCATTACATTTATTAACATTGCTTTAAGAAGATTCATCCTCTGCCAGTCGGGAATCCCTGTTCCACCTGTTTCATTGCTTGCAATGCCAACACCTTTAAGATACCAATCTGCATTCGGACCTGAATCCGGATATTTTTCATACCTGATTAATTTATGAAGTATATAATCTAAGTTTGCCGCAGAGGTTGGTGAAATTCTTGAAATGAATGCATCAGGGTAAGCATCTGTTCCTGCCAATTTTACATAACAAGGATCCGAAGGTGCACCTTCATATACTCCGTTTATTGTTGGTATCTGGTTTGATTCTCCAACAAGAATTATGAAAGTTAATCCTTCCGGGGAATCATAAAGATTCTGAATATAATTTTTCAAAGCTGTCGGGCCTGTACCGGTTTGTGTTGGATATTCGGCTAAGAGTGTGGTTATTCCCTTCTCTAACTTCCAGTTATAAAAAGGAATTATGTTTGAAGCATACGATGAATGATAAACAATTAATAATCTTCCGATTTCTTCAAGAGGTATATAATCGAATTCACCATAACCATAATTTATAAAAAGAGATTTATAGATATTATGAAATTCCTGGGAAACTTTCTCAAGTGGTCTGGTTCTGTATAAAGGGTTAACAGGTTGGGCGGTAATATCATTATAAATCTCTACAATAAGTTTTCTGCATAATTTTATTTTTCCCTCAGCAGGATTATACTGCATAGGATTAAATTGAATTGTTTGCCCTCTCAAATCCCTTACAATATAAGGTTCATCTAAAATAATATTTTCTTCAGGATACCATGCATTTGATTCATAAAACTTGTCAAATACATATGGAATTTTAGCAGGGTCAATATCTCTTGTAAAATGCCCTTTTGATGGCATGACCGGAAGTGTTTCAATTAATTCATATTCGGCAGATATTATATTAAAATTTGTTGCCGCTAAGTCGGGAATAACAATGCTCTTCCTGTCAGCCGGCAATTGAGGCAATCCCTTTTCCATTAGCCAGATGCTGCCGGGGATTGAATAGAAGATATAATCCTTATCATTAATTTCGATATTTATTTCATCATAATACTCCACAATATATTCAATAGTTGTACTTACAGAATTTGAACTAAGTATATTAGTTTTTATTCCCCTGTCATCAAGGTATTGTGCGAACATTAAAACAGGAATAAAAGTCAATAAGAGTAGCTTTGTTAGGAATGTTTTTTGTAAAATAGTTTTCATATATCTCCCTGATTTTTTTGAAGTCAGGAGATTCCATTAATAAGCTGAAACCTCCTGTTTTTATTAATTTATTTTAATAATAACATTTTTTTAATTGAAGAGAATTCAGATGTTTCCATCCTGTAATAATAAATTCCCGTAGCAAGTCCTGATGCATTAAATTCAACCTCGTGGTATCCTGCTTCAAGTTTGCTGTTAAGTAATGTTGTTACGCTTTCACCTAATGAATTGTAAATTACTATTTTTACATTACTTTCAACTGGTAAAGAAAACTTTATTATTGTTGATGGATTAAAGGGATTGGGATAATTTTGTTCCAAAGAGAATTCATATGGAATATTAATATTAACTTCAGTTTCATTGCTGTATTTATATGTACCGTCAAAATCAATTTGTTTTAACCTGTAAAGATATTTACCTGTTTTTAAATCTTTGGAATCATCTTTAAACAAATAAGAATTATTAGTCGTTGTAGTTCCCTTTCCTTCAACAAATCCTATTTTCTCCCAATCTTTTTTGTTATAATTTCTTCTTTCAATTTCAAATCCGTAGTTATTAGTTTCCGATGCTGTACTCCACTTCAGTATTACGCTACCGGATATATTCTCTGCAGTAAATGAAGAAAGTTCAACAGGTATAATAGTAACAAGCATCGAAACGGGAACAACCTTGAGAGGATTTTCAGGATCGTTCGTGGTAATTTCCATATCCATCGAATAATAACCTTCCTCTAGACCATCAGTATCAATCATTAAGGATATTTCAGCACTGCTACCGCTGTGAATAGTACCTGTTAAAGGTTCAACTGCAAGCCAATCAGGTTCTGCAGAAAATTGTAATGCCATTTCATTATGTATGTAAGATGAATTATAAGCTGTCTGTAGTCCTATACTACCATCACCATTCTCAATACCAATAGTTGAGCTTGAAAGATCTCCGGCCATATTATTGTAATAGATTAATATTTTACCGGAAGAATGAAGCACAACCTGAAATGTTAAGGAGCTTGAAGTTGAATAATATTTTCTCCAGTTGTTAAATTGAATTATAAACCTGTTACCATCTTGTTTATAATACACTTTACCAGTAGTACTTCCTTCAAGATCATCCCAAAAAGGTGCAATAAAATCATTTGGTGTACCTGATGAAGGTATGGAAGTATTTGAGTAAATATTTGAATTAATTTGACTAAAAGTTATAACACCATTTGAACTTACAAATAACTCATTCTTAATATTTCCATAAAATTTAAAATCAAATCCTATCGGTAACGGACCTGCATAACCTTCATCTCTCGGATCGTAAGTACCAGTAGGCAGCCAGTTTGTAATTTCTGCACCAGTAGTTGAAATGTCCTGCCAAATATATTCAGGTCCTCCCGGCTCATCACTGTCTATCCATTCATAACCAAATTCATCTGGACCACCGCTTCCTTTTATCGCGCTTCCCTTAAAAACTGGCTCTTTATTCTTATTGATATATGTACTAATATTCTCATCAGCAGCAGGTTTAATTACTAATCTTACATTGTCCGGAAAAGTATTATTGGTTAATTCAATAGAATAATCCAATGTTGAACTTTGTTGTGAAATATTTGATAAAGTTATAACTCTGTTTTCTAATGTATCGGGCTTAATAATGCAATGTAATGAGTCAGGAGTAACAAGAACTGATGGTGGTGCGAGTGTTAAACCCTGAGCTACATTGGATATGGGTGATTTGTTATTCCACATATCGAGTGCTTTTATTGCAAGATAATATGTTGTATTAAATTCCAACCCGGTGAGAGTAAAAGATTTTGGTGTACCTGCAGTATCCGATTGTCCGCCAAACATTACCTGGGGTGCATTATTAAAATCATAATCATTATTAATCATTGTAGTAGAATAACGAATATCATAAGATATAACTCCGCCAAAAGTTGAATCATACGGCGCTGTCCAGTTAAGTGTTAACCTGTTTGATTCGGGGTTTACAATTGTAAGATCTGTAACCGGGTCTGGTGGAGTTGTATCAGGCGGGATTTGCCTTACAGTAGGCATTGAAGGATCACCCATTAAATTATACATTTCAAAATAGCGGAGGATTGTCGACGTTATACTGCCATAATGATTTGCAAGATATATTTTTGCCATATCAAACATTGGGGTTACCCGGGTTATTTCATCATCAAACATAGCTTTAAATAATCTTCTCTCAAGTATATCATCTTCATCCCAGTAAGAATTAACAGATGAGCCGTAAAAAGTTGAGCCTCCGTTAGAGGTTCTTAACCAAGTTTCTCCAAAACATTCTGCTATATGATATGAACCAGTTACACATGCAAATGAATAAACAAAAGGATAAACACTGTTTGTTAAGCTTTGTACCTGCGACTGACTTAATGGTGGACCATCTGCCCATGAAGTTTCGCCACCATGACCTGAATAAATTGCAAACAACTGGTTATCATTTAAAGCATTAATTAATTGAGTTGTAGTTGCATTATATGTATAGGTGTATAATTTCAGATTAGTATAACCTTCCGGTTCAAACCAGGTATTAATAACATAGTTATGAGTTCCTTCGGTTATACTGTAATTATCTGTTGATGACATAAATACATTTTTCTTATTAAGAGTTGCAATATTGCTTTCCATAAAAATGGATTTATTTATTGCATTTGCTAACTGCTGTGCATTAGTAACAGAAAATCTTCCTATAAAAGCATCAGCATAGTAATCACTGCCTTCAAGCAGAACATAATTCATATCTGTATATGGTGAACCTGCACCTGACCCAACCCATGCCGGAATATGCTGAACATCTCCTACAAGAAGAACATACTCAGGTTTTGTTTGTGGATCATTATATCTTCCCTGGATAAAATTCTTTATTGCAGTATTTGATGTACCTGTAGTTGCAGTTGTAAAAAGATCAACATCAAAACCAAAATTTTCTTTGTGATTAATAAAACTTGTAAGTCCTGCTTCAAACTGAGGATCGGTTATAATCAAATATTTGGATAGTTTTTTCTCAACGGAGGCATCATAATTAATAAATATTTTTTTGAGAAATGAATTGTAATCTTTTGATTTTACAGTTGATGTATAAGGGACATCATTAAGGGTTATATCAATTACAGCATTTGTAGTTACGGTTAATTTATCCTCTGCAGGATTATAATTGAAAGGATAAATTGTTACCATAACTCCTTTAACACCACCGGTTATAAAAGGATCTGAAATTTTAATTAATGGATATTCTTTTCCAGCAGAGTTATAATAATTTCTGTTTATAGTGAAGGGACGATCATCCCTATGATAAATTTTTTCCCAGGGTGCCTGTGCAGGGAATAATTTATGAGTTAGTTTTTCTTCGGAATTTGATTGATTAACAATTTCAAACCGGGGATTTGTTTCTTTATCATTTACAAAAATATTAAATGATAAAAGAGGCAGTGCAGGTAAACCTACTTCAGGCGTAACTCCATAACCTTTTACAAAGAGCTTAAGATATTCTTCACTATTAACAACTGTGGGTTCAAATCCATAATCTTGCAAAGTAAATTCAATTCTTAAATTTTTCCCCGATTGATAAATACTAATTCCTTCCGGCAGGTCGGCAGCAAATAATGAATTAAGTGTAAATACTAAAAGAAAGAAAATTGAAGAGTAAAAGTTTTTCATATTATTCCCCTTCTCTCTGGAAATGGTTAAAGATTAATATCATATCTGAAGCATATAGGAGGACAGAATATGAAATGGATATAATTCCGGCGGGTTTAATTATAGTCCTTATGTTTCATTTCTCCCCTCACTATTAAAGAATAATTTCTCTTTCAGAATCTGATAATTCTATTTGACTAATCTGTATCAATCATCAATAAATTGCAAGTTTGGTTAATATTCATCATTTATTGCGTTCGGTTAAATATCGGAAGAGTTTTTTGGGTCGTATAAATACGACAAAGTTTTCCTTTTCTTAACTATAAATAAAATTAAAAGATTTACCAATTTTAATTAAATGGAATTGAAATGGATATGTCGGAGGTTAAATTAATATTCAGGAAGAAGGATGTTCGAAAATATTTTCGATGAATATTGCTTTTTGCTTATCAATCTTTATGAGAAGAATTTATCAATAAATAAAAAAACAAAAGATGAAAGGCTTTACAATTTGTTTGGTTATCTTATAAATAATGGTTATAAGGATGCAGCCGAAGACTTGTGGAAAAATGTGATCAGAAATCAGTTTATTGTAAAGCCCTTGTGAATTCTGATTTCAGTTAATGCCTACAGCATTATTGTTAACATTCTTTTTTGCTTTAAAGTATTTAGTTTTATTTGCTCCTTTAATGATCTGTAAGCTTCCCTGTATATTTCTTAAAACTATATAAACAGGATTATATGCAGGATTATTTTTAAAAGGCTGTTTCTGATATGTATCTTCAACTATGTATGTTTCACCTTTTATAAAATTTACCTGCCCGTCATCTTTTCTTTTTAAAGTTTTAATACAGATTAATTCCATTCCCTTATAATACTTCATACTTAATACCTCTATTTGATACTTTATAAAATTATTAAATAAGGAAAGAAAAAACAATTCACTCCATCTGAGTGTAAATTAGAAATTCTAAACCAGAAACTAAAAATTAGTTTATGAAAGTTAAAATAAAAATGCAGGATCATTTTGAGTCATCAGATCCTGCAAGTATATAGTAAATAGTTATTAAAGCTTCCTAATAATATAGTATTCGTTCTGAAAATCATGCTCAAAGGTTTTTATCTCTATATATTTAAATCCTGCTTCATTAAGCATCTCTATAGCTTTTTCCCTGCCCCACATTGTTCCTAGTCCTAATCCACCCTGGGCAAGTGAAACTGTCATACAATGCATTGTAGAAACTGTGTATAATAATGGTCCAATCGGATGATCCATATTATTCTGCAGTTCCTGTGATGCTGCTATATCCTGCATCAGGTAAATACCATCATCTTTCAAAGATTTGAAAATACCTTTGAGAAGATTATCCGGTCTTGCCTGATCGTGAACAGCATCAAAAGTTGTAATAAAATCATAAACCATTTCAGGTGCTGTTTCGTTGTAATAGGTTAGGTCCATTACATCAAATTTTATATTATTAAGATTTTTACTCCTTGCTTCATTTCTTGCATACTCAATTGCTTCTTTACTTAAATCAAGACCAGTAAAAGTACTGTTGGGAAATGTTTCAGCCATAAGTACTAAGGCTTTACCGCGTCCGCAGCCAAGATCCGCTACATTAATTCCTTTCTCGAGTTTTTCAACTATTCCCGGAACTGCCGGAAGTATAACATCAAGCAAAGCAGATACAACTGACTGACCGCTGTCTTCAGCCATCACTTCATGAAATCTCGGAAATTCAGAATAAGGTACACCACCTCCGTTTTTAAAACATTCAATAATTTTATCTTCAACAGTTCCAAACAGAGGAATATACTGAGCAAAAAATCCTATATTATCAGCACCTGCTTCTCTTGTAAGAAATGCAGAATATTCCGCAGGCATACTATAGGTTTTTGTAACAGGATCATATTCAAGAATTTTTCCTGTTGTTAAAGCCCCAAGCCATTCTCTAACATATCTTTCATTTAAGTTAGCTGCACTTGCAATTTGTTCGGAAGTTGAAGGCGGCAGTTTAGCTATAGTGTCAAGAAGACCGGTTCTGTATCCGATTGATAACATAACAGCTAATGCCCCTTCATTTAAAAGCCCCATTAGCCTTGCACCAAAAGCTTCAGATCTTTTTTGATCGACCTGATGAACAACACACATATATCCTCCTTTTTTTTTATAAAAAAAATTAATTGACAAATAATCTTAATTGAGGTGTGCAAATATTTTAATACTGAATACTATTTGCATTCAGATATTGATTAATGTGAAGATAATTTTATGAATGGAAAATTGTTTGGATAAATTATAAATGAAGATTAAAAATATAATTTGTAAGTAATTCTGAAATTCCTTCCTGCTTCAGGAAGAACAGATTTAATTCTGGATAGATGATTCCTGTATTCTGTATTAAAAATATTATCAACAGACAAAGAAAGATTATGTATTATGTCACCTGTAACAATTGAATATTGAATAAACATATTTAATAGAGTATAACCTGCAGTTGGTTCTTCAAATTCATCTGTCTCTTTCTGACTTGCAGTTATTTCACTATTTACACCAATCAATAATTTTTCAAAACTATACTTTATTCCGATTATACTTTTCAGCGGAGGTATTTGAGGAAGATTATCATTGGTTTCAATAATTTCCCCTTTAGTATAACTCACATTTCCATTAAGTGATATGTTATTATTTATTTTGAAGTCAAATTGGGATTCGATTCCATACAATAAAGCATTTACTCCTGTTGTAGCATAAACAGGCAGAAATGTAGCATAGTTTATTCTTCCTGTATTCCTTGGAATGATATAATAATTAATATGATTTCTGAAAAGAGTAATGTTAAAATACAGGTTATCAAATTTATGATATAAAAATATTTCTGTACCGATACCAGTTTCTGATTTAAGATCAGGATTACCTGTCTCATAAGAATAAGCTGCAAGATGAGGTCCTTCAGAAAAGAGTTCCTCGATGGTAGGCACACGTGATGATTTACTTATAACCCCACCAATATAAACTGCATCGGTTAAACTATATAATGCTGAAAAAGCTAATGAATATGTATAGAATATTCTATCTCTTATGTAACCAATATTTGATTTCTTTTCTCTTGCAGGATTAATAAAATCATCGTTATACCTCGCACTAAATTCAAAATTGAAGTCCTTATAATTAACATTCTCTAAAAAGAATGCAGATATATTTAATGATTTTGATGGTGGAGTAAAAACAAATCCTCCTGCAGTAAAATCTCTGTATTCAAATGATGCACCGAAGGTTCCGTGATTAAAAATAAATAATTTTGAATGATTGAAATTTATTCTTCCAAGATGATTTATAATTCTGAATTCGCTTCCGATTCTTCCGCCGTGTTCAAATTCTTTATGCCTGTATAACACCCTGCTGTAATTTATTTCCATATCCTCCAATATTTCATTATTAAATTTAACTACAGATTTAACATTATATTGATCGCGGAACATTTCTATTCTTACACCATTTGGATGTGCACCAACAAACCCTCCCGGTACACCATACTTTAGTTCATATCTTCTCCAGGAAGCACCAGCAAATCCATAATCTGTAAAGAAAGAAGCACCTATACTTCCATTAATATTTTCTGCATCAGAATTTTTCAGAACTTCTTTAGAAGTTTTAAGATCATCAGATTTCCTGCTGCTTATTTCAATTCTTGTTGAGAAAGGAGCAATGGGAATTTCAGCAGTAAGTGATCCTAAATATCCTTTATTAGCTGATTCACCAAATATTCCTGCTGTACCATGAATTTTATGCTGCAATTGTACCGGTATCTCCTCTTTCACTGCATTTACAATTCCACCTGTCGTAGTAGGAGCATATAATAAAACTTTTGGTCCGCGTATAACTTCAACCTGGTTAACATTAAATGGCTCAACAGTAACAGCATGATCGGGAGAAGTTGAAGAAAGATCGGTTGTTGGATTCCCGTCTTCACTTATTAGAACTCTGTTTCCTCCCAAACCCCGGATAATTGGTCTTGCAGGCGCAGGACCCATTGATCTTATTGCTAATCCTGTTTCATTTTTTAAAGTGGCAGCTAAATTAAATCCTAATTCTCTTTCAAGCTCCTTTCCTTTTAGAGTTGATGATTCATTACTTATCTCTTCAAATTTTGAATGATGAAGTTTATCAGTTACAACAACAGGATTTATTTCAATTGACTTTGGGACAAGAAAAATTCTTAAAGCTTTTTCTGAATTCTCAGATATTTCAAGTTCAATAACATTTTCATTGTAAGCAATATGAGTAATTTTAAGTTTGTAAAAACCCTGTCTAAGGTTTTCAATTCTAAATTTTCCGTTTTTATCAGTTGTATAAAATAAATTATGATTTAATACTTCGATTACTGCACCGGGAACAGGTAATGAAGTTTCCCTGTCAAGCACAATTCCCGAAATATTACTTTTGTAAGCGGAATAGGTTATGGTATTGAAGGATATAAAAATGAAAATAATATTCTTAAATATTCTCATTGATTTTAAAATTCTTTTCATTGTTATTCAACTCTTACAGGAATTTTTCCTGAACGGAAATCAGCATGACCTTCATGCAGCAGGAATAATTCAAGATGAGTATTACCTTTTTGTTTCCCTGAAATTCTGAATTCAAAACTTCCCGCAGTTTCCTGATTTATTTCCGCAATAGTTGTGTTATCAATTTCAAAACCAAGAGCTTGTCCTGATGATGGAGGGTTGATTATCTCTTCATTGTCATTATAGAATAGAACCGAAAGCAAGTCGCTTTGATTGTTTACCTGAACAATAAGAGTATCATCAGTTTCCCCTCTTAATATTGAAACAACTTCAACACCGGCATTATGTATAAATACTCCTATTGCCTCAAAGTGTTCTTCCTGAGGTTGTAATGGTTCATCCTCATTACATCCTGTGAGAATACTAATTGAGAAAAGAAATAATATTACAAGATGATAAAAAATTCTTCCAAACATGGTACACCTCTTTTTGGATTTCCCAAACAGATAAAAATTTTTTTAATAAAGAACCGGAATGGAGTTATGACAAAGGAGGTCCGCGGTGTAAAAGAAATGATGTTTTACTTATGTTTTGTAGGTTAACATTTGATGGAGAAAGATGGTTTATTTCCGGAAGTATCAGCTTATAATCAGAATCGGTTGAACTAAAATTCTGATTTGATGCAAAATGAAATATAAGACAAAAGGTGCCTGAATGATTATTCTGAATTCCGGTTAATTGATTTTCAACGGCAATCTTTACTTCTTCAGAATATTTTATAGTATGATAATGAAACGAACCGTAGAATAATATTCCTGAATAGAATAAAAGATTTAATAAGGAAAATATTTTTTGATATTTGTATCTGAAATTCATTGAGGACAATCTTAATTAAGTTTGAATTATTTAGCAAGTCAATATAAAAAGCTTAGTTTAGCTTCAGGATTTCACATAAATAAAAAAACCCGGCCAGGAATGACCGGGTTTTAAATAATTTCTTATCTTAAAAGAATTATTTAGCTAACATCATTTTCTTTACTTCTTTAAATGATGTTCCGTCTACTCCAAGAGCTTCTAAAGAGTAGAAGTAAACACCACTGTTTAATCCCTGAGCATTAAAATCCAGGTTGTGTGTTCCTGCACTTAAAATACCTTTAGATATTGATTGAATTTCTTCACCAATAACATTGAATACTTTAAGAGTAACATCAGCATCAACAGGTAATGCAAAAGTGATTGTTGTGCTTGGGTTGAATGGGTTTGGATAGTTCTGGCTTAAAGAGAAGCTTGTTACAACATCATAATTAACTTCAATTTCATTTGAATATTCATATGCACCATTGAAGTCAACTTGTTTTAAACGATATGTATAAACACCTTTTGCAAGGTTTTTATCTGTATAAGAATATTGTTTTGCTTCAGTTGTAGTACCATGACCATTAACAAAACCAACAGTAACAAAAGTTTGTCCATCATTAGCTCTCTGAATTTCAAAACCATAATTATTGGTTTCAGAAGCTGTCTGCCAGTTTAATGTAACCTGTCCATTACCAACTGCAGCGGTGAAAGAAGTTAATTCAACAGGAACTACTTCTGATCCGTGAATGAGGAAGTTACATGATGGTTCCGTTAAACCAAGGCCTGTTAGGGGAGTCCAAACCAGACCACCAAACAAACCGCTAAGATCCTGTATGTGAGCAGTTAAACCAACATTTATAGTACCGGTATACCAGTTCCATCTGCCCTGTGCAACTGCTGTAGCAGTAGGATAAAAACCAAAAACGGATAACCAATATGTTCCTTCACCAAGAACCCAGGGTGTGTCAAAATAAAAGTTGATATATGAAGCGTTTACACCGGCAGCAGGAACTAAAGTATCACCCATAACTAAACTTCCTGGTTTTCCATTATCGTTACTGTAAATATACACACCGTATTGAGGTGCAATTGGTGTAGGTGAATTTGTAAAACCAAAAGCAACGATACTATCAATGTGCCAGAATTTACCAGATGGAACAACAAAATCATCTGCAGTATTAACAATCTGCTGTCCAACCGGAAGCCCGCCATAAAGTGTCGAAACTATACCATTATTAGTAGTTCCAATAATAGTATTATCCCAAAGGATAGCTCTGTTATCAGTGTTGTAGCTGAAATTAGTTTGGCTTCTTTCATCAAGTGTTTGTGCATTTAAGAATGAAGCGAAAAGAAAAAGAACGAAAAGAGACAGAGTAAATTTTTTCATATCAGTCCTTTATTTATTAAAGATATTAATTTAGCAGTTAGCTTTTGCAAGGTTAAAAAAAATTAATATTTAAAACAAGATTTACAATAAATATATCTTTTGCCCCTCTACTATAATTTTCTTTGAGAAAATTGTTGATAAGGGGAAATCTATACTGAAATGAAATTTAAAATGAAGAGGCTGTTTCCCCATTCCAATTTTTCTGAAGTTGCTGAAACGAATTCAGCATAAATAATTTCTGATTTTTAACAGCCTCTTTTAATAAAGAATTATTGTACTATTACTTGGTTAGTATCATCTTTTTAACTTCTGAAAATACTGAACCATCAATTCCAAGAGCTTCAATCTGGTAGAAGTATATTCCACTGTTCAATGTGGAAGCATCAAAATCTATATTATGATATCCTTCATTTATCATATCATCGATAAGTGTTCTGACTTCTTCACCGAGCAGGTTATATACCTTCAGAATTAAACGAGACTCAACGGGCAAAGTAAATGATATTCTTGTTACGGGGTTAAACGGGTTGGGATAATTTTGCATTAAAGAAAATTCAGATGGAACTGCAAAATCAACTTCAACTTCATTTGAATATTCAAATGTTCCGTCCAAATCAATTTGCTTTAATTTGTATGTATATGAGCCCGGCTGAAGATTTTTATCTGTGTATGAATAGCTTTGTGAATTTGTTGTAGTACCAAAACCTTCAACAAATGAAATGGTTTGGTATTCACCATCAGATTTTCTCTGAACTTCAAATCCCCTA
>Ga0207873_1000482_pt1 | contig 43628 bp, 33 predicted proteins | sample BGWIniCompost_FD_187373 | JGI IMG/M metagenome (GOLD analysis project Ga0207873, IMG submission 187373) | Cellulose adapted compost microbial communities from Newby Island Compost Facility, Milpitas, CA, USA - BGW Initial Compost (SPAdes)... ... | reverse complement strand
CACCGCCTCGGCGACCATGGCGACGATGTCGTCCCAGCTCCGGGCCGTGGTGAGGTCGAGGATCATGCGCGCCCGGCCGAGGCTCATGAAGTGGCCGTGACCCTCGATGAAGCCCGGGACCGCGAGCCGCCCCCCGAGGTCGATCACCTCGGTGTTGGGGCCGACGTAGCGGCGGATCTCGCGCGCGCTCCCGACGGCGACGATGCGGTCGCCCGAGATGGCGACGGCTTCCGCCCGCGGCCGCGCGTCGTCGACCGTGACGATCTTGCCGTTCGTCAGGACCAGGTCGGCCGGCGGGACGGGCTCGCCGGCGCCGCACCCGGCCGCGAGGCCCGCGGTCAGCATGACGGCCAGAAAGGTGACGGTCTCGGCCGCCGCGCGTGCGGGCCGGGTGCGCCGGGCGCCCGAGGCGTCGTACGAGTGCATGCTCACGGTCTCTCCTCCGTGTGCGGGTCGATGGTTCGGGTCGGTAGGGGAGTCGGTACGGAGGAGAAGATAAAACGAGCGGGCCCTCGATACCAATCCTCGGCGCGGCGGGATCAGCGCGAGGGCGCGGGCGGGAGGTCGACCCACGCGACGGAGATCGCTCCGAAGACGCCGTACCCCGCGTCGATCCCCGACCGTCCCAGATTTTCGTCGGTCAGGTACCGATACAGGTTCGGATCGACGGCGGTGATGGTCATGGGGCCGGGCGGCGAGTCCGGCGGCACCACGTAGAAAGTGTCGGGCTGCGGTTCGCGACTGTAAGGATGGGCGCCGACCACGTAGCCGCCGGCACCCGGGACGCTGGGCCAGGTGACGATCCGCCGGCCGTCGCGCACCTCGACTCTTGCGGTGAACGCGGCCGGGATCGTGACCTTCCCGCGGATGATGACGCCCTCGGTCTCGATCTCCAGCTCGTAGCTCTCGCCCGGGCGGAGGTCGGCTGCCCCGAGCCCGGCGGTCGTGGCGGAGTCGGGCAGGTGGTAGTTGCCCATGTGCAGCCCTACCGATTCCGCCGTACCGGGATCGATCGAGCCGACCGGCAGGGCTTGCCAGCCGAACCGCCGGCCGTCGGACGCTCGCCGCATCTCGAACCGCTCGGCCGATCGGTACGGCATCGGCTCCAGCGGCGAGGCGACGGTGAGCAGCAGCGCGAGCTGCTGGGGCTCCACGGATCCGTAATAGGAACTCGACCGCTGGTTGAGCACCAGGTACAGGAAAGGCGCGTCGCTCGTGGGGACGAGCGGTTCGTCCCACGAGCAGGCGCCGGAGACCGCCGCGGACGCGAGCGCGAGCCCGAGCCGGGCGAGAGACCTGATAGTGATCACCATCGCAGCTCCAGTCCGATCGTGGGCACGATGGGCAGCCCGTTCCTGCCGGGGCGGTGAAGCCCTGTTCCCTCCAGCCAGCCGTAGTATTGCTGCCAGTCGTAGTCGATCGCGTTGTCCCGGGCGAGCACGTTCAGCACCTGGATCGCCAGCGTGGCCTCGGCGCCCCAGAGCGTGCCGGTGCGCCTGAGCCCGAGATCCAGCCGGTGGTATGGCGGGACTCGGATGCTGTTGCGTTCGCCGCGGAGGTAGCGAGGGCCGAGCTGCGATCCGATGGCGTCCGGCGGCGGCGCGTAGAGTCGCGCGAGGACCGGCGTGGTTGCTCTGCCGCTGTGCCCCTGATAGGCGACGTTGAGCGTCCACCCCTTGCGGATCGGGACGCTGCCGAAGAGGGCGAGGGTGTGCGGGGCGTCCCACGACGTGGGGTAGGCGCGGCCGTCGAGCCACTCCCGCACGCGCTGGTACGTATAGCTCGCCTGCACCACCGCCTCGCCGGCCACCCCGATCTTTCCCCCGACCGCCACGCCGACGCTGCGCCCCCGGATCCTGTCGAACCCGGGGAAGCCGGGCCACGCCGTGTCGCGGGCCACGCCCAGCGGGCGGGTCGGCAGGAACGTGCGGTCGCGGTACTCCTTCCAGAAGGGCTGCACCTCGAGGTCTGCCCTGACTGCCCCCGGGAGGTCGATCCCTTCGACCTCGACGGATGCGGCCAGGACGTCGGCCGTGCGGGGCTCATCCAGCAGGAACAGCGGCGGCGAGATGCTCCCCTCGACGGGCTCCTCGAGCTGAGCGTCCCACTGATGACGACGGTCGTAAGACGCCTCGAGGGACCATCCTTCGCCGGGGCGGAAGCCGACCACGACGCGCGGCGCCACGTACACGTCGTCGGCGCGCCAGAGCCTCGCGCCGACGGTCGCGCTCCACCCGTCGAACGGCTGCAGCGACGCGGCGCCGAACACCGAAAGCGCGCTCCACTCCTCGTCACCGTCGTACGTTCCCGGCATGTTGGGTGAGAAGATCTCGTCGACGAGGCTCCTGGCCACCCACCACTGGCGATTGCGCCGACGATCCGCGCCGATTCCGCCTTCGAGGCGCCAGCGGGGGGCCGCATAGGCGAGGGTGACGGCGGCCGAGGCCCAGTCCCGCCGGCTGTCCACGACGTTGCCTGCGTATATCAGCGATTCGCCCGATTCTCCGTCGCCACCGCCCGGAACCTCGACCGCCCGCTCGTCCAGGTGGGCGAAGGCACGGTTGAACGAGCCCCGCGCCGCAAGCGACCAAGCGCCGGCTCGCCAGTCCACCCGCAGCCCGGCGAGCGATTCGCCCCACCGCAACGGCTCGTAGCCCGAGAGCGAGTCCAGCTCCGCGTCGACGAACCGGTCGGCGGTCCGGAAGACGATGGCCTCGACCCGCGCGTCGCCCCACGACCGGCCCAGGCGGAGCAGCGCCTCGTAGAAGCCGAGCCGCGGCACGTCCGGCGCCACGAGCGGCGCGACGCGGTCCAGGTACGTGATCCGTCCGCTCGCCAGCACGTCGATTCCGAGGGGGCCGGCCGGCTCGTTCACCGTCGCGCCCGACGTGAGCACGCTCACCACGCCCTCGACCTCGCGCTCCGACGCCGGGCGCCGGCTCGTGAGGTCGATGACGCCGCTGAGACGGCCGTCGAGGGACGACGGAAGGTGGTGGATCCGCACGTCCGCCCGCTCCAGCGCCGCCACGTTGAAGGCGCCGACGAGGCCGAGGAGGTGGAAGGGGTCCTGGAGGGGGTGGCCGTCGAGCTGCACCCCCGTCTCGTCGCTCGCGCCGCCCGCGAGGTGGATCCGGCCCTTCAGATCGTTCGGCTGGGTGATCGCGGGGAGCAGGACGACGGCGCGGAACACGTCCGGCTCGGCCAGGGGCGGCACCTGCCGCACCGTGGTCGTCGTGACGGTCCGGCCGAGGGGCGGCATCCGCGGCGCGTCGACCGAGATGCCGCGCAGGGCGATGGGGTCCGCCCGCATCCGGATCGTCACCGGCGCCATCCCGCCCGCTTCGACCAGGATGTCCGCGTGAGTCGTGGCGTACCCGATCCGCCGCACCACCAGCCGGGTCGGCCCGGGCGGCAGACGGAGGACGAAGCGCCCGTCGGCGTCCGTCTCGGCGGTCAGGAAGCCGGAAGGGACCTCGACCGTGGCGCCGGCGATGGGACGTCCGTCCTCGTCCACCACCCGGCCGGCGACGGGCACGCCCGGCGTCTGGCCGAGGAGGGCGGCGGCGAAGAGCAGCGCCACAGGGTAGATGAAGAGCGCGCACAGCGCGCCCGTGCAACGCGCGAGCATCGGAGTCGCTGATCCCGTCGCCGTTTCGGTCGTGGAGACCAGGATACCGCCGCGCGCGGCGCCTCAGGACGTGGGCGGACGGCTGCCGGTCACGCGCTTCACCAGCCGCCCGGCCTCGAGGCGCGTGCCGGGCTCGACGCCGTTGATCAGCGCCAGGCGCTCGGCGTCCACGGGACCCGGGTAGGCCCGGGCGAACTCCTCGATCGTCATGGCGCGGTCCAGCCGGACGATCTCGATGCGCATCGGCTGGACGTTGAGGATCGCCGGGTCGGTGAGCGGGGCGAAGCTCTCGGCCACCCGCGAGACGGTCGCGCTGTACGCGCTCCAGCGCCCCGCGGCTGCGTAGCCGAGGAGCTGGTAGACCCGGCCGTCGTACTCGATGAAGGCCGCCCCGCCCTCGACCGTCGCGCCGTTCTGCGTCGCCGCGGAGAACGCAACGGTGGCGGCCCGCAGGCCGTTGATCCGGGTGGGCGACGGCGCCGTCGCCCGAATCCCGTCCTGCGAGGCGAACGCGCGCGCCGCGGCGTCGGCGCTCTCGGCGTCGCTCAGCGTGAGCTGGATGACCGCGTCCTCCGACGGGCTCCCGGCGAGGACCGCCTGCCGCTGGTTCGCCGTCTTCCAGCCGTCGGGGAAGCGCAGACGGAAGCGGAGCTCGGGGTGCAGGAACTCGCTCCCGCGGAAGAAACCCTGGCGCGGATCGTCGCCGTAGACCAGCCCGTTCAGCCGGTGGAGGTACTCGTCCCGGCCGACCACGGCGTTCCCGAAGTCCTGCGGCAGCGCCTGGACCTGCGCCGTGATGCGCTCGTAGCGGTTCTCCGGGTTCGGGTGCGTCGAGAGCCACTCCGGCGTCCGGCCGCCACCGCTCGCCGCGCTCACCCGGGCGAGCATCTCGAAGACGTCGGCCATCTCGCGCGGATCGTACCCTGCCGCGCGCATGTACCGGAGTCCCAGGTCGTCGGACTGGCGCTCGTCGTCGCGGCCGTACTTCAGGAAGAGCAACCCCATGGCCGCGTTCGCCACGTCGGAGTACCGCGCGACCGTCTCCGAGAAGATCGAAGCGGCGCCGAGCCCCAACTGGGCGAGCATCGCGCGGCTCATCTGGTTGACCCCATGCTGCGCCGTGACGTGCCCGATCTCGTGCCCCATCACCGCCGCGAGTTCGGCTTCGGAGTTCAGGTGCGCCAGGATCCCACGGGTGATGTAGATGAAGCCGCCGGGCAGAGCGAAGGCGTTCACCACCGGGTCGTCCACGACGCGGAACGTCCAGGGGAGGTGGGGCCGCTCGGAGTTCCGGGCGAGGCGCATCCCGAGCTCCTGCACGTAAGCCTGGAGCGCCGTGTCGGGGTGCAGCCCCATCTCGGCGACGATCTGCCGGTCGTACTCGCGGCCGAGCTCGATCTCCTGCGCTTCGCTCACCAGCGTGAATTGCCGCTTCCCCGTCACCGGGTTGACGGCGCATGCAGCCACGCCCGCCGCGAGGACGAGCGCCGGAACTGCACGGTCGAACCAACCTCCCTTCTTCATCGCTCCGACCTCCTACCTGCGATGTGTCCGATCAGAGCACGATCACCCGCGCCAGCGTGTACAGCAGCGCCGCCACGCCCGCGGACACGGGCACCGTCGCCAGCCACGAGTTCACGATGTTGCGAATCATCGCCAGGTTCAGCGCGGCGAGCCCCTGGGCGAAGCCCACGCCGATCACCCCGCCGACCAGGGTGTGCGTCGTCGAGATCGGCAGACCGAGGCTGGAGGCGAGCAGCACCGTCGTGGCGGCGCCGAACTCCGCCGCGAAGCCCCGGGTTGGCGTGATCTCGGTGATCTCGTTCCCGATCGTGGCGATCACCTTGTACCCCAGCGTCGCCAGACCGATTACGATCCCGCCGCCCCCCAGGACGAGCACCCAGAACGGCACGGTCACTTCTGACGATACAACGTCGAACCCCGCCCGGTACAGATCGACGACGGCCGCCACCGGCCCGACGGCGTTCGCCACGTCGTTCGCTCCGTGCGCGAACGCTACATAGCACGCCGTCGCGATCTGCAGGAGCGCGAAGATCCGCTCCACATACTGGTACGGATCCCTCGAGCCGGGACGCGTGGCGCGCAGCAGCGCGCCCGCGATGACGCCAGCCGCCACGCCGGCGGTCAGCGCCGCGAAGATCGACATCACCACCGGCGGCGCCTCGAACCGGTTCTGCAGCACCTTGTATATGAACGACAGTGTCATGATCGACACCGTCGTACCCACGATGTATGGGCTGTAACGCCGCGTCGCCTCCACGGGGTCAGGGTTCCGCAGGATCAGGCGACGGATCGCGCCGAACGTCAGGAACGCAAGCACCCCGCCCAGGAAAGGGGAGACGAACCAGCTCGCCACGATCTGCACCATCCCGCCCCACTGCACCCCGTCCAGCCCGAAGCTGACCAGCCCGACGCCCAGGACTGCACCCACGATCGAATGTGTGGTCGACACCGGGAGCCCAAGGTAGGTCGCCAGATGCAGCCAGAGCGCCGATCCGAGGAGCGCCGACAGCATCCCCAGCGCCAGGAGCGTCGGCCCATCCGCGCCCAGGGGGCCCGACGGATCGAACAGCTCCGTCTCTACGATCCCCTTGCTGATCGTGCTGGTCACCTCCGCACCCACCAGCACCGCACCACTGAACTCGAAGACTCCGGCGAGGACGATCGCCATCACCAGCGTGAGCGCCCCGGAGCCGACCGAGGTCCCCATCGCGTTCGCGACGTCGTTCGCCCCGATCGTCCACGCCATGTACAACCCGGCGACCAACGCGATCGCCAGGATCATCAACTCAACCGTCATCTCTTCGCCAACATCAGGCGGAGCAGGTCCGCGGTGTTCTCCGCGGCGTTCGCCATCGAGCCCAGAACGCGCACGATGTTGAACCACATCATCACCGAGACCGCTCCGATCTCTTCCTCGTGCTCGAAAAGTCTCTTGGTCACCAGCGCTTGACGGTCGTCCGTCTCGCGCTCCGCGAGCGCAACCTCGTTGACCAGACCCAGGATCCGGTCGACCTCCGGCCCGGTGAACGACGCCTCCAGCAACGTGGGTAGCTCGCGCGCGACCTGGTACCACTTCTCGCTCGCGGTCACCACCGCATCCACCAGCCCGAGCACGTCCGCCTTGATCGATTCGGGCGTCGGCGTCCGGCGCATGGTCAGCAGCACGCCCAGGTCCTCCGCCCGGTCCGCGATCCGGTCCTGCTCCTTCAGGAACGTGAGCAGGTCTCCGCGGTCCACCGGCAGGAAGAGCGACTTCGGAAGGTGGTCCCGGATATCGTTCTTGATGACGTCCGCCTCGTGCTCTAGGACCTCGATGCGGCGGTACATCTCTTCCGTTCGCTCCCAATCACCGGCGACGAACGCGTCGAACATGGGCCGGATCAGCACGACGGTGTCGTGCACCCGTTCGGCGTGCTGGACGAGGGGGCCGAACGGCGACTTCGCGAACAAACCAAAGATCGAACGCATGATCCTCGCTCCTTCGGCGTCGTTTCAGGCGGCGCCCAACGTAACGGCGGAGAGTTCGTCGCACAATGCACGAAGGCGGTCGCGACGGGAACCTGAGCGGCCGATGCAACATAACATATGCACCGGGCGTCTAACTCTCAGGACGCAGAGCGTTCAGACTGGTAGTGCCAACGGGACGCGCGCCGATCCCGACCGGAAGGCGCAGCAAGGATTTGGGATACAATATGCAACTGACACAGTGGCCCACGATCCGGACGCGCACACTCGCCGACCAGGTCTACCACGCCGTCAGGGCGCGGATCATGGACAAGTCGCTGCGACCCGGTGAGTTCGTGCGCGAGCATGAGGTCAGCCGCGCCCTCGGCGTCAGCCGGACCCCGGTCCGTGAGGCGCTCGGGCGCCTGGCCACCGAGGGGTTCCTGGAGCGGATCCCGCACCACGGGTTCCGCGTCCCCGCGAACTCGCTCGCTGACCTGCTCGAGCTCTACCCGATCGTCTCGTCGCTGGAGCTGACCGCCGGCCGGCTCGCGCTGCGGCGCCTCACGCCCCAGGACGTCGAGCGGCTCAAGGCCATCACCAACCGGCTGCGCGAGGCCCGCGACCGGAACGACGTGGAGGCGATCTGCGCCTGCAAGGCCGAGTTCCACGACACGATCTGCCAGAAGAGCGGCAATCGGCGCCTCGTCGACATGCTACGGGACCTGCGGTCCCAGATCATGCGCCTCGAGGTCTGGTACTACACCACGCGCGAGAACGCCAACCGCTCGATCGAGTGCCAGGAGGAGATCGTCCGGCGGATCGAGTGGGGCGAGTTCGAGCAGGCCATCGAGACGCTCCGTTCCAACATCTTCCTCACCTACGAGGAGCTTTCCGCGCAGTACGCGCGCGAGGAAGGCCTAAGGAACTCGGCGTAGGGCGGCCCGGGTGCCGGGTTGCGGAGCAGGGGCGGGCGGGCGGCGCACGAAGCGCCGCCCGCCCGCGTTTTCCGTCCACGCCCGACCTGGTGCCGCGTGCTTGCCCCCGCTCCGCACCGCATCTGCGCCCCGCCGCGCATCGAGGCCGGATTCTTGCAAGCACTTCCGTCCTGTTGCAATCTGTCACGGAATCTGGTGACAAATTGCATGATTTCGGGCGGGAAGTGGCGGTAGTGAGGAGGAAATGTGCAATTTGTCACCCGGAGTGTTGACAAATCGCAACAATCGTGATAACATTGCGCGTCGCGCGCGGGGTGGGCCTGGGCCGCACGCGACGGCGCGTGCACGCGTCTTGGGACGACATCAGGCCCGATCCGCGCGGGGAGACTGGGTATGCAAACACGAGTGAGCCGGTACGACACGCTGGCAGCGGCAAAGAACTGGTCGCCTTCAACCAACGGCGCGAGTCGGTACTCTCAGGTGGATCGGCTCGCGCCGTCTCGCATCGTGGATATCGAGCGGATCTTCGGGGAGAACACGTTCGGGCTGGCCGAGATGAAGGCGCGCCTGCCGCGGAAGGCGTTCCAGGCGCTGATGGAGACGATCCAGAACGGCTCGGAGCTGGACCCCAGCGTGGCGGACGTGGTCGCCCTGGCGATGAAGGAGTGGGCGACGGAGCGGGGCGCGACGCACTTCACGCACTGGTTCCAGCCGCTGACGGGGCTCACCGCGGAGAAGCACGACTCGTTCATCACGCCGAACGTGGGTGGCGGCGCGATGGCGGAGTTCAGCGGCAAGGACCTGATCCAGGGCGAGCCGGACGCGTCCTCGTTCCCGTCGGGCGGCCTGCGCGCGACGTTCGAGGCGCGGGGGTACACCGCGTGGGATCCGACGTCGCCGGCGTTCATCGTGGAAACGCCCTCGGGTTCGTACCTGGCGATCCCGACGGCGTTCGCATCGTGGACGGGCGAGGCGCTGGACGCGAAGACGCCGCTCCTGCGCTCGATCCACGCCCTGGACCGGGTGGTCCGGCGTGCGCTGGCGCTCTTCGGCATCAACGACGGCCCGGTCACGGCGACGCTGGGTCCCGAGCAGGAGTTCTTCCTGATCGACCAGGAGTTCTACTACCGCCGTCCGGACCTGGTCACGACGGGACGGACGCTGTTCGGCGCCAAGCCGCCGCGCGGGCAGGAGCTGGAGGACCATTACTTCGGCTCGATCCCGGAGCGCGTGCTGGCCTTCATGATGGAGGTCGAGCGCGAGCTGTACCGCCTGGGCGTTCCGATCAAGACGCGGCACAACGAGGTGGCGCCGGGGCAGTACGAGATGGCGCCGCTCTACGAGACCGCGAACGTGGCGGCGGACCACCAGCAGCTCATGATGACCATGTTGCGCCGCATCGCGCCCAAGTACGGGCTGGTCGTGCTGCTGCACGAGAAGCCGTTCGCGGGCGTGAACGGGAGCGGGAAGCACCTGAACTGGTCGATCTGCACGCCGAAGCACAACCTGCTGGATCCGGGGGACAGCCCGGACGAGAACCTGCAGTTCCTCTTCTTCTGCACCGCGGTGCTGCGGGCGGTGGAGCGGCACCAGGACCTGGTGCGGGCGAGCGTGGCGTTCGCGGGGAACGACCATCGCCTGGGGGCGAACGAGGCGCCGCCGGCGATCATCTCGGTGTACCTGGGCGAACAGCTCACGGAGATCTTCGAGCAGCTCGGGAAGGCGGAGAAGGCGAAGGCGCGGAGGAACGGCGGGCTGCTCGGGCTCGGTGTCCCGGTGCTTCCGCGGCTTCCGCAGCATGCGGGTGACCGGAACCGGACATCGCCGTTCGCGTTCACCGGAAACAAGTTCGAGTTCCGGGCGCTGGGCGCGTCGCAGTCGATCTCCTTCCCGGCGACGGTCCTGAACACGATCATGGCCGAGTCGGTCGACGAGCTGGCGACGGAGCTGGAGGCCGAGCTGGAGAGCGGTCGCGACCTCGAGAGCGCGATGCGGGCGCTCCTCGCGCGCGAGATCCCGAAGATCAAGCGGATCGTCTTCAACGGCGACGGCTACTCCGAGGAGTGGCAGAAGGAGGCGGAGCGCCGTGGGCTGCTCAACATCCGCAACTCGCTGGACGCGATCGAGCGGCTGACCGACGAGAAGAACATCGCCCTCTTCGAGAAGTACGGCGTGCTGAGCCGGCGGGAGCTGGAGAGCCGCGAGGAGATCCTCATCGACCAGTACTTCAAGACGGTCAACATCGAGGGCGAGACGACAGCGGACATCGCCCGCACGATGGTGCTGCCGGCGGCGGTCCGGTACCTGAACGAGCTGCTGGCCGCGCTCGAGCAGGGCGAGGAGGTCGGCCTCGAGGTCAAGGGCGTGCGGCGCACGGCGGAGGATGTCGCGAAGCTGGTCGACGAGCTGCGCGACGCGCTCGACGAGCTGAACCGCCAGAACGCGGAGCTCGGAGGCGACGACGTGCGCTCCAAGGCGCATCACGTGCGCGACAACGTCATCCCGGCGATGGCCGCGGTCCGGAGCGTGGCGGACCGTCTCGAGCGGGTCGTGCCCGACGACCTGTGGCCGCTGCCCCGCTACCGGGACATGCTGTTCGTGAAGTAGGGTCGCCCGGCGGGCCGCGCCGTCCCGCAGTGGGTGACCGAACGAACGGGGCTGCGACGGATCCGTCGCAGCCCCGTTCGCCATCTTCCGGCTTGCCGCCGCACCCGGGGAGGGCGCTTGTTCGCCGAGCAGGGTCCCGCGGGCGCTTCACCCGCCCGCCGCGCCTCACGGGGCGTTTCACCACCGGAACCGATAGGCGACCTTGAAGAAGAGGCCGTCGCTCTCGCGCTCGAGGCGGTCGAACGCGAACGGCGGGGGAGCGCCGAGGGAGGCTCCGTAGCCGAGGTAGGCGACGGTGCCGGGCGTCGGCTCGTACGAGGCCAGGAGATCGATGCGAGCCGAGTTGAACTCGCCCGCGGCGGTCGGGACCCCGTCGATCAGGAGCGGGGCTCCGGTGTCGGCGGCGCGGAGCGCGTCCTCGAAGTCGTTGCGCAGCTCGGCGATCGCGCGCAGGAAGAACGCGCGCGTCGGCTGGAACTCGAACCGGGCGCGGGTGATGAGGGACCGGCCGAAGCGCGAGTCGTCGCGGACGCGGGCGAGGTGCCGGTAGTTGGCGGACAGACCGAGCCGGATCGACTCGCCGATCCGCAGCCCCACGCTCCCGGAGGCGGCAGTCTCGATCCCCTCGGAGCCCTCGGCGAAGATGGCCGTGCGGCCGCGGCCGAACCCGATGCTGCCATCGAACGTCCGGAACGCCGGCGTGGAGACCTCGACGCCGTAGCCCGCGCCGGAGAGCTCCTCGGGCGGCGTGTAGGGGGCGACGACGTCGCCGATGAGGACGCCGTGGTAGGCGTAATCGTCCGGGTCCAGGCGCCAGAAGTCGCGTTCGACCTCGACACCGACGCGCCACCCGCCACGGAGCTGGAAGTTGGCCGTGACCGACTCGCCGCCCTCGATCGCATCCCCGAGCCGAACGGCGCTGGTCTTCCAGATGCGGTTGGGGCGCGAGACGAAGTCCACCTTCTCGACGAGCCCGTCGAACCAGTCGTAGAAGCTGATGCGGTTGAACAGGCTTCCCTCGACGATCCCCGTGCGGTTGACGAACCCCGTCCTGGTGACGAAGTCCTCGCCCACCACGTTCACGCTGTAGTTGAAGCCGAAATGGCGGCCGGTGCGGTCGAGCTCGAGCTTGCCGATCGGCGCGCTGAGCTCGACACCGTTCTCGCGCGTCCAGGCGCCGCCGAGCTGGGCCTCGACGAAGTACATCCGGCCGAAGACGTGGCGGACATCCGCAGCCAGGACGCGGTTGTAGCCGTTGCCGTCGAGGGAGGTCCGGTCGGTGTAGAGGATCCCCGCGAGGGAGTTCCTGCCGAAGTCGCGCCGCAGGCGCGTCACGTTGAAGAGCGCGTCCTCGCCGAGGGCCTGATCGAGCGCCGTGAGGTGCGCGATGGCGACGTCGCCGAACTTGCCGGTGATCTTCCCGCCGGCGATCGGCTCGACGATCTGGCGGGTGTAGACGAGCTGGTTCGGCGTGGCGAAGAGCTCGATCCCCTCGAGGAAGAACGGGCGCTTCTCTGGGAAGAAGAGGGCGAAGCGCTCGTTGATCGTGACCTGCCCCGCATCGGCCTCGACCTGGCTGAAGTCGGGGTTGATCGTGGCGTCGAGGGACAGGTTGGTGAAGCCGACGTGGAAGTTGGCGCCGGCGTCGGGCTCGACGTCCTCGCGCTCGAAGGTGCCGGCGGTGGTGCGGAGCCCGTTGGCCGTGGCGGTCACGAACGGCTGCGCCTCGACCACGACGCCGCGCTCGAGGTCGTAGAGCCCGGTGAGCGTGCCGGACTGGGCGAGGAAGCTGGCGCTGGCGCGGCGCGCGGGCGTCCAGGTGTCCGTGTACCCGGTACGCTGCACCCTGCGCTCGACCTGGAACCCCCACGATTGCGGGCCCCTTCCGCCCGGGAAGCGCAGACTCTTGAAGGGGATGCGCACCTCGACCTCGTAGCCGAACTCCGTGAGGCGCCCCTTCGACTGGAACCAGTAGTCGGGGCTGTTGTCCATGGAGCCGCCCCAGGTGCGGCCGGCGCCGCCGGCGCCCTCGGTGCGCACGCCGTCGGCCTGGATCCCGAGCGGGTTGACCGCGAAGAAGAACGCACGGCGCCGGTCCTGGAACGTGTCGAGATAGAGGATCACACGATCGTCGCCGTCGATGCCGTCGCGATCGGCGACGGTGGCGCGGATCGCTTCGGGACGGCTGTCGTAGGCGCGGATCCCGAAGTAGATCGCGTCCGGCGCGTACCAGACGAGGACCTCGGTCCGTTCGGCGGCCGGCCGGCCATCGACGGGCTCGTACTGCGAGAACTCGGTAAGGACGGCCGCGCGGGACCAGACCGGCTCGTCGAGGACGCCGTCGATCGCGACGGCCTCACCCTCGATGCGGGGGATCTCGACGGAATGGGGGGTCTCCGCGACCGCCTGCTGTATCGCGAAGGAAACGGCGAACCAGAACACGCGACACCTCGATCACGGCCGCCGTGCGCCGCTCCCGCGCCCGACAATTCGGGGGAGAGCGCGTCGCACCGCGGCTCCGGTTTGTTGTGACTTCTGGGAACGCGCCGATTCTATCGGTTCGCCGGGCGGCACACAAGCGCGGGTTTCCGGCCCGTCAGAAGGTGACCCCGATCCCGAGCACGAACTCGGGCTGGTAATCGCGGGTGGAGATCTCGATGCCGCCGGTGCCGTAGAGGAAAGGCGTCGCGGCGACGAGCCCGAGCACGCCGCGACCCTCGCTGCGGCGGCCGAGCTCCTCCCAGAACGTATCGCCGCGCTCGGGCTCCGGGCGGATGCGGATCATGTACTCGGGGCGTACGAAGAGAGCGAGAGAGAGGCGCTTGGCCGACCCGAGGCGCTTGCCGATGCCGAACCCGATCGGGATATAGGTCTCGGTGGCGTCCTCCCCGCCGGGCACCGGGCGTCTCTCATGGCGGACACCGAAGGTGAAGCAGACCGGCGGCTTGTAGTCCGTCATCTCGTACGCGATCGTGCCGGCCAGGACGGTGCCGAGCCCGGGATCGAACTCCGGACGCCGCAGCGAGAATTCGAAGGCGAACTCGGTGTTGAAGTTCATCCCGAGCCGGCCGCCGTACGTGCTCGTGGAGCCATCCGAAACCACTTCCCCCTGGACCGAGATCTGGCCCGGGCTGGCGGGTATGCCGAGGCAGACCTGCGCGCTCGCGGGCGCGGCGACGGTCACCAGCAGGGCCGCCGCGAGGACCGCCCCGGCGAAGCCGATTCGGTGGGTCATTGCGCTCTCCTGAGGTTGGAAAGTCCGACACCCGATAGCACTCTCCATGCCATTCCGGACGAGGGGACACCCCCCGCACCCTCCGGGGTAAGACCCGGGGACGTGTGATCCGGAGTCGTTCGCGTGAAGGATTCTGAGGCTTCGATGGGTCCTGGTCCAGGGGACGCGACGTCCCACGTCCGATCCCTTGGCGACGGAGACCTTGTCCATTTTCTTAGACACACGCGGCGCAGGCTGGCCTGTGCGCGCGGGGAGCACGCGGAGGCGTACGCGTCGGCGCTCGCGGCGCTGGAGCTGGAAGCGGCCCGGCGCGGGATCGAGATCCGCGGCGTGCGGGAGCGTGTTCCGATCCCCGTGGCGCGGCGCAGGTTGGAGCAGGCGGTCCTATACGACGACCCCGAGGCCGTGCGCGCCCTTTTGCGCTGGCTCGACGGGCCGGGGCTCTGGCGCGCCTACCGGTATGCGCTGGTCCTGCCCGATCCGGAGGAGCGGGCGCGGATCCTGGAGCGCGTGCACTGGCACCTGAACGTGCGGCTGTTCGGGCTGGCGGAGGGGAAGCGCAGGCGGCGCCGCGCGGCCAACGCGTTGCGCAACCTGGATGCGTCCCGCCGGGCCGAGCGGCTGCGCACGGCGCTCGCGTTCATGTTTCGCAAGTATTTCGGACTCGAAGGGAGCCGGTGGTAGCGTGAGGAAGGGTAGACGAGGGACGGGACACGAAGTGCGGTGGTACGATGCCGCAGCGTTCGGCGCGTTCGCGGCGTCGCTGGAGGCAATGCAGGTCCCGGAAGGGGCGTTGCGGGCCTTCGAGTGGCTGCAGGCGCACCCCATCGTCGCGGCGGCGGTCGGGCTCGCGCTCCTGAGCGGTATAGCCTGGCTGGCGTTCTCCGCCGTGCGCCGCGTCGTGCTGCGGATCATCACGCGCCTGGCGCAGCGGAGCGCGGCGTGGTGGGACGAAGTGCTCGTCGAGCACCGCGTCTTCCACCGCCTCGCCTGGCTCGTGCCGCCGATCGTCGTCTACGAGGGGATCGAGTTCGTCCCGTACTTCCCGGCCGAGCTCGGCGGTCTCGTGCGCCGCGTCGCCCTGGCCTCGCTGGCTCTCCTCGTGGCGTGGGCGTTCTCCGCGCTCCTCTCCGCTATCGACGCCATCTACCGGCGCTACCCCATCTCGAGGGACCGGCCGATCAAGGGGATCCTCCAGGTCTTCGTCATCGTCGCGCACATCGTGGCGTGGGTCCTGGCGATCGCCGCGATCCTCGACCGGGATCCGTTCTGGTTCCTGAGCGGGCTCGGCGCGCTCACGGCCGTCGCGATGCTCGTCTTCCGCGACAGCCTCCTCTCGCTCGTGGCCGGGATACAGATCACCGCGAACGGGCTGATCCGCGTCGGCGACTGGATCGAGATGCCCCAGTTCGGCGCCGACGGCGACGTCATCGACATCGCCCTCAACTCGGTGCGCGTCCAGAACTGGGACAAGACGATCACCGTCATCCCGACGCACAAGTTCCTCGAGCACTCCTTCAAGAACTGGCGCGGGATGCAGGAGGCCGGCGGGCGCCGCATCAAGCGGGCGTTCCACATCGACATGGGGACGATCCGCTTCCTGACCGAGGAGGAGATCGAGCGCTTCGGCCGCTTCGTGCTGCTCAAGGACTACATCGCGCAGAAGAAGAAGGAGCTGGAAGAGCACAACCGGATCCACGCGGCGGAGCCGGGTTACATCGCGAACGCGCGGCGGCTGACCAACATCGGGACGCTGCGGGCGTACATCGTGGAGTACCTGCGCCAGCATCCGATGCTGCGCAAAGACATGACGCTGATGGTCCGTCAGCTCCAGCCTGGTCCGGAAGGGCTGCCGCTCGAGATCTACTGCTTCACGGCCGACACGCGCTGGCCGGTCTACGAGTCGATCCAGGCGGACATCTTCGATCACGTCCTCGCGATGGTGCCCGAGTTCGGGCTCAAGATCTACCAGAAGCCGTCGGGCCGCGACGTGGCCGAGATCGCGGAGCGGGTCGGCGCGTTCCCGGTGCAGCCGGCGTGATGGGGGACGACCGACGCAGGGCGGGCTACAACCCCGACCGTCGCCAGACGCTGGTCGAGCGGTTCCGCTCCGCACGGAGGGATCCGTCGCTCGTGGTCATCGAAGGGTTGCACGCCCTCCGGCACGCCCTGCGATTCGGCGCCGAGCCGTTCGAGGTGCTGACGTCGGACCCGGAGGGCGTGGAGCGGCTCGCGCGCGAGCTCGCTCCCGACGTCGCCGACCGGATCCGCTCTCTCGCCCGCACGATCGACCAGGCGACGCTCGACCAGCTCACGCCCGCCCCGATCCACACGAGCATCATCGCGCTGGCGCCGCGCCCGGCGCAGGACGTCGACGCGGCGCTCGCAGACCCACGGCCGGCGCCCGTCGTCCTGATCGAAGAGCCGGCGAACACGTACAACCTGGGCGCGATCGTGCGCATCGCCGCCGCGGCCGACGCCGCCGCGCTCCTCGCGACCGGGAAGCACGACCCGTGGAACCCGGGCTCGGTGCGCGCGGGCGCGGGGCTCCAATTCGCGCTCCCCGTCGCCCGGGTGGAGGCCGTCCCGTCCTGCGACCGCCCCCTCGTCGCCCTCGATCCCGATGGCATGGTCGTGGACCCGGGGGAGATCCCGCCGCGCTCGCTCCTGGTGTTCGGGACGGAGCGGTACGGCATCTCGGAGGAGATCGAACGAAGGGCCGACATGCGGGTCCGCATCCCGATGCGGGAAGGCGTGTCGAGCCTGAACGTGGCGACCGCGGTCGCGGCGGTGCTGTATGCGATGAGGTGGGGCGTGGCTGGAGATCGGAGGGCGGTGACCGAGAGCTGGCGATGATCGTCGGGATGCGGTCGGAGCGGCGGAGGGGATCGGCGTCGCCTTCGGCGGTGCCGTCGGCGGGCCGCTGTTGGACTACGCGGGGAGCGCTGCGTTGCCGCCGGTCTCGGCGGCGTTCGGGCCGGCGGCGCTGTGGGCGTTCCGGTCGGCCGCCGTGTCAGCCATACGAGTCGTCGGCTCGTGAGCTGATCGTCGGCGCGGCAGCACCGGGGGACTGCGGACCACCGCCCGTGGCCGCGGATCACCCTGTGCGCCCGAGGACCACCACCTCGCGCCGGCCGGTCACCGTGTTGCCCGCGCTACCACCACCCTCACCCCGATTCCGCCGTTCCGTGTTCGCAACACCTCCTCGAGCGGCAGCCCGATCCGTGTGTCGAGCGCCGGGTCGGCGGAGAGGAGGGTGACGGACCATCCGCCGAAGCGCTCGCGGGCGATCCGCCCGAGCTCCGAGTAGAGGTCGAAGAGCGCGCGCCGTTCGCCGATCCGCACCCCGTACGGCGGGTTGGTGACGAGCCAGCCCGGCCCGGACGGCGGCGCGACGGCGGTTAACGTTCGCGTGTCGAACGCGACGTCGCCGTCGACGCCGGCGCGGGCGGCGTTGGACCGCGCGGCTCGGATCGCGCCGCCGTTGCGGTCGGAGCCGAGGATCGGTCCCGGGGCCGCCGGGAGGATCGCCTCCCGGGCGCGGGCGACGACGTCGTCCCAGAGCTCGGCGTCGAAGTCCGGCCAGCCCTGGAACGCGTAGTGGCGCGGCTCGTGGCCGGGGCCGGCAAGTCCGGGCGGGATGCGACGGGCGAGGAGCGCGGCCTCGATGGGGATCGTGCCGGAGCCGCAGAACGGGTCGACGAGGGGTGCGCGGCCGTCCCAGCCGCTCGAGAGGAGCATGGCGGCGGCGAGGGTCTCGCGGAGCGGCGCCTTCGCCGTCGCCTGGCGATAGCCGCGGCGGTGGAGCAGCGCCCCGGACGCGTCCGCGCTCAGGGTGAATCGGTCGCGGTACACGCGGACGATGAAGAGCTGCGGCGGGAGCTGGGAGGTCGTGGCGGCGACGTCGTTGTCCTCCACCGGCGCGGCGCCGGCGTGGACCGTCGCGGAGGGAACCGCCCGCGTGACCGCCTCGGCCAGGCGCTCGGCGATCGCGGCCTCGTGGTAGAGCTTCGATTTGCGGCTGGTCACACGGAAGGCAACGGCCGCGCCCGGTGCAACGACCGTCTCCCACGGCACCCGGCGCGCCTGTTTCTCCAATTCCCAGAACGCACGGGCGGTGAAGGTACGCAGGCGGAGCACGACCCGGCTCGCCGTGCGCAGGTGCAGATTCGCGGCGTAGAGCTGCTCGAGCGTCCCGGTCCACTCGACGCCGGCGTCGTCGACGACTGCTCCGGTGACGCCCAGCGCCGCGAGTTCGGCCGCCGCGAGCGGCGCGAGCCCGGGCGCGGTGATGGCGAAGAGACGTAGCGGCTCGCCCCTGGGCACCAACCCCTCAGGAAGCGCGCGCGGCGTTCACGCTCTCGAGCAGCTCGACCGCGGCCGGCGGGAGGTGCTTCAGCGCCGTCGGCGTGAGGGGCATGTCCGGGACGTGGCGCCAGCGGTGCCGGCGCGAGATCATGCACACGTTCTCCGGCGTCGTGCCGAAGACGTCGGCGATGCGCGCGTGCTCGACGCCCAGGCGGGCGAGCTCGCGGATCCCGACCACGCACAGCGCGTCCAGCCGCGCGTTCGGGTGACGCTCCCCGCGCCGCGCAGCTTGCTTCGGGTCGACCCGGCGCACCGGCTTGCGGTTCAGGGTGCCGCCCGGGATCTCCTTGCGCGCCGTGCCGCGCCCGAGCTGGACGACGTACGAGCGCGAGATCTTGTGCTTCTCGGCGATCTCCTCGATCGACAACACGCCCGCCGCGTACTCCTCCCGGATCTGCAGGACCTCGGCTTCGGTGAGAGGCGTCGTGCGCTGACGCCGCCGCTTCCGCTTCGGGCTCGGCAGCGCCCCCGGAATGTGCGCGTACGTGCGGCCGTAGACGCAGGCCTGCACCGCTCGCTCCGTGACTCCCAACTCCTCGGCCAGTTGCCGGCACGTGGCCAGGCCACGACGGACCTGCTCGCGGCAGTACGTCACATGGCTCGCAAGCGCTCGCTGGCTCATTGCGTTGCTGCCGTCTTCAGAGACGAATCGAGTTGACTTGTGGTGAATGCAACCAAATTAGCGGCTCCGCGCCATTGCGCAACCTATCGGTCGTGGTGCGTATGCCATCTCCGTGCCATTCGGGCGTCGTACCCTCTTGCGGCGGCGGAAGTAATGGGCTAAGATCGCGGCTAGATTGAGAATCAGTCTCAACCGCTCGCGCTGGCGGCGGCGCGGGTCGAGGCACGGGGTAGCGCGGCCTGTGCACACGGTGACACGGTTCGGACACGCGACGAGGGCCGCCCACGGACTGGCGCGCCGCGTCCACGCGGCGGCGAACGGACACGAGGAGCGCACGGACATGACTAGGAACCGGAGGATCGCGATCGGGCTCGCGGCGGCGGTGGTGCTGGGCGGGTGCGGAGCCGGGGATGCGGGCGATGCGGTGGTGAACGTGTACTCGCATCGCCATTACGAGGCGGATCAACAGCTCTTCGCGCGGTTCACGGAGCTCACGGGGATCCGGGTGAACGTGGTGACGGCGTCCGCGGACGAGCTGATCACGAGGCTGGAGAACGAGGGGAAGAACTCGCCCGCGGACATCCTGATCACGGTGGACGCGGGGCGCCTGCACCGGGCGAAGGAGAAGGGGCTGCTCCAGCCGATCCGGTCGGAGGTGCTGGAGACGTCGATCCCGGCGACGTACCGGGACCCGGAGGGGTACTGGTTCGGGCTGACGCGCCGCGCGCGGGTGCTGGTCTACGATCCCAGCCGGGTGCGGCCGGGTGAGCTGTCGACGTACGAGGACCTCGCCGATCCCAAGTGGAAGGGTCGGATCCTGGCGCGGTCGTCGGGGAACGTCTACAACCAGTCGCTGCTGGCGTCGCTGATCGCGGCGAATGGCGAGGAGGCGGCGGAGGCGTGGGCGCGGGCCGTCGCGGCGAACCTGGCCCGTCCGCCGGCGGGCGGCGACACGGACCAGATCAAGGCGGTGGCCGCGGGCGTCGGCGACGTCGCGATCTCGAACACCTACTACTTCGGCCGGCTGCTGTCGTCGTCGGATCCGGAGGAGCGGCGGTTGGCGGAGCGGCTGGCGATCTTCTTCCCGAACCAGGACGGCCGGGGCGCGCACGTGAACGTGAGCGGCGCGGGCGTGACGGCGAGCTCGAAGAACGTGGCGAACGCGATCCGACTGCTGGAGTTCCTGGCGAGCGAGGAAGCGCAGCGGATCTTCTCCGAGGCGAACCTGGAGTACCCGGTGAATCCGCGAGTCGAGCCTGCGGAGATCCTGCAGGCGTGGGGCGAGTTCAAGGCGGACACGCTGAACCTGGCGCGGCTGGGCGAGCTGAACGCGGCCGCGGTGGCGATCTTCGACCGCGCGGGTTGGAGGTAGGGCGACGGACGTGCACCGGGGCGCGGGAAGCCGCAGCGGACCCGTGCGCGGCGGTAGGGAGCGGGCGGTGGTGCTCGTGAGCGCGGGGGTGTCCACGTGACGGCCGGTGCGGCCGTGGGCGGGGGCGTCCCCGCGGTTCGCTTTGTTGCGCGGCATTGGAGCCCGTGGACGGGGGCGGCGGCCGCGGTGGCGCTGATCCTCTCGGTCCCGATGCTGGTCGTGGCGATCGGGGCGGCGGGGGCGGAGGGCCGCGAGGTCTGGGCGCACCTGGCGTCGACCGTGATGCCGGAGTACCTGCGCAACTCGGTGGTGCTGGCGGTGGGGTCGGGCGGTCTCGCGCTGGTGATCGGCGTCGCGACGGCCTGGCTCGTGGCGACGTGCGATTTCCCGGGCCGCCGGCTCTTCGAGTGGGCGCTCGTGCTCCCGCTCTCGGTGCCGGCGTACATCGCGGCGTACACGTACGCGGGAATGCTGGACGTGACGGGGCCGGTGCAGCGCGCGGTGCGGGCGCTGGTCCCGTCGCTGGCGGAGCGCTTCGTCGCGATCCCGATCATGCGGATCGAGACGATGGTGGTGATCTTCGCCCTGGTACTGTACCCGTACGTCTACCTGCTGTCGCGGGCGGTCTTCCTGGGGCAGTCGCGGACCGTGCTGGAGGCGGCGTGGACGCTGGGGCACGGCGGCGCGTCGGCGTTCTGGCGCGTCGCGCTCCCGCTGGCGCGCCCGGCGATCGCGGCGGGCGTGAGCATGGTCGTGATGGAGGTGCTCAACGACTACGGCGCGGTCAGCTACTACGGCGTCTCCACGTTCACGACCGGGATCTTCCGCTCGTGGCACGCCCTGGGCGACCTGGACGCGGCGATCCGACTCGCGGCGATTCTCATGGTCTTCGTGTTCGCGGTGCTGGCGCTCGAGCGGTCGCAGCGAGGCCGGCGCCGGGTGGACGACGTGGGGGGCACGGGGCACCGGCCGCTCCTGAGGCAGCGGCTACGGGGGTGGCGCGCGTGGGCGGCGTTCGCGGTGTGCTTCACGCCGCTGCTGTTCGGTTTCCTGATCCCCGTCGCCCAGCTCGCGTTCTGGTCGCTCCGGACCGCGGGCGACGTCGTCGACGCCGGCTACCTGCGGCTGGTCGCGAACAGCTTCGGGCTCGCCACGGTCGCGGCGTTGCTCTGCGTCGTCATCGCGCTGCTCCTGGTCTACGCCGGGCGACTCGGCGGCGGCCGGACCGTGAGTGCGGCGAACCGCGCGGTCGTGCTCGGGTACTCGATCCCCGGCGCCGTGATCGCGGTGGGCGTCATCGTGCCTTTCGGCTGGATCGATCGGACGGTGGACGCGGCCGTCGAGGCGACGCTCGGCTTCTCGACCGGGCTGCTGCTGAGCGGGACGCTCTTCGCGCTCGTGTTCGCGTACGCGGTGCGGTACACCGCCGTGGCGCTCCTCCCGATCGAGGCCGGCTTCGAGCGGCAGTGCCGCAACCTGGACGCCGCATCGCGCTGCCTGGGCGAGCCGCCGCTCATGACGCTGTGGCGCGTGGCGCTCCCGCTGCTCCGCCGCACGCTCCTGGCCGCGGCGATCCTGGTGTTCGTGGATGTGATGAAGGAGATCCCGCTGACGCTGAGCCTGCGCCCCTTCAACTTCGACACGCTGGCGACGCGGGCGTACCAGCTCGCCGTCGACGAGCAGGTCGCCGAATCGGCCAACGCGGCGCTGGTGATCATCGCCGTGGGGCTTCTCCCGGTCCTGGGGCTCGACCGGCTGCTGACGAGGGGGCGGGGGTGAGAATGGACGCGCCGACGACGTTCCGGGATGGAGGCCCTCCGCGGGCGGACGCCCGTGAGGCGGGCGCGGTGGCGGCCGGGCCGGGCGAGGTTCCGCCGGAGATGCCCGGCACGGTGGATGAGGCGCGGGCGACGGGTGCGGCGATGGAGCCGGTGAGCGAGCGGCCGGTTGCGGCCGGAACGGGCGACGGGGCGAACGTGACCGGCGCCGGCACGGGCGCCGGAGCCGGTCTGGCGGCGAGCAGGAGCCATGTCGCCCCGGACCGATCGCAGACGACGCGCCCCGATGCGCCCGCGGCGTACCCGTCGCCCGCACTCGAAGTCCGCGGCCTGACCAAGCGCTACCGCCGCGGCGACCGGCCCGCCCTCGACCACGTCTGGCTCGACGTCCAGGACGGCGAGATCCTGACGCTCGTCGGGGAGAGCGGCTCGGGCAAGACGACGCTGCTGCGCCTCGTCGCCGGGCTCGAGCAGGCGGACGCGGGCGAGATCGTGCTCCGAGGGCGGACCGTGTGCGACGAGCGCACTTTCATCCCTCCCGAGCACCGCGGCGCCTCCCTCGTCTTCCAGGATTACGCGCTCTTCCCGCACCTGACGGTGGAGGGGAACGTCGGCTTCGGGCTGCGTCGCCTGGGGCGCGCCGAACGGGAAGAGCGCGTGCGCGAGATGCTGGAGCTGGTCGGGCTCCGTGGCCTCGAGCGACGCTATCCCCACGAGCTCTCCGGCGGGCAGCAGCAGCGCGTCGCCCTCGCCCGCGCCCTGGCGCCCCGCCCCGCGATCCTCCTCCTCGACGAGCCGTTCAGCAACCTCGACCGCGCTCTCAAGGCGCGGCTGCGGCAAGAGGTGGCCTCGTTGATCCGCGCGACCCGGACCACTGCAGTATTCGTCGTCCACGACCCCGACGACGCCCTCGCCATCGGCGACCGGATCGCGGTGTTGCGCGATGGGCGGCTCGTCCAGCTCGGGAAGCCGCGCGAGATCCTGGACTCCCCTTGCGGTCCGTACGTGGCGGGGTTCTTCGGGATCGGCGAGCCCGCGGACGAGCTGGAGCCGTGAGCGCGGGGGATCGGGGCGGGTAGTCCAAAGGATCGCCGCGGCGACGGGCAGCCGGGTCTCTGCCGCCGCGGCTCTCCGGTGTCTCACCAACGAAATACCGGTCGCTCGGGCGGCCCGCACCGCTCGGTCCCCGGGACCGGTTGGTGCCGCGGCCGCCCGGCCGCCCGTCCATGTCGGGTCCGGCTGCCCATCGTTTCAGGTTCGGCTTCCCATTACGTCAGGGGCGGCTTCCCATCAGGTCAGGGCCGGCCCCCCATCATGGCTTTTTGCATGATTTCCATGAGCTCGGTCTGGTGCTCGAGCACGATCCGGTTCATCACGTCCGCAATGCCGCGAGTGAGGGCGGGCGTGCGCTCGACCAGCTTGCGGCCGATGGGGGTGCGATAGAACGCGATCAGCTCCCGGACCTCCGACTCGGAGAAGGCCTCGGCATAGATCTGCACGAGCGCCGGCCGCACCACCTCCCACGCCATGTATCGGTCGTGGAATTCCCGGAGGGCCTGGGCCATCGGTGTGCCCGCCATGTTGGGCTGGTCGAGCATGAGATCGAGGTTGATTCGGTATTGGGCCTGCAAGTCCATGACCTCGAGCAGTTCGAGGACGGCCTGCTCGTGGGAGGGCGAGACCGCGGTCTGGCGTGCCGCCAGGGGCTCGGGCTGCGCCCACGAGAGCGCGAGGATCGATCCAAGGATCACGAGTCCCTGCCGCAGGCTCGTGCGGGAGAAGGCCTTCGTTGCTGGCGCCATGATCATCCCTCCGGTGTCGAAGTGATTCGTCTCTCTGAGTGACTCATCGTACGACCTCCTCGGGCCCGCGACCCGGCGCCCGGGGGGGCGAGGAGAGTCGTCTGATCCGCCTTGGCCGACGCATCGGCCGGTCTTTCGAGCGTCCAGCCTCTCGAATGATCCCGCGTGGCGCTCCGCCTCTCAGATGATCCCGTGAAGCGGCCCGCCCTTCGCGGCGAGCCGCTCGATCCTGCGCGTGACCGCCGGATCCTCCTCGAGGGGTGGGGCGTGGTGCGGCTTGATGCGCGCGTCGATGATGAGCGGGCCGCGGCACCCCCAGTGCTTGTGCTCGACGAACGCGCCGACGCCGTGCACGTCGTGCGACGGGTTGCTCCGGGTGAAGGTGACCCAGAGGAAGTTCGCGAGCGAGGCGGAGGTGAACCCCGCGTCGTCGCAGAGGACGAGGAGGGCGAGGCCCGCGAGGGGGCCGTCGCCGGCTCCGGAACCTGCGGCGCCCGCGGACGTGGCCGTGGCGCCGGCACGGGCGGCGGAGACGTCGCCTGCGGTCCCGAGTCCCATCGCTTCTCGCAGCCACCGATCCAGCGCCTCGATCTCCCGTGTCGTCTCCTCGTAGCTCGAGAACGCCGGCGCCTCGACGGCGAGGATGCCGGGGAGCGCGAGGCGGAAGGCGTTGAAGGGCCGGGGAAGCTCGAACCCCTCCGGGACCTCGGTCCACAGCTCGCGTCGCCGGGGGCCGGCGGCGGCGATCACCAGCTTCGAGCCCTCGTTCAGGGCGGTCCCGGTGTAGTCGAGCGTGTCGATCGTCGTGCACGTCTGGAAGTGCAGGTCGCGCGCGGGGTCGAAGCGCTCGAGGACGTGCCGGAAGAAGCCGGCGACGTCGTGCACGTCGAGCGACGGGTCGTCCTCGCCCGCGGCGATGAGTAGGTACTTCGCCAGAGAGAGCTGGTTCGTGCCCAGGATGTGGTTGGCGATGGTGAGCAACTCCTGGGGCCGCCGGTCGCGCGGGTCGAGGTACGGCGTGTAGCGCTCGCTACCGATGGCGAGGCAGAGGGGGTGCACGCCGGCGGCGTCGACGGCATGGACGGCGTGGAGCCCCGGGATCTCGTTGGGGATGGCGTCGCCTGTCAGCTCGTGGACGAGGGCGCCGAAGCTGGTGTCCTCCTGCGGCGGCCGCCCGACGACGGTGAACGGCCAGATCGCGTCCTTCCGGTGGTAGACGCGGTGCACGCGCAGGACCGGGAAGGGGTGGGCGAGGGAGTAGTAGCCGAGGTGGTCGCCGAAAGGGCCCTCTGGCTTCAGCTCGTCGTGATGGACGGTGCCGGTGATGACGAAATCCGCGTCGGCGGAGATGCAGAACCCCTCGTCGTCGTAGAAGTAGCGGAAGCGGCGTCCGCCGAGCGCGCCGGCGAAGATCAGCTCCGAGAGCCCCTCGGGGAGCGGCATCACCGCGGCGAAGGTATGGGCCGGCGGCCCGCCTACGAAGATGCTGACCTTGAGGGGCTGGCCGGCCTCGCGGGCCTTCGCCTGGTGCACGCCGATCCCGCGGTGGATCTGGTAGTGGAGCCCGATCTCCTGGTCCGCGACGTACTCGTTCCCGGCCATCTGGATGCGGTACATCCCGAGGTTGGCGTTCATGATCCCCGGCCGGGTCACGTCCTCGGTGTACACCTGCGGCAGGGTGATGAACGGCCCGCCATCCTGCGGCCAGCTCACGATCTGCGGCAGCTCGGAGATGCGCGTGCGGCCGTGGAGGATCGGCGCGCCGCGGCGACGCCTCTTCGGGAGCGCGTGGAGCGCGGTGCGGAGCGCCGGCAGGTGGCGGAACGGGTGCTTGGCGGCGGCCATCGGGTCGTACTTCAGGCGCGTGAGCGCCTGCACGGCCTCGAAGGTGTCGCGGAACATGAAGCGCGCGCGCTCGAGCGTGCCGAAGAGGTTCGACACCGCCGGGAAGCGCGACCCCTTCACGTTCTCGAAGAGGAGCGCCGGGCCGCCGGCGGCGTAGACGCGCCGGTGGATGGCGGCCATTTCGAGGTACGGGTCCACCTCTTCGCGGATGCGGATGAGATGGCCGTGGCGCTCGAGGTCGCGGATGCACGCGGACAGGCTCGGGTAACCCAACGATCTGCTCCGGGTCGGGTCGGGGTTTTGGCAGAGTCGGATCGGTTCGGACCGGGTCGAGGTCTCGGAGAACTCGCCGTACGGCGGAACCGGTGTCTTGTTGGCGCCGCGGACTGCCGGGGCCGGCACCGGCATGCCGGCTCCGGCGCCCCGTGGGGCTCGCGGCTCGGCGGTGCCGGCGCCGCCCCCGGGGCCTCGGCCGGTGCCGCCGGTGTCCCGGCGGAAGCGGCGTTTTGCCGGAAAAGGTAGCGTGTGGCGGGCGGCGGTGCCAACCGGGGGGCGGCGTGGCGTGCCGGGGTGGCGCGAGGCGCCGTGTCCTGGCCGGGCCGTGTGCGAGGCGCCGGTGCGGCGCCGCGCGGCCGGGGCGTCGTCTCTCGCCCGCCGACGAAATGCTTGACTTCGGCAACAATGTCGTTTAATGCGGCAAGCATGTGCGGCCGATGGTCCCCTTCCCCGGGAGGCGACGATGAACGGTGTCGAGCTCGAGCGGCGGATCGACGCGGTGCGTCGGTTCAACCGGTTCTACGCGCAGAAGGTCGGCGTCCTGCGCAGAGGCTACCTGAACAGCCCGTTCACGTTGACCGAGGCGCGGGTGCTCTACGAGCTGGCGCAGCACGAGCCGACCACGGCGGCGCGGCTCGGGCGGGAGCTGGGGCTCGACGCCGGCTACCTGAGTCGCATCCTGCGCGGCTTCCGGGAGCACGGCCTGATCGAGCGACGGCGATCCGACGTGGACGGCCGCGAGCACCTGATCTCCCTGACCGAGGCGGGTCGTGAGGCGTTCGGCCGGTTGGACGCGGCGGCACGGGGCGAGATCGAGGCGATGCTGACGCGGCTGTCGCCGGAGGAGCAGGACCGGCTGGTCCGGGCGATGGGCGCCATCGAGTGGCTGCTCGGCGGCGCGCCGGAGCGCCGGGTGTCGTACATCCTGCGCCCGCACCAGCCGGGGGACATGGGGTGGGTGGTCCACCGGCACGGTGTGCTCTACAACCAGGAATACGGTTGGGACGAACGGTTCGAGGCGCTGGTGGCGCAGATCGTCGCCGACTTCATCCGGAACTTCGATCCGCGGCGGGAGCGTTGCTGGATCGCGGAGATGAACGGAGAGCCGGTCGGGTCGGTGTTCCTCGTCAAGCACCCGGAGCGGGAGGGCGTGGCGAAGCTCCGGCTGCTGCTGGTGGAGCCGCGGGCCCGGGGATTGGGGATCGGCAGGCGCCTGGTGCAGGAGTGCACACGATTCGCCCGGCAGGCGGGGTATCGGAAGATCACGCTGTGGACGAACGATGTACTGGTCGCGGCGCGGAGGATCTATGAGCGGGAGGGTTACCGGCTGGTCCATCGGGAGCCGCACGCGGAGTTCGGGGAGGGGTTGGTCGGGGAGACGTGGGAGCTGAGTTTTCCACACGGACCAGGCACCGAAATCCAGAGTTGCCACGTATTCCCATACCGGCTGCCCGGGCAGCCATGGTCGGAGGTGGTTCTCGGGGTGGGGGTGTCGGATCGACGAAGTCGGTCTCGCACGCGGCCTTTCGGCCGATGACAATCTATCGTGGTGATCGCCGGGCGCCCATGGCTCGCTGGGTCAACTTTGGAAAATGGAGCCTGGTCCGCTAATATACCGACGAACGTGAACGAGGCGATGTCACTTCGGCGGCGTCGCTGCGAGAGGACAAGACGATGACGACGGAACGGATGAGATCTTCTCTCCTGGCAACGGCGCTCGCGGTGCTCGCGTCGGCGGGCGCGGCGTGGGCGCAGGAGGGCGCCGGGGCGGCGTCGCAGCAAGCCGCCGGCGACGACCCTCGGATCCAGAACCTCCGCCAGCTCACCTTCGGCGGGACGAACGCGGAGGCGTACTTCTCGGCCGACGGCCAGCGGCTGATCTTCCAGGCGACGCGGCCCGGCGAGTCCGCGTGCGACCAGATCTACACGATGAACCTGGACGGGAGCGACCTGCGCCTCGTCTCGACGGGCAAGGGCCGGACGACGTGCGGGTACTTCTTCCCCGCCGGCGACCGGATCCTCTTCAGCTCTACGCACCACATCGCCGAGGCGTGCCCGACGCCGCCGGACCGCAGCCGCGGCTACGTCTGGGGCCTCTTCGACTACGACGTCTTCATCGCGAATTCCGACGGGTCGGGACTTCGCAACCTGACCAACAGCCCCGGTTACGACGCCGAGGCGACGATCTCGCCCGACGGGCGCAGTATCGTCTTCACCTCGACCCGCGACGGCGACATCGATATCTACGTCATGGACGCCGACGGCGGGAACGTGCGCCGGCTGACGAACGAGCCGGGATACGACGGCGGTGCCTTCTTCTCGCCCGACGGCACGAAGATCGTCTACCGGGCGCACCACCCGACGGACCCGGAGGAGCTGGCCGATTTCCGCGCGCTTCTCGCGGACAAGCTGATCCGGCCGAACCGCGTCGAGATCTGGATCATGGACGCCGACGGCTCGAACAAGCGCCAGCTCACGAACAACGGGGCGGCCAACTTCGCGCCGTTCTTCCACCCCGACGGGAAGCGAATCATTTTCAGTTCGAACATGCACGATCCGCGCGGACGCAGCTTCAACCTGTACATGATCGACATCGACGGCGGGAACCTGCAGCGGATCACGAACCATCCGGGGTTCGACAGCTTCCCGATGTTCAGCCCGGACGGGAAGAAGCTGGTCTTCGCGTCGGACCGCAACGCGTCGGACCCGCGCGGCGAGATCAACGTCTTCATCGCAGATTGGGTGGAGACGGCGACGGCGTCGCGGTAGGTGCCGCCGCGCCACCATGTGAAAACTCACCACGGATCGCCGATTTTTCGGCCCCGTGGTGAGTTTCTCCATTAGCGGGGGAAAACTGCACGTGCGTCGATGCCCCGGCGCGACGCGCGTACAGTTTTCACATTAGAGGGCGGCAACTGCACACTCATCGGCCTTCCCGGAGAGGAGTGTGCAGTTTCTACATTGCTCCCGGTCGCGATCACGCGTCGGCCGCGTTCACGCCCCGGTCGCAATCACCGTCCGGTCGCAATCACCGTCCGGTCGCGATCGCCTCCCGGTCGCGGTTACCTCCCGGTCACGATCACCCGCGGTCGCGATGACCGGGTGCGCGCCGCCCCGCGTCACTCCGCCGCCTTCCGGGCGGTCGCCGGCGTGCGCGGGAGCTGCGGGTGCGTCACGACCGGGAACTCGCCCGTGAGCGATTCGAGGAAGGCGACGAGGGCGTCGATCTCCTCCTCGGTGAACCGGCGCCGGAGCTGGACCCACCCCATGATCGAGACGGCTTCGCGCAGCGTCGCGGCGCTGCCGTCGTGGAAGTATGGGGCGGTGAGGGCGACGTTCCGCAGCGGCGCGATGCGGAAGACGTAGCGGTCCTCCTCGCGCCCGGTCACGGCCGCGCGACCGATGTCGCTCGAGCCCTCGACGTGCGAGAACGCCGCGTAGCCCTGCCCGCCCAGCATGACGCCGTTGTGGCAGCTGATGCACCCGGCCTCCTGGAAGATGCGGAGCCCTTCCTTCTGCAGCGGCGTCAGGGCGGATTCGTCGCCCTCGAGGTACCGGTCGAAGGGCGAGCCCGGGGTGATCAGCGTGCGCTCGAAGGCCGCGATCGCCTTGGCGATGTTGTCGAAGTTCAGCGGATTTTCCTCGCCCGGGAACGCGGCGGCGAAGAGCGGCTCGTAGCCGACCTCCCGGAGTCGCTCGACCGCCTCCTCCGGCGTGAGGTCCATCTCGACGTGGGCCTGGATCGGGCCCTTCGCCTGCTCCTCCAGGGTCGGCGCGCGGCCGTCCCAGAACTGCGCCGAGAGGAACGCCGCGTTGTAGACGGTCGGGCTGTTCCGCGGCCCCACCCTCGCGCCCTCGCCGATTGCGACCTGGCGGGCATCGACCCCGGCCGCGCCCACGACGTGGCACGTGTTGCACGAGATGATCCCGGACCGCGAGAGCTTCGGCTCGAAGAAGAGCTTGTGGCCGAGATCGATCCGTTCCGGCGTGCCAGGGTTGTCTTCGGGGTGCTCGGCGGTCGCGGGGAGCGGTTGGAAGAGAGGGGATACGTCTGCGGGACGCGAACCTTTCGTGGCCACCGAGGTTTCGGGTATATCGCCGATCTCGCAGGCGGCGGTCCCGAGGAGCAGTGCGCCGAAGAGAAGGAGCGATCCCGTTTCGACGACGCGGGCGCCCGACCTCCGTCGGCTCGACCGCGTCTCTCTATGATCACTCGTTTGCACGGTCATGGCTTCGCCTCCGATCTGGGGTCAGCGGCCGTGCCCGTGCTCGGGGAGTATTCGTCGCTGGTTTCCGGATCGCGCCACTCGTGGGTGCGAGGATCCCTCCACCCCGGGATTCGTTGCGCGGCTCGAAGCGAGTCGCGCCGTTCGCGGGCACGACCGCATCGGCAATATACGGTGCGGTATAGGCAGCGGCAAACCCCACGCGGGCGGGGTGCGCACGCGGGTGGTGCCTCGGAGATGGCGGCGAGCCGGGGTAGGTGCTCTCCGCGCCGGTTTCTCACGCGCGGGAACGTGCGCAGCGCCCCGGCTTCCCATGTAGGCGACGCTTGCGCGCTGCTTCCGTTCCGGGCATCTCACGCCCCCTCTGCCTCGAGGAGCGGCTCGTGGTGGCAGGAAAAGCACGGGAGCTTGTGGGGCAGGTCGATCCGGGCGCCCGGCCGGACGGCGAGCTCTGCTCCGCAGCTCGGGCACTGCGCCGTGATGCGCCGCACCTCGTAGGCGCCGTGCCACTCCCTCCATCCGAAATACAATCCGGCGCCGATCGCGGCGAGGAGCCACGGGATGTGGGGTGGGAGGATCGCGACGACGGGGGCCGCACACCAGCACACGGCGAGGGCGATTATCGCGCGAGTGAATCGAACCGAGCGCGGCCGGTGCAGGAGCTCGGCGTGTGCAGGGACGGATTTGAACCCGAAGAGGGTGACCCGGGCGGCAGGCGACTGTATCTCGACGGATTGAGCCATCGTTTCCAGGAGGTAAGGGTGTGAACAGCCGGACGCCCCGACGGTCGCAACCGCCGGGGCGCCGGATCGGATGCCGCAAAAAGATCGTGATGCCGGCCGGGTGATGCAACCGCCGGTGACGGGCCGTTCGGCGGGCGCCGGGGCGAGACCCGGGCGTCCAGGGTGAGGCGCGCGGGCGCCCGCAGGGGCCCGGTGATCGGCAGACCGGAGACCAGGTTGCCCATGGGCGCGCGGACCCACGCGTGGCCTGGCCAGCGTTGTCGAGCCGGGCTACTGGCTGCCCATGGATGCGCGGACCTGCGTGCCGTCCCCGGGCGGCCTCAGCTCTTCTTGGAAGTCTTCGCGAACACGGGCGCGAGGAGCTGCTCGACGTTCCGGCTCTTGCACTTTGGGCATTCCGGCTTCACGGAGCCGTGCTCGGCCATCCGCTCGACGCGCGTGAAGGTGGCGTGGCAGTCCCGGCACTGGTACTCGTAGGTCGGCATGCGTCCCTCCTCGCGGCTGATGGGGTGGGATGCAAAAGGGCCCGCCGCTCCCGGCGACGGGCCCCCTCGAAATGTTAGCGTCGGTCCTGCGGATCGTCCATGGGACAGCGAACACGGGCGCGGGCGCGTTGGCCCGGCGTGCGGCGTCCTCGAGCGCCGGACCACGGGCGAGCGCCGCCCCGCGGGTCGGCGCCCCGCGCCGGGTAGATCAATGCACCCCACCCACGGAAAACACGAAGCCCCAATCCTCGTGGCGGTCGAGGGCACGCGCGATGCCGACGCCGATCACGCCGCCGAAGAAGGTGAGCTCGAGGTCGACGGCGCTGCGTACGCCGCCCGTCGGCCGCGAGCCGAGCGTCTGCACGGCCGCCGCGGCGGCGTCGCCGGGCGCGTCGGTCCACCCGGCGTGCCACTGGACGGCGGGCGCGGGAGAGATGGCGGGGAAGACCATTTCGCCGAAGCGGATGGGCGTGTCGAGGATCCCCGGGTCGAAGCGGATCATCCCGCGGAAGACCGCGGCGCGGTCGCCGGCGAACTCCTTGTAGTGGTAGCCGGGGAGTGTGCTCCAGGTGCCGATCTCGTAAAGGGTCTGGGGCGGCGGCGCGTCGCCGGTGACGATGCCGGCGTCGAGTCGGGCGGCGAGGGTCCAGGGTCCGCGCATGGTGCGCAGGTGGATGCGTCCCTCGACGCGTCGCCAGGCGAGCTCCCCCGTCGCCTGCTCGAGGGTGAGCCCGGCGCCGAGTCCGGGGCGGAGCGAGCCGACCTGGACGGAGCGGCCGTGCTCGAGGGTGAGGCGCGTCAGGAAGTAGTGCCCCGGCTCGACGGGTCGGTTCGGCCGCAGCGTGTCGCCGCCGAAGGGGCGGTGGAGCACGCGACGCTGCTCGGCGCGGTCCTCGGCCCACCCGGCCTCGATGCGGAGCCGGGAATCTCCGCCGCCCAGGGTGCGCGCCAGGGCGACGGCGACGTCGCGGCGGTCGACGTAGTCGAAGGCGTCGTCGGCGCCGAGGAGGGTGAACACGCTGCCGCCCCGCTCCCAGGGCGAGGCGAAGTCGTTGGTGTGGGCCAGGTCGCGGGCGCCGCGGGCCGTCGCCTCCCATGCGCCGCGGCGGAGCGAGAGCTCGAGCGCGCCGCGGGGCGTCTCGGCGGCCCACGCCCACCCGGCGTTGGCATGGAGCGCGAGGCCGGGCGCGGCGTCGCGGAACGCGAGCGTCGCGCCTACTCCGGTGAAAAGGCCCTCCACGCGGTTGAAGCGGAGCGCGTCGGAGAGCCGGCGGACGCCGAAGTGGAGGGCGGGCGGGCCGTCCGGCCGGAGGGCCGGCGGCGCGACGTCGTCGAAGTCGCGCGCGCTCAGCGCCGCCGTCGCCTCGCCCAGGTCCCAGCTCCAGTCGTCGAAGCGCGAGATCGTGTCGCCCGGGGCGAAGGTGAGGCGCAAGCGCGGGGGGGCGGCCGAGTCCGGGGGTGCGGCAGCCGCATCCGGAGGCACGGCAGCCGAGTCCGGGGGCGCGTCGGCTCCGGCGACGTTGGAGACGCCGGCGGGTGCGGCTCCGGTGGCGGCCCCGGTCGTGTCGGCGGATACGGCTGGCGCAGCGGTCGTGTCGGCGGCTACGCCGGGCACGGCCGCCGTAGCGCCGGCCTCCGGGGCGCGCAGGTCCAGGCCGTGATCGCGCAGGCGCGTCACGATCCGAACCACGGCCCGCGCGTCGGTGAGCGGCGACGTCGCCTGCAACTCGACCCGCTGGCGGTACGGCAGCCAGTAACGCCCCTCGAACTCCGCGTTCTCCAGCTCTATGTAGGCGACTCCGCGCGCCAGGCGGCCGAGGAGCCGGAGCGCGCGCCCGGCCTCGGAGTTCACGGTTACCAGCTCGCCACGCATCCGGACGATGTGGTACCGCTCCGCGTCGAGGTCGATGTCGCCGGAGAAGAGGAGAGCCGGGCCCGTGGGCCAGCGGCGGGGCGTGACCCGCAGGCGCACCACCCTGACCGTCCGGTCGGGGAGGCGCAACACGGCGACGGTGTCGCCGCCCTCGAACCGGTAGTACGTCTCCCGCGCCTCCGAGAACGGGTGGATCGATTCGTGGACGGGCCTCCGCTTGCGGCCGCGCTTCTCGTCCCCAGGAGTTGCGTCGCGGGGAGGAGCTTCGCCGGCGGCCTTCGCGGCCTCCGGCGGGTCCGCTTGCCACGTCGTGTCCGTCGCGAAGAGCTGCAGGCTCTCTCCATACAGGATCGGGGCGACGAGGGCGCCAGGCAGGTAGCTGAGCACGGAGATGGAAAAACCGGCCGTTTGGATGCGGTGCCCCACGACCCTCATCTCGAGAGACCCGTCCCGCCGCCACTGGAGCCGTGTGGCGATCTGCTCGATCTGCCCGCTCAGCTCCTCGCCCTCGGCCGTGTGGACGATGAGCGCCGCCTCCGATTCGGTCAGGGCGCGATAACCCCGGAGCTCCGCCGGCACCCGGCGGTTGTTCTCCGCCGCCCGCGCGACGAGAGCTCGGAGAGCGGGGGTGGCGTAGACGGAGTCGGGGGTCGGGAGCTGGAGGAGAGTCGCGAGGGCGAGGCTGAGGAGCATGGTTTGGGGGGTAGGTCTTAGGTCTTGAGGTCTTGGGTCTTGGGTCTTAGGTGTCGGGTGTCGGGTGTCGGGTATTGGCTCTCGGGTCCTAGGTCTCAGGTTCTTGGTCGTGGGTGATCGTCCAGTGGGCGCCACCTAGGACCCGAGACCTGATACCTAGGACCTGAGACCGGCGCCACAGTCAATCCTCACAACGCCCGCGACGGTGGTCCACCGGCGCACACTCGAACGCGGGTGTGCCCCAGAGCCCGCGGCCGGCCTCGCGGGCGGCGGCGGCCGCCTGGCGCAGCCGGTCCACGTGCTTGACGTTGGGCGGCACGACGGCGACGAGGGCGTAGCCCGCGCGCAGGAGCACCTCGTTCACCATGCGCGAATCCGAGTCATAAACGTACGAGAGAATGCGCCCATAACGGTCGCGAGGCTGGACGTCGAGCTCGAGCAGGGCGGTGCTGCCGATGGGAAGCATCGCGGCGAGGGCCGCCCGGGCGTGCTGGCCCCAGGGCCTCTGCGACAGCTCGGGGGTGTCGATCAGGAGCAACCGGACGCGGCCGTGCTCGCGACACTGGATCGTGTCGCCGTCGATGATCCGCTCGACCGTGCAGCGAGCCGTCGGGCCGTCGGGCGGGACGGCCGGCGTCTCGGCGCGCGCGGCGGCGAGGTCGGTTTTCAGACCGGCATTGAGGGCTGTGGAGTCGCCGCCGGCCGGGGTGCGCGCCGCAAGGTCCTCCGGCCGCGGCTCGCACCCCGCGGTGCGCGAGGGGGCGTACCCGGCGGCTTCCGCCTCCGCCGCGCTCTCGAAGAAGGTGAGGTTCTCGGGGCTCAGGCGACGCCATGCGTCGCAGCCGATCCAGTAGTAGACCTGGCCGCGCTTGGAGGCGGCGTACCGCGCGCCCTCGGGCGGTACCTGCTGGGCCGACGCGTCGCATGCGGGCCAGAGGACCGCGGCGACCGTCAGGACGGCGACCGCGAGACGTCGCACCCCTGAGGAAAGGATGTGCGCCCGGAAGGCGCGAAGTCGCATCCGGGAGGAGGGGTGTGGTGGCCGGATGAGACGTCGCGTCCGGGAGGAGAGAAATCGCGCCCGGGAGGCGATGCGATACGGCGATGGCTGCTGTGTGGTCATTCGTTGCATGAGGGCGAATCCCGGTGCTACTTCCAGCTATTCAAACTAATCGGTAGTCAAGGTCATCGGCGGCGCGGACGTCGGACCCCGCCTCTCGGCCGCGCGGACGTCGGACCCCGTGGCTCGGTGCCGCACGCCCCGGGCCGCTCCGATCGCCCCTCGTTTGCGTCGCCCGCACAACCGCTGGCTCGCCGGCCAACGCGACCGGGAGCCGCGTTTCGATCGCCCCTCGTTTGCCTCGCCCGCGCGACCGCTTAAATTGGAGAAAGTATCCACCCTCCCGTCGAGCAAAGGAAGTGAGCATGACGCGAGCGACGGTTCCATCGCCGAAGACGGGCAAGCAGCTCGTCGACGAGTACTTCATCGAGAACCGGACGCGGATCCTGGAGATCGCGGCGTTCCTCGACCGGCTGGACCGCGTGGGCGATGGCCAGGCCCACGGGGACTACCGGATGCGGGCGTTCCGCCAGTGCCTCGAGGTCCTCGTCTCGGGCGGGTATCCGCGGATGCCGCGGATCCAGATGATCCTCTCGGACCCGCGGGCGGAGCCGCTGGACATCCGGGACACGCAGAACGCGAGCGGGGCCTACGATCCAGAGAAGGAAGCGTAACCATGGAGTACATCGACATCCACGCCCACATGGTCAGCCGCACGACGGACGACTACGTCCAGATGGCGTTGAGCGGCTGCCGCGCGTTGACGGAGCCGGCCTTCTGGCCCGGGTGGGACCGCTCGTCGGTGCACGGGTTCGAGGACTACTTCCGCCAGCTCACCGAGTTCGAGCCGAACCGTGCGCGGCAGTACGGGATCCAGCACTACACCTGGCTGTGCCTGAACCCGAAGGAGGCCGAGAACCGCGCCCTGGCCAAACAGGTGCTGGAGATCATCCCGCGGTACCTGGACCGGCCGAACGTGCTGGGGATCGGCGAGATCGGGCTGAACCGCGTGACGCGCAACGAGCTGGCCACGTTCAAGGACCACGTGGAGCTGGCCCTCGAGCACGGCCAGATGATCCACATCCACACGCCTCACCTCGAGGACAAGTGGAAGGGGACGAAGCTGATCGTGGAGACGCTTGCCGCGGACGGCCGGATCGACCCGAACCGCGTCCTGATCGACCACGCCGAGGAGCACACGATCGAGATGATCCTCGACAACGGGTTCTGGACGGGGCTGACGCTGTACCCGCAGACGAAGGTCTCGCCGGAGCGGGCGGTCGACATGATCGAGCAGTACGGCCCGGAGCGGATCTGCGTGGCGGGCGCGTGCGACTGGGGCCCGAGCGTGCCGCTCGCCGTTCCGCACTTCATCATGGCGATGCGCCGCCGCGGCCACGACGACGCCCTGATCCGGAGGATCGTGTACGAGAACCCCGTGGCGTTCCTCGGGCAGTCGCCGAAGTTCCGGCTGGGGCGGACCGCGGGGTCGGGCGCGGCGGAGTCGAGCGCGACGGGGTCGGACGCAGCTGGGTCGGCGACGGCAGCGTCGAACGTGGCGGGGCCTGTCGCGGCAGGGTCGAACGCGGCCGGGTCGGGCGCGGCGGGCTCGGGCGCGGCGGGCTCGGACGTGGCGGGCTCGGACGTGGCGGGCTCGGACGTGGCGGGCTCGGACGCGGCGGGCTCGGACGCGGCGGAGGCGCGTCCTGGAGCCGTCGCCAGCCCGAGGTAGGTGAGTGCGATGAACCGAACCCTGGTCCTGAACGTCGTCGGGCTGACGCCGAAGCTGCTGGGCGAGGCGACGCCGAACCTGTCGAAGCTGGCGCGGGAGGGCGGGATGCGTCCGCTCCGGACGGTCCTCCCCGCGGTGACGAGCACCGTGCACGCGACGTTCACGACGGGCGCGCTCCCGCGGGACCACGGCGCGGTGGCGAACGGCTGGTATCACCGGGACACGGCGGAGATCCGCTTCTGGCTCCAGTCGAACCACCTGGTCCAGGGCGAGAAGGTGTGGGACGCCGGGCGTCGCATCGACCCCAGCTTCACGACCGCCAAGCTGTTCTTCTGGTTCAACATGTACAGCACGGCGGACTGGTCGGTCACTCCGCGGCCCATGTATCCGGCGGACGGGCGGAAGATCCCGGACATCTACGCCGAGCCGCCGGAGCTGCGCTTCGAGCTCACGGAGAAGCTCGGCCGTTTCCCGCTCTTCAACTTCTGGGGCCCGAACTCGAACATCGTCTCGAGCCGGTGGATCGCCGACTGCGCGAAGTACGTCTATGACAAGCACCGTCCGACGCTCACGCTGGTCTACCTCCCGCACCTGGACTACGGGCTTCAGAAGCTCGGCCCGAACGACCCGGCGATCGCGAAGGACCTGGCCGAGATCGACGCGGTCTGCGGCGACCTGATCGAGCACGTGCGACGGGACGGCACGCGCGTCATCGTCGTTTCGGAGTACGGGATCACGGAGGTCCGCGGCGCGATCTTCATCAACCGGGTCCTGCGGGAGGCGGGGCTGCTGCGGGTGAAGGAGGAGCTCGGGCGGGAGCAGCTCGACGCCGGCGCGTCGGAGGCGTTCGCCGTCGCCGACCACCAGGTCGCCCACGTGTACGTGAAGCGGCCGGAGCGGGTCGCCGAGGTGAAGCAGCTCCTGGAGCGGGTCGACGGGATCGAGGTCGTGCTGGACGAGGAGGGGAAGCGAGAGGCCGGGCTCGACCATCCGCGCTCGGGCGAGCTCGTGGCCGTCTCGCGGGCGGACCGGTGGTTCGCCTACTACCACTGGTTCGACGACGACCGCGCGCCCGACTTCGCGCGCACCGTCGACATCCATCGCAAGCCCGGCTACGACCCGGTCGAGCTCTTCGTGGATCCGAAGCTCCGGTTCCCGAAGTTGAAGGTGGCGTGGCGGCTGTTGCAGAAGACGCTCGGGTTCCGCTACCTGCTGGACATCATCCCGCTGGACGCATCGCTGGTGCGGGGCTCGCACGGCCGGCTCACGGACGACCCGGCGGACGGCCCGGTCTTCATCACGAGCGAGCTCGATCTGGTTCCGGAGGAGGACGTCGTCGCCGCGACGGATGTGAAGCGGATCATCCTCGAGCACGTGTTCGAGCCCGCTCAGGTCCCGCGGACGTAGCGCTGCAGGAAGAGGGTGAGGGGTAGCCCGAGGGCTGCGACGAGGGCGAGGGTTGGGTCACCGGCGCGGGCGATGACGAGGGCGTCGACGAGGGAGATCCCGGCGATCAGTCGTGCGACCACGTCGCCGACCGCGGGCCTCGGCCCTCGTAGCCGCGCGAGGGAGCTCCCCACCCAGGCGAGGAGGGCGAGGTAGAGGAGGGGGCCGGCGAGGGCGGCGACGGGAGCGGACGCGCCGGTGGTCCCGGAAACGACGGCAGGCGCCTCGGCGGTTCCGAATACCAGGGCGGGCGCCTCGGCCGCTCCGGCGACGAGGGCAAGCACGGCGTCGGTGCCGGACGCGAGGACCGGCGCGCCGTAGACGAACGGCGCCGCGAGGAACAGCAGTGGCCAGAGGCTCGCGACCCTTCCCAGCTTCTCCTGCTTCGCGACGTAGGTCAGCCCGATTACATAAGCCCAGACGACGGCCGCGCCGGCGAGGAGGGAGGGGGCGAGGGCGCCGGTGGGCGCAAGTGCGCCGGTGGGCGCGAGCGTGCCCGAGGGCTCGAGTGCACCGGCGGTCTCGAGCGCGCCGGCGATCCCGAGTGCACCGGCGGGCTCGAGCGCTCCGGCGACCGCGAGCGCGGCGGTCGCATACACGAGTGCGCGGCAGAGCCCCATGAGGACGGGGCTCCACGGGTTCCCCTCGTGCCAAGCGTCGTAGGCGACGATGGCGCCGGCGAGGGCCGCGGCGGCGAGGGACGCGCCCGGCCCGGCCGCGGCCGCGGTCGCATGCGCCCACACCGCCAGCCACCCCAGCGCCAGCATCCCGAACCCGAGCGCAAAGACTCGCAGCGGACCGATTGCCCCCGACGGGATCGGCCGCTCCGGCCGCTCGCGCGCGTCGATCTCGCGGTCGAAGGCGTCGTTTAGGAACATCCCGCCCGTGTAGAAGAGCGACATCGCGCCGAGGAGGAGGGCGAGGGTCGTGAGGGGGACGGCGGCGACGACGGTCTCGACCCGCTGCGACGCGGCGCCGGCGGGCGCGAGGGACTCCCGGACCGCCGCGCCCGCGAGCGCGATCCCCGCGAGGACGTTGGTCCACACGGTCGGGAGGTTGGAGACGCGGGCGAGCTGGAGGTAGGTGCGGAGGCGTGAGGTGCGGCCACGCGCCGGTCCCGATGTGTCGCCCGGCGGTGCGGCAACCACGCGCGCGTTGCGGGGCGCGCGGGCGACGGGGGATCGCCGGGCGTCCGGCTGGTCGCCCGAGGGCGATCGGTGGCCACCCGGCTGGTCGCCCGAGCGAGATCGCCGACCGTTTCCTTCGCCGTCGAAGGACGCCCGCTCGCCGTCAATCTCGCCGGTCACAGGGATCCCCTCGCGCTCCTTCATTCCGAGCTCGCGGCGACCGTAGGCGCCGCCTCTCCCATCAGCACCGCCGCGGCCCACTCGAGCTCCCGGGCGACGGCGGCCACGATGTCGTCGCCCCTGAACTCGTCGGGGAGCACGCTCCACGTGTAGGTCTCGACCTCGAAGTGGTCGCAGCGCGGGCGGTCGCGAAGCAGGCCGAGGAGCTCGCGGATGAAGGGCTGCGTGCCCTCGAACGGCCCGTAGCGCTCGCGGAAGAGGGGGACGTGGAAGTGCACGCGCCATTCGCGGGGGAGGGCCGCCGCGGCGGATGCGAGTGCGCCAGGCGACGTCGCGGCGGCGACGGGCCCGGTCGCGACGTTCCCGGCGGTGACGTTCCCGGCGGTGACCCCATCGCCGGCGGCGTTCGTGGTTCCCGCGCCGGGGGTGCTGGCCGCGGCGCTCGCGTCCGCCGTGGACGAGGGAACAACGGCGTCGGCCCACGCCTCCGCGGCGCGCAGCGCGTCCAGCAGGTCCAGGTATCGCGCGAGCCGGCCGTCGGCGGTGCGTTCGACGACCTGGTGGAGGTAGACGTCGTCGGCGAAGGCGCGGAGGCGCGCGAGCTTGTCGGCGACGTCGTCGCCTGCGAATCCGATCCGGAGGCCGGCGCTGATCTGGACCTTGGCGACGCGGATCCCGGCGCGATCGAGGCGGTCGAGCGCCGCGGCCGGGTCCTCGAATTCCACCGCCATGTGGCAGGTGTCGAGGCAGATCCCGACGTGCTCGCGGAGGACGCTCTCGGCGTCGCGGGGGGCGAGGCCGGTGGCGCGGGCCAGGGCGTCGATGCCGGGCGGGCCGAAGAGGTGGCGCTCGAAGAAGTCGACGGCCTGGGCGGTGGTCTCCAGGTGGCACCAGGGCTCCGGCTCGATCGCGAGGGCGATCCGCTTGCCCGTCCCCTCGCGCAGGGCGTGGAGGTGCGCCGCGTGGGTCGCGATCGCTGCGGCGATGCGGGCGGCGACGTCGTCGCCGGAAACCCGGGGCGCGAAGGCGCCCGGGACCGTGCTGATCGTGCCGTCGACCCCGTCCGGCAGGAGCGCGGCCAGGAGATCGGCGAGGCGGTTGGTGTAGGCGATGCGCTCGGGGTCGAGCCAATCCGGGAGGTAGACCTGCTCCTTGACCGGCGTCCCGTGGAACGGGCCGTACGGGAAGCCGTTGATGGTGAAGACGTAGAGGTCGTGGGCCGCGAGGAAGTCGCGGAGCCGGTCGAGCTCATCGGCGCGGGCGAGCTCGGCGGCGGCGACGCCGGAGAGGCGCAGCCCCACGCCGAACGGTCGGCCACCGGCGACGCGGCGGGCGGTCGGGACGACGTACGCCTCGAGGTTGCGTCGCACCTCCGCCCACGTCTCGCCCGGGTGGATGTTCGTGCAGTAGGTCAGGTGCGGCCGGCCGGGGGCTTCGAGTCTCATGGGCGAATCGCCTCTCGTCGGCCGGGTTCGTCCGGGCGCGCGGCGAGCGGCCGGGAATCGGGCTGCGCGGCCCGCCGCCGACTCGCCTCCCGCAGCCGGGCGAGCGCTTCCTCGATGAGCGCCTCGTCCATCTCGTTCACCTCGAAGCCGTGGCCGATTCCGCGGAGGAGCGTGACGGTCAGCTCGCCGCCGAGGTGCTCGCGGAACTCGTCGAGCCCGGCGAGGACCAGACGACGGTCGTCGTCGCCGCGGGCGTCGAGGGCGTCGTCCCAGAGCGGGAGCCCGAGGCCGGCGATGAGGTCGAGGACGGCCTCGGCGTCGTTCATCGACATGAACCCGGCAAGGGCGGAGTAGAGGGTGTCCAGCCCGATCCCGATCGCGACCGCCTCGCCGTGGCGGAGCCGGTAGTCCGTCAGGCTCTCGAGCTTGTGGGCCGCCCAGTGGCCGAAGTCGAGCGGGCGCGCGCTCCCGAACTCGAAGGCGTCGCCGGAGGTGGCGATATGCCGCATGTGCAGCTCGGCGCAGCGCCGGACCAGGACCTCGAGGGCGGCCGGTTCACACGCGGCGAGGGCGTCCCGGTGCTCGACGAGCCAGTCGAAGAACGCCTCGTCGCGGATGAGCGCGACCTTCACCGCTTCCGCCATCCCGGCGACCTTGTCGCGGCGGTCGAGCGTCTCGAGGAAGCGGAAGTCGTTCAGGACGGCGAAGGGCGGCGCGAAGGTGCCGAGGAAGTTCTTCTTCCCGAACGCGTTGATCGCGTTCTTGACGCCGACGCCCGAGTCGTTCTGGGCGAGGACCGTGGTCGGGACGCGGACCATGCGCACGCCGCGGTGCGTCGTCGCGGCCGCGTAACCGACGGCGTCCTGGAGCGCGCCGCCGCCGACGCACAGGACGAAAGACTGGCGGTCCAGGCCGACGTCGTGCATGCGGCGCTGGAGGTCGGCGATCAGCGCCTCGTCGTTCTTCGAGGCCTCGCCTCCCTGCACCACGACCGGCTCGGCGACGAGGGTGACCCGATCGGCGTGCGCGGCGAAGTAGTCGCGGATCCGGTCGACGAGCCCCGGCCAGGCGGCCAGGACCTGCGCCTCGACGATGGCGAAGACCCGGTGGCGCCGCCACGGCTCGCGCTCGGCGAGGGCGGAGACGAGCGTCGGGTTGGACGGGTCGAACAGGTCGCGCGTGAAGTGGACGACGTACCGGAACTCGACGGCGAAGCGCTGGACGTAGACGGTCGAGCGAGGGCCGTCGGATTGCTGCGTCCGTCTATCGGCGTCGGGCGTACGGGGGTACGGCCTTGCCCGGGCATCGACACCCACTGCTGATACTCCGTGGAGAGGGGGACAGGTGTTGAGGGGACGTTAGTGGGTTTCGGATACAAAATCCAGTCCCGGGAGTTTTCCACACGGACCAGGCACCGAAATCCAGAGTTGCTACGCAATCACATGCTGGCTGCTCCAAACAGCCATGATCGGGCGGCGATCGGGGGGTGGAGGTGTCGGATGGGGAAGTGCGGGGTGCGCGCGGCACCGTCGCCGCGCGCAATCTATCTCGCGTTACGTGCGCCAGCCATAGCGTTTCGGGTCAACTCTGGAGATCGGAGCCTGGTCCGCAAGGTCGTCCGGAGCCTGGTCCGCGAGGGCGGTCCGCGAGGTCAGAACACCGGCGCCAGGCCGAGCCCCGGATCCGGGATCGGCAACTCGACGACGGGTACGTTGAACGAGCCACTGGTCACGTCGAGCATGCCCTCGTCGTCGCCCAACACCTCGATCGCCTTCCCGGAGAAGGTGCCGACCATCCTCCCGTCGTCGACCCTGCTCACGGAGATTTGACCCTCGATGGCGACGAAAATGCGGGTGGATGCCGGATCTGCTTGCTGGTTGGTCGGGAGGCCGAAATAGAGGAGAAAGCCGGGGCAGTCGCCGCAGTCGTCGCTGATGGTGTAGGTCCCCGGCCTGCTGGCACCCGGGATGACGATGACGACCTTGTCACCTCGGTTGGAGCCCGTCGGCACGAACGCCGAGACGCCCATGGCGTTCTCGTTCGCGTCGACCATGCCGACGGCGTATTCGTCGCCGGGGCTGCTCGTCCCGGTCAACCCGCCCTCCGCCTCGAACCGGCCGGAGAGCGCACCGCTGTAGTTGAAGGACAGTTCACCAGTCGCGAGGCCGCCGCCGTTGCCGGGGCCGGTGGCATCGTCGTCATCACCACTACACGCTGTGCCCGTCACGAGGAACGCGGCCATCAGAAGGAGCCACTGTAGGCGTTTCACGACAACCCTCCAGTACGGTGAAAGGACTCTGTGTCCAAGCCTCCAAAGAACACACTCGCCGGCGGGCGGGTGCCGCGCCGGCCGAGTGCGATCAGGGGAGGCGGGTCTCGCAACCGCAACGTTCGCCAAAGTGCGACGGCGGGAGCAATGGCACAAACGTGCCAGTCGGATGCGGTCGTTCCTCCCGCCGGCGCGCGGTCATTCGCTCCACCGGCGCGCGGTCATTCGCTCCGCTAGCGGTAGGTCGTGTGCCTGGTACCCGTGGGCCCCGCCCACCCGCCCGGCCGCCGGGCCCGGCCCGGCCACCAGCCACCGGCCCGCCGCCGGTCGCTGGCCCACCCCCGCTCACCCACCCACCCATCCGCCCGCCCGGCCGCCGTTTGCCAGCCAGGTTGTCGCTTACCGGCAGG
>Ga0207873_1000480_pt1 | contig 43719 bp, 43 predicted proteins | sample BGWIniCompost_FD_187373 | JGI IMG/M metagenome (GOLD analysis project Ga0207873, IMG submission 187373) | Cellulose adapted compost microbial communities from Newby Island Compost Facility, Milpitas, CA, USA - BGW Initial Compost (SPAdes)... ... | reverse complement strand
GGGGGGGGGGGGGGGGGGGCGGAGGCGGCAGCGGCAGGCGTCGCGGTCCGGTTCCCGGCGCCGCGCGACCGCCGCGTGCCGGGTCAGTGATGGAGCACGGCGTCGCGGCGCGCCGGTGCGTGCGGCGCGGATCGACGCGGGAAGATGGCGGCCAGGGCCGGGCGCCGGACGCGCCGACTCGACGCGGACACGGCCGCGGGCGGAAGGGGATGGGGGCGAATCGGCATGGGTGTCCTTGGCGGAGGTCCGCGTCCTTGCGTCGGCGAGCCGGAGCGCCTGTGGGCTGCGTCCCCGTGGTTATCGGTTGCTGCGCTGCGCAATCCAGTCGCGGAACGCGGCGCGCATCACGATTCCCGAAAAAAACCGTGCGCCTTCGCCGCGCGGCGCCAGGTGTCCGTGCCGCCGTCCGCGCGCGGTGCCAGTGGTGTGGTGTGCGCGGCGTGCGTGGGTGCGAAGCAGCGGCCGTGCCGGTGCCGGAAAAGGACAAGGGGCGCCGCAGCGCCCCTTGCCGTGGACCGCCTGTCGCCGCGGTCAGAACTCCTTCCACTCGCCGTCGGCGTCGGCGACCGCGAGCGCCGCGGCACGCGGCCGCGGCGGAGCGGCAGGCGCCGTGCGCGCGACCGGCGCGGACGCCGCCGCCAGGCGCCTGGCCGGCGCCGCCGGCACGGCCGGCGCGGCCGGCGCGGCAGGCACCGCGCCCGCGGCGGGCAGGTCCGTCGCGCCGTCGAGCTGGAAGCGGGCGACGTTGCGCGACAGCTCGCCCGCCTGTTCCTGCAGGCTGCGGGCGGCGGCCGTGGCCTCCTCGACCAGGGCCGCGTTCTGCTGCGTGGCGCCGTCGAGCTGGTTCACGGTCGCGTTGACCTGTTCGATGCCCAGCGACTGCTCGCGCGAGGCGGCGCTGATCTCGCCCATGATCCCGGTCACGCGCTGTACCGAGGACACGATCTCGGCCATGGTCCGGCCGGCGCGGTCGACGCGCTCGGCGCCTTCGCCCACGCGCGCGACGGAATCGGCGATGAGCGCCTTGATCTCGCGCGCGGCCTCGGCCGAACGCTGCGCCAGCGAGCGCACCTCGGCGGCGACCACGGCGAAGCCGCGGCCTTCCTCGCCGGCGCGCGCGGCCTCGACCGCGGCGTTGAGGGCGAGGATGTTGGTCTGGAACGCGATGCCGTCGATCACGCCGGTGATGTCGGTGATGCGGTGCGAGGCCTCGCTGATCGCGGCCATCGTCTCCACCGCCTCGGCCACCACCCGGCCGCCGTCCCCGGCGACGGTGCCGGCGCCGCTGGCGAGCTCGTTGGCGCGCTGCGCGCTCTCGGCGTTGCGGCGCACGATGTCGGTGAGCCGCTCCATCGAGGCCGCCGTCTCCTCCAGGCTCGCGGCCTGCTGGCTGGTGCGCGTGGCCAGGTCGTCGTTGCCGGCGGCGATGCCGGTCGCGGCCTCGTTGATGGCGCGCGTCGCGCGCTGGATCCCGGCCACGAGTTCGGCCAGCTGCTCGACCGCGGCGTTGGTGCTGGCCTTCATCTCGCCGAACAGGCCGTGCATGTCGCTGGTGATGCGCTGGCGCAGGTCGCCGCGCGCGAGCGCGTCGAGCACGGTGGCGGTTTCGCGCAGGCTGCGTTCGGTTGCCTGGATCAGGCGCTCGAGGCCGCTGCCGACCGACAGCATGAAGCCGGTGGCGCCGGCCAGGTCGAAGCGCTGGCTGAAGTCGCCCTCGGCGGCGGCCGCGACCACGCGCTCGAGCTGGCTCTCGAGCGCCAGTTCGACGGTGCGGTCGCGCCATTCGGCGACGGTGCCGAGGCGTTCGCCCTGCCCGTCGCGCACCGGCGTGGCGGTGACGTCGAAGGTGCGGCTGCCGAACACCGCCCGGTAGCGCAGCGTCGAGTCCAGTGCGCGCAGGCGCGCGCGGTGCGCTTCGGGGGCACGGTCCAGCGCATGCAGCGCGCTGCCGTCGATCGACGCGACCGAGAACCCGGGCACCACGCTGCGCAGGTCGGCTTCGGCCTCGCCGAGCATCTTCCGCGCAGCGGGGTTGGCGTAGATGATCGCGTCGTCCGCGTCCGCCACCAGCACGCTGGTCGACGCCGCGTCCAGCGCCGACTGCACCCGCGCCATCTGCGCGGCCTCGCGGCGCCTGGCCTCGATCTCGAAACCGAGCCGGATCTGCATCGACTTGAGCCCGAGCAGCACGCGGCCGACTTCGTCGTCGCGGTCGATCGCGATGTCGCGGGTGTAGTGGCCGCAGGCGAAGTCGCGCAGGTGCCCGACCGCGTCGTCGAGGCGGCCGACCACGTCCTTCCACAGCCACCACGCGCTGTAGCCCGCGGCGCCGGCGACCACGGCCACCAGCGACCACAGCAGCCACGGCGCTGCGCCGGAGAGCGCCAGCGCGACCAGCGCGGCGCACGCCGCGCCGCCGCCGGCGGCGGCCAGCAGCAGCCGCTGGCGCAGGTCCATCCGCCACAGCGGGTTGAGCGCGCGCAGGCGGTCGGGTGGGGCCACGGCGCCGTGCTGGATGCGCAGCGCGCCGCCGCCGGCACGCATCTGCGCGTACTGGCGCTCGGCCGCCTCGATGGCCTCGCGCGAGGCGCGGCGGCGCACCGACATGTAGCCGACGTGTTCGCCGCTCTCGTGGTAGGGCGTCACCTGGGCCAGGACCCAGTAGTGGTCGCCGTTCTTGCGCCGGTTCTTGACCATGCCCACCCACGGCCTGCTGGCCTTGAGCGTGCGCCACAGGTCGGCGAACGCCTCCGGCGGCATGTCGGGGTGGCGGACGATGTTGTGCGGCTGGCCGACGAGTTCGGCCTCGGAGTAGCCGCTGACCTGCACGAACTCGGGATTCGTGTACACGATCACGCCGCGCAGGTCGGTGCGTGAGACGAGCAGGTCGTCGCCTTCGAGTACCAGTTCCTTGCCGGTGACGGGGAGGTTCTTGCGCATGGCGGGTCCTTGCCGGACGACGATTGCGAGGGAGAGGTTCAGGCCGCTTCGGCGGACACCAGGCCCATGATCTCGTGGCGCATCAGGCGCTCGATGTCGAGCAGGATCAGCATCCGCTCGTCGAGCGTGCCGATGCCGGTCAGGAACTGGCGGTCGATGGTGGAGCCGATCTCGGGCACCGCGCGCACCTGCTCGGGCGCCAGGCGCACCACGTCGGACACGCTGTCGACGACCATGCCGACCACGCGCCCGCCGACGTTGAGCACGATCATCACCGTGAGCGCGTTGTAGTCGGCCCTGGCGAGGCGGAACTTCAGGCGCATGTCGACCACTGGCACGATCACGCCGCGCAGGTTGATCACGCCCTTGATGTAGTCGGGTGCGTCGGGCAGGCGGGTGACGGCGTCGTAGCTGCGGATCTCCTGCACCTGCAGGATGTCGACGCCGTACTCCTCCTCGCCGAGTACGAAGGTGAGGAACTCGCCGCTGCCGGCGAGGCCGTCGGCGGCGGTGGTGGCGTCCTGGAGGGTCTGTTCTGGCGTGGTGGACATGGGGTGGTCCTTGGATCGGATGCGGGGCGGTGGGGGTCAGGCGGCGACCGGCATCGGCGCGGACTGGGCCAGCCCGCCGGCGTCGACGATCAGCGCGACGCGGCCGTCGCCGAGGATGGTGGCGCCGGAGATGCCGGCGATGCGCTTGTAGTTGGCCTCGAGGTTCTTGACCACGACCTGCTGCTGGCCGAGCAGTTCGTCGACCTCGAGCGCGAGCCGGCGGCCGTCGGCCTCGACCACCACCGCGATCGGCGGCGGCGCGTCCTCGCCGCGCGCGGACGGCGGCAGGCCGTACTGCGTGGCCAGGTCGATCAGCGGGATGTAGTCGTCGCGCACGCGCAGCACGCGGGCCTCGCCGGCGATGGTGCGCACGTCGCCGGGGGCGGGCAGCAGCGATTCGACCACCATGCCCAGCGGCACGATGAACACCTCGCCGCCGACCGCGACCGACATGCCGTCGACGATCGCCATGGTCAGCGGCAGGCGGATGGCCACGGTGGTGCCCTCGCCGGCGCGGCTGCGGATCTCGACCTGGCCGCCCAGGGCGGTGATGTTCTTCTTGACCACGTCCATGCCGACGCCGCGGCCGGACAGGTCGGTGGCCTCGTCGCGGGTGGAGAAGCCCGGCGCGAACACCAGGTCCCAGACCTGGGCGTCGGTGGGGTTCTCCGGCACGGCGATGCCGCGCTCGGCGGCCTTGCGCAGGATCCGCTCGCGGTCCAGGCCGCGGCCGTCGTCGCTGATCTCGATCAGGATGTTCGCGCCCTGGTGGGCGGCGCTCAGGGTCAGGGTGCCGGTCTCGTCCTTGCCCGCGGCGCGGCGTTCGGCCGGCGACTCCAGGCCGTGGTCGATCGCGTTGCGGACCAGGTGCACGAGCGGGTCGACGATCTTCTCGATCACGCCCTTGTCCAGCTCGGTGGCCTCGCCGTGGGTGCGCAGCACCACCTTCTTCTCGAGCCGGGTGGCGAGGTCGCGGACCATGCGCGGGAAGCGGCTGAAGGCGAAGTCGACCGGCAGCATGCGCACGCCCATGACCGATTCCTGCAGGTCGCGGGTGTTGCGCTCGAGCTGCACCAGGCCGGCCAGCAGCGCCTCGTTGGCGACCGGGTCCAGGTGCTCGCTGCGCTGGCGCAGCATGGCCTGGGTGATCACCAGTTCGCCGACCAGGTTGATCAGCGCGTCGACCTTGGCCACCGCGACCCGGATCGAGTTGTCGTGGTCGGTGCTGCGGCGCGCGGCCGGGACCGGGATCTCGCCCACCGGCGCGGCGGCGGTCGCCGGCGCGGGCGCAGCGGCGGGGCCGCCGGCCGGCTCCGGCGCCGGTTCCGGCGCGCTGGCGGCGGGCACGCTGGCCACGTCGATCTCGCACTCGTCGGCGACCCAGGCGAACGCCTCGTCGATCGCCGCGCGCGGCACGCTGCCGGGCAGGGTCAGGTTCCAGGCCAGGTAGGCCTCGAACGGGTCCATCTCGGAGAACGGCGGCAGGCGCCCGTCCACGCACTCCACGCCCATCTCGCCGTGGCTGGCGAGCTCGCGCAGGATCCGCAGCGGATCGTTGCCGGTCAGGAACAGCTGCGGGCCGGGGACGAAGGCGATGCGCCAGTCGCCGGCGTCGGCGTCGGCGGCGTCCTTCGCCGGTGCGGGCTGCGGCGCGGCGGCCTTGCCGCCGGCCAGCAGCGCATCGAGCGCGGCGCGGGCCGCGCCGAGCGCGCCGGCGTCGATCTCGCCGCCGTGCTCGCAGACCGCGAGCAGGCCGCGCAGCACGTCCACCGAGGACAGCAGCACGCCGATGGTGTCGCGGTCGAGCACGCGGCGGCCGCCACGGACCTCGTCGAGCAGGGTCTCGAGCACGTGGGTCAGGTCGGTGACCGCGGTGAAGCCGAAGGTGGCGGCGCCGCCCTTGATCGAGTGCGCCGCGCGGAAGATGACGTTGATCGTCTCGGGATCGGCGCCGGCGCCGCCCGATTCGAGCGACAGCAGGCCGCCCTCCATCGCGTCCAGGCCCTCGCGGCTTTCCTCGAAGAACGCGGCGTGGAAGCGGGAGACGTCCATGGTCAGGCCAGGACCTTGCGCACCGTGGCGACGAGCTGCTCGGGGTCGAACGGCTTGACCAGCCAGCCGGTGGCGCCGGCGGCCTTGCCTTCCATCTTCTTGTCCGTGCCCGACTCGGTGGTGAGCATCAGCAGCGGGGTGAAGCGGTACGCCGGCAGCTGGCGCAGCTCGCGGATCAGCGAGATGCCGTCCATGCGCGGCATGTTGACGTCGGTGACGACGGCGTCGAACGAACGGGTGCGCGCGATCTCGAGCGCGGCCTGGCCGTCCTCGGCCTCGCTCACCTGGTAGCCGCCCGAGGTCAGGGCGAAGGCCACCATCTGGCGCATCGAAGTCGAGTCGTCGACGACCAGCAGCTGCTTGGCGCTCATGCGGTTGCTCCGGAGGCGATGTCAGTCGGATGGGCGACGGCCGGGCCGTCGACGCCGAGGCTGGCGGCGAGCGCCAGCTGGCGCGCGGCCTCGGCCAGCGCCGGCGAGGGGTGGACGATGGTCGTGCGCTGGCCGCGCGCGGCGCGTTCGCGGACGAAGGCGTGCAGCAGCTGCAGTCCCGCCGCGTGCACGCGCTCGACCCGGTCGCCGGCCAGCTCCAGCGGCGCCTCGGCGTCCAGGTGCGGCTGCAGCGCCGCCTGCAGGTCGGCGACGCGCTCGATCCCGAGGTCAGGTTGGAGCGTGAGAAGGGTCATGGACGAGGCCACGTCATTGCAGTCCAGTGGATTAACGGCGGCCGCGGCGCCGGCTTGAGCGCCACGTCAGCGGTACAGCGCGTGCGCGTCGAACAGCACCGTGGGCACGTCGCCGACCCGGGCCACGCCCAGCACCACGCCGTCCTGGCCGCCCGGCAGCGGTGGCTCGATCTGGTCGCGGCCGAGCGTGACCACGTCGTCGACCGCGGTGACCAGCAGGCCGATCAGCTCGTCGTCGCGCTCGACCACCACGATCCGGCTCTGCTCGCGGGGCTCGACGCGGCCGGTGCCCAGCCACAGGCCGAGGTCGAACACCGGCACGATCCGGCCGCGCAGGTTCATCACCCCGAGCACGGCGGCGTCGGCGCCGCGCATGGCCACGATCGGCATCAGCCGGACCACTTCCTGGACCCGCAGCAGTTCCAGCGCATAGCTGGCCTGGCCGACCCGCACCCGCAGCCAGCGCGGCGCGGGCGCGCGCACGTGGGCCGGCGGCGGCTCCGGCGGCGGGGATGCGTGCGCCGGCGCCGGGCCGACGCGTGCTTCCGGCGCGACGGCCGCGGCGGGCGCCAGTGGGCTTGCGGCCGCGGCAGCCGGCGCCGGCGCGACCGGATGCGCAGGCCCGGCCGGCGAGGCGGTCCCGCCGGCCACGGCCGGTGCGCCGGGCGTGTCCACGGTCGCGGCGGCGACGGCCTCGCACGCGCCGGGCGACGCGGCGGCCTCCGCCGTCGGGGTCGGCAGCGTGCCTGCCGGGGCGTCGCCCAGCAGGGTGTCGATGTACTCGACCACTTCGTCCTCGCCCGTGCTCATGCCGCGCGCCTCTGCGCCACTTCGTCCTGCGCCAGCAGCCACTTGAGCGCACGTCCGTAGGCCTCGTAGCCGCGGCCGTCGACGTCGTCGCCGCGGGCGATGGCATGCGCATCGCGCAGCCGGGTGTCCATCGGCACGGCGCCGGGCCAGGCGCGGCCCGCGTACTGTTCGTGCAGTTCGGCCAGGCTGCGCACGCCGGCGCGGGTGCGCCGGTCGAACAGCGTGGGCAGCACGTACTGCGGCAGCGGGCGCCGGCGCGAGCGCTCGACCATGGTCGCGGTGCGCAGCATGTCGGCCACGCCGTGCAGGGCGAGCGGGTCGGTCTGGGTCGGCACCACGAGGCGGTCGGCCGCGGCCAGCGCATTGACCATCAGCAGGCCGAGCGTGGGCGGACAGTCGAGCAGCACGTGGTCGCAGCTGCCCTGGGCGCCGTGCAGGGCGCGGCCCAGCGCCAGGCCCAGGCCGGGCTGGGTCGAACCGCGCCGTTCCAGGGTGGCCAGCGCCGGTTGCGCCGCCACCAGCTGCAGGCCGGGGATGCCGGTGGGCCGCGCCAGCGACGCCAGCGTCGCGCCGCTGCCGGTGAACAGGTCGTGGGTGCCGTTGGGCGGCGGGTTGGCGGGGATGCCGAAGGCGCGGGTCAGCGAGGCGTGCGGGTCCAGGTCCACCAGCAGGACGCGGTGGCCGGCCAGGGCCAGGCCGCGGGCCAGGCACAGGGTGGTGGTGGTCTTGCCGACCCCGCCCTTCTGGTTGGCGATCGCCCAGACGTGCATGTCAGCGTGCTCCTGCAGGGAATCCGTGCGCGCGCCCGGGCGCCGCGGCGACCCCCGGCTCGTGCCCGGCGTCGTCCCCGCCGGCCAGCGCCGGGCCGGCGTCGAGCCCGTCGGATCCGGGCTCGAGCGCGATCTGCGGGCCTTCCTCCGGCACCGCGTCCACGCCCTGCGGCGCGGCCAGGATCACCAGCAGCACGCGGCGGTTGGCGTTGCGGCCCTCGACGGTGGCGTTGTCGGCCAGCGGCTGGAACTCGCCGTAGCCCACCACCGCCAGGCGCGTGGGATCCACGCCTTCGCTGGCGAGCACGTGCACCACGCTGGCCGCGCGCGCGGCCGACAGCTCCCAGTTGCTGGGGAAGGCCGCCGTGTTGATCGGCACGTTGTCGGTATAGCCCTCGACCCGGACCGCGTTGGGTTCGTCGCGCAGCACCGAGCCGAGCTTGCGCACCGTGGCCAGGGCCATCGGGCTGGGCACGGCCACGCCGCTGGCGAACAGGATGTCGCTCTGGATCTCGACCTCGAGGAAGGTCCGGCCGCGGCGCACCGTGACCAGCTTCTGCCGCACCAGCTCCGCCAGCGCGTGCTGGATCCGGCGGCCGAGGGTGTTGAGCTGCGACTCGCCGGCGAGCGCGGCGTCCATCGCCGCCTTGGCGCTGTCGCGCTGGGCCATGGCGCGGCCCTGCAGGCCCAGCGGCACGTCCAGCATCTGGCGCACGCGCACGTTGCTCACCGGCGCGGTCGCGGTGGGGCCGGTCTTGGCGCCCGGGGTGAGCAGCGACGGGCGGTCGAACGACGAGCCGCGCAGCTGGGTCTGGCCGAGCTGGATCGGGGTGATCGAGCGCGGCGGCCCGCCGAACGCCGAGGCCAGCGCGTCGGACACCGCGCGGTACTTGCCCTCGTTGATCGAGGAGATCGCGTACATGACCACGAAGAAGGCGAGCAGCAGGGTCATGAGGTCGCCGTAGGGCACGGCCCACGCCTCGTGGTTCTGGTGCTCTTCGTGGTGGCGCCGGCGTGCCATCGTGGCCTCAGTGCAGGTAGCCGTTGAGGCGCGACTCGATGTTGCGCGGGTTCTCGCCCTGGGCGATGGCGATCAGGCCCTCGATGACCATCTCGCGCTCGGTGGCCTGGGCGCGGATCAGGGTCTTGAGCTTGTTGCCGACCGGCAGCAGGATCAGGTTGGCGCTGCCGATGCCGTAGATCGTCGCGGTGAACGCGGCGGCGATGCCGTGGCCGAGCTTGCTCGGGTCGGCCAGGTTCTTCATCACCGCCATCAGGCCCAGCACCGCGCCGACGATGCCGAGGGTGGGCGCGTAGATGCCCATGCCCTCGAACACCTTGGCCGCGGCCAGGTCGCGTTCGTTCTGGCCCTGCAGTTCGATCTCCAGCATCTGCCGGATCGCCTCGGGCTCGAGCCCGTCGACCACCATCTGCAGGCCCTTGGCCATGAACGGATCGGACTGTTCGGCGACCTGCGCCTCCAGGCCCAGCAGGCCCTGCTTGCGCGCGGTCGTGGACCACTCGACGATCTGCGCGATCACGGCCTGCGGGTCCTGTTCCGGCGGGCGGAACACCCACGGCAGCAGCTTGAGCGCGCGCGCGAAGGTCGCGGCCGAGGTCTGGACCAGGATCGCGGCGATGGTGCCGACGATCACGATCACGAACGCGGCCGGCGACCAGAGGCCGGACAGGCCGGCCCCCTTGAGGATGCTGCCCCCGACCAGCGCGCCGAGCGCGAGCAGGACGCCGATGACACTGAGTCTGTCCATTGCCTGTTTATCGGTCCGTGGGCGGCTGACTTGAACGCGGCCCCGGGGCGCGCGCGCCGCCGCCCGGCAGCGCGTCCACGTCCAGGATCAGGGCCATGCGGCCATCTCCGATCAGGCTGGCGCCGGCGTACCCGGGCAGGCCCCGCAAGGTCGGCGGCAGCGCCTTGATCACCACTTCCTCGCGCCCGCACACCCGGTCCACGGCCAGGCAGTAGCGCTGCTCGCCCGACTGCAGCACCACGCAGGTCGAGTCGGGCAGCGGGGCCGGGTCCAGGCCGAGCCATTCGCGCAGGTCCAGCAGCGGCAGCGGCTGCTGGCGCAGGTCGAGCATGCGTTGGCCGTCCAGCCACAGCACCCGGCCGGGTTCGTGCGACAGCACTTCGACCACGCGCACCAGCGGCAGCGCGTACACGTCGCGGCCGACCTCGACCAGCAGGGTGGGCAGGATCGCCAGGGTCAGCGGCACCCGGATCGAGAAGCGCGAGCCGGCGCCCGGCTCGGACTGGATCTGGACCGTGCCCGAGAGCTCGCGGATCTTCGACTGGACCACGTCCATGCCGACCCCGCGCCCGGACAGGTCGCTGACCTCGGTGCGGGTGGAGAAGCCGGGCAGGAACAGCAGCTGCAGGCATTCGTCGCTCGACAGGCGCGCGGCCGCGTCGTCGTCGACCAGGCGCTTGTCCACCGCGCTGCGGCGGATCTTCTCCGGGTCGATGCCGGCGCCGTCGTCGCGCACCTCGATCAGCACGTGGTCGCCTTCCTGCTGCGCGGACAGTCGCACCACGCCCTGCTCGGGCTTGCCGGCGCGGCGGCGCGCCTCGGGCATCTCGATGCCGTGGTCGATCGCGTTGCGGACCAGGTGCACCAGCGGGTCGGCCAGGGCCTCGACCAGGTTGCGGTCGAGTTCGGTGTCGGCGCCGACCACCTCCAGGTGCACCTGTTTGCGCAGCTGGCGGGCGACGTCGCGGGCGAGCTTGGGGAAGCGCGCGAACACGCGTCCGACCGGCTGCATGCGCGCGGTCATCACCGCGCCCTGCAGGCGCGAGGTGGCGACGTCGAGCGCGGCCACGGCGCGGTCGAGCTCGTCGTCGCGCAGGCGCGGGCGGATCGTCTTGAGCCGGTTGCGCGCCAGCACCAGCTCGCCGACCAGGTTGACCATGGCGTCGAGCCGGCGCACGTCCACGCGCACGGTGTGGTCGGCCGCCTCGTGCGCCTTGGGCGCGGCGGCCGCGGGGCGCGGCGGCGGGGCCGGGGCGGGCGCGGGGGCCGCTGCCGGGGCGGGCGCGGGTGCGGGCGCGGCGGGCGCCGCGCCGGGTACCCCGCCCACGCCGTGCAGGCTGTCGAGCAGGGCCTCGAAGTCGAGGTCGTCGATCGAATCGCCATCGCCCGCGGCCGCGGCCGGGGCTGCGGCGGGAGGCGGCGGTGCGGCGGGCGCGGCGGCGCGCGGGGCGGCGCCCGCGCGCAGCGCGTCGAGCAGCGCCTGCGGCGCCGGCTGGGGCGGCGTGCCCGCGGAGACGCAGGCCAGCATGTCGGCGAGCAGGTCGATGCCCTGCTGGATGCCGTCGAACGCCTCCGCGTCGAGCGGCACGCTGCCGTCGCGCGCGGCGTTGAGCCGGTCCTCGACCGCGTGGCAGACCGCGACCATGGTGTCGAAGTCGAGGAAGCCGGCGCCGCCCTTGATGGTGTGGAAGCCGCGGAACACCGCGTTGAGGCACTCGCGGTCGGCGGGCGCGCCCTCGAGCGCGACCATCTGCTCGCCGAGCCGGTCGAGGATCTCGCCGGCCTCGACCAGGAAGTCCGCGCAGATGTCCGGGGCGATCGAGGACATGGCTACAGCCCCAGCGAGGACAGCAGCTGGTTGGCGTCGTCCTGGGTGGCGGCGGGGTCGTCCAGGCCGGCGACCGCGGGGCCGTGGCCGCGGTTGTCGAGCTGCAGCGGGCGGGTGCCGGGCGCGTACTCGCCCAGGCCCTCGTGCACCGCGCGCACCAGTTCCACCACCCGGCGGATGATCTGGCCGGTGAGGTCCTGGTAGCCCTGGGCGGCGGTCATCTCCGACAGCCGCGAGCGGATCGCGGCCACGGTCGCCTCGTCGTCGTGGCCGTCGCCGCCGAGGGTGCCGAGCAGGATCCCGCAGTCCTGGATCAGGTCCAGGGTGTGGTGGCTGGCGTCCTCGCTGACCTTGACCACGTGCTCCAGGCGCAGGCAGGCCTCGTGCAGCGAGCCGTTGCCGCCGCCGGTGCCGAGCGTGGTCTCGAGCTCGCGCGCCAGTCGCACCAGGCCCTGCACCAGCGGCTGGGTGCGCCACTGGACGAGCTCGTCGACCGCGCGGCGCCAGGCCCCGTCGTCGTCCTGCTCGAGCGCGTCGAGCGCGGCGTGCAGGCAGGCCACCAGCGCCTCGCGCGACTGCGCCGGCGCGGCGGTCGCGTTCATGCCGCCGCCCCCAGGCGCTCGAACACCTTGGTCAGCTTGTCGTTGAGGGTGGCGGCGGTGAAGGGCTTGATCACGTAGCCGTTCACGCCGGCCTGGGCGGCCTCGATGATCTGCTCGCGCTTGGCCTCGGCGGTGACCATCAGCACCGGGATCTTCGACAGCGCCGAGTCGGCGCGGATCGCCTTGAGCAGGTCGATGCCGGGCATGCCGGGCATGTTCCAGTCGGTGATCACCAGGTCGAACGGCCCCTTGCGCAGTTCCACCAGCGCCGAGGTGCCGTCGTCGGCCTCGACCGTGTTGAAGAACCCCAGGTCGTTGAGCAGGTTCTTGACGATGCGACGCATGGTCGAGAAGTCGTCGACGATGAGGATGCGGATGTTCTTGTCCATGCGGACCTCGTGTTGCGGAATGGGTGTGGGGTGCCGTGGCCGGGTCAGGGCAGGTGGTCGTCGTCGTCTTCGCCGTCGTCGCGGTGCCAGTCGGCCAGCCGCGCGCGCAGGCGCACCGCGGCCTGGCCGTGGATCTGGCACACGCGCGACTCGCTCACGCCCAGCACCGCGCCGATCTCGCGCAGGTTGAGCTCCTGCTCGTAGTACAGCGACAGCACCAGGCGCTCGCGCTCGGGCAGTCCCTCGATGGCACCGGCCAGGGCGTCGCGGAACGCGGCCTGCTCGAACGCGCGCTCGGGGCCGGCGCCGGCGCCGGCCACGCGGGCCTCGCCGTCGTGTTCCTCCATGTGCGCGTCCAGGCTCACCAGCTGGCCGCGCGCCGAGTTCTCGACCATGGCGTGGTACTCGTCGAGCGACACGCCCAGCTCGGCCGCGACCTGCTGCGCGGTGGCCGCCTGGCCGGTGCGCTGCTCGACCTCGCGGGTGGCCGCGACCAGGTCGCGGTAGCGGCGATGCACCGAGCGCGGCACCCAGTCGCCGCGGCGGATCTCGTCGATCATCGCGCCGCGGATGCGGATCGAGGCGTAGGTCTCGAACGCCGCGCCCTGGTCGGACTGGAAATTGCGCGCGGCCTCGATCAGGCCGAGCATGCCGGCCTGCACCAGGTCGTCGATCTCCACGCTGGCGGGCAGGCGCGCGGCCAGGTGGTGGGCGATGCGGCGCACCAGCTCGCCGTGCTTCTCGACCACCTCCGCGGGCGAGCCCTGCTGGTTGGCGCGGTACTGCGCGGCGGCGGTCATGTTCATGCCACGGCCCCCCGCACCGGCGCCACCAGGCGCTCGAGGAAGAATTCGACGTGGCCGCGCGCGCCGGCCGGCGACTGCCACTGGCGCGAGCGCCGGGCGATGTCGCGGAACGCCGCCGACGACGGCGCCGACGGGAACGCGTCGACCACCGGCTCCTGGCGCTGGACCGCGCGCCGCAGCCATTCGTCGCGCGGGATCGCGCCCAGGTAGTTGAGGGTCACGTCGAGGAAGCGCGAGCTGACCCGCTCGAGCTTGTCGAACAGCTGTCGGCCCTCGCGCTGGTCCTGGACCTGGTTCGCGAGCACCTGCACCCGGTTCACGCCGCGGTCGCGGCTGAGCACCTTGATCAGGGCGTAGGCGTCGGTGACCGAGGCCGGTTCGTCGCAGACCACGACGATCACGTCCTGCGCGGCCTGGCAGAAGGTCAGCACGCCGTCGGCGATGCCGGCCGCGTTGTCGACCACCATCACGTCCAGGTCGAGGTCGAGCTGGGAGAACGCGTGTACCAGGCCGACGTGCTGGGCCGGGGTGAGTTCGGTCATGTGGCGCTTGCCCGAGGCGGCCGGGACCACCATCAGCCCGTTCGGGGCCTGGATCACGGTGTCGCGCAGCTCGCAGCGGTCGGCGAACACGTCGGCCAGGGTGAAGCGCGGCGCCAGGCCGAGCATCACGTCGACGTTGGCCAGGCCCAGGTCGGTGTCCAGCAGCAGGGTGCGCTGGCCGGCCGCGACCATCGCCGAGGCGAGGTTGACCGAGACCGAGGTCTTGCCGACGCCGCCCTTGCCGCTGGCGACGGCGATGACCCGGACCGGGCCGGGGACGCCGGGCTGGCCGGCCACGACGGGCGGATTGGGATCAGGCGACTGCATGGCGGTCCTCAGGGGCGAGGGGGTTATCGGCAGCACGGCGGGTGTTCTCCAGTAGCTGGACGAGGCGTTGGGCATCGGCGGCCTCCAGGTCCGCCGGCACCTGCTGGCCGCAGGCGGTGTAGGCGATGCCGAGGTCGTGGCGGACCAGCACCGAGAGCGCCGAGCCGGGCTGGCAGGTCTCGTCGAGCTTGGTCAGGACCACGCCGTCGGGCTTGGCGGGGCGGTAGCGGCGGATCACCTCGCCCAGGTCCTGGGGATGGGCGTTGGCCGGCAGCACCAGCAGGCTGCGCACCCGGCGCGAGGCGCGCAGCCACAGGATCTGGCTGAACACGGCGCGGTCGCGCGGCGCGTGGCCGGTGGTGTCGACCAGCACCAGCGGGTAGTCCTGCAGCTGCTGCAGGGCGTCCTGCAGGCCTTCGGGGCCCTGGGCCTCGCAGACCGTGATGCCGAGCCGGCGGCCCAGCGCCTGCAGCTGCTCGAGGGCGCCGGCGCGCTGGCCGTCGGTGGTGACCAGGGCCACGTCGCGGGCGCGGTGGCGGGCGGCGAAGCGGGCGGCGAGCTTGGCCGCGGTGGTGGTCTTGCCGGCGCCGGTCGGGCCGACCAGCGCGATCACCCCGCCTTCCTCGATCGGTTCGCCGCGCACGATCGGCAGCATCCGCGCAAGTGCGGCGTGCATCGGGGCGTGGACCTGGTCCGGGGACAGGGTGGGATCGATGCCGGCGGCGACCTCGCGCGCCAGCGACTCGCTGCAGCCGCAGCCGGTGAGCGCGTCCAGCACCGCGGCGCGCGCCGGCGAGCCGCGCAGGCGCTCGATCGAGAGCTGCTCGAGCTGGGTTTCCATCAGCCGGCGCATCCGCGCCAGCTCCTCGCGCATGGCGACGATCGCCGGGTCCTGCTCGGGGCTGGCCACGGCCTGCAGCGCGGGCGCGGCGGCCGGCGCCTGCCCCGGAGCCGGGGCCACGGCAACGGCGGCGGCCGGTTCGGGCGCCGGCGGCTCGACCGGCACCGGCGCCTCGGGCATGGGCAGTTCGGTGGGCAGCCGGTCGAAGTCGTCGCCGGGCTCCTGCCTGTCCGCGGTCGCGGCACGCGGCGCGGCGTCGAGCGCGGCCATCATCGCCTCGAAGCGGCTGGGCGCCGGCGCGGCGGCCGGTGCCGGTTGCGGCGCGGGGGCGGCGGGGGCCGTCGCGGCCTCGGGTGCGGGCGCCCCGGTCCTGGGCCGGACCTGGGCCTGGCTGCGGGGCGGGGTGGCTGGACGATCGGCGCGCGCCCCGGGTGCGGCCGCCGTCGCCGCCGGCGCCCCGGCGGTCAGTTCGGCGAGGGTCGGCGCGTCGTCGATCCGGAACACGGCCCGGGCGCGCGAGAGCAGGCTGTCGCGCACGCCGTCGCGACGGGCGGCCGTCGCCGGTGCGGCCGGGGCAGGCGTGGCCGCCGGGGCCCTGGCGGCCGCCGCGTCCTCGAACCCGGGCACCGCGGCGCGCAGCGCCTGGGTCACCAGGGCCTCGTCGTAGTCGGTGGCGGCCACCACCTCGATGCCGTCGCCACCGGCGCCGGGGCGGGTGGACAGGATGACCGCGTCCGGTCCCTGTTCGTCCCGGACCATGCGCAGGGCGGTGCGCATGTCGGGAGCGGTGAAGCGCTTGATTCGCATGTCGAAAGCCCGTCTGGAGCGGCCTGGAGCCGGCCTGCCCCCTTCCCTGCAAGACCTGGGCCGGAATGCGTCGCGGCGGACGCCGGAAGCTTGGCGCGCCCGCGGCGACGGGAATCCGGCTCCGGCCGGCGGTCAGCAGCGCCCCTTCGACTCCCTCCCCCGCTCGCGGGGGAGGGCCGGGGTGGGGGCAGTCCGGCAGCGGTGCGATCTAGTGCCCCCTCCCAGCCTCCCCCCGCGCGCGGGGGGAGGAGTGGTCGTGCCGCGCCTTGGGCGGATCACCCGCCCCGTGCCGCGCCCCCGCACGGATCACCGCCCCCTGTCGCGCCCTGCGCGGATCACCGGCCCCTGCGCAGAGGCCGCCCACTGGCGCGCACTGCGCACATCACCGCTCCGGCGGCAAGGACAAGAGGAGAGGACGCGGTGCCGGGAGAACAGCGACCCGGCTTCAGCCGACCGAGCCGACCAGGCGCAGGCGCTTGTCTTCGGGCACCTCGGCGTAGGCCAGCACCGCCAGCGAGGGCACGCTGTGGCGGACCAGGCGCGCGACCGCGGCGCGCACGCCGCCCGGCACCAGCAGCACCGCCGGCTCGCCGCGGCTTTCCTGGCGGCGCACGCACTCGCCCAGGTTCTGGTGCAGGCGCTCGGCCAGGCCCGGCTCGAGCGCCGCGCCCTGGCCGCTCACCGAATCCTGCAGCACCTGCTCCAGCGCCGGGGCCAGGGTGTAGACCGGCAGCTCCGGCGCCATGCCGTTGATCTCCTGGACGATGAAGCGGCCCAGCGCGACGCGCACCGCCGCGGTGAGCGCGGCCGGGTCCTGGGTATGCGCGCCGTGCTCGAGCAGGGCCTCGACGATCTGCCGCATCTGCCGCACCGGCACGCGGTCGGCGAGCAGCGACTGCAGCACCTTGACCACCACCGACAGCGGCAGCAGCTTGGGCACCAGGTCCTCGACCAGCTTGGGCACGCTGCGTCCGAGCGTGGCCAGCAGGTTCTGCACTTCATCGTGGCCGAGCAGCTCGGATGCGTGCTCGCGCACGATGTGCGAAAGATGGGTCGCGGCGACGGTGGAGGCATCGACCACCGTGTAGCCCAGCGACTCGGCGTGCGCGCGCTGGGCGGGCGTGATCCACACCGCGTCCAGGCCAAAGGCCGGGTCCTTGCCGGGAATGCCGTCGAGCGGGCCGAACACCCGGCCCGGGTCCAGGGCCAGCTCGCGGTCGGGCACCAGTTCTCCGCTGGCGACCGGCACGCCGTGGACCAGCAGCCGGTACTGGCCCGGCGCGAGCTCGAGGTTGTCGCGCACGTGCACGGCCGGGATCAGGAAACCCAGGTCCTGGGTCAGCTTGCGGCGCACGCCCTTCAGCCGCGCCAGCAGCTGGCCGCCCTGGGCCTGGTCGACCAGCGGGATCAGCCGGTAGCCCACTTCCATCGCCAGCGGTTCCAGCGGCCGCACCTCGTCCCAGCTCAGTTCCGCGACCGCGGTCGAGCCGGCGGGGCTGCCGCCCGGGGCCGCGGCGTCCGGCGCCTCGTCCGGCGCCTGCGCGCGGGCGCGCATCCTCCATGCCGCCCAGCCCAGCAGCGCGGCCAGGGCCAGGAACGGCAGGTTGGGCATGCCCGGCACGATCCCGACCAGGGCCATCAGCGACGCCGCCACGGTGAGCGCGCGCTGCTGGCCGAAGACCTGCTTCTGCACGCTCTCGCCCATCTCGTGCTCGCCGGTGGAGCGGGTGACGAGCATGGCCGTGGCGACCGAGATCAGCAGCGACGGCAGCTGCGCGACCAGGCCGTCGCCGATCGCCAGCGTGGTGTAGACCTGGGCCGACTCCGACAGCGATAGCCCGTGCGAGAACAGCCCGATCACGATCCCGCCGACCAGGTTGATCGCCAGGATCAGGATGCCGGCGATCGCGTCGCCGCGCACGAACTTGCTGGCGCCGTCCATCGCGCCGTAGAAGTCGGCCTCCTCGCGCACTTCCTGGCGCCGCGCCTTGGCGTCCTCGCGGGTGAGCAGGCCGGCGTTGAGGTCGGCGTCGATCGCCATCTGCTTGCCGGGCAGGGCGTCGAGGATGAAGCGCGCGGACACTTCGGAGATGCGGGTCGCGCCCTTGGTCACGACCACGAAGTTGATGATGGTCAGGATCGCGAACACCACGATGCCGACCGCGTAGCTGCCGCCGATCACGAACTCGGCGAAGGACTCGATCACATGGCCGGCCGCGGCCGGGCCCTCGTGGCCGTGCAGCAGCACCACGCGGGTCGAGGCCACGTTCAGCGCCAGCCGCAGCAGGGTCACCAGCAGCAGCACGCTGGGGAACACCGAGAACTCCAGCGGCCGGCGCACGTACACCACCGCCAGCATCACCACCAGCGACAGGGCGATGTTGATCGTGAACAGGGCGTCGAGCACCAGCGGCGACAGCGGCACCACCACCATCGCCAGCAGGGCGAGCACCACGACCGGGGCGGCGAGGCCGCCGCGCATCGCCGACAGGATCCCGGCGCCGCGTCCAGGCACGCTGCTCATCGCGCCGGACTCCCGTCACCGCCCGCGTCGGGGTCGGGCGCGCCCTCGGCGCCCACGTCCAGTTCGGCCAGGGACGGCATCGGCCCGCGGCCGGGCGCCCAGGCCCGCAGCTGGTAGACGTAGGACAGCACCTGCGCGACGGCGGCGTAGAGTTTCACCGGGATTTCCTGGTCGATCCGGGCCGTCCGATACAAGGCGCGTGCCAGAGGCGGCGCCTCGACGATCGCGACCCGGTGCCGGTCGGCGATGGCGCGGATCGCCAGCGCCAGCTCGTCCACGCCCTTGGCCACCACCACCGGGGCGCGCATCCCGGGCTTGTACTTCATCGCCACCGCGTAGTGGGTCGGGTTGACCACCACCACGTCGGCCTGCGGCACCGCCTCCATCATCCGCCGCTGCGACAGCTGCCGCGCGACCTGCCGCACCCGCGCCTTGACCTCGGGGTTGCCCTCGAGCTCCTTGTGCTCGTCGCGCACTTCCTGCTTGGTCATCTTCAGCCTGCTGCGGTGCTGGTGGTGCTGCCAGGGCACGTCGATGGCCGCCAGCAGCAGCAGCGAGCCGACCATCGCCAGCACCGCGCCCAGCACCAGGTCCACGCCGCCGGCCACCGCCGCCTCCAGCGAGGCCTGCGACAGCGACAGCAGGCCCGCGAACGCGCGCCACACCACCCAGCCGCCGATGCCGCCGATCAGGGCCACGCGCAGCAGCGAGCGCAACAGCTCGGCCAGGCTCTCGCTGCCGTACATGCGCTGCAGCCCCTTTTGCGGGTTGAGCCGGGCGAAGTCGGGCTTGAGCGCCTGGGCGGCGAAGCGCAGGCCGCCCATCGACGCCGGCGCGATCGCGCAGGCCAGCAGCACCACCACCAGCAGCGGCAGCACCGGCAGGAACAGGTCGCGCGCCAGCGCCACGACGTGGACCAGGATCCGGTCGTGGGAGCCGAGCAGGGCCGGATCGAGGGTCAGCGCCTGCTTCATCCAGTCGCGCGCGGACGCACCGAGATGGCCGCCGGTGGCCTTGAGCGCCAGCACCGCGCAGCCGAGCACGGCCACGTTGCCGAGTTCGCGCGAGCGCGGGACCTGGCCCTTCTCGCGCGCCTCCCGCAACCGTTTCTCGCTGGGTCGTTCGGTGCGGTCTTCCTTCTGCGGCTGTTCGCTCATCGCCGCCTCAGCCGGTCAGGGCCCGGGCCGCGGTGAACGCGTCCTCGAACAGCCGCCGCACCGCCGGCTCGATCCGGGGCATCAGCAGCATCAGCAGGGTCAGGCCCGCCAGCAGGGAGACCGGCAGGCCGACCGCGATCGGGTTGAGCTGGGCCGCCGCGCGGGCCAGCACGCCGAAGGCGAGGTTGACCGACAGCAGCGCCATCATCACCGGCAGCGCCAGCAGCACGCCCGCGCGCAGGCAGGCGCCGAAGAACGCCGGCACCGCCGCCAGCAGGCCGTGCACGTCGGGGGGCGCCGCGCCCACCGCCACCCCGCCGTAGCTGTCGGCGAGCAGGTTCACCAGGGCCAGGTGGCCGTCGACCGCGAAGAACAGCAGCGCGAACGCCAGGTAGAACCACTGCGCGAGCACCGGCGAGGAGGTGCCGCTCAGCGGGTCGGCCATGGTCGCGAACGACAGGCCCATGCCCACGCTGACCAGCTCGCCGGCCAGGCGCCCGGCCTCGAACGCCAGCCGCAGCATCATCCCGATCGCGACCCCGAGCGCGAACTCGCGCACCACGCCCAGCACGGTGGCCGCGTCCACGCCCATCGGCGGCGGGGCCGGCAGCACCATCGCCATCGACGCCGACAGCGCCAGGGTGATCACCAGCCGCGCGCGTCCCGGGACGCCGTGCCCGCCGACCACCGGCAGCACCTGCAGCGCCGCGCCCACGCGCAGCGCGTACCACAGCACCGCGCCGAGCATGGCGAACAGGTCGATGCCGGTGAGCGCGACGAGCGAGACGGTGTCCACCGGCGCGGCCTCAGCCGATCAGGTGCGGGATGCGGTGGAACAGGTCGATGGTGAACGCGACCAGGCGCCCGAGCAGGAAATGCCCGGTGGCGGCGAGCACCACCACCAGCCCCAGCGCCTTGACCACGAACTGCACGGTCGGCTCGTTGATCTGGGTCGCGGCCTGGAGCACGCCCACGGCCACGCCCACCACCAGCACCGCGATCAGCGCGGGGCCGCCCAGGGTCAGCGCCATCTGCAGGCCGCGGGAGATCTCGGCGAGCGCGGTTTCCGGGGTCATGGCGCGCGCCTCACACCGGATTGAAGCTGGCCGCGAGCGAGCCGACGATCAGCACCCAGCCGTCGACCAGCACGAACAGCAGGATCTTGAACGGCGCCGACACCAGCATCGGCGAGAGCATCATCATGCCCATCGACATCAGCACGCTGGCGACCACCAGGTCGATGATCACGAACGGGATGTAGACCAGGAACGCGATCTCGAACGCGGTCTTGAGTTCGCTGGTCAGGAACGAGGCGGCGAGCACGCCGAACGGCACGTCCTGCGGCGTGGCGTAGGGCCCGGTCTGCGACAGGCCGGCGAAGGTCATCAGGTCGGTTTCGCGCACCTGGGCGAGCATGAAGCCGCGGAACGGCTCGGACGCGGCCGCCCACGCGGCGCGGAAGTCGAGCTGGTCGTCGAGATAGGGCGCGATGCCGTTGGCCCAGGACTGGTCGAACACCGGCATCATCACCATCATGGTCAGGAACAGCGCCAGCGCCAGCAGCACCTGGTTGCTCGGCGTCTGTCCGGTGCCGAGCGCCTGGCGCAGCAGCGCCAGCACGATGATGATCCGGGTGAACGCGGTCAGGCCCAGCAGCGCGGCCGGCAGCAGGGTGATGCCGGTCATCAGCGCCAGCACCTGCAGCGGCAGGCTCACCGGCTGGCCGCCGACGCTGCCGACCTCCACCGAGGGCAGCGGCTGCGCCGCGGGCGCGGCCTGGGCCAGCGCCTCGAGCGGCAGCAGCGCCAGCGCCAGGCACGCGCCCAGCAGCCAGGCCGTGGGCAATGCGCGGCGGGCGACGAAGTGGCGCAGCGCGCCGAAGGGGTTCATGGCGTCTTCTTTCCGAGGTGTTGCGCCAGCAGCTGGGCGAACGCCGGCGTGGCGCGGGCCGGGGTGTCGGGCAGCGGCTGGTCGAGGGTGTGCAGGGTGCGGGTGCCGCCGGCGCCGACGCCGAGCAGCAGCTGGGTGCCGCCCACGTCGACCACCACCAGGCGGTCGCGCGGGCCCAGCGCCAGGGCGCCGACGATGCGCAGGCCCGGATGGCCGGCGCCGGTGCCGCCCAGGCCCGGGATCCGGCGCGCCAGCCAGGCCAGCCCCAGGATCAGGCCGACCACCAGCACCAGCGCGAGCACCGCGCCGCCGAGGCTGCCGGCCGACGCCGGTGGCGCCGGCGGCGTCGCCGGCACCGCCACCTGGGCGGTGGTCTTCGCCGCCGGTGCGGGCGCTTCGTGCACGACCGCGCCTGCCGTGCCCGCGACGGACGCGGTCACCGGCAGCGTCGCGGCGATGGAGCCGGCGACGAGGCTCACCGCAGCCTCTTGATCCGTTCGGCCGGGCTGACCACGTCGGTCAGGCGCACGCCGAAGCGGTCGTTGACCACGACCACCTCGCCCTGCGCGATCAGGGTGCCGTTGACGTACACGTCGAGCGGTTCGCCGGCGCCGCGCTCGAGCTCGACCACCGAGCCCTGGTTGAGCTGGAGCAGGTTGCGGATCGGGATCCGCGCCCGCCCGACCTCCAGCGACAGCGAGACCGGCACGTCGAGGATGACGTCCAGGTTGAGGTCCGCGGACGGCGAGTCGTCGGCGGTGATCTGGTCGAAGGCGGCCACGGCCGCGTTGTCTTGGTTGGTCATGGCGAGTCGTTGAGCGGGTCGAGGGTGGGAGTGGCGCGCGGCGTGTGCACGCGGGTGATCTTGATGGCGTTCTTGCCGTTGTGGATGCCGAACTCGCCGCTGAACAGCGGCATCTGCTCGACCTTCAGCTGCACGGTGCGTGCCAGCTCGATCGGGATCACGTCGCCCACGCGCAGGCGCGAGAGTTCGCGCAGGCTGATCCGGCGCTGGGCGATGCTGGAGCTGAGTTCGACCTCGGCGTCCTTGAGCTGGTCGCGCATGGCGCGGGTCCAGCCTTCGTCCTTCTCGATCCGGTCGGACTGCACGCCGGCGTCGAGCTGCTCGCGGATCGGCTCGAGCATCGCGTACGGCAGCGCCACGTGCAGCTCGCCGCCGCCGCCCTCGAGCTCGACGTGGAAACGGCTGACCACGATGTAGTCGCGCGGGCTGATGATGTTGGCGAAGTGCGGGTTGACCTCGGAGTTGAGGTACTCGAACTCGACCGGCATCACCGGCGCCCAGGCGTCGACCAGGTCGGCGAAGGTCTGCTTGAGCAGCAGCTGGATCACGCGCATCTCGGTGGGCGTGAACTCGCGGCCCTCGATGCGGGTGTGGAACTTGCCGTTGCCGCCGAAGAAGTTGTCGACCACGGTGAACACCAGCCGCGGTTCGAACACGATGATGCCGGTGCCGCGCAGCGGCTTCATCTTCACCAGGTTGAGGTTGGACGGCACCTGCAGCGAGTGCATGTACTCGCCGAAGCGGACCAGGTCGATGCCGCGCACCGACAGGTCGGCCGAGCGCCGCAGCAGGTTGAACAGGCCCACGCGCCAGGTGCGCGCGAAGCGCTCGTTGATCATCTCCAGGGTCGGCAGCCGGCCGCGGACGATGCGGTCCTGGCTGGCGAAATCGTACGGTCGCGCCTCGCCGGGCGCGGGCGGCGGATCGGTCTCCACCGCGCCGCTGTCGACGCCGTGCAGGAGGGCGTCGATCTCGTCCTGGGAGAGCAGGTCGGCGCTCATCACTGGGTCACCAGGCTGGTGAAGATCACCGCCTCGACCTTGTCGGGCGCACCCTCGGACCGCAGCAGCGCGCGCACTTCCTCGCGCGCCGTGTCCTGCAGCCGCTCCTTGCCCGAGCGCTGCGCGAGCCGCGCCGACTCCTGCTGCCCGAACAGCAGCAGCAGGCGGTTGCGTACCGAGGGCAGGTGGGCGTGGACCGCGTCGATGGTGGCCTGGTCGCGGCTCACCACCTGGACGTCGGCCTGCAGGTAGCGGTTGCCGCCCGGATCGGCGAGGTTGACCACGAACGAGGGTTCGATCGCGACGTACTGCGCGGGCAGGCGGGTCGGCCTGGCCGGGGCGGCCTCTTCGGCGACGGCCTGCTGGCCCTGCCACCACCACCATCCGCCACCGCCGGCGGCGGCCAGCAGCACGAGGACCAGGATCCAGGGCCACACCCGGCGGGAGGGCTGTTCTGCGGCAGGGGACTTGGCGGCGACGGTTGCGGCGGGCACGGGACGGGCTCCGGGGAATCGATGCCCCCTGCGATGCAATCCGCGTGCCGCGCCGACGGCGGGGTTTTGACGCGGGGCGGCCCGGCGGGAATGCCGGACTCTTGACGGCGGTGCGTCAGGCGGGTGGCCCGGCCCCGGCCTCCCGCCGCAGGTGGGAGGGGGTAGTGCGGTCGGATCCCGCAAGCCGGCGACCTCTCCCGCCTGCGGGGGCGGGTCGGGGTGGGGGCACGCGCTTGCCCGGCCCGCGGCTCGCGGCCGGTGCCCGGTCACCAGCGGATCAGGCGTACGCGTCCACCAGCCCGCGCATCCGCGCCGGCGCCGCCGTGCCCGGCGGGTCGGCGTCCGCTACGGCATCGCCCGTGGCCGCGCGACCGTCCGCCTGGCCACGGGTCCCGGCAGCCCCGGCCTGGCCGTCCCGGTGCTGGCCGACGTCGGCCTGGCCCAGCTGCAGGCCGTGCTGGCCGAGCATCTCGCGCAGCCGCGGCAGGCTGGCCTCGATCGCCTGGCGCACCTCGGCGTGGGCGCTGCTGAACTCGGCCCGGACCTGGTGGCCGTCGAGTTCGATGCGCACGTCGATCCGGCCGACATGCTCGGGATTCAGGCGGATCTCGGCGTGGCCCAGGCGCTGCTCGGCCATCCACGCGATGCGGGCGCCGAAGCCTTCGTCGAAGCCGTCGGATGGCTGCGCCGGCATCGCCATCGGGGGCAGCTGCGGCGCCGGCGGCGCGGCGCGCGGCGGCGGCGCGGGCTGGGCGCCGGCGAGCAGGGTGTCGGGGGCGTCGGCCACGGCGGCAGGGCCGCCCGCGGCCTCGGCGGCGGCCTCCTGCAGCGCCTCGGCCGCGGCGCCGGTGGCCAGCGCGAAGACCGGCACCGCGGCCGGGCCCGCGGCGTCGAGCGCACTGGCCAGCGGCGGGGCGGCAGCGGGACCGGGCGGGACGGGCGCGGGCAGGGAGTCGAGTGCCGGAGCGGCCTCGCCGGCCAGCGGCAGGCCGGGTGTCCCGGTGCCCGCGGGCGCGGCCGGCGCACCGTCCAGGGTCGCGGTCGCCTGGCCGGACAGCGGCCCGGCGCCGCCTTGGCGGCCCGCGAGCATCGCCAGCAGCTGCCCGGGGGCGAGCGGTGCCGGCCCGGCGGCCGTTTCCGCCGCCGCGGCGTTGCCCGGAGCGGCGGGCGGCGGCGGCACCGCCGGTGCGGGCGGTGCAAGCAACAGGTCGGCGAAGGCGGGCGCGGGCGCCCCGGCCTCGTCCTCCACGCGGGCGCGCGCGCCGCCTCCGCGGGGCGCCGGCGCGGCCGGGGCCGAGGCGCCTTCGCTCGCGGTCGGGGCCGTCCCCGGATCGCCGGGCGGATGCATCGGGACCTGCGCCGGAACCGGCGTGGACATGGCCAGGACCAGGGCGGGGCCGGTCACGGCGCCGGGTCCCGGCCCGCGGCCGCGTCGCGTACGCGGCGGCCGCCGAGGTCGTCGAGCTCGCGCTGCACGCGCTGTTCGGCGGCCTTCGATTCCTGGGCGCGGTAGCTGTCGGCCAGCTTCTCGAGCACCTTGGTCTCGCGGCTGGCCAGCAGCAGCCGCGCGCGTTCGACGTCGCTGAGCTGGCGGCTCTGGTCGACGATCCCGGCCTGCTGCACCACCGCGGCGTTGAGCCGCTCGCGGAACGCGAGCCGGTTGACCAGCAGCGCCGGCGACATCGAGGCGTTGGTCGGGGTCGCCGCGTACTCCTCGGCGTAGCGGCGCAGCGCCTCCAGGCGCTGTTCCTGTTCGCCCAGCGCGCGTTCGCGCTCGGCGACGTCGCGCGCGGCGGCGTCCTGGCGTTGCTGCATGATCCTGAGCAGCGGATCGAGCCGTTGCGAGCGCATCGGGGTCAGGCCTCCGGGGGAATGCGTTGGGCCGGCGCGGGCCCGTCGTCGAGCAGGGCGGCGAGCGCGGCGCGGCTGGCCTCGACGTCGGCGGCCTCGGCCACGTCCTGGCCGAGGAAGGCCTGGATCGCGGGCCAGCGCGCGAGCGCCTCGTCCACCAGCGGATCGCTGCCGCGCTGGTAGGCGCCGATCGCGATCAGGTCGCGCTGCGCCGAGTACGCGGCCATCAGCCGCTTGAGCTTGCGGATCCGCTCGCGCCACGGCGCGTCGGTGATGTCCTGCATCACGCGGCTCACCGAGACCTCGACGTCGATCGCCGGGTACTGGCCGGAATCGGCGATCCGGCGGCTGAGCACGATGTGGCCGTCGAGGATCGCGCGCGCGGCGTCGGCGATCGGCTCCTGCTGGTCGTCGCCCTCGGTGAGCACGGTGTAGAACGCGGTGATCGAGCCGCGCCCGTCGGCGCCGTTGCCGGCGCGTTCGACCAGCGCCGGCAGGCGCGCGAACACGCTCGGCGGGTAGCCGCGGGTGGTCGGCGGCTCGCCCACCGACAGGCCGATCTCGCGCTGCGCGTGGGCGAAGCGGGTCAGCGAGTCCATCAGCAGCAGCACGTGCAGGCCCTGGTCGCGGTAGTACTCGGCGATCGCGGTGGCGCGCAGCGCGCCGTGCAGGCGCGCCAGCGGCGGGCGGTCGGCCGGCGCGGCCACCACCACCGAGCGGCGCAGGCCTTCCTCGCCGAGCGTGCTCTCGACGAAGTCGCGCACCTCGCGGCCGCGTTCGCCGATCAGGCCGACGACGATCACGTCGGCGGCGGTGTAGCGGGTCATCATCCCGAGCAGGGTCGACTTGCCCACGCCCGAGCCCGCGAACAGGCCCACGCGCTGGCCGCGGCCGATCGGCAGCATCGCGTTGATCGCGCGCACGCCCACGTCCAGCGACTTGGTGATCGGCTCGCGCATCAGCGGGTTGATCGCGGCGCCGGTCAGGCCGACCCACTGCTCGGCGCGGACCGGGCCGCGGCCGTCGAGCGGCACGCCGTCGCTGTCGATCACGCGCCCGAGCAGGCCTTCGCCGACCGCGACCTCGCCGCGCCGGCGCGAGGGCACCACGCGGGCGTTGGGCAGCAGGCCCTCGAGGTCGGCGGTGGGCATGAGGAAGGTGCGGTCGCCGGCGAAGCCGACGACCTCGGTGTCGACCCAGCGCCCGCCGGCGGTTTCCACCCTGCAGCGCGAACCCAGCGGGGCGCTGCAGCCGGAGGCTTCCAGGGTCAGGCCGATCGCGCGCCGCAGCACGCCCTCGCGCGCCAGGCCCATCGACGGCGCGTTCGGCGTGGCTGCGCGCAGGCGCTCGGCCAGGCGCAGGTTGCGCGCTTCCTGCCACTGGGCGGCGGCGACGGTGCCGGCGCTCACTTGCGCGCCTCGTGCCGGGCCAGGGTCGCCTCCAGCACCGACTGCAGGCGCGCGCCGAGGGTGCCGTCGATGCGCACGCCTTCGCTGTGCAGGCGCAGTTCGCCGCGCGCCAGGCTGCCGTCGATCACCAGGCGCACGCCGTCGAGGCCGGCCAGGTGCGGCGCCAGCACGCCGAAGTCGTCGTCGTGCAGGCGCAGTTCCAGTTCGCGGGTGTCGCTGCCCACCGCCTCCAGCGCCTCGCGCACGAGATCGGCGAGCAGGGTCGGGTCGGCTTCGTACGCGCGCCCGACGAGGCAGCCGGCGATGCGCACGGCCAGTTCGGCGAGCGCTTCGGCGACCTCGGCGTCGAGGCGCGCCAGCGGCCGGGTGAAGCCGTCGAGCACGCCCTCGATCTGGGCGATCATGCGCCGCACCTCGGCTTGCCCGGCGGCGAAGCCCTCGGCGTGGCCGCGGGCGTAGCCTTCCTCGCGCGCGGCGCGCTCGAGCGCCTGCAGCTCCTCGACGCTGGGCGGGGCCGGCAGCGGTTCGGGTTCCGGTTCGGGCACCGGGTCCAGGCCCGGCGCGGTCCAGCGCACGACCTCGCCGGACAGGCGCAGGTCGGGCGCGGTGAAGGCCGGGGTGGCGCTCACACCAGCACCTCGGCCTTGGCGGCGAGGGTGATCTCGCCGTTCTCGGCCATGCGCCGCACCACGGCCAGGATCTCCTTCTGCGCCGCCTCGACCTCGGCCAGGCGCACCGGGCCGCGCGCCTCCATGTCCTCGATCAGGATCTGCGCCGCGCGCTGCGACATGTTGGAGGTGATCTTCTGCCGCACCCTGGCCTCGGCGCCGCGCAGCGCCAGCGCCAGCTGCTCGCTGCTGACCTCGCGCAGCACCGCCTGCATCGCGCGGTCGTCGAGGTCGGCGAGGTTGTCGAACACGAACATCAGGTCGCGGATCTGCACGCTGAGGTCGCCATCGACCTCGGCGATCGCGGACAGCAGCGCCTCCTCCTGGCCGGAGTCCATGAAGTTGAGGATGTTGGCCGCGACCTTGACCCCGCCCACCGAGGAGGACTTGATGCTCTGGCTGCCCGAGAACTGCCGGGTCATCACCTCGTTGAGCTCGTTGAGCGCGTGCGGCGGGATGCCGTCGAGGGTGGCCAGGCGCAGCAGCACGTCCACCCGCACCCGCTCGGCCAGGCACTTGAGCACCTCGGCGGCCTGGTCGCCGTCGAGGTGGGCGAGCACGATGGCGATGATCTGCGGGTGCTCGTTGCGCACCAGCTCGGCGATCGCGCGCGGCTCCATCCACTTCAGGGTGTCGAGGCCAGAGGTGTTGCGGCCGTGCAGGATGCGGTCGATCAGGCTGCTGGCGCGCTCCTCGCCCAGCGCCTGGGTGAGCACCGCGCGCACGTAGTCGTCGGCGCCGGCGCCCAGGCCGCTGGGCTGGGCCAGCACGTCGACGAACTCGTCGAACACCCTGGCCACGGTCTCGCGGCTGACGCCGCCGACCGAGGTCATGGCCACGCCGAGCTTCTGCACTTCCTTGGCGCCCATGTGCTTGAGCACCTCGGCGGCCTGCTGCTCGCCGAGCGAGAGCAGGACGATGGCGGCGCGCTGGACCCCGGTCAGGGGCGGTTCGAGCGAAGAATCAGCCATCGGACGCCACCATGTCGCGGACCACCTGGGCCACCCGCCGCGGGTCGGTGCTGACCGCGGTGCGGGCGATTTCGAGCTTGTCGTCGAAGGTCATCGTCGCCGCCGGCAGTTCGCCGGCCGCGGCGGCGTGCGCCTGGGCCGGGGCCGACAGGCTGACGGTCGCGTCGTCCTGGAGTTCGCCGGCGGGGATCACGGTCGCGGTCGGGGTGCGCGCGCCGAGCAGCTGGCGCGAGGCCGGGCGCAGCACGGTGAGGATCAGCACCAGCACCGCCAGCCCGCCGAAGATGATGCGGCCGAACTCGCGTGCGCGTGGGTGCTCCCAGAACGGGATCGAGTCGTCGGGCGCCTCGCCGGTGTCGCGCGCGAACGGCGCATTGACCACCGAGACCACGTCGCCGCGCGTGGCGTCGAAGCCGATCGCCTGCTGCACCAGGGTCTCGATCCGGGCCAGCTCGGCCTCGGTCAGCGGCCGGCCCTTCGCGGGCGCGGCGGCGTCGCCGGCGGCGCCCGGGGCGCCGGGGACGTGGTCCACCAGCACCGCGGCGGTGACCCGGCGGATCCGGCCCGGGGCCTGGCGGGTATGGGTCAGGGTGCGGTCGATCTCGTAGTTGCGCACCGCGCTGCGGCTGCCCGGGCCGCTGGCGGCCGCGGTGGCCGGCGCGGGCTCGGCGGCGGCCGCCGCCGCGGCCTCCGCGGCCTCCGGGGTGTTGCTGGCGCTGCCGGGCACGCCGCGCGCGACCGGTTCGGCGCCGAGGATGCCCGACTCGGAGATCTGCTCGCTGCGCACGATGGCCGGCTGCGGCCCGTAGCGCTCGCTGGCTTCCTCGGTCTGGGCGAAGTCCATGTCCACGCTGACCGTGGCGCTGACCCGGCCCGGGCCGGTCATCGGCTCGAGCAGCTCCTGGATGCGCTGCACGTACACCGCTTCCTGGCGCCGCTGCTGCTCGAACTGGCGCGCGCCCACCGCGTCGTCGCTCTGCGGGTCGGTGTTGGACAGCATGCGGCCGAACTGGTCGACCACGGTGACGTTCTCGGCCGGCAGGCCGGGGATGCTGGAGGCCACCAGGTGCACGATCGCGCTGACCTGGCCCTGCTCGAGGGTGCTGCCGGCGCGCAGCTGCAGCACCACCGAGGCGCTGGCCGGCTCGCGCTGGCGGGTGAAGGCGGACGGCTTGGGCATGGCCAGGTGCACCCGCGCCTCGCGCACCGGGCGCAGGTTGGCGATGGTGCGGGCCAGCTCGACCTCCATCGCGTGCTGGTAGCGCGCGCTCTCGATGAACTGGCTGGTGCCGAAGCCCTGGTCGCCGTTGATCGTCTCGAAGCCGCCGGTGGTGCTGGCCGGCAGGCCGACCGAGGCCAGGGCCATGCGCGCCTCGCCGGCCTGGTCGACCGGCACCGCGAGCGCGCCGGTGGCCGGGTCGAGCCTGAACGGGATGCGCGCGTTGCGCAGCAGCTCCGAGGCCTCGGCGGTCGACTTGGCGTCGAGGCCGGCGTGCACCGGCACGTAGTCCGGCTTCTGGGTCCAGGTGAACAGCCACAGGCCCAGCGCGATGGTCACCGCGACCAGGGCCAGCAGGCCGAGCTGGCGGACCAGCGGGATGTCCTGCAGGCGGCCGAGTTCGCGCAGGTTCTCGGCGGCCTTGGGGAGTGCGATCACGCTCATGGTGGTGGCGGGCTCGGTGGGCGGTGGGTGTCAGGGAAGGGCGTGGGCGCGTCGGCGCCGGGTCAGATCGGCATGTTCATCACGTCCTGGTAGGCCTGGACGAGGCGGTTGCGCACCTCGACCGTGGCCCGGAACGCGACCTGGGACTGCTGCATCGCGACCATCACCCGCGCCAGGTCGGCGCGCGGGTCGCCCAGTTCGAACGCCTGCTGCAGCGCGCTGGCGTTGGCCTGGGTCTCGTTGACCTTGCCGATCGCGTTCGACAGGGCCTGGGCGAAGCCGGGCGCCCTGGCCTGGCCGGCGCCGCCGACGTCGATCGCGTTCGACGGCGCGGCGTCGGCCCGGAGGGCGCCCGTGCGCATCTCGTGCGCGCGGATCTGGGACAGGATCGAGGAGATGGCGTCGGTGCTCATGGCCGGGCTGCCGTTCGTTGCTGCAGGGGGTCAGGCAAGTCCCGTGCCACGGGGCCGCCGTCAGAAAGCCGCCGCGCGCCGCTCCCCGGCCGGCTCGTTGCCGGCGACCTGCTCGCGGTCGAGGCCGTACTTGCGCAGCTTCTCGACCAGGGTGGTGCGGCGCAGGCCCAGCAGCGGCGCGGCGTGGGCGACCACGCCGCCGGCCTGCTCCAGTGCCGCGCGCAGCAGCCCCAGTTCGATCCCGGCCATGTGCCCGCGCAGGTCGATGCCCTGCGGCGGCAGCGTGGTGAGCGCCGACAGGCCGGTCGGGTCCGCGACCGGGGCGGCGGCGCGGACCGGCGACTCGGGGATCGCCGGTTCCGGCGCCGGGTCGAACAGGTCGCCGGCGGCGGCCGCGGCGGCGCGGTAGCGCGCCGGCAGGTCGGCCGCGCGCACGGTCCCGCCCGGGTGCAGCACGGCCAGGCGCTCGAGCAGGTTGCTCAGCTCGCGCACGTTGCCCGGCCACTGGTAGTGGCGCAGCGCGTTGATCGCGTCGGAGGCCAGCGAGACCTGGCCGCGGCCGGACTCGGCCAGCTGGCGGGTGATCGCGGCGACCAGGTCGGGCAGGTCCTCGGTGCGATCGCGCAGCGCCGGCATTTCGATCGGGAACACGTTCAGGCGGTAGAACAGGTCCTCGCGGAAGTCGCCGCTGGCGATGCGCTGCTCGAGGTTGCGGTGGGTGGCGGCGATCACGCGCACGTTGCACTTGATGGTGGTGGTGCCGCCCACGCGCTCGAAGCAGCGCTCCTGCAGCACGCGCAGCAGCTTGACCTGCATCGGCATGCTCATGTCGCCGATCTCGTCGAGCAGCAGGGTCCCGCCTTCGGCCATCTCGAAACGGCCCTTGCGCTGGGTCAGCGCGCCGGTGAAGGCGCCCTTCTCGTGGCCGAACAGCTCGCTCTCGAGCAGGTCCGGCGGGATCGCGCCGCAGTTCACGGCCACGAACGGCTTGTCGCGGCGCGCCGAGCGGTCGTGCAGGGCGCGCGCCGCCACCTCCTTGCCGGTGCCCGACTCGCCCAGCAGCAGCACCGTGGTGTCGTGCGGGGCGACCTGGTCGATCATGCGGTTGAGCTGCAGCACCGCGGCGCTGCGGCCGGTGGGCCCGGACGAGTGCACCTCGCGGCGGGCGTCGTCGTCGATGCGCTTGAGGCTGGCGCGGCGCAGCGCCTCCTGCAGCTGGGCGCGGCGGATCGGGTAGGCCAGCGGCCACACCGCCTGCGGGTGCAGGCGCGCGCGCCAGGGCGCGTCCGCGGCGTGGCCGGGCAGCTCCAGCACCGGCGGATGCAGGGCCTGGGTGGCCAGCCATCCGGCGAACGCCTCCCACGACTTGCCGTCGCCGACGTCGCCGACCACCACCGCGACCCAGTCGCTGGCGCGGGCCCGGGCCAGGTCGATGTCCGCGGCGTCGTCGACGATGCGCGGGTTGAAGTCCATGAAATCGAGCAGGGTGGCCACGCGCTCGGCGCGGGCGTCGTCGCGGTCGATGACCAGGATGCGCGACTCGCTCATGACGAGGCCTCCGGTTCGTTGCCTTCGCCCCCGCGCGCGGCCAGGGCCTCGAGCAGGGGCAGTACTTCGTGGATGTAGGCCAGCTTGCTGACGAAGGCGTCGGCGCCGGCGCGCATGGCGTGCTCGCGGTGCTCGCCGTCGTCGAAGTGGCTGGCGATGACGACGTAGGGGGGGTTGTCCTGGGCCTTGATCAGGCGGGTGGCCTGCAGGCCGCCCATCTCGGGCATGGCCAGGTCCATCAGCACCGCGTCCGGGCGCAGGACTTCGCACTGGGCCACGGCCTCGACGCCGTTGGCCGCGGTCCCGGCCACGGTCAGCCAGGGCAGGCGGCGCAGGTGGCGCATGGCCGCGGAGATGAAGCCGGCATGGTCGTCGACCAGCAGCACGGAAATCTGGCGCATCACACGTACTCCTGGCGGGCCTGGGGCGCGGCACGGTGGCGCGCGCGGGCCGGGCCGATCGACAGCTGGTCACGATACTTGGCCACGGTGCGCCGGGCGATGCGGATGCCCTGGCGCGCCAGCAGGCCGGCGATGACGTCGTCGGCGAGCGGGGCGTTGGCCGGCTCGGCCTCGATCAGGCGCTTGACCATCGCCCGCACCGCGGCGCCGCTGACCTCCGCGCCCTCGAGCCGCACCGCGAACAGGCGCTTGAGCTCGAAGGTGCCGCGCGGGGTCTGGATGTACTTGCCGCTGACGATGCGCGAGACGGTGGACTCGTGCACGCCGATCGCGTCGGCGACCTCGCGCAGGGTCAGCGGCAGGATCGCCTCCGGGCCCTGGTCGAGGAAGCCCTGCTGGCGCTCGACCAGCACCTGGGCGGTGCGCAGCAGGGTTTCGTTGCGCATGTTGACGCCGCGCACCAGCCAGCGCGCCTCGTCGAGCAGGCCGCGCATCACCTGGTGGTCGCTGCCGGCCAGGGCGCGTTCGCAGTGCGGGGCGATGCGGATGCGCGGGGCGGCGCGGCCGGACAGGGCCACCCGCCAGGCGCCGTTGGCGCGCCAGGCGACGACGTCCGGGACGATGTGCTCGTCCTCGGCCGCCACCGGGGCCTGCACCGGGTGCGGGCGCAGCGACAGGACCAGCGACACCGCCCGGCGCACCGCCTCGAGGTCGGCGCCGGTGGCGGCGGCGATCGCGTCCAGGTCGTGGCCGGCGAGCAGGTCGAGGTGGCGGTCGAGGATGCGCGCGGCCAGGGCCCGGGCATCGTCCTCGGGCAGGGCGCGCAGCTGCGCCGACAGGCATTCGCGGGCGTCGGCGGCGGCCATGCCCGGCCAGTCCCCGTGCAGCAGGCGGGTGCGCAGCACGCCGACATCGCCGGCGCGGTGCGGGAACGCGGCGCGGGCCGCGGCCAGGAGTTCGTCGAGCGGCTGCTCGAGGTAGCCGCGGTCGTCGCAGTGGTCCAGCCACCAGGCCGCGACTTCCAGGTCGGCGGCGTCCCAGTGCAGCGACAACAGGCGCAGCAGGCGCAGGCGCGGATCGCTGGACTCGCCGTCGGGGATCCGCAGGCTCGCGTCCTCGTCGCCGCCGCCCGTGCCGCCGCCCGACAGGAAGGCCGGGTCGGGCAGTTCGTCCCAGGCCGCGACCTCGACCGCCGCCGCCTCGGGCGTGGCCTCGTCCGCGTCCTCGTCCTCGACCTCTTCCCGTTCGAGCAGGGGATTGCGCTCGAGCGCCTGGCGCAGCTCCTGTTCCAGCTGCGGGGCGGTGAGCTGCAGCAGCCGGATCGACTGCAGCAGCTGCGGCGTCAGGTTGACTCCCTGGGTGATGCCGATGCGCAGGTTGGCCTTCATCTTCCTTGCCTCCGTGCCGACTCCCCCGGTCGGCGAACGGATGCCATCGTGACGAGGGCGTGACGGAACCCGAATCAGGGCAAACCCGGGTCCGGATCAGGCAAATCCCGGCCCGATGTCGGGGATTCCCCGACATCGCGTCGTGTTTCCGACGCAAGGGGTTCGGAGGTGACGCGAAGTGACGCTTTGCGTCAGCCGCTCAGGGGCGGTCGTGCAGGCGCAGGGCGATGCGCAGCAGCTCGCCGGCATTGCGGCAGCCGAGCGTTTCCATCATCCGCGCGCGGTGGGTTTCCACGGTCTTGACGCTGATGCCCAGGTCGGCGGCGATCTGCTTGGTGGTGCGGCCGGCGCCGAGCGCGTCGAGGATCTCGCGCTGGCGGCGCGGCAGCGCGTCGACGTTGGCCTCCCCGCGGGTTCCGTTGCGCAGCGCCTGCAATTGCGGTGCCGAAACGTGCGGGCTCAGGTAGGGGCGGCCGGCGGCGGCCGCGCGCAGGGCGATCTCGAGCTCGGCCGGCGCCGCCTCCTTGACCACGAAGCCCATCGCCCCGCGCGCCAGCGCCTCGCGCACGTGCAGCGCGTCGTCGTGCATCGACATGATGACCACCGCGGATTCGGGGCAGGTGCGGCGCAGTTCGGCCAGCGCGTCGAAGCCGCTGCGGCCGGGCATCGACAGGTCGAGCAGGATGACGTGCGGCAGCGCCTCGCGGGCGCGGATCACCACCTCGTCGGCGCTGGCGGCCTCGGCCACCACCTCGATGTCCGCGAACGACTCGAGCAGGCGGCGCAGCCCGGCCCGGACCAGCGTGTGGTCGTCGCAGATCAGTACTCGCAGCAACTCGACCCCCTGTGTTTCCTTGCCGCCACGATAAGCCGCGTCGCGCGGCCGGCACATGGCGGCCCAAGGATACGTGATCGGGATCTCAGATTTCCTGCTTCTGGCGCCGGCTCTCCGCGACCGCGCGGCGATGGATGCGGAACAGGTGGCGTTCGAGCGCGGACTCCAGGCCCGGCGGCATGGGATCGAAGCGCAGCCAGCAGCGCACGCCTTGCGCCCCCGCCTCGCGCGCGATCTCGGTCGCCGGCAGCACCAGGCTCGACGGCAGCCAGTCGGCCGGGCGCACGCGCAACAGCCCGACGCCGCCGGCGGGCGGATCGGGCAGTTCCAGGCAGGCGCCGCGCGCCGACCAGGTCAGCGGCCGGACCGGGTCGCCGTCGTGCTGGCGCACCAGGCTGGCGACCAGGGTGGTGAGCAGGTCGAGCTTGGCCTCGACCCGCGCCAGCGCGTGGTCGTCGCCGTCGGGTTCCTCGGGGCGCTGGCCGTCCTCGAGCACCGCCAGCGCGCGCAGCAGCGCCTCGCCGCTGGCGGCGAGCGCGGGATCGGGATGGCGCGGGCGCGGCAGCACCGCCGCCGGGCGCAGCACCTCGCAGGCGAGGCTGTCGCCGAACAGCAGGGCGTCGGCCTCGGCCGGGGTCACGCCAGCGCCTTCTGCCAGGCGCGCGCGCCGCGCTGGTCCTGGCCGAGCTTCTCGAGCAGGCGCAGGGCTTCGTCGCGCGCGGCGCGGATCTCGTCGGCCAGCGCGCGCTGGGCGTCGAGCAGCGCCTCGAGCGCCTCGCGCGGGGCATGGACGAAGTCCGGCGCGGCGCAGGCCGCGGCCACGGCCGCGTCGTGCTCGCGCAGCAGGGCGCCGGCCAGCTCCCAGTCGTCGGCCGCGATCGCGGCGCGCACCTGGTCGGCGGGCAGGGCCGGGATCATGCGGCCTCCGTCGGCGCGATCGCCAGCCACGCCGATTCGATCTCGCCCAGCAGGTCGTCCACCTCGCGCAGCGGCGCGGGGTCGTTCTGCGCGTTGGCCAGCACCAGGCGGCGCTGGGCGTAGTCGTACAGCGCGGCCAGGCCGTCGGCGATCTCGCCGCCGGCTTCCATGTTGAGCGCGCCGTTGAGGCCGCCGATGATCGCGCTGGCATCGCTGATGGCCTGCGCCTTGCGCGGCAGGTCCCCGCGTTCGAGGCAGGCCGCGGCGAGGCGGGCGCGGTCGCGCGCACCGGCCAGCATCAGCGCGATCAGCTGGTGCGGGCTGGCGTCCAGCGCGGCGCTGGTCACCGCGGTCTGGCGGTACTGGTTGGCAAGGGCGCGCGCGTTCATGGTCAGGTCGTCTTGTTGTTGTTGAGGGCGGCGATCTGCTGGCTGAGGTAGTCGCTGCTGGTCTGGAGCGAGGTCAGCAGCACGTCGAGGGCGGTGAACTGGGCGCGGTAGCGCGCCTCGGCCTGGCTCATGCGGAAGTCGAGCTGGCTGCGCTGGGCCGCCAGGGCCTTGGTCCGCGCGTTGAGGTTGGCGGTGCGCCCGGCCAGCAGGCCCTCGTCGGGATCGACCAGGCGTTGCACCACGGCGTCGAGGCGCCCGGCCATGCCGTCGGCGCCGAACAGCCGCGCCGCGGCGCCGGGGTCGTCGGCCAGGCCCTTGTCGAACGCGGCCTCGTCGAGGCTGAGCGTGCCGTCCTTGGCGATCGCGATGCCGAGCGCCTTGAGGTCCATCACGCCGTCGCCGAGGATGTTGCGCAGGTCGCGGGTGGTGTTGCGCACCATGGCGTCGCCGTTGAGCGCGGCCGCGGTCTTGTTCGCCGCGTTGTACGAGGACACCTGGCCCAGCGCGCCCAGCGCCGCGTTGTAGGCGCTGACGAAGGCCTTGACCGCGCTGCGCTGGGCGCCGGTGTCGCCCTCGACGCGCAGTTCGCGCACGGTGCCCGGTTCGGCCTTGGTGAGCGTGATCGAGACCTTGTCGATCAGGTCGGCGACGGTGTTGGACGGGCTGCTGCGCTCGATGCCGTCGACCTTGACCCGGGCGTCGGAGGCCGCCGCCAGTTCGGCCAGGCCGCCCGGGACGTCCGGGTCGAAGGCGAAGGCGGACAGGCCGCCGTCGCCGCCGCTGGCGGCGATGCGCAGCGCGCCGGCGCTGCCGGTGCCCAGGGCGTTGAAGACCAGGTGCGCGCCGTCGTCGCCGGTGACGATCGTGGCGCTCACGCCCTTGCCGCCGGCCGCGGCGTTGACCGCGTCGCGGATGCCGGCGAGGGTGTTGTTGGATTCGTCGATCACCACCTCGAGGGTGGTGTCGCCGGTGGTGATGGTCAGGGTGCCGGTGCCGATCGCGGCATCGGCGGCGTGGGCGGCCGAACCGAGCTTGTGCGCGCTGGCGAGCGCGATCACCTCGATCTGGTAGCGGCCGGTCGCCGCGCCGCTGCCGGCGCTGGCGGAAAAGTTCGCGTCGGCAGGCACGGTGGCCTTGCGCGCGGAGAGATTCTCGCCCGAGGACAGGCCCTTGATGGCGGTGCCGAGCGCGGAGAACGCGCTGCGCAGCGTGCCGATGGCCGAGATCTGGGCATTGACCTCGCGTTCCTTGCCGGCGATGCGCGCCTCGGGCTGGGCGCGGTCGGCCGCGACCAGTTGCGCGACCATGGTCATGACGTCGAGCTTGCCAACGTTTCCGATGGTGGTCATGGCGCGTGCTGCCCCTGGCGTGGTGGCGCCGTGGCCCGCGGGCGGCGTCCTGGCTGCGCGGCGGCAGGCAGGCGGTGCACGTTGGCTGCGGCGGAACGGAGATCCCGGGTCTTGCGGTCAGGCCGGAGAAGGACCGCAGGGCGCGCCCGGAGCGACGCCCTGCGGCCAATGTGCATCAGCGCAGCAGCTGGAGCACGTTCTGCGTGGCCTGGTTGGCCTGGGCCAGCATCGCGGTGCCGGCCTGCTGCAGGATCTGGTTGCGCGAGAGCTGCGCCGATTCCTTGGCGAAGTCCGCGTCCTGGATCCGGCTGCGCGCCGCCGACAGGTTCTCGATCGAGGTCGACAGGTTGGCGATCACCGAGGTGAAGCGGTTCTGCACCGCACCCATGTTGGCGCGCGCGGTGTTGATGTCCTTCAGCGCGGCGTCCATGGCCAGGATCATGTTGTCGGCGCCATCGACGGTCTTGATGTCCAGGGTGGCGAAGCCGGTCTGGCCCGAGCCGGGGACCTGGGTCTCGGTGCTCTGCGTGGTGCCCGCCGCCGGACCGGTCAGGTTGGTCAGGTTGGCCAGGGTGATGTCGGCGTCGGTCGTGCTCAGCACGCCGGCGGCGCTCATCTCCACGTTGGCCAGCGCGGTGTTGGCGGGGTTGGCCTTCGCGGTGTCGAACGCGGTCTTCAGGTCCGCCAGGAAGCCCGCGGCGTCGCGGCCGCCGCTGGCGGTGACGTTGATCGCCACGCCGTTGACCTCGACCGAGGCGGCCGCCGTCGGGTCGGTGCCGGCGAAGGCGGTCAGGGTCTGGGCGTAGCTGGTGGTGCCCACCGAGGTCCAGGTGCCCAGCGCGTCGATGTTGGCGTTGACGATCGCGGCGATGTCGATGGTCTCGCCCTGATTGGCGCCGACCTGGAAGCTCTGGGCCTGGAACGAGCCGTCGAGCAGCTTGACGTCGTTGAAGTTGGTGGTCTCGGCGACGCGCTGGATCTCCGCCTTCAGCTGCTGGACTTCGGCGTCCAGGGCCTCGCGGTCGGACGCCGAGTTGGTGGCGTTGCGCGACTGCACCGCCAGCTCGCGGATGCGCTGCAGGTTGTTGCCGATCTCGGCCAGCGCGCCTTCGGCGGTCTGGGCCAGCGAGATGCCGTCGTTGGCGTTGCGGGCCGCCTGGTCGAGGCCGCGGATCTGGGTGGTGAAGCGCTGCGAGATCGCGAGGCCGGCGGCGTCGTCCTTGGCGCTGTTGATGCGCATGCCCGAGGACAGGCGCTGCAGGCTGGTGGCGAGGTCGGCGCCGGACGCGGTCAGGTTCCGCTGCGCATTGAGCGACATCACGTTGGTGTTGATGACAGTGGACATCGTGGTTCTCCTGGGAGGTTGGGTCCGGCGGCGACGAGAGGCTGCGCCGGTACTTCGCAGGGTGCTGACCGGGTCGGTCCTCGCCGCTGCTGGGATGGGTATCGGCGCCGTCCTGTCAAGCTTTAGGCCCCGGGGACACCCGATCGCGAAAAATCGCTACATGCGGTCGAACAGGGACAGGCCCTGGACCCGCAGCATGGTCTTCTGCGCGGCCTCGATCGCGGCCAGGTGCAGCGCCAGGCGGGTGCTGGCCTCGGCCACGTCGACGTCGCGCAGTTCCGACAGCGACTCCTGCAGGGTCAGGTCGGTGGCGCTGCGCGCGTCGGCGGCGTTGTCGAGCGCGGCCAGGCGCGAACCGGTGTTCGCGCGCAGCGACAGCATGTGGTCCTGCGCGGTGGCCAGGTCGCCCAGCGCCGCGCCGATCCGGTTGCTGCGCCAGGCGCGCGCGGCCGGGTCGGCGGCCGGCGCCTCGAGCGCGTCCACCAGGCCCTGCAGGGTGGCGAACACGTCGCGCACCGGCGCCGGTTCGACGCTGAAGCTGTCGCCGGCGGCGGGCGTGCCGCTGATCGTGAGCTGCATGCCGCCGGCGGTGATGGTGGCGCCGTCGGCGTAGCTGCCGGTGGCCAGTTCGTTGCCGTCGCCGTCGAGCACGCGCCAGGCGTCGGCGGCGGTGAATTCGACCCGCAGCGACTGCCCGGTCCACGCCGCGTGGTCGACCACGCCGCTGGACTGCAGCACGCCGGTGCCGGTGTTGCCGGCCGCGGCGCTGCCGCGGACGATGCCGTCGCCGGTGCGCACGCGCAGGAACACCTCGCTGCCCGGCTCGCCGTCGACGACCCAGTGGTCGGGCGAGACCTCGAGGCTGTTGCGGCCGTCGTCGCCGGCGTAGCTCACCACGCCGCCGTTGTCGGCGAACGGGATCACGCCGTCGCGGGTGCCGGCGAACAGGCGCCGGCCGTTGCCGTCGTCGCGGTTGGCGATCGCCAGCAGCTCGGCGCGCACCGCGCGCAGCTCGGCCGCGATCGACGCGCGGTCGGTGTCCGACAGGGTCGGGCTGTTGGCCTGCACCGCGAGCTGGCGCGCGCGGTCGAGCTGGGTGCCGACGTCGGCCAGCGCGTTCTCCTGGCTGCGCAGCCGGTGTTCGACCAGGGTGGCGTTCCGGTCCTGCTGCTGCAGCGAGGCGAGCAGGTGGTCCATCTGCTGCACGCGGGCCATGCCGGACGGATCGTCGGCGCCGCGCAGCAGTTTCACGCCGCCGACCAGTTCCTGCTGCACGCGCGCCAGGCGCTGCTGCTGCTGCATCAGGCCCTGCAGGCCCTGCTGGTGGAGCGCGGCGGTGGACATGCGCAGTACGGTCATGGTCGTTCCTCAGCGCCGCACGGCGGCCATCAGGGTCTGGAACATCGTGTCGGCGGTGGCGATGATCTGCGCCGCGGCCTGGTAGGCCTGCTGGTAGCGCAGCAGGTCGGCCGCCTCTTCCTCCAGGTTCACGCCGCTCACCGATTCGCGTTCGGCGTAGACCTGCGCGTCGATCGCGCCCTGGGCCTCGAAGCTCAGCCGGGCGTGGCGCGCGTCGGCGCCGGCGCGCGCGGTGAGCCCGGTCAGGCCATCGGTGAGCGAGCGGGTGCCGCCGTCGAGCAGGTCGCGCCGGTCGAGCGCGCCCAGCGCCAGCGCGTTGCCGTTGCCGGTGGAGCGCGGCGGCGTGGGCGAGAGCGTGAAGCGGTCGCCCGCCGCGGGCGTGCCCTCCAGCGACAGGCTCCAGCCCGCCGCGGCGTCGCCGATCGGGCTGCCGGCCACGTACGCGAACGGGCCGTTGCCGTCGATCGTGTACTGGCCGGCGTCGATGAACTCGATCGTGGCGCCGGCGAAGCCCGCGAACGCGGCCGGGTCGGTGACCATGGCGCCGGCCGCGCGCGCGTCGCCGAGGTTGGACGGGTCGGCGGCCGCCTGCAGCGGCGCGGCGGCGGCGATCGCGGAAGGATCGGAGACCGCGACCCGCAGGCTGGCGGCGGCGCCGGCGGTCGGGCGCAGCGCGAAGCGGTCGCCGGGCGCCGGCGTGCCGGTGACCTCGAAGGCGACGCCGGCGACCCGGAACGGATCGGCCGCGGTGCCGCTGCCGGTCATCGGCACGGCCTCGCCGGTGTCGGCGCGCACCGCCGTCCACGCGCCGTCGAAGCGCAGCACCAGGTCGTGGCCGGTGAGCGCGCCGACGTCGTCGATGCGCGCGCTGATGCCGGCGTTGCCGCCGTTGCCGGCATGCGGGTCCACGCGCGGCGGCGCGAGGCTGAAGAAGTCTCCGCCCGGCGCGCCGGTGTAGTCCACGCCGGAGCGGTGGACGTCGTTGAAGGCGGTGGCGAACGCGGTGGCCATGCGGCCGAGTTCGGCCCGGGCCGGGTCGAGCACGCGTTCGCGGAACTCGAGCAGGCCGCCCAGTTCGCCCGAGACGGTCGCGGACGGCAGGCGCACGTCGCCGCCCGGGGTCTGGAGCGAGAGCTGCACGCGGCCGGCCTGCATCGGGTCGGGGGCGGTGGCGAGTTGCATCGCCTGGGTGCCGACCACCAGCGGCTGGCCGCCGGAGGTGAACACGTTGAGCATCCCGTCCTGTTCGACGGTCGTGGCACCGGTGAGCGCGGCCAGCTGGGTGATGCGCAGTTCGCGCGCGTCGAGCAGGTCGGGCGCGACCTTGCCGCCGGCCTGGTGGATGGTGCGGTTGAGGTCGGCGATCTCGGTGGCGAGGCGGTTGGCGTCGGCCACCGCGCTCTGCAGCCGCTGCCCGGCCTCCTGGTCGAGCGCCGACAGCTGGCCGTCGAGCGTGCGCCAGCGCGCGGCCAGCTGCTCGGCGCTGGTCAGCAGCTGGCTGCGGGCGATGCCCGAGCCGGGCTCGGCGGCGAGCGCATCGGCCGCGTTGAAGAATTCCGACCAGTGCCCGGACAGGCCGGTGGCCGGATCCGAGAACAGGGCATCGACGCGGTCCGACAGCGAGGACAGCTGGCGCAGCCGGCCGAGTTCGCCGCTGCTGTCGATCTGGCGCGCGAACACCAGGCCGTCGGCCAGGCGCTGCAGCGAGGCCGCGTTGACGCCCTGGCCGACCCAGTGCCCGCCTTCGACCTGGGCCGGCCGCGAGGACAGGTCCACGCGCTGCCGGCTGTAGCCGGGGGTCGAGGCGTTGGCCACGTTGTGGCTGACGGTGCCGAGCGCGCGCTGGAAGGCGAGCAGGGCGGAGGTTCCGGTGCCGAGCATCCCGGTCATGGGCTATCCCCTGGTGCCGGCGGCCAGGGCCGCGACGGTGGTGGCGTGGGTGGCGCGGCCTGCGCCGGTGGCGTCGGCGAGCTGCACGTCGGCGCGCGCCGGCGCGGAGATCGCGGCCAGCGCGCGGTTGAGCGTGGCGCCGTTGGCGATCGCGGTGATCTTGGCCGCGTAGGACGGATCGGTGGCGTAGCCGGCCTTCTGCAGCGCGCTGGCGAAGCGGTGCACGTCGTCGCCGGTGCCGCGCGCGGCGGCGTAGCGGTCGCGGCCGATCAGGCGCGCGTAGTCGGCGAAGCTTTCGGCGACCGAACCGTAGGCGCGGAAGTCGGCGCGCTCCTCGACCCGCTTGCCGCCGACGAACTCGTGGGTGCCCGCGTTCACGCGCGCGCCCTTCCAGCCGCCGCTGGCCTTGATCCCGAACAGGTTGAGCGAGGAGCCGTGCTTGCCGCCGGCCAGGCGCCGTCCCCAGCCGGTCTCGAGCGCGGCCTGGGCGACCAGCGCCTTGGCCGGGACGCCCAGCTGCGCCGCCGCCTTCTGCGCCTGCGGCCAGATCGAGCGCACGAAGGCTTCCGGCGTGCTGGCGTCGAATGGCGCGTCGGCGTCGGCCTGCATCGCGGTGTCGGCGGGCCGCGGCGCCGGCGCGGCCTGCGCCGGCGACAGCCCGGGCAGCGACACGCCCGAGCGCGCCGCCGCCAACGGCAGCAGCGCCGGCATCGCGCCGCCGGGCGCGAGCGGCAGGGACGGCAGGCTGTCGCCGGGCCGCTGCAGCGGCATCGCGGCCGGCGCGGGCGCGGCCGGCGCGGGCGCCGCGCCGCTGCCGCGCTCGAGCTGGCGCACGATCATCGGCGCCAGGCCCAGCCCGCGGCCCTTGGTGAGTTCGCGCGCGAGCTGCTGGTCGTACATGTCGCGATAGCGGGTGTCGCCGCCCAGCGGGTCGCTGCCCGACGCGCTGCGCATCGACTTGATCAGCATGTGCGCGAACTGCGCCTCGAGCTCGCGCGCCGCCTTCTCGACGTCCGCGCGCGGGGTGGCCTGCGCGGGCGCGAGCGGGATCGGGGTGGCGGCGGGCAGGTGCATGGCCGGTCCGGGCTCAGATCACCTCGAGCTCGGCGCGCAGGGCGCCGGCGCGCTTGAGCGCCTCGAGGATGGCGACGATGTCGCCGGGGGCCGCGCCGACCGCGTTGACCGCGCGCACGATCGACTCCAGCGACGAGCCGCCTTCGAACATGAACATGCGCCCGCCGTCCTGGGTGACCTGGAGCGAGGACTGCGGCGCGACCACGGTGTCGCCGCGGCCGAACGCGCCGGGCTGGCTGACCAGGGCGCTCTCGGTCACCGAGACCGTGAGCGAGCCGTGCGAGACGGCGGCCGGCATGACCTTGACCTCGCCGCCCATCACCACGGTGCCGGTGCGCGCGTTGACGATGACCTTGGCCGCCGCGGCGCCCGGGGTGACCTCGAGCGATTCAAGCCGGGCCAGGAAGCCGATGCGGTCGCCCGGCGGCGGCATGACCTCGATGGTGACGCCGTCCAGCGCGCGCGCCCGGCCCGGGCCGAAGGCGCCGTCAATGGCCGAGACGATGCGCGAGGCGGTGGTGAAGTCGGACTGGCGCAGGTTGAGCGTGACCACGTCCGACGGCGAACCGCCCGGCGCGGCGCGTTCGACGATCGCGCCGTTGGGGATCGTGCCGCCGTTGGGCGCGTTGGTGGAGATGCGCGAGCCGTCGCGGCCCGA